>LFFM01000100.1_pt1 | contig 50237 bp, 53 predicted proteins | sample 643131 | NCBI WGS metagenome assembly LFFM01 (sample SAMN03777445, study PRJNA286221) | soda lake metagenome | biome: soda lake; feature: Kulunda steppe; material: water; isolation source: sample Tc-Br brine of Tanatar trona crystallizer | place: Russia: Kulunda steppe | collected 2011-07 | reverse complement strand
CTTCCCGGAGCAGGCTGCCCCTTTGAGTCCCACCCCGCACAGCACCCGCACCTCACGCCTCCCCAGCCTCGTCGGCCGGCCTCCGCGTTGCTCCGGCCGCCCGACTCCCTCGCGCGCGTTTCTCGCGCGCGCCGCTTCATGGATCATTTATTAAGGTTCATCGCTGCCGCTCAGGATACTTTTTAAATACGATCTCGTCGTCGATCTGAGCGAGTCACTCCTGACATCGCTCACCACGTCTCCGTCTGGATCGTGGAGGGGGACGACCACCGCTTTCGCTACAGACCGCAACGGTGTGGTTTTGACTTATAAGGTGTCTTTCACGCCCAGCACCCGCTTTTCGGCGTCACGGCCCGGGTCCCACTCGCTTCCGTCGCGGTCGGACTCGCGGTGTTCCGCGACGGTTCGTTCCATCGCCTCGTTAACGGGCGTCGACTCCCAGCCGAGGTCGGCGAGGGCACAGGTGTCGAGCAGGTGCGGATACTCCCGGTAGAGCACGAAGTCGTCGGGGGTGAGGTCACCGGCCGCGAGCGCGTCGTCGCTGGCGGGGACGACTGTCACCTCGGTGTCGGCCGCATCAGCGATCGTTTCGAGCGTTTCTTCCAGGGTGAGTGCCCGCCGGTCCCCGACGTTGTAGGCGGTTCCGGGCTCCCCGGACTCAGCGACGATCCGGAGCGCGCTCGCCACGTCCTCGACGTACGCTCGGTGCCAGAGGTTCTGGCCGTCCCCGGGGACGACCACTCGGTCGTGGGTCAGCACGCGGTCGATCCAGTAGTCGAGCCGCTCGGTGTAGTCGTGGGGTCCGTAGACGATACAGGGACGCACCGCCATCGCGTTGACGCCTGCTTCGGCGGCGGCGAATATCTCACGGTCTCCCTCGGCCTTCCGGTTTCCGTAAGTCTCGTGGTCGTCGTCCGTCGCCTGCTCGGGGGTACACGGCTCAAGCGGGGTGACGCCCTCGCGCTTGGGGATATGTTCGGCCGCGTACGACGACCCGGAAGAGATGTACACGTAGCCGTCGACATCGCTGAAAATCTCCGTCGCGGTCGCCACGTCCGCCGGATGATACGCCACACAGTCGACCACAATGTCCGGGTCTACCGAGAGCCGTGCGGCTTCTACATCTCTCTCGTTTTTTCGGTCGCCCTCGATGTGACTCACGCGGTCATCGTCCGCGAAGGGATTCTCGTGGGTCCCGCGGTTCAGCATCGCCACCTCGTATTCGTGTGCTACCAGCTCGGCGACTGTGTGCCGTCCGATGAACCGCGTACCGCCGATGACGAGCGCCGTGTCGGTCATACGGGGTCTCGGGGGAGCCACGTAAAAAGGGTGATCGAAGCGGAAGTCGTCAGTTGTCGTCCCGGCGTGATGCCGGGCCGTCGCCGCGCCACCGTCTGTAGAGGAGGTAGGCAATTCCGAAGGGGAGCGCCCAGACGGCGACACCGAGGAGTCCGTACCCCACTCCTGTTGCGAGATCACCCGCAGCGATGCCGATCATACCCTAGCTGCGCGCTTCGAGGACAAAAACGCTCCGAGGGACAACTACTCGTTTCCGCGACTCGTATCGGCGACGTATGAGCGATCTGCGTCGGCGGCGACCGTGGCTCGCCGTGTTGCTGGCGATCGTGATCTCCGGACTCGGTCACGCGTACCTCCGACGATGGGGACGGGCGCTCGCCTGGTACGTTGCGATCACGGCCACGCTCGTCTTTCTCGTTCCGGATGCGGCGCTCGATCAACTGTTCGCACAGGAGATCCCGCCCCTCGACGACATCGGGCCGGCGCTCGTCGTGATCGCTGCCAGCATTGTCGACGCGTACGTCGTCGCGATTCGGAACAACCGTGCGTACGAGCGCCAGCAGCGCGCCCGGGCGACCGAGCCCGGGACGCCGGGGGCCGACCGTGCCGAAGGCGGACTCGGTGACGGTTCGACCGGCGGCACCGATTCGGTCGGCAGCAGCGGTTCGGTCGGCGACGACACAGGTGTGGTCTCCGCTGACGCGTCGAGCGGAGCGGACGCGGAGACGCCGACGATCGACTGTCCCCACTGCGGCCGCGAGACCGACCCCGAGATCGACTTCTGTCACTGGTGTACCGAGCCCTTAGATCGGACAGGTGGGGCCGACACGGACGACTGACGGAGTCCATCGTATCCGACTACCGAGGAGGCCGCATCCCGCTCCCGTTCAGTACTCCGCTTCGACGAAGGCAACCACATCGGCCAACTCGGCCTCGCCGATCCCGTGGCCGACCGGATACGTCTCGTAGGTCACCGCCGCGCCAATCTCACGGAGGCGGTCGGCTGCCGCCGCCGCCCGAGACTCTGGGATCACCTGGTCGCCGGTGCCCGCGCCGACGAAGACAGGCTTCTCGTCGATCCCTGTCGGGTCGACATCGGCGTGGGAGTCCGGGAGGTAGCCGTGGAGCGCAACGACCCACGCGTAGCGGTCCGGGTCATCGAGCAGGAGCGAAAGGCTCGTGATCGCGCCCTGACTGAACCCGAGCAGCCCGATTCGGTCTGGATCGATCCCGTAGGCGTCGACCGCGGCGTCGACGCTCTCCGCGACGAGGTTGAGCGCCCGCGCGAAGTCCGCGGTGTCCGGCTGGCTCTGGTGGAGGCCGCCGCCGGAGAGGTCGAGTTCGTACCAGGTGTAGCCGCCCTGTAACGGGTCCGGCGCACGAAGGCTGACGACGTGGAGGTCGTCCGGAAGCGACTCGGCGATCGGTAGCAGGTCCTGCTCGTCAGCGCCGCGGCCGTGAAGGACGAAGACGGCGGGTGCGTTTTTGGGGTCGTCGGGCGCGACGTGGACGTGTTCTAAGGGAAGTTCGCTCATACTCTTCTCTTCGCCGGCTTTGGAATTGTATCCGTCGACCGCGACAACCCTGCTCCCGACGCGGCATTGTCCCAACTGGTTCGGCTCCAACCCAACTGGTTCGGATCCGACCCGACCGGTTCGACTCCGACCGGTCGGGTTTGGTTCACGATTTCCGGCTCACGTGGCCTTTTGAGGCCACGGTGTCGATCTATCCCCATGCCACCGCTTGATCTCGGACTCGGGCTCGGAACCTCTGGGCTCGACGACCCGGAGGAGTGTCGGGAAACGGTCGTCACCGCGCTCGAAGCCGGCTACCGTCACGTCGACACCGCACAGATGTACGACAACGAGGCGGCCGTCGGTGAAGGGATCGCCGCGGCCGACGTCGACCGCGACGACGTGGTCGTTGCCACCAAGGTTCACCCGGAGAACCTCGCGCCCGAAGACGTTCGCGAGACCGCAGTAGAGAGTCTCGACCGGCTCGGGCTCGACCGCGTCGACCTCCTATACGTTCACTGGCCGATCCGAACCTACGACGCCGAGGCGACGCTTCCGGTCTTCGACGAACTCCGCGAAGAGGGAGTAACCGACCACGTCGGGATCTCCAACTTCACGCCGGAGTTGGTACACGAGGCCCGCGAGATACTCGATTCGCCGATTGCGGCCCATCAGGTGGAGTGTCACCCTCGGTTCCAACAGCCTGAACTCCGAGAGCTTGCGGCGGAGTTCGACCACCACCTCGTCGGCTACTCCCCGCTCGGCGGCGGCGAGCTTCTCGATGACGAGACGCTCCACGGGGTTGCGGCACGCAACGGACTCTCGTCGGCGGTCGTCGCGCTCGCGTGGGCACTCGAACGCGGCGTCGTTCCGATCCCGAAATCTACCGGCCAGCACGTGACCGAAAACCTCAGCGCGCTCGATGTCGACCTCCCTGAGGCAGAACTCGATACCATCGACGCGATGAGCGGCGGGACACGACTGATCGATCCGGACGACGCCGCGTGGAACTGACCGGCTCCGTCAGAACATCGGTGTCAACGACTCAGTCGTACGGATACCGTCCGGTCTCGCCGCACTCACGGCATCGAACCACGACGCGCCCCGGCCCGAGGCGGACGCGGCTCGTCTTTCCTGGGCGCAGATACACGTCACACCCGTCGCAGGTCTTCCGTTCGAACTTCCGAGGGACGCCACAGCGGTTCCGCTCGGCGATTCGGCGCGCGAGGCGGACGTACTCCCGCGCCCGGTCGTACTCGTCGTCAACGACCGCCTCACGGGCGAGTCCGAACAGTCGCTCGATCCGTTCCGACGGGATCCCCATACGGATTCGGGCGAGACCGCCGGGCAAAGGCGTTGTCATCGACCGGAGCCGTCGTCCCCGGCTCCGCCCGCAACCCGCAGGCTTTTGACCGATCCGCGCGAAGCGGCGCGCATGAAAGAGTCGCTGATGGACGTGATCTGCTGTCCGCTCGACAAGGGAGACCTCGAACTCGACGTCGACGAACGCGACGGCGAGGAGATCCTAGAGGGAACGCTCACGTGTACCGAGTGCGGCGAGACGTATCCGATCGAGGACGGGATCCCGAACCTTCTCCCGCCGGACATGCGCGAAGAGGGCGAAAACGGCGAGGCGGCGGCCTGAATCGGGATCGGAGTCCTAGAGTTCGTAGCGCTGCCGGTCGAACCCCTCGGATGACGTAAATCTTTTTCAGATCAGGGTGCGAGGAGTTAGACGTGCCGACTCTCGAAGTCGAACTGAACGGGGATGGGGTCCATGCCATCGAGGCACCCAACCGGTTCACGACGGCGACGCCGTTCTCTATCGAACTCGCGAATCTCGGTCGGTCGACGCACGTCCACCTTCGGTTCGACGACGAGTTGGATCGGGTTGTGTCGATAGACGACGTGAACCACTTCGTCGAGGACGAGGCGGTCAAACGGGTCTACGTGTCCAAGACGGACGCCGAGGAGTCTGTTCGCGGAAAACTCAAGATCGTGACGGGATACGGCTCGAACTCGACGTACGTCGATGTCCGGGTCGAACCGCCGCCCGAGGAGGCGCAAGACGAGGTCGTTGTTGACGAGCGGTTTTCAAAACCCCCGGAACGGACGCCGTCTCAGCCCCAATCCCAGCAGTTTCTCGACGCGGTCGACCGGACGATCGAGCGAGGCGGCGTCACCGCGCTCGCCCTCGGTGCCATCGCCGTCGCTCTCGGCGTTGCGGTCGCGTTCACGGTCGACAGCACGCTCGTGTTTCTCGTCGTCGGCGCGGTTCTCACCGTGACCATCGCGGTCACCGTACTCGCGGTGTGGTGAACGACCTGTACTGACGGCCCGACGGGCGCAACCAATCCGGATCCGCGCGTTTTTAACTGTCCCGGCGGAACGGACGGCCATGAGCTTCGAGAAGGAAGACGAAGTCGTCCTCCACGACAAACACAGCGAGTACGACGGCGAGGCAGGGCAGATCACGCAGGTGATGGAGACGATGTTCGGCGACGCGACCTACACCGTCAGCTTCGAAGACGGACAGGAGACTGGGGTCCCCGAGGAGTCACTTGAGGGAGTCGAGGACGAGGAGTAACCGGTTTTACCGCCCGCAATGCCAGAAGTCCCGTTTCACTACGTCGACCTCCGGACGTTCTCGTACGCAACTGAGGACGAGAAGCGTGTCGAGGACGCGCTCCGCTCGCTGCTTCCTGAGGACGCCGAGGTCGACCGCGTCGAGAACGTCGGCCATCACGGCGACCGGATCGTCGTGTTGTCTGCCCGGATCGAGGTCGCGGACGGAATGCGGCACGTACTCGACCGGCTCTCCGAACTCGACGACCTTGACCGCGTGCTCGCGGAGCTCGACCAGCGAGTCGACGATAACTGTGCGCTGTTCATGCGGATCGACAAACAGGCCGCGTTTCGGGGCGATGTCGCGCTCGGCCCTGGGATCACCGTGCGGGCGAAGGTGGAGGCGTACCCGGCGAAGAAAGCCACTGCGGTCGAGAACGCTCGGGAGACGCTCGGACGGCTCGCAGACGGCGAGGGCGACGAGACGTAGTCGCTGGCGCACTCGTCGTTGCGGATGTCACTCGCCGTCGCGGGCGTCACTTGCCGTCGCGGGTGTCACTCGTCGCTGAGACGATCTGTGTCGATACTCGTCCCTGGCGGCGTAACGATGAGGAACCCACGGAAGTGCATCAGCTCGCCGCCCATATCCTTCACCTGTCGAGCGAAGCCGGCGGCAAGCTCGTTGAGGTCGCCATCGATGGACAACACGAGCGTGTTGCCGTAGTCGACGCTGCGGATCCATGTTTCGGGTTCGGTCGTCCCGTCCAGTACGCCGAGAACGACGTCGCCGCTCTCGGCGAACGCCTCATCCATCTGTTCTTCGGCGTCCCGCAGGTCCAGGTCCCAGTCGCTCATACGCGAGAGTCGCCACACGCCGGCAAAAGCGTTCGGGGGTTGTCCGGTCACCGACTCTCGGACCTCGGTGTGATTAAGTGTCCTCCTCCCAAAATAGTAGTATGGAGCATACGCGACGCGCCCTACTCGCGGGCGTCGTTGCCGGCGGCGTCGTCGGCGCAGCCGGCTGTCTCGGCGAGGACGAACCCGACACGGACGACACCGGAGAGTACGATTGTGATCTGGACGAGCCGGTCACGCCGGACGCCGAGTTCCGCGCAGTCATCGGCGACCCCGACTCGGACATCGTTGTACAGGCCTACGAAGATTTCACCTGCGGTGGCTGTGCGCAGTTCAAAAGCGGCCAGTTTCCCGCGATCCGCGAGGAGTACATCGATTCCGGCGTGGTGCGCTACGAGCACTGGGACTTCCCGATCCCAGTCGACGAGAACTGGGCGTACGCGGTCGCCAGCGCGGCCCGAGGCGTCGGCGTCCGCGAGGGCGATGAGGCGTTCTTTGAGTTCGCGTCGACAATCTACGAGTCACACGGCAACTACGACCTGGAGGCGGTCGGGGCGGCGGCCGAGACTGCGGGCGACGATCCGTGTGCCGCGATGGCCGACGCCGTCCACGAAAGCGCCCGGGCTGCCATCGAGAACGACAGGGAAGCGGGGAGCGGGCGCGGCGTCGACGCCACCCCGACCTTGCTCGTCAACGGCGAGCCGGTCAGTGAACCGACGGCCGAGGCGGTCGGGAACGCGATCGACGCCGAACGCTGACCATCGAGGGGGCTACCAGTCGCTACGTCCCGAACGCCGCTCTTTTTCCTGTTCGCGACCTGCTCGAAACTGATGACGACGGGTGACCGTGAGGACCGACGGCGGCTGGGTGCCGTGGTGCTCGCGGTGCTGATCTCGCAGGTGCTGTTGTACCCCGGTGTGCCGGCCCTCGTGACGGCGCTCGGCGCGCCAGCAGGGATCGACGCGGGAACCGCGTTCCTCGTCGCGGAGTTCGCCGCGTTCGTCGCGTTCGCGGTCGTGTGGGGGGTCGCAAGCGACGCGCTCGGCCGACGAATCCCGCTGGTCGTTGTCGGCGCATTCGGCGGCGCGCTCTCGTACGTTGCGCTCGCGATGATTCCACGCGTCGGTCTCGGATTTGAGGCCGCTCTTGCGGTTCGTGTCGTTGGCGGCGCGCTGACGATCGGCGCGTTCTCGCTCGCGATCACGACCCTGATGGACCTCCGCGGCGGCAACGGTCGCAACATGGGGACCGCCGGGTTGGCGATCGGTCTCGGCGCGGCGGTCGGCTCCGTGATCGGCGGCGTCCTCGCCGACATCGGCGTTTTTTATCCCGTCTACGCTGGCGCAGGCGTGCTTGCGTTTGCGGGTGTCCTCGCCGCAACCGTCGACGATCGAGTGGGGGCCGACGATGGGAACCTCCACGCGGACGTTGATCGCACACCCGATGTCGGTTTCCGGGACGTGCTCGCGCGGACCCGCGAGACGCCGGCGCTTCTGGTCCCGTTCGCGTTCGGCTTCGTCGACCGGCTCACGGCCGGCTTCTTCGCGCTCGTGGGCGTCTACTACTTCCAGGACCCGGAGACGTTCGGGCTCTCGGCCGCCGGCGCGGGTGCGACGCTCGCGCTCTTTTTCGTCCCGTTCGCGCTGTTACAGGCCCCACTCGGGACGCTGTCGGACCGGATCGGCCGCTTCTCCCCGATCGTGTTTGGCTCACTCGCGTACGGAGTTGTGACCGTCGGCGTTGGTCTTGCTCCAACCTATCCGATCGCCGCGGGGCTGATGGTTCTCGTCGGCGTCTGTGGCGCGTTGATGGCCCCGGCGACGATGGCGCTCGTCACCGATCTCGTCGATCCCGAGGCCCGCGGCGCGGCGATGGGGCTGTTCAACGTGTTCGGCTCGCTCGGGTTTCTGACCGGGTTTCTCGTTGGGGGTGGGATGACTGAGGCGTTCGGCTACACGACTGCGTTCCTCGCGGTCGGCGGGCTCGAACTCGCCATCGCGCTGGCGTTGCTGCCGGCGGTCCGTGCGGTTGCCCCGCGGCTCGACGGTCGCGCTCTGGCGACGGGCGACGACTGAGCCGTCGCTCCTGTGCCGCCCCGCGTGTCGCGAGCGGTACCGAGCGCCCGAAACTGGTAACGGGGAGTCGAGCCTTTTTACCGGTGGCGCGCCCTCAACTCGACTGACGAATGGATCTACTGGTTGTCGGCGCGGGTGAGATCGGACGCTGGGTGGCTGACACCCTGACAGCCGACGGCTCCCCGGTCGACGCGAGCGTGACGTTCACCGACCGGGATCCGGCGGTCGCCGAGGACGCCGCAGCCGGGCGCGACGCCGCGGTCGCCCCCGCGGACAGTGATACGACCCACGACGCGGTCTGTCTCGCGGTTCCGATGTCGGCCGTCCCCGAGGCCGTCGCAGGGTACGCCCCGCGGGCGACGCGGGCCATCTTTGATGTCTCCGGCGAGATGGCCGACGCGGTCGGGGCGATGCGTGAACACGCGTCCCGACTCGAACGTGCCAGCTACCACCCGCTTTTCGCCCCGCCGCGGGTACCCGGCAACGTCGCCGTCGCGGTCGACGAACCCGGTGAGACGATCGAGGCGGTGTCGGCGGCGATCGAAGCCGGCGGAAACGAGGTGTTCGAAACGACGCCCGCGGAACACGATGAGGCCATGGAGACGGTTCAGGCCGGCGCGCACGCCGCCGTTCTGGCGTGGCGACTCGCAGGCGACGATGTCCGCGAGGAGTTTCACACCCCCGTGTCGGCCGCGCTGGACGAGGTTGCTGACACCGTGACGGAAGGGGAACCCGGCGTGTACGCTGAGATACAGCGCGCATTCGACGGAGCCGACGATGTCGCAGACGCGGCACGATCGATCGCCGACGCGGACGCGGACGCGTTCGCCGACCTCTACGAGCAGGCACGCGGCGACCGAGACCCTCGTGAGCGACACAACTGACAACACCGCCGTATCGACCCGTAAAAACGAGCGACCTAACCCATGATCGACAGAACCGCGGTCCGAAACACCGCCAACTACCTGCGAAACGTTCGCCCCATCGACCCCGAAGAGATAGCGGAGTATATCGAGGGGGTGCCACATCCCGGGATCGTCCGCCAGACGCTCCGCGAGGAGGCGTTCGACCTTCGGCTTCGCGAGCGCGAGGACGGGACCTTTGTCCCCGTCGACGATGACCCGATATCACCTCCCGGCTGGAGCCCGGATTCGCTTCCTGACTCGTACGCGTTCGCGGTCGAGGACCTGCTTCTCGAGGAGTTTGGTGCGGACTGGCACACCGGCGAGTCGGGTGACCTGCTACGGGCGACGCTCCGCGATCTCAAGACGGATTACCTCTACGGCAACGATGTCGACTACGACCGGATCGCCGCGCTGGGGTACGCAATCTATCATCTCCCGGACTACTACGCGACGATCGGATACGTCCTCGACGACCTGGCGGAGAACGGCCTGCTCGACCGAACCCTTCGTGTTCTCGATGTTGGCGCGGGCGTGGGTGGGCCCGCCCTTGGACTCCACGACTACCTCCCCGACGACGCAGTCGTCGAGTACCATGCCGTCGAGCCGAGTGCGGCCGCCGACGTACTCGATCGGGTGCTCGCCGAGACGGGGCGGAACTTCCGGACGACGATCCACCGGACGACCGCGGAGTCGCTGTTCGGGATACCGGATGCCGACGCGGACGAGGAGCCGAACGCGGACGGAGATCGGGGGACGGCACAAGGGACCGTTCAGGGCGGTGCCGTGCTTGCGGAGCCGTTCGATCTCGTCGTCTTCGGCAACGTCCTCTCCGAACTCGACGATCCCGCCGCCGTACTCGGTGCCGGAGTCGACGCGCTGGCCGACGACGGAAGCGTCGTCGCGCTCGCGCCGGCCGATCGAGAAACCGCTATCGGGCTCCGCCAAGTCGAGCGCGCGGTCGCCACGCCCGGAAGCGGGATTGACGTCTACTCGCCGACGCTTCGACTGTGGCCCGACGCCGCGCCGTCCGACCGCGGGTGGTCGTTCGACGTCCGCGACGACCTCGCGGTGCCGCCGTTTCAGCGCCGACTCGACGAGGCAGCAAGCAGGGGGACCGCCGACGAACCCGGCGAGTTCCACAACGTCGACGTCCAATTCGCCTATTCGATTCTTCGGACGGACGGCAAGCGCCGAGTCGACATCTGGGCAAGCGAGGATCGGTGTGGTCGAATGGCTGACTCCGAGTCACACGTTACCGACCGCGTGAACCTGCTTGCGGTAAAACTTAGCCACGACCTCAGCCAGGGCGGAAACGCGGTGTACCGCGTCGGCGACGGCTCACAGTCGATCGACCACTATCTCGTGAACACGCGCGAGACGACTCTTAACCGCGACCTCCGTGAGGCCGGGTACGGGGCGGTTCTGTTCGTCGAGAACGGACTCGTCCTCTGGAACGACGACGAGGGGGCGTACAACGTCGTGGTCGACGACGAGACGGTCGTCGACCTCGTGGCTCCCTAGCCCTACTCCTCTCACGAGACCGACCGCAGGTCGACCCGTCGAGCGATGACGGCCCCGACGAGTGCGAGCGGGACTCCGACGGTGAGGAGGTACGGTGCGGCGTACGCGGCACCGACAACCGCGGCTCGCAGCGCGGTTCCGACGCCGCTCACCGACTCGAAGAAGGCGGACGAGACGCCGGTTTCGTACCACGCCTCGGGCTCTTCGGACTCCGATTCCGGCGGTTCCTCGGAGAGTTCGACGCGGATCGTTGCCAGCGCGACGCGCTCTTCGAGCGAGTCGAGTTGCGTGTCCAATCGCTCGACTTCCGACTGTACATCGGCGAGTTCCGACTGGACCGCGAGCACGTCTTCCGTCGTGTTCGCCTCCTCGTAGAGGTCACGAAGCCGGTCGCGCTCCGCTTCGCGGTTCTCGAGTCTCGCCTCTAGGTCGGCAATCTGCTCGCCGACATCCTCGCTTTCGGTCGCTGAGCGCTCTACCTCACCGAGCGCTTCGAGGTCAGCCATCGCGGCGTCGAACTCGTCGCTCGGAACCCGCAAGACGAGTTCGCCGGAGACGTACTCCTGTTCGTTGCGCTCGCGCGTCTCGCGTGCGCCCTCGCTCACGAACCCGTCGTACTCCGCGGCAATCTCCCGGGCGTCGTCGTCGGCGTCGCCGAACTCCTCGACCGTCACGCGAAGCTCGCCGGTTCGTATCAGCTGTCGCTCAGCCGCGAGCGCAGCCCGCTCGCCCCCGTCGGCACTCGCCGTCGTGAAGCTCGCTTCGAGGTTCGACTCGTCGACGGCTTCTGAATTGAGTTCGTCGTCGGCCGCAACATCGTCTTCGAGACTCTCAGTGGTCTCGATGTCTCCCGGTGCGCCATCGTCACCGTCGCCGAGGCCGGCACAGCCTGCGAGGGCGACCATCGACGCCAGCGCAACGACGACAAGTAGTCGTTTGGTGTCCATACGCGGCGGGAACGACCCGGTAGCACGTAAACGGACCTAAGGAACAAACGGTCGTTTGTCCCTCGACCCGAGACGCTTCGATCGATTCACTCTCCGTCGTCTCACTTCGCCTCGTCCGCGCCGGCCCCGTCGGTCCGCGGTTCGGTTTCGAGTTCGTCGAGGATCGGTCGGTACTTGAGTTGAATCTCGTCCCACTCCCGGTCGGGGTCCGAGTCGGCGACAATCCCGACGCCTGCGAACAGGGTTGCCTGTTGCCTGCTCGCGACCGCCGACCGGATCGCGACCGCGAATGCGCCGTTGCCGGCAGCATCGATCCATCCGACGGGTGCCGCGTACCAGCCGCGGTCGAACGGCTCCGTTTCGTGGATCGTTTCGAGCGCACGCTCCGGTGGCAGCCCGCCGACCGCTGGGGTCGGGTGGAGCGCCTCGACCAGTTCGAGGACGTGTCTGTCCGCGCTCAGCTCCGCGGTAATCGGCGTATGGAGGTGTTGGACGGTCGCAAGCCGCCGGACGCGGCGCTCTCCGGCAGACACCGACGCCGCGTACGGCTCTAACTGCTCGCGAACGGTCTCCGCGACGAGTTCGTGTTCGTGAACGTTTTTTTCGTCGTCGAGGAGCTCTTCGGCGAGCCACTCGTCCTCCGACGGCGTCTCGCCGCGACCGGTTGTGCCCGCGAGTGCGTCCGTCTCGACGGTCCGCCCGCGCAACGAGACCAGCCGCTCGGGGGTCGCTCCAAAAAACAGGCTCGACCCATCGTCGGGCTCGAAGCAGTAGCGATGACAGTCGGGATACTTTGCCGCCAGCCGCTCTATCGTCGCCGCACGCGGGAAGTCAGTGACGAGGTCGGCCTCCAATGCCTGTGCCAACACCACCTTTCGCAGGTCGCCGGTTCGAATCCGATCGACCGCCGCGGAGACGCTCCCGCGCCACGCCTCGCGGCTCGTGGTCCGACGCTGCTCACGGATCCCCGGACGTGGCGGCCGCGACGCCTGTGACGACCGATCTCCCCCCTCCGCACGGTCCTCTCCGAGCTCAGCGAGGTGCTCCCGTTCCCGTTCGAGTCGGTCCTCGACGCCCTCCGCCGACGCGTCGGGCCCAACAGCGGTCACCGTGAGCCACGACCCGTTGTCGGCGACCGTGACCTGAACCCGCGGAAGTACGAACCGCGCCTCGGGAAACGGAGCCCACGGCTCCCCGGCACACGCCCCCTCGTGAAAGGCGAACCCGCCGAACACCCGGGGGCGAGCGGCCTCGGTGCCGGCGTGGACATCACCAGATGCGAACAGTTCTTCAGCCGCAGTGCGGATCGCGGCGAAACGGTCGGGCCCGCTCGCAGTCAGCGTCGCGGCTGATCCGCCGCCGATGATGAGTGCGTCGTCGGGGGCGCTCCACGTCGTCCGTGGCGACGGGAGCGCGTCGAAGACCGCCGCGAACGACGGATCGTTGATCGCCGTCGTGCGGCTGACGAGCGTCGCAGACGACGTCGATCGCGCCGGTTCCATTGAAATTCGATCGGGCCCCGGGCCTCTTAAGGGTGTCAACTCAGCTGTATCGCTCCTCGTTCCACGGGTTCGCCGTGTCGCTGTAGCCGCGTTTCTCCCAGTAGCCCAGTTCACGCTCCGTGAGGAACTCCACGCCGGAGACCCACTTTGCTCCCTTGTACGCGTACTTGTGTGGGGTGACGACGCGAATCGGGCCGCCGTGGTCGGCGGGGAGGTCGTCGCCGTCGTAGCCGTACGCGAACAGGACGCCGTCGTGGAGACAGTCCTCTAAGGGGAGGTTCGTGGTGTAGCCGTCGAGCGCGTGAAACAGGACGTGTTCTGCGTCGTCGTGAACAGACGCGCGCTCGACTACTTCCGCAAATTCGACGCCGGTGAACTCACAGTCGAGTTTGCTCCATCCAGTTACACAGTGGAAGTCCTGCCGCTGCGTCGCGGATGGGAGCGCGCGCACGTCCGCAAGCGAAAGCGAGAGCGGGTTCTCGACCGCACCCCATACCTCGAACCGCTCGTCGTCGGGATCCCACGAGGGCGTCCCGCTCTTCGAGAGCACAGGGAACTGGTCAGTCTCGCGCTGTCCCGGCGGAAGGCGGTCGTCGCCGTACTCCTCGTAGATGTCGGTGTGGTCCTCGACGGCGGAGCCAGTGTTTGTGCTGCCAGCGGCCGACTCCCCGTCGACAATGTCGTCGTCGCTCGCGCTAGTTCCGGTCTCGGTCATACGCCTCGTTCGACCCGGAGAACCGTATCAGTACCGCTCTCCGGTCGATCGCCCGACACGTCGTTTATAAATATACAACTGAAGCTACTGATAGTGGATTATTATTTTTTGAACAGAGAGATACAGTTTGTATTTCGCCGATCTCCGACGCTACATTTATATGCGGCATCCGATTAGACCCGGACAGCAAATGCCACAAGTGGAGATAACCGTACCGGAACACCTAGAAATGCAGATAACCCAGATGGTAGAGAAGGGGGAGTTTCTCAACCGTGAGGAAGCGGTTGAGGAGTTGCTTTCGACCGGAATCAAGGCATATAAAACGAGCGGGCCGAGGGACGACGAGGACTCCGGCGGATTCGAGGACGAAGGGATGATGGGCCACGAGGACGAGTACGTGTTTTAAGCGTCTTCGACGACTCAGTAATCGTAATCTGTGGCCCTTCCGAAAGCGTACATCCACGTGCTAGCACCTCATACAGGAGCGGTTTCGCGGTTCCTCGACGATGCGGAGCGATCGTTTCTGGAACTCGGCATTGCTCCCACCATCGATCGTCCCCGCACCGTCTCCGTTGGGGCTGCTGACGAGTGGGCGCAGACATCTCCGGCTGCTGTCTCTGAGGGCGGCTGGCTCCCGTATCTCGCGGCTGATACTCTCGACGAACTCGACGCTGATGGATCAGCAACGATCACGTATGCTGGGATCGCCGGCATGCGAGTCGTCGGCCGCGTTCTCAGGGAAACGACCGGCTCCCATCCGTCGGTTGTGCTTCAAGAACACACGTACACCGTGACACCGGACACGTACACAGTCTACCGGTACGACGAGTCGAGCGAGACGTTCCAAGCAGTCGCACACGGACGCAATTCGAGTGAGCGGTAGACGGCGTCGGTGTCACTCGACGCCGCAACTGGCAGTCAAGCTACCGCGTTTCAATTCCCAAGCGCCGCGATATCGGCGCCCACGGCCGCCCGAGCGTCAGCCGGATTCGGGTCGCTGTCGACGAGATGTGTCGGCTCACACGTGGGCAACGCTTCGATGTGGCCCACAATCGCCTCTCGGTACTGATCAGCGGCCGGGATTCCGTCGCTATCACCCCAGATATCGTTGATGACCGTCATCGAGTCGATGCGCACCTCGACGGATCTCGGCGTACACCGCGTGGTCAGCGTTTCGAGCCCGAGGTGGAGGGCAGCGTACTCGGCAGTGTTGTTCTCGGCTCGGGAGCCTACTGGCATCCCTAGCCGTGCGATCGACGCGTCAGCAGCGCGGATGACCGCCCCTGCGCCAGCCGGGCCAGGATTTCCCCGGGAGCTCCCGTCCACGTAGAGAACGATGTCCGCACCGTCAAGCTCGTCCCACCGCTCACACGGTGGGGGATCGGCAGCGAGTACCGCCTCGATAGCTACCCGAATCTCTTCGTCAGTCGTTCCGGGCTCAAACAACCCTCCGTACCCGGTGACCGCAGCGTCGATGGCGTCGATGGCCCGGCCGATCTCGTACCCGTACTGTGCGAGCACCTCGTCGACACGTCCCGCGAGCGGCGAGAGAAACGCTGTCGGTATCCGAGCCATCTCACCAACACCCCCGACGATATGACCACTCTAAAACGATCCGCGGCACGGTACAGTGACAGAGGAGGTGCCCGGTCAGATCTGATCGCGCTGGCATGCGAGTCACTCTCCGGTCAGTCCGGCAACGACCACGTACAAACCAAAGGTGGCAACCACTGTACCGGCCAGTTGTGTGCTCGCCGTCGGGAGGAGCCCAACGTCAGGATACAGGAGCGGTGCGAACATAAACCACCCGCCGAACGCCGTCGTCAGTACGGCCGGCGGCAGGCTCGGACTCCCCGTTTCGCGGAGTAGCTGGACGTTTCTGGCGGCGAAGACGACGCCGAAAAGCCCGCTTGAGACGATGCTTCCGGCAAACGCGCCGGAGGTATCAACGATGATCGGGGTGAGCGTGGCAGTCACACACGCAAGCGTACAGAGAAGCGTCGATACGAGTAGGAACCGTGACGGGTCGTTCTCGCCCATACGAACACATCGAGGCCGAGCCGATTAATTCGCTCGGCCGGTTGAACCGTGGCCTGAACGTGACAGAAAATAAGATACCGTGAGCGTGGCATAAGGGGTAAGCGTTGACGGAGCGAGGCGTACGTATGGAGATCGTCGACATGGATCACGTTGCGATTCGCGTGAGCGACCTCGACCGGGCGCTCGACTTCTACAACGGATTGCTCGGACTCCCGGTTCGGGACAGGGAGCGTTTTGACGCCGGAACAGTGCCGTACGTCGCCATCTCCGCCGGTGGGCGGCACATTCATCTGGTTCCAACTGACGAAGACGACATCGACGTCGGCGGGGAACATCTCTGTCTCCTCGTTCGGTCAGCCGACACCGACTCCCGGGATGAACTCGACGAGCTACTGGATCGGCTCCGCAGCCACGGCGTGCCGGTCGAGGGGGGAGAGCCGTACGAGCGGTACGGGGCGTACGGTCGCGGCTGGGCAGCGTACGTCCGAGACCCTGACGGTCGCCGCGTCGAACTCAAGCTTCACTAACCGGATGCGTGGTCCGACTGCGACGATATCCCGGAGTTGCGCGCTACACCTCTGGTCCGTGCGTGTCACCCTCAACAACGCTTAAACCGGCTAGGGCACGTACTGGACGCCATGCACAAGGACGAGCTGCTTGAGCTACACGAACAGATGGTCACCATCATGGAGCACTTCCGGAGCCAGGAAACCGTTGACGACGCGCTGTTCGACCCCTACGACGAACTCGATGTCGACCCGTCACACGTTCACAAGTCGAAAAGCGAGCACAAACACGCCGTCTTCGTGCTTGGCAATGCGCTTGCGAACGCGATGAGCGAGGACGAGTTCTCTCCCGCCGGCCGGGTCGGCAAGCGGATGGAAGAGCTCGCGAAAGACGCCGAGAACAAGATCTGAGGCGTCCGGTCGCGGGGCGGAGACGACGATATCTGATACGCTCCCGGGAGCGTACTGTCGACCCGCGAATTGATATGTGGGCGGTCGCTGTGTACCGCTATGGTCGTCGAGGCGCTCTCGTCCGATGCTGCCCACCTAGCGCTCGTCGGAGCAGTCGCGCTCCTCGCGTTTGCCGTTATTTATAAAATTGACCGGCCAGCCGGGTCGTGGAGTCAGCGACTCCGGTCACGGTTCGTGTTCGGCGTGCCGTGGGGAACGCTCATCGCAATCGTGTTCGTTATCGGCGTGTACCTCTTTGTACAGGGCGGCTTGGAGAACCCGAACCGACCGGTCGTGATTCCCTTCCGCGCGTGGTCGTACTTCTATCCTGAGGGTATTCTCTGGTCAGGGTTCGCCCATTCGAGCCGGAGTCATATTACTGGGAATCTCCTCTCAACGCTTGTTGCGGGCACACTCGCCGAGTACGCCTACGGCCACTATCCGCGAACACAGGACGAATCGTCGTCCGACTCCCTGCGAACGAACCCCTACGTCCGGGCGTTCGTCGTCGTTCCGGGCGCAATACTGACCTTTGGATTTGTTTCGTCGCTGTTCGCGCTCGGTCCCGTAATCGGCTTTTCGGGCGTCGTCTTCGCGCTGTGGGGGTTTGCGCTCGTGTTTTACCCGATCGGAACGATCGCTGCGCTGACGGGGTCGACGCTGGTGAGTGTCGTCCACTCGACGATCCAGAACCCGATCGAGTTTGCGGAGGCAAGCGCCTCCTACGGCGCGCCGAGTTGGGCGAACATCGCCGTACAGGGCCACGCGCTCGGGCTGATCGCCGGAATTCTCGTCGCAGTCTGGCTCGTCCGACGGCGACAATCGGGACACGACCCAACTTCCCATACTACGGCGATCGTCGTGTTCGGCGCGGTCCTACTGTTCGGTGCGTCACGTCGTCTCTGGGCGGTGTACTGGTATCTCGGCAACGACCAGTACGAACTGTACCGGGCGATCGGACTTGCGCTGCTCGTTCTCCTCGCGTTGATCGTCGCCGTCGCGGTCGCGGGCCGTGAGGAACCGTTCCGGCCAGCTGAAGCCGTTCCGGACCCTGAAACGCTCCGTGAAAGCATCGCCTCGGTGACACCCGCCGCGGTCGGGTTGCTGTTGGTGGTCGGCGCGCTGGCGGTCGTTGCGGGGCCGGGGATACTCCCCAACCTCGTTACCGTTGACGAGGGCGACACACCGGGTGATCCGATCGAGATCGAAGGGTATCAGGTGACCTACGCGGAGGACGTCGAGGACCAGATGGTGAGCATCGTTGATATCGAAGCGTTCGGGCGTTCCACGTCGGTACGTACGTCTGGGGTGATCGTGTCGAACCCAGACAGACACATCTGGACCACGGCCGTCTCACGCGGGAACCTCGCGTTCTGGGGCTATCGAAGCGTCGACGTTGGCGGAACCGGGTGGCGTGAGACTGTTCAGATACAGCGGTCGGGGTGGGTGGCGACCGGCGGCGGCCCGACCTACCGCGTCGACGGCGTCCACAACGACACCCGGTCGACGCTGTTCGTCAGCGATCCGGCCGAAGCCGAACCGAGACTCGACGGTCGAAACGTCTCCGTCGCGGCCGTCGAGGGCGGCTTCGAACTCCGCGTCGAACACGACGGCAGCACGGAGACGGCGGCGATCCCCGGGTCGGGCGAATCAACATCGCTGCAGGGAGTCGAGTTCGTTCGTGAGGATCGGCGGATCTACGCCGAGCGTGACGACTCCCGGGTGCGGATCGCGAATCAGGAACGGTATGAGGGGCGACAGTAAGTACTCACAAAGGTATATGACGCGGTAGTACCCTACGACCACTCAATTCGATACACCTCGACAGCAACGTCCTGTGAGTCCGCGGTGTGATGCTCAAACTGTGCGTCGACTGAAAAGTCGGCGGCGAATGCGTGTGTCACTGTCCCACCGTTATCGGCGGCAAACGACTCCACGAACTCGCGGCTGCCGGCGTTGTGAACGGAGTACGACACCGACGCGACCTCGCTCGCCGTCACGAGGAAGTCACGGTCAGCGTTTCGATTCCCATCTTGAGCACCGAACGGGGGATTCATCACGACGGTGACTGGGTCTGGGAACCGCACAGGCGGGCGGGTCGCGTCCGCCTGTATCCAGTGAATCGGAGCGCTCGCGGCGACTCGTCGCTCGTTTTCGATTGCGGTCGACACCGCGTTGCGGTCGAGTTCCACGCCGACCACGCGAGCGGGACCACGGAGAGCGGCGGCGAGCGCGAACATCCCCGTACCGGTACCCAGATCGAGAACGGTTCGTCCGTCGATGTCCTCGTGGAGGTCGGCGAGGTGAACGACGTGAGCCGCGAGATCCGGCGGTGTTGGGTACTGTTCGAGCGCTGCCCGGGGGTTATCGAATCCGACGACTACCCCCAGCTTGGTCGCGAGCGAGCGCTTGGTCGCCATCACCTCAGGCGGCCGCGTCGCTGGTTCGAACGAGTTCGACGCCTTCGCGTCGAGCGCGCTCAGCGAGCGCACCGAGCGTCGGTTCGACGGTTTCGGGGTCGGCGATCTCACCGACGCTAACCTCAATACGACCGGCTCCGAGGAACGCGGCGGTCCGAACGAGTTCCCGGAGTCGATCGGCTTCTTCCTGCGTCGCGAGCGAGCAGTCCTCGGCGAAACAGGCGTCGACCGCCAGCGCTGCCGGGTGGTAGCCGCGAGCGGCGAGGCCGGATTTTAACTCTCGGAGCCGCTCCGGCGCGGTGCTTTCGAGGTCGCTGGCGTCGATGACGATTGGGTCAATCTCAGCCGGTCGACAGCCATCTAGCGCGGCGTCGACTCCAGTGGACTTCGTTGTGCTCATACTCATCATAGTTTAGGGTTATACAAAAACCTTTTTGAATGTCTAGTAGTAATAATTTAGTTCGGACTGGTCTCCGTCATCGGTTACGACTGGGTGGCGGGTCGAGTCTCCGTCATCGGTTACCAGCCGGCTGTGGACTCCATGCGGTCGACCGCTCTTGTGAAATCCGGCCGCGCACGTACTCTAAACCCTCGTCTTTGCGCTTCTACGCCGGGTTCTCCCCGATTCCTCGTTCTCCCATTCGTATCCGGAATCAGACACTCACGCGAAGGTTTAAATACAGCTATATCCAGAAATCTTATAATGGAACGTCCGAGCAGACAGCGTCAGCAGGAGCGAGACACTGAGCGGGAGTCGGACGAGGACGCGGTCACGTGCCCGGAGTGTGGGTCGGACGAGATAGTCACCGATGCGGATCAGGAGCTTGTTTGTGAGGACTGCGGTCTGGTGCTGGACGAGCAGACGATCGACCGTGGACCGGAGTGGCGCGCGTTCAACCACTCCGAGCGGCAATCAAAGTCCCGTGTCGGCGCTCCCATCACGGAGACGATGCACGACAAGGGACTAACGACGACGATCGACTGGAAAGACAAAGACGCCTACGGACGGTCGCTCTCCTCGGAGAAGCGCTCGCAGATGCACCGGTTGCGGAAATGGCAGGAACGGATTCGGACGAAAGACGCGGGCGAGCGGAACCTCCAGTTCGCGCTCTCCGAGATCGATCGAATGGCGAGCGCTCTGGGTGTCCCCCGCTCGGTACGCGAGGTGGCCTCCGTCATCTACCGACGTGCGCTCTCGGAGGACCTCATCCGGGGGCGCTCGATCGAGGGTGTCTCCACCGCCGCCCTGTACGCCGCCTGTCGACAGGAGGGAATCCCTCGCTCACTCGACGAGGTCGCGGAGGTCTCTCGTGTCCCACAAAAAGAGATCGGTCGCACGTATCGCTATATCTCACAGGAACTTGGCTTGGAGCTGAAGCCGGTCGATCCGAAACAGTTCGTTCCTCGGTTCGCCTCCTCTCTGGAGTTGAGCGAGGAGGTACAGTCGAAGGCGACCGAGATAATCGATGTCTCCGCCGAGCAGGGCCTGCTCTCGGGAAAATCTCCGACGGGGTTCGCCGCGGCCGCGATCTACGCGGCCTCACTGCTCTGTAACGAGAAGAAGACGCAGCGTGAAGTTGCTGATGTCGCGCAGGTAACTGAAGTCACCATTCGAAACCGGTATCAAGAGCAGATCGAAGCAATGGGATTTCGCTGACCTCCGTTTTGTGAGACGGTTCGGTTATGTTGTTGGGATCGGGTTTTTAATCGATGCCGAGCGTATCGCCGATCGATATGTACGATGAGATCCTCGTTCCGACCGACGGGAGTCCTGCGTCGGACGCCGCGCTCGAACACGCGGTCGACCTCGCGGCACAGTACGGTGCCCGTCTCCATGCGCTCTACGTTGTCGACGGGGCCGCCTACTCGACGCTGGAAGCCGGCTCGGAGATCGTCGTGGAGGCGCTCCAGTCGGAGGGGGAAACCGCGACACAGCGCGTCGCGGACGCGGCTGCGAACGCCGGGGTCGACACCACCACAACGGTGACGACGGGAACTGCCTATCAGTCCATCCGTGACTACGTCGCGGACAACGAAATCGACATCATCGTCATGGGCACGCATGGTCGGAAGGGTCTCGACCGCTATCTGCTCGGAAGCGTCACTGAGCGCGTCGTCCGGACCGCAGATGTCCCCGTGCTCACCGTTCGACAGTCGACGGATGAGTAACTCTCAACCGCCGACGGAGGCGGAGGTGTAGCCGTGCGCGACTGGCTGTCCCACCGCGTCGTTTCCTCGCCGGACGACGTTGCGCTGATTCGCGCCAAGGACGGGGAGGCGTGGTCGTACGCGGATCTCGACCGGCTCGTCGACGAGACTGCCGGACGACTCGTCGCCCACGGGATCGGTCCGGGAGATCGAGTGGGGGTCCTCACGCCGCCGTACGTCGGAACCGTCGGACTGATCCACGCCGCGATGCGTCTCGGTGCGACGTTCGTTCCGCTAGGCGAGCGACTCACCCCACGTGAGCTCGGTGAGCGGATCGAACGCGTCGGTCTCTCGGCGATCATCTGTGCGGAGCCGACCGAATCGGACGCGCTCGCAGCCGTCGACGACGTTCCGGTGTTCTCCGTGGACGACCCGGGGGTTGACGCGGTCGAAGCCGTCCATGGTGTCGAGCCGGAACCGGTCGAACCGGCCGAGTGGTCGTTTGACGATCCGCTCTGTATCCTGTTTACCTCCGGCACGACCGGCGATCCGAAGCCGGTCCCGTTGACCGCCAGCAACGTGTACTCGTCTGCCGTCGCCTCCGCGTTCCGGCTGGGGACCCATCCCGACGATCGGTGGCTGGTCTCGCTCGCGCTCCATCATATGGGCGGGCTGGCCCCAGTGTACCGGTCCACGCTCTACGGGACGACCGTCGTTCTCCGGGAGGGGTTCGACCCGGGTGGAACCGCGGACGACATCGACAAATACGACGTGACCGGCGTTTCGCTCGTCCCGACGATGCTGACGCAGATGCTCGACAGGCGCGGGACGCTCTCGGACTCCCTTCGGGCCGTGTTGCTCGGCGGTGCGCCCGCCCCCGACGAACTGATCGAACGGTGCCGTGACTACTCGATTCCCGTGTATCCGACCTACGGAATGACGGAGGCGGCCTCACAGGTTGCGACCGCGACGCCGCAGGCAACAAAAACACGGATAAACACCGTCGGCCGACCGGTGTTTGGAACGGACGTGACCATCGTCGACGAGGATGGTTCACCGGTTTCGGCGGGGGAGACGGGCGAAGTCGTTGTCGACGGACCGACGATCACACCTGGCTACATGGGCGTCGACGACCCGACGGACGCGTTTGGCCCGTACGGGCTCCACACTGGAGATATCGGTCGACTCGACGAGGATGGCTACCTCTACGTGCTTAACCGGGTCGACGACAGGATCATCACTGGCGGCGAAAACGTCGAACCGGGCGAGGTAGCCGACGTACTGCGGGAACATTCCAGCGTCGACGACGCCGCCGTCGTCGGCCTCGACGACGACGTGTGGGGTGAACGCGTCGCGGCCCTCGTCGCCGTCGACGACGAACTCTCCGCCGAGCAGGAACCGGCCCCTACCAATGAGCCGGCCGCTACGGACGAGGGGGCATCCGGAGAGGACGCGACCGCTCCCGACGGGACCGTCGACGACGAACCCGGTCCGCATTCCGGAGACGGGACGGGAGAAGAGGGTGTCCCAACTGAGCCAACGCGCCCCGGAAACGCCATCGACGACGCGGGACTCATGTCGTTCGTCAGAGACCGCCTGGCGGCGTTCAAGATGCCCCGGACGATAGCTTACACAGACGAACTGCCCCGAACGGTCTCGGGAACAGTTGACAGGGATGTCGTCCGCGAACGCCTCGCTGAGGTGGGATACGAGCCACGGGACGGCTTCGGTGCTGCCGGGTTCGAACCAGCCGATCCGGAACCTCCGAACGACCCGGAAACCGGAGCGGGTGAGACCGATCGCACAAATGATGACGGACCGACGAGCGACGACTCGGAGCCGACCAGCGACAACAGGCCGACAAGCGACGTGGCGGGGACATCCGACGACTCGGAGCCGAATGAACCGGACGGGACGAGAAGCGACCTCACGGCGACGGTGCTCGACGAGGATACTCCCGAGTCACCGGATCCCACCGACGGGAACCGCGACGACGAAGGCGAGGACGGCCCCAGGGAACCGTCGGCAAACCGGTAGGAGAAGACACGTCGGCCACAGCCACACCGGACAACCGTCACCCGTGCCGAACCGGTTTTACTCCCGGAGCGCGTGGGTCAGATCGATCACCGAGAGGCCGCTGATGAACGTCCCTGACGATCCACCAAACATCTGTCCCGCCTGCGGAGACAGCTATGAGTCCGTCTCCCGTCACGCCGACGGCTTCGTGGTCAATCTGCTCGACAACGACCGATACCGGCGGGTGTGTTTTTATCCGAATAAAAGCGACGACGGCGAGGCCACACTCGACTGCTATCACCACACTCACGCGGAGGCCACGGGCGCGAACACCGAAGCCGATAGCCCGGAACCCGTGGTGCCCACGGAACGCTCTTGAGACACCGACGCGCCCCAGCGATCCGCTCGTCTAGAACTCGGTCCCCGTCGTGATCGATGTGTATCCACCGATCAACGCGCCCGAGAGGTCGAGGTTTTCGAGGGTCGACTCCTCGTCAATGACGGAGTTCCGGACGCGACAGTCGGTGATCGTCGCGTTCGGGAACACGACCGAGCGGTCGAGCGTCGAGTCGGTCACTTCCGCGCCGTCCATCACGTGGACGACATCACCGACTTCGGTGTTCGTTACTGACGCCCCGTCCTCCACGAGTGAGCCGCCCTCCAGCGCGTACTCGACCGCGTCGAGGTAGCTCTCTGCGGTGCCGATGTCGAACCACGCACCGTCAAAGGTGAACGCGTGGACCGGCTGGCGCGACTGAAGCCACTGGATGAACCAGCCGGGCTCGTCCGGATTCTCTCCGTCTTCGAGGTACGTCGCGAGATCCGGTAGCGTCTCCGCGGGGAACGCGTAACACGCGATGGAAACGAGCGTACTCTCCGGTTCGTCCGGCTTCTCCTGGAAGTCGACGACCTGATCGCCATCCAGACTCACCAGCCCGTACGATTTTGCTCGCTCCTTCGATCCGACATCGTACGCGGCGAGCGTCGGCGTCCCCTTCGTTTCGAAGAAGTCGGTGAACTCGGCTAAATCGAAGCTGATCATGTTGTCGCCGGCGACGACGATCAGGTCGTCGTCGACGCCCTCACGTTCGACGAGTTGCGCGAGCGCGCCGACGACACCGAACTTCTCGTCCTCTTCGACGGTCTCTTCGACCGAGAGCGTCGGTTTCTCGAACGGGCTCTCGGCGATGTAGTCGTCGAACGTGTCGGCGAACCGCTCGTTCGTCGAAACGAACACCTCGTCGACGCGGTCGTCGTCCTCCAAGTCGGCGAATATCTCGTCGATGACCGTCCGTTCCCCGACCGGGAGAAACATCTTCGGTCGATTCCGCGTGATCGGCCACATTCGCGTCGCATACCCTCCCGCGAGTACAACTGCTTTCATACTCACCCCGTCACACCCCGCCGTCATACCTCTTGTGCCCGTGTCATGGGCAGAAACGCCACTGGTGTTTTATTCTCTCGTGACGAGACGTGGGGTATGGAATCGACGACCCGTCAGCGGATCGCCGAGGTCCTCCGGGAGTCACCCGCGACCGCGAGCGAGATTGCCGGCGATCTCGCGTTGCCGACGCCGACCGTCTACACCCATCTCGAACACGTTTCTCGGTCCGTCGGCGACGACGAGGAGTTCCTCGTCTCTCCGCCGGCGTGCCGCGACTGCGATTTTGACGGCTTCGACGACCCGGTCAACGAGCCGTCGCGCTGCCCGAAGTGTAAGTCCGAGCGCATCGAGGAGCCGGCGTTCGTGATCCGGTAGTCGCTGGCGGCCCCAGTCTCGACTATTTATAGGGCGTCCAGCAGCGTCGACGCTGCGTCGGCGGACGACTCCGGTCCGCGGGCCGTGATGAGGTCGCCGTCGACCGTGACGCTCGTGTCGGCGTCGAGCTCGGCGTCCCAGTCGGCACCGGCTAGCTTCACCTCGTCTTCCACCCAGTACGGGAGCTTCCGGCCGTCGTCCAGTCGGTCGTTGTCGTCGACGACCCCCTCCTCCCACGCGTTCGGGAAGCCGGTCACGGAGCGCCCCTCCACGAGTGGCGTTCCGTCAGCCTCCCGGGTGAACGCTAAGATTCCGACCGCGTGACAGACGACGAGCGCGACTCCCTCTTCGCCCGCGACGGCGTTGAGCAGCAGTTGGCGCGCGTGCCGGTCCTGATTCACGTCCCAGACGGTCCCGTGCCCGCCGGGGAAGACGACGGCGTCGTAGCCGTCGGCCTCGACCGTCGCGATCGGTTCCGGATCGTTGAGCGCTGGATGCGTCTCGTCAATCTCGCGGAGCTCCGCGGCTCGGTCTTCACCGCCCGCGGCCTCCGGGTCGAGCGATCCCTCGTCGACAACCGGCGGCGAGCCCGACGGCGTCGCGACCGTCACGTCGACGCCGTCGGATTCGAGCGTCGTCAGCGGCTCGATACACTCCTCGGCCCAGTACCCTTCCTCACTTACGACGAACAGCGCGCTGCTCATGTGTACACGACGTTCGAGAGCATGAGTCAAAAGGGGTCCGCGTCCGGCAGCGTCGAGGCTGGGCGCGAGGTTTATAAGCAACCGCGGTAGTGCGGCCGGCGCGGGCTCGTGAGCGATCGCCAAGGGCACGGCTGAGACTTTGGAGGTCGTCGCTGCCGGTCTGTAATCAACAATTTATAAACGGCCACGCCGGAGCCGCACAGATCTCACCGCGTTCCGCTATGGATCGTTACCCGTCGCCGTGGGCGTCGACGATCACGACCTCGCCGTCCTCGACGGTCACGTTGATGAGCGTCTTCACGTCGTAGTCGGTATCGTCGAGCTCGTTGTCGCCCGCCTTCTTGATCACGGCGACGACATCGACAACCTCTGCGCCGACCTCGTCCGTGAGCGCGTCGAGGATCGCTTTCATCGTTCCTCCCGTGGAGAGCACGTCGTCGAGGACAAGCACCCGGTCGCCTTCCTCAACGTCGTTGATGTACATCTCCGACTCGGAGTAGCCGGTCTCTTGGAACAGCGGGACCTCGCCGTCGAGGCCGTACTGGCGCTTGCGAATAACGACGAGGGGGATATCGGTCATCAGCGAGAGCGCGGTCGAGATGTGGATCCCCATCGCGGCGGGGGTGACGATCTTGTCGACGTTCTCCAACTCTGCCTTCCGGATGATTCGGATGACAATCTCCCGGAGTAGCTCTGGTTCGAGCATCGGAACGCCGTCGCTGATCGGGTGTACAAAGTACTGATACTCGCCTTTTTCGATAATCGGGGCGTCAAGCAGCGACTGCCGCAACTGGTCCATGTCGCCGGTACTCGGGCGGATTAATAAAGCGTGGCGGTCCGCCGGCGTCCGCGACGCCGCGATTCACTCGAACTTGGGGCGCGATTCACTCGAACTCAGGATCGCGCTTCTCAACGAACGCGGCCATCCCCTCACGCTGGTCGTGGGTCCCGAACAGTCCGGACCACGCCCGGCGTTCGAGCGCCAGCCCCGCCGCGGCCGATCCCTCGTGTGCGGCGTTGAGCGCTTCCTTTGCGGCACGCATCGCGAACGCCGGCTTCGCCGCGAGCTCACCCGCTAGCTCGTCGATCCGATCGTCGAACTCGTCGGGAGAAACGACCTCGCCGACGAGCCCGACCTCCTCGGCCGCATGGGCGTCCAGTCGTTCGCCGAGAAAAACCATCCGCCGGGCGGTTCCGTCGTCGACGAGCCGCGAGAGTCGCTGGGTTCCGCCCCATCCCGGGATGATCCCGATGTCGATCTCCGTTTGTCCGATCACCGCGTCCTCGCTTGCGACCCGGAGGTCCGCTGCGAGCGCGAGTTCGGAGCCGCCGCCGAACGCGTAGCCGTCGATCGCAGCGATCACCGGCGCGGGAAACGTCTCGATGGTGTCTGCGACTCGGTGGCCGAGCTCCGCGTACGCCTGCGCCTCGGGCGTCGTGAGTTCGACCATGTGAGAAATATCCGCGCCAGCGACGAACGCCCGGTCGCCTGCGCCGGTGAGGACGAGGGCCCGGACCCCCGCGTCGGCCGCCTCCGCGAGCGCCGCTTCCATCGCCTCCAGCGTCTCGACGGTGAGCGCGTTAAGCGACTCGGGTCGGTCTATCGTCAGCGTCGCGATGTCATCGTCAATGTCGAGAGCGATCGTCTCCCACGTCATGGTTCGGCGGTCTCAGAGCGCGGTGAAAACCGTTGCCCATGTCGACGTGTCGAGGACCAGAGATTCAACTCCGGTAGCAACAGTTGCCGTTCCGACACACAGTTCTGCTATCGCCTTTTAATCGCTTTTTAAATCTCTTCGCGCGCGTCGATTCCGGCGTAGATGTACCACGCGGCCGCGTACACCCCGACGAAAAGCAGGTAGCCGACGACCAATCCGCCGGTACGTCGAGCACCGAGTCCGCCGGGAAGCGTCGTCGAGAGGATCCAGAGCGCGACGACGAACACGACAAGCGAGAACAGTCCGGAGAGCGCGTACACGCCGAAGTCAGAGGTGAACCGCTCGCGCATACCACGACTCACGAGAGCGATTTATAAACCGGCATCGGTCTCATCGCCGTTCTCTGACCCGTTGTCTCGACCGGCAGTCGTGCTGGTCCGATCGTACGCTCCCTGTCGACGAAGTTCGCCGGCTGCCCGGAGCACAGCGGGTGTTCGACACACGCCCGACTCACCAGCCGCCTGCGCGACCGCGCAGTTGTTACAGTCAGCACAGACGGCACGGACATCCGGCTCTACGTCGGTCCCAAGCAGCCGCGCCGGAAGCTCCGGCTCCGCATAAAAGGGCCGCGCCATTCCGACGAGGTCCGCGTCGCGGGCGAGCGTGTCGTCAAGCTGTGCCCGCTCACGGAGCCCACCCTCACACAACACGGGCGCGTCGATCCGACTGCGAACGCGACGACAGAGGTCGCGGTTCCAGCCGGGTTCTCGGCCGTAAACGAATGATTCGACCCAGTTGCCGGCTGCGACGGCGGCTGCCCGAGGCAGCGACCCGAACGCTTCGCGAAAGCCGTCACGGAAGCGTTCCTCCCGCCACGCCGACGCTGGAAACTTCCCGCGCACGACGCTCATGTCCCAGAACACGCTCGTGCGAACCGGGACGACGGCGTCGAACGGTCCGTCTTCCCCTGCGAGCCGCTCACAGGCGGCGATCGCGTCGTCATCGGAAAGGTGGGGACCGATTCCCGGAAGCGTCGGGCGTTCGGAGGGGACCTTCGTCAGCAGAGGTACGTCGCCGGCTCGGTCGCGGACCGCCTCACCGAGCGCCTCGAGGAACGCGACGCCGACGCCGGGGGTCCGTTCGGGACCGATCGTCGGGTCGATTCCGAACCGGTCCTCACGGCGATTATAAAAGGGTGAGAGGAACTGCTGAACGATTCCCATGTTCGCGCCGGCGACGTGGACCGCGTCGTAGCCGGCGTCGACGGCGCGGGCAGCCGCCCGGGCGAAGTCGTCGATGAGCGCCTTGACCTCCTCCGTCGTCATGACTCGCGGAGAGAAGTCGAGAAAGCCCAGTCGATCGAGCACGCGGAGAACACGTGGTGGTCGAGAGACGGCAAGCTGGTAGAGGTCTGGATTGGCTCGCCCGTACGCGTCGTGCCACGCCTCCATCGAACGGAGCCCGCCGTGCTCCAGTTGGATCGCAATTCGGGAGCCGTGCGCGTGGACGGCGTCGGTCAGGCGGGCCAGGTCGGCGACGAGATCCGGGTCGTGGATGCGGGTCATTCCGGGGGCGGCACAGCCACCCTTCTCGGTCACGATCGTTGCTCCCTGATGGATGAGCCCCGCCCCGGCGGCCGCGGCGGGTTCGAGGTCGTCAATCAGGCGGTCGACGGCGTCGTCACCGCTGCCCGCACACTCAAGCACCGGTGCGCGATACAGTCGGTTCCGAAGGTGAACGCCGGCGAAATCGACGGGATCGTCGAGCGTCGGAGGCCGTCTCTCACGCGGAACTGCGGTCACGGTGTGATCGTGGTGGTCACGTCTCTTTAGCGTTCGCCCGCGGTCTGTCACACCGTTTAACACGCTCTGGTCCGTTACCCGGACATGAAGCGAACACGCCGTGCGGTTCTCGGGGGCTGCGCCGCACTCGTGACCGGTGGATCCGCCGGGTGTCTGGAACTGTCCGGGGGGTCGTCGGGGACAGGAGAGGAGGACAACCACCGGAACCGATCGGAGCCGACAGATCCTGAGCCGACGGAGGCCGAGCCGACGGGGACCGAATCGGATCCGGAGTACGAGGCGGTGTACGAGGCAGTGTCGCCGTCGGTCGTTCGGATCCAGACCTACGTCGAGCAACTCGACGGCTTCGTCGACGGCGGGGGCGAGGCCGGAAGCGGGTCAGGGTTCCTCTACGACAGCGGTACGCTCGTCACGAACGACCACGTGCTCGGGGACGCGGACACGGTCCGAGCCCAGACCGCCGACGGAACGTGGTTGGAGACGACGGTGGTCGGGCGGGATCCGTACAGTGATCTCGCGGTCCTCGAAACCGAGGGATCGGTTCCAGGCACTCCCCTTTCGCTTGCGGACCCGACGCCACCGATCGGCACAGAAGTGATGGTTGTCGGCTCGCCGCTCGGGCTTCGGGGCACCGCGACGACCGGGATCGTCAGCGGTCGGAATCGAACGATACCGGCCTCGTCGACGGCCGACGGAGCGTTCTCTATCGCCGACGCGGTCCAGACTGACGCCGCGCTCAACCAGGGTAACAGCGGTGGTCCGATCGTCACGCTGGACGGCGAGGTCGTCGGTGTCGCAACTGCGACACAAGGAGAGAACGTCGGGTTCGGGGTGTCCGCGCCGCTTGTACGGGAGGTCGTTCCCGAGTTGATAGCAACGGGGAGTTACGACCACTCCTACATGGGAATACAAGTGCTGGAGGTCGAGCCGTTGCTCGCGTCGGCGAACGACCTTCCCGAAGCGCGAGGCGTGTACGTCGCCGACACGGTCCCCGACGGTCCTGCGGACGGAGTGTTGCTTGGAACGAACGGTGAGACCACAGTGGAGGGGGCAACGGTGCCGGTCGGCGGTGACACCATTGTCGGGCTGAACGACACACCGATCGCGGCCGACGCCGACCTCTCTCGGTTTCTCGCGCTGGAGACGCGCCCGGGGGATACAATCGCGGTAACCGTCCGACGGAACGGCCGGACGGAAACGGTCGACCTCGAACTCGGTGCGCGCCCGGAGCCGTGAACTGCCTCGCCCATCCGCAGACGGCCGCAGTACAACGAGAGGACGTGGCCGCCTGCTTGCGCGGATTGCAACCCCTATATGCCCCCAGCCATACGTACAGACATGAACGGGAACCGGTTCGGCCGACTCTTTCAGGTCACAACGTACGGAGAGAGCCACGGCGAGGCGATGGGCGTCACCGTTTCGGGCGTGCCCGCGGGCGTCGAACTCGACGAGGCGGCCATTCAGGCACAGCTGGATCGACGGAAACCAGGCCAGTCGATGATCACGACCTCGCGGGGCGAACCCGACGAGGTCGTCGTCAACTCCGGCGTCCAAGACGGCTACACCACCGGCACGCCGATCGGCATGGTGATACAGAACAAGGACGCGCGCTCGGGCAAGTACGAGCCGTACGTCACCGCGCCGCGACCCTCCCACGGCGACTACACCTATTCAGCGAAATTCGGCACGCGTAACTGGGGCGGCGGCGGGCGCTCCTCCGCGCGAGAGACGGTGAATTGGGTCGCGGCCGGCGCGGTCGCCGAGCAGGTGCTCGACGCCTCCGAACACGACGTGGAAATCAAAGCACACGTCAACCGAATCGGTAACGTCGAGGCCGACGACGTGAGCTTCGAGCAGATCCTCGACCACTCGGAGGAGAACGACGTGCGGTGTGCGGATCCCGACGCCGCCGCGGAGATGCAGGAGCTGATAGAGGAGTATCAGGAACGAGGCGACTCGATTGGCGGCTCCATCTACTTCGAGTGTCGCGGTGTCCCTCGCGGACTCGGCGCGCCCCGGTTCGACAGTTTCCCCGCGCGCCTCGGACAAGCCATGTTCTCCATCCCGGCGACCACGGCGGTCGAGTACGGACTCGGCAGGGAGGCGACCGACGTCGCCGGCAGCGACCGCAACGAGGACTGGACGTTCGACGACGGTGAGTCGTTCGACCACGTCGAAAGTGAGGAGGGAGACCCTGTCCCCGTCGGCAACGACCACGGCGGGTTACAGGGTGGGATCACCACGGGAGAGCCGATTTACGGCGAGGCGACGTGGCACGCACCCACCTCGATCCCGAAAAAACAGCGTTCGGCCGACTGGGAGGCGGGCGAGGAGAAGGAGGTCCAAGTGGTCGGACGACACGACCCCGTTCTCCCGCCGCGCGCCGTGCCCGTCGTCGAGGCAATGCTGTACTGTACCGTGCTCGATTTCATGCTGCTCGCCGGCCGGATCAATCCCGATCGCGTCGACGGCAATCCGGGTCAGTACGATACCGATTACCACCCGAGCAGCCCGGAAAACGAGTAGCGCTCACCGACCTCTCCCCGGTTTCACACTACGACGACTTCGTCGACGACAACAAGAATCACGAAGCCGGCGAGGAACGCCAGCGTCGCGGCGTCAGCGTGACCGTGGCCGTGTGACGAGGGGATCAGCTCCCGAAACACCACGGCGAGCATCGCACCGGCGGCGAACCCGGAAGCGACTGGGAAGATCCCGGCCGCAAGCGAGACGAGCGAGAAGCCGAAGACGGCGGCGACGACCTGCGGAACCAGTCCGGAGAGTGCGGTGTAGACGAACACCTTCCAGTTCGACATTCCTGTTTCCCCCATCGGTACCGCAAACGCGAACCCATCCGGGACGTTCTGAAGGCCGATTACGACCGCGAGCAGCAGCGCGACCTCCTCTAACCCCGACGCGAAGGCGACACCGATCGCCAACCCCTCCGGGGCGTTGTGGAGGGTGATTGCGCCGCCGATAAGGAGCGCCTTGCGGAGCGCCGAGTCCGGGTCGTCGATGGGCGCAGTCGGGTCACCGAGCGACGCGTCCGAAACGGCGTTGGGCGTATCGCTGGAGTCGCCGGCAGTCGCCGCGACCCCGCTATCCGGGGCACCGGTCGCTGCGTCGACAGAATCCCGGTGCGGATCCATCGCCGCTGCGTCGTCACCCGTTGCGCCCCCTTCGGGGAACCACTCTCGGTACCCCGCGTGGAGGTGTGGGATGGCGTAGTTGCCGCCGAGCAGCACGAGTCCGCCGAGGACGACTCCGCTCATCACCGCAGTGAGGGACCCCTCTTCCATCCCCGGGAGGACTAGCCCGAACACGCTCGCGGCGACCATGAGACCCGCCGCAAGTCCAAGAGCGGCGTCGTATGTCCGATGCGAGACGCGTGCCCGAGCGAACACCGGGAGCGCGCCGAGTCCGGTTGCGAGCCCGGCTACCCCGGTGATCGCAACGACGGTGAGAAGATCCGACATGTTCAGGCGTACCGACTAGGGGTATATAAATACGGGAGACCGCCGCAGACGACGCGCCAGTCCAGGACGCGTCGCGGCCGTCGCCGGTCGACTCACGCCCGCGCGCGTGCGCCGTCTTTATAAGCCGCCACACGTAATCTTCGGTAAGTTCTATGTCAGAGCAGAACGAATACGGAGCCGGCCAAATTCAGGTCCTTGAGGGCCTTCAGGCCGTCCGTAAACGTCCGGCGATGTATATCGGATCGACGGACGGGCGCGGGCTCCATCATCTCGTCTACGAAGTCGTCGACAACGCCATCGACGAGGCGCTCGCCGGCTACTGTGAGCAGATCGATGTCACAATCCACGACGATGACTCCGTGAGTGTTCGCGACGACGGTCGAGGGATCCCAGTCGACACCCACGAGGAGTACGATCGGCCGGCACTGGAGGTCATCATGACCGTGCTTCACGCCGGCGGCAAGTTCGACTCCAAATCCTACCAGGTCTCCGGCGGTCTCCACGGCGTCGGCGTGAGCGTCGTCAACGCCCTCTCGGAGCGGCTGGAGGTCGAAGTGAAACGCGACGGCGGCGTGTTCAGACACCGATTCCAACAGGGAGAGCCGGACGAGGACGGCTTCGAGCGTGTCCGCGATATGGATGCGGACGAGTCGACGGGGACGCATATCCGCTTTTGGCCCGACGACGCGGTGTTCGAGACGACCGATTTCGAGTTCTCGACGCTCTCGAACCGACTTCGCGAGCTCGCGTTCCTCAATTCGGGCGTCGAAATCGCGCTTGCGGACGACCGGGACGGCGAGGCGGAGACGTTTCGCTACGACGGCGGCATCCGCGAGTTTGTCGGCTACTTGAACGAGACACGAACTCCGATCCACGACGAGGTCATCTACTTCGAAGGCGAGGACGACGGAGTTCACGTCGAGGTCGCAATGCAGGCGACCGAGGAGCTACAGGGCTCCGTCCACGCGTTCGCAAACAACATCAACACCCGCGAGGGTGGCACTCACCTTACCGGGTTTAAAACAGCGCTCACGCGCGTCGTCAACGACTACGCCAACGAGCACGATCTGATAAGCGACCTCGACGCGAATCTCAAAGGCGAGGACGTTCGTGAGGGACTCACCGCGGTCATCTCGGTGAAACACCCCGACCCGCAGTTTGAGGGACAGACGAAGACCAAACTCGGCAACAGCGAGGTCCGTGGCGTCGTCGAGTCCGCGACCCACGAGAAGCTCGGGACGTTCTTCGAGGAGAACCCCGACACCGCCCGAAAAGTGGTTCACAAAGCCGCGGAGGCTGCCCGAGCGCGCAAGGCGGCAAAAAAAGCTGAGGAGCTGACTCGGCGGAAGTCCGCGTTGGAATCCTCGGCGCTTCCCGGGAAGCTCGCCGACTGTCAGACCCGCGACCCGACCGAGGCAGAGCTGTTCGTGGTCGAGGGAGACAGCGCCGGCGGAAGTGCCAAGCAGGGCCGCAACCGCGAGAACCAGGCGATCCTCCCACTTAAAGGAAAGATTCTCAACGTGGAGAAGCATCGCCTCGACCGTATTCTGGAGAACGACGAGATCCGCGCGCTGATCACCGCAATTGGCGCGGGAATTGGCGAGGAGTTCGATATTGAGGACGTTCGGTACAACAAGATTATTCTGCTCGTCGACGCCGACGTCGACGGTGCCCACATCCGAACGCTGCTTTTGACCCTCCTCTATCGGCACATGAAGCCGCTGATCGAAGCCGGCTACGTGTACGCGGCCCAGCCGCCGCTGTATCGCATTCGAAAGGGATCGGAGACGTACGACGCCATGACGGAAGCCGAACGCGACCGAATCATCGCCGAGGAGTGCGACGGCAACCCTGACCAGACGCAGCGGTTCAAGGGACTGGGCGAAATGAATCCCGACCAACTGTGGAACACGACAATGGACCCGGAAAACCGTATTCTCAAACGAATCACGATCGACGACGCCGCCGCCGCTGACCGCATGTTCAACGTCCTGATGGGCGACGCGGTCGAGCCGCGAAAGCAATTTATCAAAGAGCACGCGACCGAAGCGGAGTGGGTCGATATATGAGCTCTGAGGTACCCGATCCGGACCCCAACGATGTTCCGGCCGCACGGGTCGAGACTGCCCGCATCGAAGACGAGATGGAGCAGTCGTACATCGATTACGCGATGTCCGTCATCGCGGGTCGCGCGCTGCCCGATGTCCGTGACGGTCTCAAGCCAGTTCATCGACGCATTCTCTACGCGATGAACGAGGCGGGGGTCAGCTCTCGCTCGGCACACCGGAAGTCCTCCTCCATCGTGGGCGAGACGATGGGTGATTATCACCCCCACGGCGACAGCGCGATCTACGACACGCTCGCGCGGATGGCACAGGACTTCTCGATGCGCTACCCGCTCGTCGACGGGCAGGGGAACTTCGGCTCTGTCGACGGCGACCCGCCGGCCGCGATGCGGTACACGGAGGCTCGGATGGCTCCTATCGCCGAAGAGCTGCTGGCGGATATCGACCGCGACACGGTCGAATTCAGCGCTAACTACGACGATCGACTCATGGAACCGGACGTGTTGCCGGCGGCGTTCCCGAATCTGCTCGTCAACGGGTCGTCGGGGATCGCTGTTGGGATGAGTACGAACATCCCGCCGCACAACCTCGGTGAGGTGATCGACGCGACCGTCGAACTCATCGAGACGCCGGACGCGACCGTCGAAGACTTGATGGAACACGTCAAGGGACCCGACTTCCCGACGGGTGCGAACATTGTGGGACGAAACGCGGTTCATAAGGCGTACAAAACCGGCCGTGGCCGCGTCCGTGTTCGTGCCGAGTTCGAGGTCGACGAGGAAGCGGGTCGGATCGTGATCACGGAGCTTCCGTTCCAACAGAACAAATCACGGCTCGTCGAACGGATCGCCGACGATGTCAATGAGGGGGCGATCGAGGGAATCCGCGACCTCCGCGACGAGTCGGACCGCGACGGGATCCGTGTCGTCGTCGATCTCAAGCGCGACGCGATGGCCGAGGTTGTAAAAAACCAGCTGCTTGAGAGTCACCTCGAACGGACGTTCGGCGTGATCAACCTCGCCTTAGTCGACGGTGCGCCGCAGGTGCTCGATCTGAAGGAGACGCTCGAACACTACGTCGAACACCGGCGTGAGGTGGTTCGCCGTCGCTCACGACACGAGCTCAACGAGAAGGAGGACCGCGCACACATCCTCGAAGGGCGATTAAAGGCGCTCGAACACGTCGACAGCGTCGTCGAGACGATACAGGACTCTGCGGACCGCGACGCCGCAAAAGCAGCACTGGAGGACGGCTTCGGCTTCTCCGAGGCGCAGGCCGAACACATCGTCCGGATGCAACTCGGCTCGCTCACCTCGATGGAGACTCAAGAGATCGAGTCGGAGTACGAGGACGTTACCGCTCGGATCGAGCGACTGGAGACGATCCTCGCGGACACCGACGAACTCGATGCGGTGATCGTCGACGAGCTTCGGGCGATCCAAGAGGAGTACGCCGACGAACGCCGAACGAGTTTCATCGAGGATACTGGGACGGTCACCCACGAGGACCTCATTCCGGAGGAAGAGTGTGTCGTCGTCATGAGCGAGGACGATTACATCAAGCGGATGCCGCTTGAGACATTCCGTGCCCAGAATCGCGGCGGAAAGGGGATCATCGGTACGGGACTCAAGGAGAACGACCGGGTCTCGTCGGTGTTCGCCGCCAACTCCCACGACTACCTGCTCGTGTTCACCAACACGGGACAGATCTACGAGTTGAAAACGTACGAGATTCCAGAGATGTCACGCACTGCGCGTGGCAAGTCCGCGGTCAACCTCCTCGATCTCGGCGAGGGCGAGGAGATCGAGGCGGTCGTCAACACCGAAGACCTCGACGACGACGAGTTCCTCACGATGGTCACCCGCGACGGCTATATCAAGCGAACTGCCGTCGACCAGTTCGGCAACATTCGGTCGACCGGGATTCGGGCGATCCGGCTGGAGGACGGCGATGAGCTCGTCGATGTTGAGGTGACCGACGGCGAGACCGACATCGTCATCGGGAGCCGAAACGGGATGGCGATTCGGTTCGACGAAAGCGAGGCGCGTGCGATGGGACGAACCGCTCGCGGCGTGATCGGAATCGATCTTCGCGAGGGGGATGCGGTCGCCGGCGTCGCCGCGATCGACGAGGACACCCACGACTGGGTGCTCACCGTCACCGAGAACGGGTACGGAAAACGCTCTGATCTCGACGAGTATCGTCCACAGTCGCGCAACGGGATGGGGCTCGTCGACATCAAGACCGGCGACCGGAACGGGCCGGTCGTCGCTATCGAGGCGGTCACGTACGGCGACCATCTCCTCGCGATGAGCGACGACGGACAGATTATGCGCACCCGCGTCGAGGAGATTTCGACGGTAAGTCGAAACACAATGGGTGTCATTGTGATGAATTTGGAGGCTGATGACCGGGTTGCGTCCGTAGATATTGTTCCCGAGGCTGCGCATGGTGAGGACGAGGCGGTCGACGACGAGGTGGTCGGCGACGCTGACGCAGTCGGCGACGCTGACGTGGAGTAGTCGGCTGTAGACCACTACTGTCGCCGCTGAGTTCGGGTGCTGCCGTTGGGACTCGATCCTGCTAGGGGGCGCAACCTTCAGGAAAATTACTTACGGTCACCGCGAAAACGGCCGGACAAGATGGACGAGTACGAGGGGATAGACGAAGTCGTACACGAGCCGAACGAGGCGTTTGCCGCGTCGACAAACGTCGCGGCGTTCATGCGCGAGTACGGGATCGACAGCTACGACGCGCTCATCGAGCGGACGACAAGCGATGTCGATGGCGAGCCAGCGTCAGGCGTCGACTGGTTCTGGGACGAGATCACTGAGTATCTCGATATCGATTTTTATACCGACTACGACGCAGTTCGTGACGACACGGACGGCCCGCAGTTCACCGACTGGTATCCCGGCGGCGAGATCAACGTCGCACACAACGTCGTCGACCGTCACGCCGCCGTCAACTCGCCGAACCGAAACCGGGTCGCCCTGATATGGGAGGGTGAGCCCGGCGATGTCCGTGAGATCACGTTTCACGAACTGTATCGTGAGAGCAACCGCGTCGCCAACTACTTGGAGTCGGTCGGCGTTGAGACCGGCGACACAGTCGGGCTATACATGCCAATGGTGCCCGAGGTGGTCCCGATCCTCTACGGCTGTCTGAAAGTCGGTGCGATAGCGGTACCAATCTTCTCCGGATTCGGAACCGAGGCGACCGCGACGCGGATCGAGGACGCGGAGCCAGCAGTGCTGTTCACCGGCGACGGATTCTATCGCCGCGGGAGCGAGGTACGACTGAAGACAACGGCCGACGAAGCGATCGAGACAGCTGGACACGTTCAACACACCGTGGTGTACGACCGGCTCGGCACGACGCCCGATAGCGACCCCGACGAGCCGATTCCGTGGAACGACGACCGCGACGTGACGTGGAGTGAGGCGGTTGAACCGCGGTCACCGACCTACCAGACGAAACGACTCCCGAGCGACGGGGAGTCGTTGCTGTTGTACTCCTCGGGAACAACCGGGACACCGAAAGGGATCGTCCACACCCACGCGGGAGTCCTGACACAGTGTGCGAAGGAGATCCACTTTGGGTTCGATCAAAAAGCCGCGGATCGGTTCTTTTGGGTCTCCGATATCGGCTGGATGATGGGGCCGTGGACACTCATTGGGAACCACGCCTTCGGCGGAACGGTCGTCATGTACGAGGGTGCGCCGGACCATCCCGATCCGGATCGCTTCTGGGAGCTGATAGACCGGCACGGCGTCACCCAGTTCGGCATCTCCCCGACCGCGATCCGAGCCCTTCGCAAACACGGAGATGAATGGGTGACGGGTCACGACCTCTCTTCGCTTCGAATCTTGGGATCAACCGGCGAACCGTGGGACCCGGAGTCGTGGCGCTGGTTTTACGACAGGATTGGCGGCGGCGACTGTCCCGTCATCAACATCTCTGGCGGCACGGAGATCTGTGGCTGCTTCCTGATGCCGATGCCGAACCAGCCGCTGAAACCGTGTACGCTCGGTGGTCCAGGGCTCGGGATGGATATCGATATCGTCGGTGAGGATGGCCAGTCAGTTCGAGAGGAGAACGAGCGGGGCTATCTCGTCGCGCGCGACTCCTGTCCGCCGATGACCAAATCGCTCTGGTCGAGCGACGAACGCTACCTCGAAGAGTACTGGTCGACGTGGCCGGACCTCTGGGACCACGGCGACTTCGCCCAGAAGGACGCGGACGGCTTCTGGTTCCTCCACGGCCGCGCCGACGACGCCCTGAACGTCGCCGGACGGAAGGTCGGGCCGGCGGAGATAGAGGGCGTCCTCATCGATCACGACGCCGTCAACCAAGCCGCCGCCGTCGGCGTCCCGGACGACACGACGGGTACCGCGGTCGTCGCGTACGTCGTGCTCGAACCGGGCGTCGAGCCGAGCGACGACCTCCAAGAAACGCTCCGGGCGCTAGTCGGCGACGAACACGGGAAGCCGTTTCGGCCACGCGAGTTGCTGTTCGTCGACGCCTTCCCAAAGACGCAGTCGGGAAAGATCATTCGGCGTGCGATCGGGTCCGTGTACCGCGGCGAGGATCCGGGTGACCTCTCGTCGATGGAAAATCCCGAGGCGTTGGAGGGACTTCGAAACGCCCGGTGAGAGACCAGTCTGGGGAGACGACACGCCGGACCGCTCAGTCCGACGCCGGCGGGTCCGGGATTGCGGCAACGAGCGCGTCGTAGTCGGGCTCCTGTCCGGGGTTCTCAGCCAGCCACCGGTACACGACGGTTCCGTCCTCGTCGATCACGAACACCGCACGCTGTGCGACGACCTCGACGCCGTAGCGCTCGAACGCCTCGACGACATCGTATGCCTCGATCCCGTGGTGGTCCGGGTCTGCGACGAGAGGGAAGGGGAGATCGTACTCCTCGCGGTACGCGCGGAGGGCGTGTGGCAGATCCGTGCTCACGCCGAAGACGGTCGTGTACTCGCCGAACTCGTCGATCCCGTCACGGAGCGCGCGCATCTCGTCGGTACAGGTGCCCGAGAAGGCTGCCGGAAAGAACGCGAGTACGACCGGACCGTCGCCGAGGTGTTCCGTCAGCCGGAACGGGGCCATCTCGCTGGTCACGAGCGAAGCGGTAAACTCGGGTGCGTCGTCGCCTACATCGACCATACAATCTGAACGCTCCGGGGACGTATATATCAGGAGGTCGAGCCGGTGGGGTCTGAACCTGTGACCACCGGTGTATCCGATGGGCGTCGCGGTCGCGATCGAGGCGCGTCGACCTCGGTGATCGGGCGGGTATCCATGGTACGGATCGGGTGGCTGTAGATGACGCGTCTATCTCCGGAAATAACCCGTTAACCGGTTTCGGGACCGACATCTCGATGGGGTAAGTCGTCCAAAAAGACTATAATCGCCACAGGGCTACCCCAGTGTAGAGATGGTTAGTATGATACCACTGTTTGGCGGCATCCCGGTGGGGCCGGAGCTCCTCATCATTGTGCTCGTACTGGTCCTTCTGTTCGGAGCGAACAAGATCCCGAAGCTCGCGCGGTCTACTGGGCAGGCGATGGGTGAGTTCAAGAAGGGCCGCGAGGAAATCGAGGACGAATTAAAAGAGATGGACGACGAGGATTCAGAGATCTCGACCGACTCGTCGCTCGACGACGACGAGGACGAGCTCGAAACTGAAACCGACAAAGAGACAACCGCGTAATCGACCCCGCGATTCCGGCCCGCCGCCACATGATGTCTTTTCCGATCCGTACCGGGCGCGTGGCCTAGCGGACAGGGCGAGAGGTTCCTAACCTCTCGATCGCGGGTTCGAATCCCGCCGTGCCCGCTGTGTTCGACTCGCGAGCACGGCGTGTCCTCGTTTGGACCTCTCGTGAGAGTTCTGTTGTCCCACTTCGCTCTTTGCGTGACGACAAACGACCGAAGGCCCGGTGCTGTTCCGGCTATAGTCCGAGTTCGCGGCCGAGCACGACGTGCTGGATCTCACTTGTTCCCTCGCCGATCTCCATAAGCTTCGCGTCGCGGTAGAAGCGCTGTGGCGCGAAGTCGGTTGTGTAGCCGTACCCGCCCAGGGTTTGAACGGCTTCCTCAGCCACCTCACGGGCTGCCTCACTGGCATCGAGCTTGGCGAGTGCGGACTCGCGGGTGACGGATTTGCCGGCGTCGTACGTAGCGGCCGCCTTATGCGTGAGCAGGCGTGCGCGCTCCGTCTGCCGATGCATGTGGACGACCTTGTCGCGGATCGCGTCGAATTTGGCGATTGGCTTACCGAACTGTTCGCGTTCGCCGGCGTACTCCTTGGCGGCCTCGTACGCGCCCTGCGCGAGGCCCGTCGACAACGCGGCGATCGATATCCGTCCGCCGTCGAGCGTCTTCATCGTCTGTGTCCATCCCTCTCCCTCCTCGCCGAGCAATCGGTCGGTCGGAAGGCGCACGTCGTCAAGCTGGATCTCACAGGTCGGCGACGAGTTGAGTCCCATCTTGTCCCAGACGGTGGTGACCGCGAAGCCGTCGTCGTTCTCTGGATCGACGATGAACGTCGAGATCCCGTCGTATCCGGCATCGGGATCGGTGACCGCCTTCACGAGTACCGAGTTCGCGACGTTCGCGTTCGTGATAAACTGTTTCGTACCGTTTAACACGTACTCGTCGGTCTCAGCGTCGTACTCGGCGGTTGTGTCCATATTTGAGGCGTCCGACCCGCTCCCCGGCTCGGTCAGCGCCCACGCGCCAATCTCGCCGCCGGCGGCCAGCGGACGGAGCCACTGTTCTTTCTGTTCTGGCGTGCCGAACAGCTCGATCGGCTTTGCGCCGAGGGAGGTGTGTGCCGCGTACGAGAGGCCGATCCCACCGGAGACACGGCCGAGTTCCTCGGTGACGAGGGCGTACATGAGCTGGTCGCCGCCGAGCCCACCGTACTCCTCCGAAATCGGAACGCCCATCATGTCGAGATCGTTCAGGTCGGCGAACACCTCGTCGGGAAATCGGTGTTCGTCCTCGATCTCTTGGGCGATTGGCCGGATCTCCTCCTCGCAGAACTCCCGAACGGTGTCCCGTATCATCCGGTGTTCCGCGGGCAGCTCGAAGTCCATAGGCAATCCTTGCGGCGACCGAGTATAAACCATGCGAACGATCGTAACAGATTTCGACGGATCCGTTTATCCGGTGCCGACTCGTTACCTCAGAGTATGGAGCTCCGCCGACTCGTCCGAGGCAGCGTTGGGTGGGGTGAGTTAGAGTCTGTCGTCCGCGAGCTGGCAGAGCGATACGACCGTGAGACGGTGCGAGTCGAGTTTCTCGACGCCGACAACTGGCTGTCGACGCCGATGGTAATAGACGACGACCTGTTTGTCAAGGTGATCACGAAACAGAACACCCTCGTCCACACGCTGTTCACGACCGGACGAAACCTCGGCGCGTTTTCCGCTGGTACGGAGGGGTTTTTCGAGCGCTATGAGACCCCCTATGAGATGGCCAATCACGAACTGGAGGCGACCCAGAGGGTCCGAGAGATCGGTGTCAACGCGCCGGAGCCGATAGAGGCACTGGCGGTCGGCGACCTCGGTGTCGTCGTGTTGGAGTACCTTCCTGACTTCCAGACCCTCGACGAGGTCGACCACGAGCGCGAACGCGAACTCGCCCCGAAGCTGTTCGGAACTCTTCGGCAGATTCACGACGCCGGACTCGCCCACGGAGATCTCCGCGCCGAGAACGTGTTGGTACTCAATGACGAGTTGTACGTGATCGACGCGACGAACGTGAGTGAGGCTGGTCGAGAGGACGCCCGCTCGTACGACCTCGCGAGCGCGCTCGCAGCACTGGAGCCGCTGGTGGGTGCTCCTCTCGCGGTCGAGGCAGCGTTGACGAGCTACGATTCCACGGAGCTGCTCGCGGCCGGCCGATTCCTCGATTTCGTCGCGATCCGCCCCGATCACGACTTCGACGCCGTGGAGCTGAAAGGCGAACTCGAGAAGCGGGCGAGCGCCGATACGGTGGGCTCGACCGAATCCACTCCCGACGAAGTCCAGTAGCGACTGCCGCCGAAGACGGGTGACTTTTTCACCGCCCCGCAAGAATTGCGGCCATGGCACGACCGTACCAACACTACATCAACGGTGAGTGGGTCTCCGGTGACGGCGACGAGACGTTCGAAAGCGAGAACCCGGCGACTGGGGAGTCGCTCGGTGAGTTCCATCGCGGGACGCCCGCCGACGTCGACCGCGCGGTCGACGCCGCGGATGAGGCGTTCGAGGAGTGGCGCGAACTCTCTCGAATCCAGCGTGCGGAGTACCTCTGGGAGGTCTACCACGAACTCCGTGACCGAACCGACGAACTCGGACGAGTCGTCTCAAAGGAGTGTGGAAAGGAAATAAGCGAGGGGAAAGCCGACGTGGTCGAGGCCGCACACATGGTCGAGTGGGCTGCCGGCGACGCCCGCCATCCGAAGGGTGACATCGTTCCGTCCGAGATCCCCTCGAAGGACGCGTACATGCGCCGGAAGCCGCGCGGCGTCACCGGCTGTATCACGCCGTGGAACTTTCCGGTTGCTATCCCGTACTGGCACATGGCTATCGCGCTGGTCGAGGGCAACACCGTCGTGTTCAAGCCCGCCGAGCAGACGCCGTGGTGCGCGCAGATCGTCGCGGAGATGTTCGCGGACGCAGGTCTCCCGGACGGCGTCTTCAACATGGTCCAGGGCTTCGGCGACGCCGGCAACGCGATCGTCGAGAACGACGATGTCCCGACGGTCCTGTTTACCGGCTCGGCCGAGGTCGGCCACCACATCCAGGACAAACTCGGCGGCGTCCCGGGCAAGCGCGCCGCCTGCGAGATGGGCGGCAAGAACGCTATCGTCGTCACGGAGGAGGCAGACCTCGACATAGCGGTCCACTCCGCGGTGATGTCTTCGTTCAAGACGACTGGACAACGCTGCGTCTCCTCTGAGCGGCTGATCGTCCACACCGACGTGTACGACGAGTTCAAGGAGCGATTCGTCGAGATCGCTGCGGATGTCGCAGTCGGAGACCCTCTACAGGAGGACACGTTCATGGGGCCGCTCGTCGAGGCGGAGCACTACGAGAAGGTCTCGGAGTACAACGAACTGGCCCGCGAGGAGGGCGTGAATGTCCTCGTCGACCGGACCAACCTCGACGACGACGAGATTCCAGACGGCCACGAGGACGGCCACTGGATCGGCCCGTTCGTCTACGAGGCCGACCCCGACGCCGACCTCCGGTGTACCCACGAGGAGGTGTTCGGTCCCCACGTCGCGCTGCTCGAATACGACGGCGACATCGAACGCGCGGTCGAGATCCAGAACGACACGGAGTACGGACTTGCCGGCGCGATCATCTCCGAGGACTATCGACAGATCAACTACTACCGCGACCGCGCCGAACTCGGGCTTGCGTACGGGAACCTGCCGTGTATCGGCGCGGAAGTCCAGCTTCCGTTCGGTGGCGTCAAGAAGTCGGGCAACGGCTATCCCTCGGCTCGTGAGGCGATCGAGGCCGTCACCGACCGCACCGCGTGGACCCTGAATAACTCGAAGGAGATCCAGATGGCACAGGGGCTCTCGGCGGATATCAAAACGCGGGAGGACTGAGTCCCGAGACTCGACGTTCGGCCCCGACTACCCACCTTCGAGCGCAACCCGTATTGGTTCCGCAACCGACGAGGGTGACGGTTGAGCCAGCGTTGCTGTCGCGACGATCCGCTCGCGGGGTCGACCGACCGGCTGGGGCACCCGCTCTGTTTGGACGAGTTCGGCGTCGATCAGCCGTCGTTTCACCCGTGTAAACGTCGATGGACTGCCGAGCCCGGCATCCTCACACGCTCGGCGTAGATCGTGATCGAGGACACCGTGGCGAGCACCGACGGCGTACGCACGGATCCGCGGATCGACGATGTCGTCGTCGGAAAGGCCGGGAGCCGCGTCGAGGACCCTGATCAGGTCCGCTGCGACCGCCGTACCGCAACGGTCGACGAACGCACCGTAGATCCGATGTCGACTTGGCGTCCGAAGCCGCTTGGTTGGAGCAGCCGCGACGAGGTCCGCGTACCGTTCGTGGAGGCTTGGATCGTCGCCGACGGGGTGCCGTGTCGACCGGTCAGCCGCCCCCGACTCGTCCATCTCGTCTCGGTGCTCCACGAGCACGCAGCCTGTCGTCTCCCCAGCGAGGACGACGTTTGGCTGCGGTTCCCCGAGCGTCAGTAGTTCGACCGTTCCCGACTCGGTCAGTGCTGCGAGGCGGCTGGTCGCGTGAAACCCGTCCGTGACCGCGTCGATGACAGCTTCCGAAGCGAGTACCGTGAGCGTCGGCACGTCCGGAGACCGCGTTTGGGAACTCTCCTCGGTGTCGGCAGCCCGGAGAGCGTTCAGGTCGGGGTCGACGAGATCCGGGTACGCGCCGCGATAGCTCTCGATCACGGCGGCCAGCAGGGAGCGAGTCGGGTCAACGAGCAGCGGATCCGACCGGTCGGCAAGCGATATCGACCCGTCGACGAGCGGAACGGACGGGTCTGGAGACATGGATCCGGCTTCGAGCGGTCGGGATTAAGCGTGACGTTCCACTGTGAGCCGCCAACAACGACCACCCTTTGGGTCTGACACAGCACAGACAGCCACCACGTGTGTCCGCTCGGAGGAACGCGCGGTTTAACCGTTCCGGGCCGTAATTCGGTTTCATATGAGTGGTCAGTCAACGGAGGGCGATCTCACAAAAACGGGAATGGCCCTAAAACACGACCGGGAGTGGGACTACGAACTCGACCGGATCGTCGAGGCCATCGAAGAGCGGGACGCAACGAAGGTCGGACTCCAGTTCCCTGAGGGGCTCAAACGACGTGGCCCGAAGGTCGCCGACGACCTCCGTGCGGCCGCACCCGACGAGGTCACCTTCATGCTGTCGGGCCAGCCGTGTTACGGCGCCTGCGACCTCGATACGTACCTCATGCGCCGGACCGACGTGTTCGTTCACTTCGGTCACACGCCGATGAAGGAGTCCGACAGCATCGTCTACGTGCCCCTGTTCTCGAACGTCGATCCGTTCCCGATCATGGAAGACGCGCTGGCAGAGGAGCTCGCGCCTCCCGAGGAGGACCCCGATGTGGGGCTCGTCACGACCGCCCAACACATGAATCGGTTCGAGGAGATGACCGACTGGCTGGAGGAGCGCGGCTACGAGGTCCACACACGCCGCGGCGACGACCGGCTCACCAAGGAGGGGCAGGTGCTCGGCTGTAACTACGCCTCAGCCGACATCCCGGCCGATCAGGTGCTGTACGTCGGCGGCGGGAAGTTCCACCCGGTCGGGCTCGCAATGGAGCATCCCGAAAAGCGGGTTGTCATCGCGGACCCCGTCAACAACGCGGTGTCGGTCGCCGAACACGACCAGTTCCTCAAGCAGCGCTACGCCTCGGTTCATAAGGCGATGGGCGCGGAGAAGTGGGGCGTCATCTTCTGTACGAAGATCGGACAGGGTCGGTGGGAGACGGCTCAAGAGATCGTCGAGAGCAACGAGAACGCCTACCTGATCACGATGGACGAAGTGACGCCGGACCGCCTCCGCAACTTCGATATGGACGCGTTCGTCAACACCGGCTGTCCCCGGATCACGACCGACGACGGCCCGCGGTTCCACAAGCCGATGTTGACTCCCGGCGAGTACGAGGCCGCGATTGGCGAGAAGCCCCTCGACTCGATCGAGTTCGACACGTTCCACGACACCTGGTAGGGCCGCCAGAGCCGCGACGCTCTCTGTTCACTTGACCGCGTCTTCGACGTACTCGACCGCCACCTCCGGCGATTTCACCGCTTTTACACCGTCGACCTCGTGTGTATCGAGCCCCGCTACCGCCCGCCCTTGTACGAGCGCCATCCCAATCTCCGAGAGTGTGCCGCCCGCGCCGTCGACCGCGATCACGGCATCACCGTTCATTACGACCAAGGCGTTGCGCGCGTGGCCCATACCGGTCGCGATTGGGACCGTCACGTGCGGGTTCGCGTCCGCACGACGATCTGTCGGAAGGATACCGATCGTCTCGCCGCCCGCGTCGTGTGCGCCGCGACAGACCGCCTCCATCACGCCGCCGAGACCGCCACAGACGACCGTGTGGTCGCGGTTCGCCAATCGTTGCCCGAGTTCTTCGGCGACCGCTTCCGTTTCCGGTCCGACCGAACTCCCGCCGATGACGCTGACGCGCATACCGCGGGACCCGAGGCCGACGAATATAAATTAGCCGGTGACCCCGAGACGGCTCTGGTGAAACGCTTTTAAGTACTGAGCGACTCGGGACTGTATGACGTACGATACCGTCGTGTTCGACAACGACGGTGTCCTCGTAGGCCGCACGCGCTTCGACGTGCTTCGGGACGCAACCCGGAACGCGTTCGAGGAATGCGGCGTCGAGGAGCCCGATCCGGACGACGTAGAGCAAATGACTATCGGTGCGACCCCCGGCAGCGTGGGGACCGTCTGTCAAACGTACGACCTCGATCCGGGGTCGTTCTGGCGGACGCGCGACGACGTGGTGTCGAGAGCCCAACAGCAGGAGGCGCGCGAGGGGCGTAAAACCCCCTACGACGACCTTGATGAGCTACAGGACCTCGACGTGGAGATGGGGATCGTCTCCTCGAACCAACAGGCGACCGTCGACTTCCTCGTGAACCACTTCGACGGGTTCGAGCGCTTCGGGGCCGCGTACGGCCGCGAACCAACGATCCACTCGCTACAGTTACGGAAGCCGAACCCGCACTACATCGAACAGGCGCTTGGTGATTTAGACGCCGGCAACGCCCTATTCGTCGGTGACAACGAGTCTGATGTCCGTGCCGCCGAGAACGCCGGCATCGACAGCGCGTTCATCCGACGCCCCCATCGACGTAACTGGGAGCTGAACGTTTGGCCGACCTGGGAGATCGACGAACTGAGCGACCTCCACGACATCGTTCGGTAGAGAGCCGTCGGAGCGGTCGAATCGGTCACTCCGTTCTCTCAAGGTTTAACACCGATCGGGAGCTACGCTGCCACAGTGACAGACGCCCCGCCGTGGACAGATATCTTCGGCCACTCGGAGCCGTATCCGGAGCAGGCCGACGGGATCGATGCCGCTATCGACGCCGCCGAAGACAACGGCTTCCTCGCGTTAGAGGGTGCGTGCGGAACCGGGAAGACGATGCTTGCGCTCACCGCCGGACTCGACCGTGTTCGCGACCCCGACTCCGACTTCGAGCGCGTCTTCGTCCTCACGAGCGTCAAACAGCAACTGCGACAGTTCGAGACAGATCTGGAGACGGTCAACGAGAATCTTCCCGACGAGTACGACCCCGTATCGGGACTTACCCTCGTTGGAAAGGCAGATGTCTGCCCGTACGCCCGCGAGAACCGCGGCGGAATCGATCTGGAAAACGTGTACGAGCGCTGTGAGGGGCTCCGCGAGCGCACTCGGAACCTTGTTGGTGACGGCGGCGCGACCACGGCCGCAAACCTTGTGAGCGAGTCGCGGAGCCAGCAGGTCGGCCTGATGGACTCGGGGACTGGAGGGAACACCGGATCGGGAGACAGCGACTCCCCTGCCGCCGACTACCTCACCGTCGACGGCGAACCAACGCCGTACCGCCCGGACACCGAGGAGTTCGAGGGGACTGAGTTCTGCCCGTTTTACGCCGGGTTCCTCGACGACCTACCTGAAGATGGTGACCCGGCAGCGGCCGTCCCCTTCGACGTCACAGAGCTCGGCCACGTCGGACCGACGGAGTTGGTCCGGCTTGCCGCCGGCCACGGCACCTGCCCACACTCGATCATGGGCGCGCTCGTCCCGGAGGTCGAAGTTGTCGTCGGCAACTACTACCACGCGTTCGACCCGGTGACGACCGGAACCTTCACCGGCGCGCTGCTGGACGACTCGACGTTCGTCGTCTGCGACGAGGCGCACATGCTCGAACCGCGCGTTCGCGACCTCGTGAGCGACACGGTCGCCGACGCCAGCCTCCGGGACGCCGAGAACGAGCTCACGCGGGTCGTCCAGCCGCTTGAGTTCGAGACGGCCGGCGCGGAATCCGACGACGCCGCGCTCGTGCGAGGGGAGTTAGACGACGCCGAGGTGACGATCGAGGAGATCCAGTCGGTCCGCGAGTTCTACGCGGATCTCCGCGGTGAGTTAGACCGACGGGTGACCGACCACCTTGACCGCGAACATCCTGACTGGCGGGCGTCGATGCGCGAACTCGACGACGACGAGCTCCCCCTACGGGACCCGGAGGAACCGGCCGAAGACGCGATCACGACGTGGGCGAAGGAGGCGGGGTACGGCGACCGCGTCTGGGCGCGGGCACAGCAGGTCGGCGCGGTCGTCAAACGCGTACTCGATTCCTTAGAAGAGGAGGACAAACAGCGGGCCGCACCTGGCGTGGGACGGACCCTCAACGCGTGGTACCGCGAGGGCCACGAGGACTTTTTTCGCGCGATCGATCTGGAACGGACGGTCGACGAGACCGCCCCGCCCGACTCGTGGCGGCGGGCCTACAACGGGAGTCTCGCGCTGTACAACTGCCTCCCGAGCGAGCCGATAGGCGAGCGGCTTGCGGAGTTCGGCGGCGGCGTCCTGATGAGCGCCACGCTGGAGCCGATGGACGTATTCCGTGAGGTGACCGGGCTCGACCACCTCGAAGCGCGGGGGCGGCCGGTCGTCGAGCGGACGTACGGGCTATCGTTTCCCGAGGAGAACCGCGCGAGTTTCGCCGTCGACGCGCCGAAGTTCACCCACCAGAACCGCGGTGCGCCCGGCGAGGAGAACGACACGCGTCTCGCGCACCTCGATGCGACCGCGACCATCGCAGAACGGGACGGAAACGTGTTGGTCGGCACACCGAGCTACGCCGAGGCGACGTGGATGGCCGAGTCGCTCGCTGATCGGCTGGACAAGCCGGTCCTGCTCGATGAGTCGTCCGGAGACCGCGCCACGGAGTCGCTCAAGGACGATTTTTTCGCGGGGGAGGGGAAAGTCCTCGTGACGAGCCTCCGCGGGACGCTCACCGAGGGCGTCGACTACCGCGGGGACCGGCTGTCGGCCGCGGTCGTCTGTGGCGTCCCAATCATCAACACTGCTCGTCCGCGGACGCGGGCGGTAATCACCGCCTACGACCGGCGCTTCGAGTCAGGCTTCGAGACGGCGCTCACCGTCCCGGCGGTCCGAAAGGCCCGGCAGGCCGTCGGGCGTGTGATCCGCGGCCCCGACGAGCGAGGCGTTCGGGTCCTCCTCGACGCGCGCTACGCG
>LFFM01000099.1_pt1 | contig 50381 bp, 31 predicted proteins | sample 643131 | NCBI WGS metagenome assembly LFFM01 (sample SAMN03777445, study PRJNA286221) | soda lake metagenome | biome: soda lake; feature: Kulunda steppe; material: water; isolation source: sample Tc-Br brine of Tanatar trona crystallizer | place: Russia: Kulunda steppe | collected 2011-07 | reverse complement strand
GAACGACCACCCGCACGAGGGAAGCCACCAACCCGCCGTTCAGGCCTCCAAACCATGACGATCACCTGCCTGCGCCACTCCCTCGCCCTCAGCATGCTTGTGGCGCTATTACTGACGGGCTGTAGCTCCACCCAGCCGTTTGAGCGCCCTCCGCTCCCGGAAGACCGGGTGTATGCCGGTGAACCCGTCGACCCATTTGCAGCGGACGAGCCGGACGCCCTCCCGACGATGCCTGAGCCCATCGGGGGCATGCGCGGTATCCAGGACGAGGTGCGCTATCCGCCGTCGGCCCGCCGCGCTGGGATAGAAGGCCGGGTACGCCTGCAGTTCATGATAGCGCCAGATGGCAAAACGTACAATGTAGAAGTGGTTGGCCTGCAGGGCATCCCCTCGGATGCTAACCCGCAGGCCCTTGACGATCTCCGGTATGAGGCCAAGCGCGTGATTTACGCTTCTACTTGGGTGCCCGGAATGCGTGGTGACAAACCGGTGCCTGTGCGCATGACATGGCCGGTGACGTTTAGGGCCGATTGAGCGTTTCATCACCGTTTGCCCCCCACAGTATGTTGCGACTACTACTGCTCCTGATCATGGCCGTTACCCTTACGGCCTGCGCTACATCTGAGCCGGCGTCTTCGTACGAGCGTACGCCGCTACCGGACCGCTCGTACGACGGTGACGTTATCCGATCCTCCGACGAGGAGGCCGTCGACACGCTTGACCGGCCCGCGCGGCCGGAGGAGGGCATGATGCGTGTGCGCCTGCTGTACCCGGATGCCGTGCGAGAAGCTGGCCTGGAGCCGCGCATCGTGGTGACGTTCGTGGTTGGACCGGATGGTCTGCCGTACGATGTGGCTGTTGAGCGGGAGCTCAGTGAGGCGGGGGTGGCAGGGCTCTCGAGGCGGCCCGCGAAGGGCTGAAGGATATGGAGCACCAGGCGAAACGCACGGTCTGGTCTACCGAGTTTGCCCCGGCGACGGTGAATGGCGAGCCGGTGGCGGTGCAGATGACGTGGCCCCTCTCGTTTCGGGCCAACTGAAGGGTGGGCATGTCACCATCCGCGCTAAGGTGCGGATCTTGGATGCATTTAGAGGATGGCGCCCCCCTCCGGCGAGTGCCTGTGGGACGAGCGGTAACTGGTGAGGTACGTGGAGACTGTTTGGTACGCGCTCTTGACCCAAAAAGCCTTTTTCGGGCGGACTACGCTGAAGGCGCGACTACGTACGCCTTTTCGCTCGGGCATGAATAGAAACCTTCCATACGATTCCATGAAGCGATCCATGGAGCAAGGCATGATAAAGGGAGAGGAGCTTCCGCACAACGGCTGATGTTTTTTTCCAGCACTCAGCCGGGGTTTTCAAGCAGAACCATATGCCGACATCGTATGGATCCTCGATTAGCTCCGCTTCGCTCCGTCAGTCGGCCAAAGGCCTCGTGTGGGGTCGAGGATGACTTCGGGGAAAGAGCGCAGATCGGGTGATGCGCTATGCCTTAATTACCGTTTAAATGGCTGCGGTCTCTACGTGCACGACCGGTGACGTCCGGCTGGTACGTTCAGCCTGTCCAGCGCTGCCACCGGTCCGGTATATCTTCGACCTACCAAACCAGTCATCCTCGACTTGATCGAGGATCCATTCATTGGTACAGGGGCTTGCTTTAGGAGCCTATTCGGATGGATATGGCATGTCGTAAGGCGGAGCCCTCAGCAGCTTCTTCCAGCACCAATTCCATAGTCCCCACTTGCGTTAGTACTACACGTATCGTACTATGGTATAGACTCACACCCCAACCATCTACCCTGTTTCTATGCGCAGACGATCCCTCACCCCCTTCGGCGAAACAGAAATGGAAGTCCTTCACCACGTCTGGGCGCTCGGCGAGGCGACCGTAAATGACGTGCGCGACCGCATTCTGGAAGAGCGGGAGGTGGCGTACACCACCATCATGACCGTCATGAAGAACCTCGCCGACAAAGGCTTCCTGGAATACCGCAAGGAAGGCGTGACCTACGTCTACTCCCCCGCGAAAGAGCCGGAGGACGTGCGCCACGGGCTGATCCAGGACCTCGTGCAGAAGGTCTTCAAGGGTTCGCCCATGTCGCTGGTCCAGACGCTCGTAACGCAGGAGTCCCTCTCGAAGGAAGAACGAGAGGAGATTCGCGCGCTCATCGATCAGATGGAGGACGACGATGCTTGAGTGGCTTGCAGCTCTTGGCGGCGCGACCTGGACCACCGTGTGGGTCCCGGTTGCCGTGTGGACCGTTGCCGCACTGGCCGTCCATGCGATGCTCCGGCGGGTACGTTCACTCCACCCGCAGACCCAGTACAGCGCCAGATTGGCGCTGCTGGCGAGTCTGCCCGTGGGCGTTGGGCTGACGTGGCTGCTGCCGCCGTTGCTACCGGCGGCGTGGCTTCCCACGGCCTGGTGGTCGACGCCATCTGCGGCTGCCCCGATCGAGCCGCTGCTCCTGCCCCCTTCCACAGCGCTGGTGCCCCTGCCCGTCGCGAAGGTCGCCGCGCCCCTCTCGCTGCCCTTCCTGTTGTTGGGCGGACTGACGGTGCTCGCGGCCGTCGCAACGCTGGTCTGGTTTGCCCGCCTGCTGTATGACGTAGCCGCGGTGCAGCAGCTCCGCCGGCGCCTTCTCGCCCAACCCGTTCCGACCGTGCAGGAGGAGGCGCACGCCCTCGCCCGGTCGCTGGGCATCCGGCGGTCCGTTCAGGTCCGCACGACCGCGCATGTCCCCGTGCCGCTTACCTGCGGCACCCGGCGCCCGCTGATCGTGGTGCCGCGCAAGCTATCGCGGGACGACCGGCGGCTGGCGCTGATGCACGAACTGCTGCATGTGCGCCGGTTCGACTACCTGCTGAACCTTGTCGGTCGCGCGCTCACGGCACTCTGCGCATGGCACCCCCTTATGCACCGCCTCTATGCCGAGGCCTGCACCTACCGCGAGATCACCAACGACGCGGCCGTCTTGCAACAGCCCGGGGTCGCCAGGCAACCCTACGCCAGCCTTCTCCTCCGCTTTGCCGACGCTCCGGCCTCCCGGTACCTCACCGCCCTCAGCTTCGCCCAGCCCCGCTCTTCTCTCAAAAACCGCATCTATGCCATGAGCCAACCGTCGTCTACCAACCGCCCCCAACCCATCTTCACGCTGCTGCTGGCCATGCTGCTCATGGGCAGCATCGGCACCTTCATGGCCTGCTCCGACGTCGCCGTTGACACACCTTCCGACGACACAGCCAGCCTTCCGTCGCTTAGCGATGCCACCATTTTTGAGGTCGTGGAGACCATGCCCGAACCCGTCGGCGGCATGGAGGCGATCATGAATGAGATTGCCTACACCGAAGAGGCCAAGGAAGCCGGCGTGGAAGGGCGGGTAATCGTCCAGTTTGTGGTCGATGCGGAAGGCAATGTCCGGCAGCCGGAGGTGGTGCGGGGGCTGGGTTCAGGACTGGATGAGGCCGCTGTTGACGCGCTGGAGGCGGTCGAGTGGAGAGCCGGAGAGCAGAACAATGAACCGGTTCACGTACAGATGGCCTTTCCGGTCACGTTCCGGCTGTCGGATGCGGAAACGAGATCAAGCGAAACGGAAACGAGTGACGTCTTGATTGAGGTGCTGCATGACTCGCACATCCGGGTCAACGGCGATTACATCGATGAAGACTACCTCCACATACGCATCCAACAGCTTACCGAGGACATGTCTACCCCTTCGGCCACCATCTCGGTGAGAGAGGATGCCCCAATGGGTACGGTTCACGCCGTGCAGGACGCTGTTCGGGAGTCGGGAATTGAGCGTATCCGCATGGGAACGCCAGAGTCGATAGCGGACCGCTCCCACGTGCCGATGAAACGATCGCCGGCGGGCGAATCCTCCACCCAGAACGGGCAACAAGTGTTTGAGGTAGTCGAGCAGATGCCCGAGCCCGTAAACGGCGCAGCAAGTGTGCAGCAACGCATCACCTATCCTGAAACAGCAAAACGCGCGGGGATCGAAGGGCGTGTGCTGGTTCAGTTTATTGTAGATGAACAGGGACAGGTGCAGCAGCCAGTGGTGGTCCGTGGCATTGGCGGTGGCGCTGACGAGGAAGCCCTGCGCGTCATTCAGGAGACGACGTTCACGCCTGGGATGCAGCGCGGACACGCTGTGCCAGTGCGCATGTCGTGGCCGATTACGTTCCGCCTGCCGGGGAATGAGGGCACAACCTCAAGCCAGACGTCAGTCAATTCTCTTCGTATAGAGCGGATGAATGAGCGCATGGCCAACCTACCGCCAGAGGCTATCGCATCGATTGATGTGAAGCGCGATGAGGGCCCTAACGGTACGGTTACGATTACGCTAAAAGAAGGAATGGCGCTGGAATTTACCGATGGGCAACGGCTGCATGCGTCCTCGACGGATAATGACCAGCCCACCTTTATCATCCGCCGCAGCTAAGCCTCGCGCCAATCCTACTGGGTGAATAGCCATGCTTGAATTGTTCGATCATATCGGCCGCGCCACGCTGGAGCCGCTCTGGTGGCCCGTGCTTCTGTGGACGGTCGTCGCGCTGCCGCTGTATGGCGCCCTGCGGCTCCGGTGGGGCACGTCGACGCTTACGCAGTACTGGGGGCGCGTTGGCCTGCTGATGAGTCTGCCGCTGAGCCTGCTGCTCGGCGCCACCGGCTGGCGGCTGCCCCAGCAGGCCGTGCAGCACACGGTGGGGGCTACCGGGCTGGAGGCAACGGTGATGACGTGGACGGCCACACCGGTCCTTTCGGCACCGGAGGTGGCCATGGTTTCGGCTGCATGGCAGACACCCTTCGTGGCGCTGGGTCTGCTGACGGTTTTCGCCGTCGGGGTAGCCCTGTGGCGGGTGGGCCGTCTTGTCCGTGCGCTCTGGCTGCTGCGCCAGCTCCGCCGCGCCCTGCCGCCCATCCGGCGGCCGGTGCAGTACAGTTCGCTGGTGCCGGTGCCGCTTACCTTTGGATGGTGGCGGCCGCGCATCGTGCTACCCATCGCGCTCCGCAACGAGCCGGAGGCCGCTGCGCTGGCCCTGGCGCATGAAGCCGTGCATGTACGCCGGCGCGACTACGCCGTGCTGCTGGCCGCCCGCCTGATTGCTGCTGTAGCAGCCGTTCATCCGCTGGTACTCCTGCTGCATCGCGACCTCAACGTATGGTCTGAAAAAGCCTGCGACGCTGCGGTGCTGGCTCGGCAGCGCGTCAAGCCCGCCGCCTACGCGCGCCTCTTGCTACGCTTTGGCGGCACCACCCCCCAGGTGCCCGCTCCAGCCCTTGCCTTCGGACGCCCAAGCTCTCCATCGTCGTCCGCCACGCTCACCCAACGCCTTCGTGCCATGACCTCTGCTCCTTCGCCCACCTCCCCGAAGCGCAGCCTCTGCGCTGCCCTGACGCTCGCTTTACTGGCTACGGCCCTGGCCTTCCTCCCCGCACAATCCACCGAGGCACAACCCGCGGTCGACACCGCCTTTGGCACAGCGGGCGACGCCCTGACGCTGCCAACCGTTACGCCCCTGGCTCCAGCGCCTGCCTCCAGCCCGCCGCCTACCCCTGCGGTGCAGGACACCCCGCCCGAGCCGGTAGGTGGCATGCAGGCGATTCAAGAGCAGGTGCGCTACCCACAGGAAGCGCGCGCGGACGCCTTGCAAGGCACGCTAAAGATTACGTTTCTCGTAACAGCGGATGGCCAGGTATCCGACATTGAGATTCAGCAGTCCGCTGCGGCTGTACTTGACTACGAGATCGTCCGCGTGCTCCTGAACACGGACTTCAAGCCGGCTACCCGAAACGGCGAGCCCTTCACCGCCGACATAACGTTTCCCGTGACATTCGTACTGCAAGGGGGACAGGGTTCCGATATCGAACCCATCTCCACGGAGTTCGACGAGGAGGCCATCGAAACACAATTTACCCTCGATCAGGTTGTCGTGACAGGGTTGGGTGTGTAGCGGCTACCGCTGCGCCTGCAGCTTACCTGAGGGGGCATCTTCTTCACTGGCATCTGCTGGATCGCCCTCGTCTACGAGGTACTTGTTCCACGCGAATACGCCCCAAAACAGAAGCAAGGCCCCGATAAAGGCCATCCCGGCTTGCCCCGCCGCAATCAACCAGTGCGCCGGCATGAGGTCGTTCATCACCACCTCCTGGCGCGCTCCCGGGCGCACGCTGACTTCCAGCTCGGCCTGCCCTTCTACCCGATCCTTGAGCGTGTGCGGAAACGACAGATCACGCCAGACCTGCGTCGCGCCATCCTCACCGGTCACCCGGAGGGTCACGGCATCCAGCGTTACATCCACGCGGTTGGTGGTCTGCATCTCCACCACCTCTGCCGTTACCGTCTCGCCTTCGAGGAACGTCGCCCGCAGGTCATAGGCCACCAACGCCTGGTGCAGGGTCAAAAAGAAAAGCAGGGCCGGCAGCGCCCACATCAGGCGGGCCACCAGGCGGGTCGGAGTAAGATCCACAGGAACGCAGGGTCAGTACAAAAAGCGCAACACTACAGACGTTACGCCAGGAAGAGGTAGGGTTTCCAGCATTCATCCAACGTTCCAACATAATCGCGGATGAACATGACGTGGCTGGGCCGAAACGGCTTTCGCTTCAGCGGCATGGCCGCCTCCTCGGGCGTGCGGTCGCCTTTTCGGTTGTTGCAGGTGGTGCAGGCCGCCACGAGGTTTTCCCACGTATCTCGCCCACCGCGCGACTTCGGGTGGACGTGGTCCACGGTAAGGTGCGAGCGGCTGCCGCAGTACTGGCACTTGAAGCGGTCACGCCGCAGCACGTTTTTGCGGGAGAGCCCGATGCGCCGGTAGGGCACGCGTACGTACCCTTTCAGCCGGACCACGCTGGGCCACGGCAGCTGGGTACTGGGGGAGCGGACGTACCGCCCTTCTTCTGACTCCACGACGTCGACCTTCTGCAGGTGCATGAGCACGATGGCGCGCTCGACGCTGCAGATGGTCAGCGCACTGTAGTCCTGATTGAGCAAGAGCACGTGACCGTTCATAGCGACCTCCCCTCCCTGTGCACAACAGCATCAGCGGCATCAGGCAAGTGGAGCACATGGCTCACTCGAACGGACCCATAGAACGTAAAATGAAGTGCAGTTCTGAAGACGCAGATTCCAATCTATGATGAAGTACGTACGGTGATGACTGCGCATAACAGGCCACCCCGTATAAAAACCGGTCTTCCTAACTCGTGTAAATGCAAGAGGTTTTCGCACACGCAGGATTTTATACACTGCCGTCACGCATTGCCAGGCCTCGTCTCATCGAGTGCTCCAGATCGCTATTGCTATCGGTGCAGCTGCGGGCCTACGCCGGCCCCCGGACAGGCACGTCAGCCTAAAACACGAGTTGCAGCTGCAGCGCGGCCTGATGGCGACGGGTGTCTACGTCGTCGCCCGTCTGGCGCACGCTATAGCCTGCCGTCAGGCGATGCCGGTTAAACGGCCCGCCCGCGAGCGCGCTCTGGCTGAGGATACCGCCGATGGTAAGCACCGTCTGCGTGTCCTCCGGGCCCGGGCTGGCCTCGTTCATGCGCTCGGCACGCGCCAGGAGCTCCACCGCGCGGTGGACGCGCACTGCCCCCATCGTCGCTACCCCCCAAAACGTATCGTCCGTGGCCGCCGGGGCCTCCTCGTACCAGATCCCAATCGCCTCCGCCTTAAACCGCACGGGCTGACTACCCGGGTCGGCCCCGTAGTACAGGTGCGCGCTGGCATCGGTGTAACGCCGCCCCGCCCCGTCGACTGCGGTGAAGCGATTGCGCGAGGCATTGTAGCTGGCATGGCCGCCAAACTCAAGTCCACTGACGCCAGGTACCCGGTAGGTCGCGAACGCCCCGGCAGCCAGGGACAGGTCTTGCTCCGCCACGGGCGCGTCGCTGGCGATCTCCGCCATCAGGTTGCGTTCGTTCGTACCGTTAAACGCGGTCAGGTGTACCGTAAGCGCGTCGGACTGATGCTGAAGGCCCGCGCCGTACGTACGGCCATCGGCGCCCAACGTCCGCGTAGCCCAGGCTACCGAGATGGTGGGCCGGTCGATGCTATCGAGCAGCGGCAGCAGCGTGAGCGCGTAGGCACGCGGCTGCGCACCGATGACGCGGCCAGCGTACACCGTCCACGTATCGCTCACCCGGAGGTTAGCCTGCAGGTCGATGAAGGAGGCCGGCCCCACGCCAGCGCCACCCTCCAGCTGCGCAAACAGGTTTACCCGGTCGCCCAGGTCTACGACGGTAAAGAGTCGATACCGCCGCACACCAAAGCCCGCCGTCTCTGCATCCGTGCGCTCATCCCGAAGGTAGCTAAATCGCGGCTGCAGCAGACTGCCGAAGCGGAATTGGACGTCATCGTTCAATGCGACCACCGTGCCGTCATCGGGTGTCTGTGCCGTCGCCACGGGAGCGACGTGCGGCCACAGCAGCATAAAGCAAAGGAAAACGAAAACAGTAGCGGTGCGAAGCATAGCAATAGGGTGCGTGCGAAGGAAGTTTAGGGGGCGCGTCAAGCGCCCGCCATAGGTTCGCGGATTCCTCTCGCAGCCGCAAGCGCTATGCGGCGCTGGCTGTGGCAACTTCATGAAAACCGATCGGAACGCCCCGTCTGAAGCTACTTCGTCACGTTTGGCGCCACCGTGGGCAGCTGAGCATCCAGTTCTTGCAGCGCATCCAACATCAATTCCGCCGCCTGCACGAAAAAGTCAGGCGTGATGTTTTCGAACGTGTCGGAGGGGTCGTGGTAGCCGGGGTGGTCCTCCACGCCAAAATACACGAACGGGATGCCCACTTCATGGAACGCGCCATGGTCGGAGGCCATCGTCCAATCGTCCTGCTCCGGGTGGTCGGGCTGATCGTAGCCAAACAGCAGGTCGATGGCGTGCCGGGCTCCTACCGCCTCCAGCACCGGTCGCAGGCGCGGGTAGTGATGCGTACCAACGGCGTACAGCTCATCGGCAGGATTGCGGCTGATCATGTCCATGTTCACATTCAGGCGGAGCTGCTCCCGCGCCACGGGAGGATCCGCCACGAAGGCCCGGGCGCCCCGCAGGCCATGCTCCTCGGCATCCAGGAAGAGCAGCAGCAGCGAGTAATCGGTGGGGTGCTGCGTGAAGTAGCGTGCGGCCTCCAGTAGCGCTGCCGTGCCCGAAGCGTTATCGTCGGCTCCGTTATAGATGTCGCCGTCCTGCGCCCCCAGGTGGTCGTAGTGCGCCGTCACCACAATAAAGGTATCCGGCACGACCTGCCCTTCGATGTAGGCCATCAGGTTGACGCCTTCCCGCTCTTCCTCGGCCCGGCGATGGGTAAACGTGAATCGCTGCTCCAGGCCACCGTCGAAGGTCTGCAGGTCCAGGCCATCCAGTTGCTCGCGCAGATAGGTCCGGGCCATCGCTGCGCCCTCGGTGCCGGCGTCGCGGCCCTGCAGCGAGTCGTGGGCCAGCACCTCCACGTGCTGCAGCAGGCGCTCCACCCCTACACGCTCCTGCGCGTCAGCTACGGAGGGGAAGAGGCACCAGCAGACGAGGAGCCCTGCAATAAAGGTACGCATCACAGCAAGAGGTTAAGATTAGAGCAAGGAATACGCTATGCGCCACGCTCGAAACGGCAGCGGACGTAGCGGGTTCATCGCGCACGCTTGTTGGCTTCCTCCTCGCCCGCCCCAATCCCTGCATGCCTTCCGATGCCTCTTCCCGCGATGCCGACCTGCAGGCGCTGCGGCCTGTCGTTCCTGTAGATACGGACGGCGCGCAGGCGGTGGAACGCTTTCAGCATGAGGTCCTGCGGCCCATCCTCAAACTCCAGAACGACGTCATCCTGCAGCTGGTGGATCAGTTTGTGCAGAAGTACCATACGGACTACGAGCGGCGCTCCGACACCGACCGGCGAGCCATCCTGCGCAACCTGCTGAAGCAGGACAGCAAGCTCAAGCGCTTCCTTTTTGGAGTGATGGCGGGGCTTTTCACGGCGGAAGAGTTTGCCTTCTACCTGGCCCACGAAGGTGAGCTGCGCCGGCGCATGGTCCCGCTGCTGATTCAGCGCGTGGATGATCAGCGTCATCGCCTCAGCGCTACTGCCCCTACGTCCTGAGCCTCTTGGCGCCTTCCCCTCGCAACCCACCCGCTTCGCATGGCCTCTGCCCCCACCCAAGCCGGCGTTATTCCCTACCGCTTCGTCAAGGGCCGCCCCCGCGTCTTGCTGATCACCTCGCGCACGAGTAAGCGGTGGATCATCCCCAAAGGCCATATCGAGCCCGACCTCACCGCGCGCGCCTCCGCCCGGATGGAGGCGTTCGAGGAGGCCGGGGTGCGCGGGAGAATTGGGAAAGCGGCCGTCGGCACCTATAAACACATCGTCCGGCCAGGCACGAAGCAGGTGGCAGTCTTCCTGATGCAGGTAGAGGAGCAACTGGACGACTACCCGGAAGCCGACGAGCGCCGCCGCCGCTGGATGAGCGTGAAGGACGCCCGTAAGCGGGTGCTGGAGCGCGGCCTGAAACGCCTCTTTAAGAATGTATCTTTTCCCCGATCTGTATGAGTACCCCTGCTATTCCGGTCGCCCCTCCCGCTGCCCTCCCCCCGGTAGCCCAGCGGTTCTGGCGCTACGTGCAAATCGACACCACCTCCGACCCGGGTGCTGACGCGACGCCCTCTACCGAGCGGCAAAAGGTGCTGGGCCAGCTGCTTGTAGACGAACTGGAGGCGATGGGCGCCACGGACCCCGCCATGGACGACCACGGGTACGTGTACGCCACCCTCTCGGCCACCACCCGCACGCCCGGTCCGGTGCTGGCCTTGCTGGCGCATCTCGACACCTCACCGGACGCCCCCGGAGCCGGCGTCACGCCCGTCTTGCACCCGGCGTACGACGGCTCGGCGGTGCCGCTGCCGGGCGACCTGTCGGTCGTCCTGGACCCGGAGCGGCAGCCCGCCCTCCGCGACCACGTCGGGCACGACCTCATCACCAGCGACGGCACCACCCTGCTGGGCAGCGATGACAAAGCCGGCGTGGCCGTCCTGATGCAGCTGGCCGCCGAACTTGTGGCCGACCCCTCGCTCCCCTGCCCCACCGTCCGCCTCTGCTTTACCGTGGATGAAGAGATTGGCCGGGGCGTGGACAAGCTGGACCTGGAGCGCCTCGGAGCGGATGTGGCGTACACGCTGGACGGCAGCGGACGCGACACGCTCTACACCGAGACGTTCAACGCCGCAGAGGCCACGGTGACGGTTGAGGGGGTGGCGGTGCACCCGGGCTATGCGAAGGACGTGATGGTGAACGCCGCCCGGATCGTAAGCCGGCTGGTGGCGCAGCTCCCGCCCGACGAGGCCCCAGAAACGACGGCAGGCCGCGAGGGCTACTTCCATCCACATACCACCGCCGAGGGGACGGCCCAGCAGGCGTCGGTGCGCATCCTGCTGCGCGACTTCACGGACGAGGGCATGGCCCGGCGCAAGGCGTTTCTTCGGCACCTGGTCGACACCCTGCGGACGCAGCACCCGAGGGCGACCATCGACCTTGCCATCGAGGACCAGTACCGCAACATGGGGCATTACATTCAGGCGTCAGACCCGCGGGTGATTTCGCTGGCGCACGAAGCAGCCGATAGCATCGGCATCGACCTGACTGAGTCCATCATCCGCGGTGGCACCGACGGCGCGCGCCTTTCGGAAATGGGCCTACCCACACCCAACGTCTTCAACGGTGGCCACGATTACCACAGCTGCTTCGAGTGGAACACCGTCCAGAACCTGACGCACGCGCTACGCTACACGCAGGCCCTCGTCGCCACGTGGGCCTACCGCAGCCGCACGCCGTAGCCGCGCTTCATCGCTCACGCCGTATCCCCATCAAGGCCCTATCATGAACGCTCCCTCCAGCAACCCTCCCTCCAGTGACCCTCCCGATCAACACCGCACGCGGCCCCTTGGGCACACCGGCTCGCGGATTCTGGTCATTCTTGCGGTCATCATCATTCTGGGCGGCTCCTTCCTGTTCGCCCGCTACCTGGTGCAGGTATCCGAAGACCCGGCCACGCAGGAGCGCCTCGAGCAGCTTGAGGAACGGGAGCGCGAGGAACAGGAGACGCAAGACGGGGAAGCGTTGGAATAGGACACGGCCTGGTTGGCCATAGTCGCCACTCCCTGCTACGCCACTCCCTGCTACGCCAGCCGCGCCCCGTTGGGCACAGGCGCCTCCGGTACAGCCAGCACAACGCTGCCGTCAGATCGGTGCAGGCCCGTCACAAGGCATTCGGATAGATGCGGCCCGATCTGTTTCGGGGGGAAATTCACCACGGCCAACACCTGCATCCCGATAAGATCGGCTGCAGTGTACCGATCCGTAATTTGCGCGCTGGACTTGAGCACCCCAACGTCATCCCCAAAGTCGATATGCAGGATATAGGCAGGTGTCCGCGCCTCCGGGAAGTCCTCCACCGACAGGACCGTGCCCGCGCGCAGTTCTACCTTCTGAAAATCGTCCCAGGTGATGGGTGGCATACAGATGAATGGTCAGGTCAGAAACAGGGATGGGAAATGACGCCATTGGGTCCCCCAAAAACCCGTAGGGACGCATCATGATGCGTCCCCACCCCACCCCAAAGCCATAATACATCCACATCAATGTGCCCGGCACGATGCGTCCCCACCCCACCCCGAAGCCATAATGCATCCACCCTAATGCGCCCGGCACGATGCGTCCTCACCCCAAAATGCCCCATCACGACCCGCCCCCATCCCGCCCCGATGCCACCATCACCGGCCCCAGTTCCTCCGCCGTGAGCTCCGCCTCAGCATCCTTCCCAAAGTACAGCAAGATGCCGATGAGCAGCGGCGCCGAAATCAGGAGCGAAGCCCACCACGGGAAGCCAAACCCGGTCGGGATGGTGCCCAGCAGGATCGCCACCACGCCGACCGTCAGCGCGTACGGCAGCTGCGTGTTGACGTGGTCGATGTGATCGCAGCCCGAGGCCATGGAGGACAAAATGGTGGTGTCCGAGATCGGCGAGCAGTGATCCCCCCACACGCTCCCCGCCAGCACGGCGGAGACGGACGAGTAGATGATGTGGTAGTGGGACGGATCCGTCATTTGGTTGATCTGCAACACCGCCCACACCAGCGGAATGATGAGCGGCATCAGGATGCCCATGGTCCCCCAGCTGGAGCCTGTGGCAAAGGCCGTGGCGGCCGCCAGTACAAAAATGATGGCCGGTACGAGGCCCGGGTTGAGCGTCTCGCCCAGCACCGTCATCAGGTACTCGGCGGTGTTGAGTACGGTCGTGATCTCGGAGAGGGCCCACGCCAGCACCAGAATGATCATGGCAAAGAGCATCGACTTGAGGCCCGCGTACCAGGCTTCCACCGTCTCTTCGAGCGTCAGGATGCGCTGCCCTACCGAGAGCGCGGCAGCGACCACCACGCCCAGCAGCGAGCCCCACATCAGCGCCTTGTAGGAGTCCGCATTGCCGATGATGTCCTGCAGCGAGGCCCCGGCGCCGGCTTCCTGCAGGCCCGTCACGTACAGCCCGCCCAGCACCGCGCCGACCAATACCAGGATAGGCACCACCGCATTGAGCGCCCGCTGAGGCTTGCCGGGCTTGGGTGCCATCTCCTCGCTCTCGCCCGCTGCCTCATCGACGTTCGACCCTTCCCGCAGCACCTCGCCCGTCGTGCGCGCCCGGCGCTCAGCCTCATACATCGGACCAAAATCTCGTCTGAAATAAGCCACCGCAAATACAAAGACAATGGCCAGGATCGGGTAAAAACTGTAGGCCAGCGAGTTTAGAAAAATGCTATAGGCCGCCTCCGAATACCCGTCGATCTGATCGACTGCCGTCCCCACGAGGCCTACCTGATAACCGATCCAGGTGGTGACAAACGCGAGGGTAGCGATGGGCGCGGCGGTGGAGTCGACCAAGTAGGCCAGCTTCTCGCGCGAGATGCGGAGCTTGTCCGTTACCGAGCGCATCGTGTTGCCGACCACCAGCGTGTTAGCGTAGTCATCGAAGAAAATGGCCAAGCCCAGGCCGCCCGTCGCCAGTTGCCCACGCTGGGCGTTGCTGGCCCAGGTGATGATGTAGTTTACCACGCCCTGCATGCCACCGTTTTTGGAGATGATGCCCACCATGCCGCCAATCATCAGCGAAAACAGGATGATGGCCGCGTGCCCGCTATCGGCAAGGGCCCCCAACACATACACCTCAAACGACGCCAGCAGCCCGGTCCATAGCCCGCTTGCGGTAAGCCCGGCCGCAATCCACGCGCCCACCCACACGCCCAGAAAGAGCGAAGGCACCACCCGCTTAAAGATAAGCGCCATGCCAATCGCCAGCAGTGGGGGCAGGATGGAGAGCCACCCCGGAAGCATGCCGGCTGGCGTTTCGATCTGCACGGCGTCAGCCGCCCACAGGGGCGTCACCCCGCCCGTGCAGAGGAGCAGCAATCCGACGCCAAGCAGCGAGCACGCGATACGGTGGGGCATGGGGGGCAGAGGCAATCGAGGGGAAATCTACGCGCTGGTGCCAAAGATGCGGTCGCCCGCGTCGCCCAGGCCGGGGCGGATGAACGCCTGGGCGTCCAGTTCGCGGTCAATGGCGGCGGTGATGATGCCAACCTCCGGATGCGCCTCCGTCAGGGCCTCCACGCCCTCCGGAGCGGCCACGAGGCACACAAAGGTGAAGCGCTGAGCGCCGTGGCCCTTCAGATGGTCGATGGCCGAGATCGCACTGCCACCTGTGGCCAGCATGGGATCGACTACGATGACACGCGCCGACGAAATGCCGCCAGGAATATTACTGTAGTAATCGACGGGCTGCTTGGTCTCTTCGTCGCGCTGCATGCCGAGGTGCCCCACGCGCGCCTCCGGGATGAAGCGCACCACGCCGTCCACCATGCCCAGCCCGGCCCGCAAGATGGGCACCACAATCACCTCATCGGCAATCGCATAGCCGGTCGTGGCCTCCAGCGGGGTTTCGATGGGATGCTCCCGCAGGGCAAGCTCGCGCAGCGCTTCGTAGCCCAGGATAGCGGCGGCATCGGAGAGGGTATCGCGGAAGACGCCGTGCGGCGTCTCCGCCCGACGCAGACGCGTCAGGTCGCGCCTGAGCAACGGGTGATCGACAATTGTGACGTGTTCCATGACGCAGCACACCAGCAGGTGAGGAGTCCAGCGAGTCGTTAGGAGGCGTCAGCCGAGCCCCCGCCCTTCTTGCCCTTCTTCTCTTCTCGAACGCGCTTTTGCACCTCTTCATTTTCCAGCCAGGGCTGACGGTCGAAATACGACTTCGTGAGCTTGGCCAGTACCGGCGATAGGAGGACGAGCGCCAACACGTTCGGAATCGTCACCAGCGATAACGCCACGTCCCCGATATTCCAGATGGTCGTCACCGCGAGCACCGCCCCGATGAAGTGGAAGATCAGGAAGACCGCTTTGAAGGGCAGAATAGCACCGATGCCAAACAAGTAGTTGGCGCACCGGTCGCCGTAGTAGCTCCACGAGATCGACGTGGAGATGGCAAAGAGGAAGACGCTGATAAGCACCATATACCGCCCGAAGTCGCCCAGCCCAATGGGCTCAAGCCCTCGCTGAAAGCCAAGCGACGTAAGGGGCGAGCTCGTACGTACGGCGCCGCCGTAGAGAGTCTCGATGCGCTGCCCGTCGTCTGTTTCTGCCGTTTGTAACGCCGGGAAGAGGGTGCCGGTGAACGTCTCCGTCTGCTCTGGGTCGGTGAAGAGCTGTGGCACGGCTACATCGTGGTAGCCCAGGTACACGGCATCGTCCCCATTTAGAGGAAAGCCCTCGCGAAACTCAAGCTCGGCGGGGGCACTGACGCGCTCGTATCCCTCCGCGTCACTGCCTTCCACATAGCTGATGTTGGGATTGCCGAGATCCAGCGTGGTGTCCACCCGCGCATCGTACGCACCCGTCACCACGATGACGAGGGCCGTCATGGTGCAGACCACGATCGTGTCGATGAACGGCTCCAGCAGCGCCACGGACCCTTCCGATACGGGCTCGTCTGTTTTGGCGGCCGAGTGGGCGATCGGGGCTGAGCCCTGCCCGGCTTCGTTGGAGAAGAGACCGCGCTGCACGCCGTACGTCATGGTGGTCAAGAACACGCCGATGCCCGTGCCCGCCACGCCTGCGGCCGGATCGAACGCCTCGGTAAAGATGCGCGCAAAGCTGGAGCCCACGTCGCCGAGGTGCAGCCCTAACACCACAAGCGCGGCAAGAATGTAGATGGCGGCCATGACCGGCACCAGCAGGCTGGTTACCCGCCCGATGCGCTTGATGCCGCCAATGATGACAATACCGACAACGGTGGCAGTGAAGAGCCCGGTGATCCACGTGGCAATCCCGAACATGTCGTTAAACTCGGTAGCCACCGTGTTGGCCTGCACGGCGTTACCCGTCATCAGCGACGTCAGCATCAGCATGAAGGCGAAAAACATCGCGATGGGCTTCCAGTGCTTCCCGAGCCCCTTCTCGATATAGTACATGGGCCCCCCGGCCACCGTACCGGCCCAGACCCGCTTGCCTACCTCCGGCCTCACGGAAACGCGATAGTGCTGCGCGAGCGTCACCTCGCTGTACTTGGTGGCCATCCCCAGCAGCGCGGTCACCCACATCCAGAACACCGCTCCCGGCCCGCCGATGTGAATGGCCAGCGCGACTCCGGCGATGTTGCCAATGCCGACGGTAGCTGAGAGCGCGGTGTTGAGCGCCTGAAAGTGGGTCACGTCGCCCGGCTCGTCCGGATCGTCATATTTGCCGCTTGTGACCATAATCCCGTGCCAGAACCGACGAAACTGTACAAACCCGAGCCGGAGCGTGAGGAAGATCCCGGCTCCCAGCAGGGCGACCACCAGCACAGGCGTCAGGTAAGAGTTGAGGACGCTGATAATCTGGTCGAGAAGCTCCATGGATGGCGAACGGCGTTAGGATAAGGAAACAGCAGCGCATGCGAGCGGCACGCGATACCAGACGACGGTGGGGGTGATGGGCAAAAGGCCAGGGACACAAGGCACCGGGAGGCACCCGGACGTGAACCGGGCAAAATATAACGCGCACGGGTCAGGGTCGCAACCAGGAAGTGAAATCGAGTTGATTCCAGCACATTTGCCACCCCACCATCGCCCGGTTCCCCCCACCCCGTGCCGTCAGGAGCGCTGGTCCGGTCCCTGCTCAGCCGCTGCAGGCACATGGCGCTCCGGCACCTCCGACGGATGGTTTAGCTCGTCGGCATAGCGGTTGTACACCCAGGTCACCCCTACCGCAAACAGTGCAGCGGCGATGCCCAGCAGGGCGTTGAAAAATGGAGGGCCGGCGAGCGCGAGCCGGATCAGGACGGTAGAGACGGCAAACCCGGAGTTACGGAAGACGACGCCATAGTTCAGGTTGTATTGCAGCGACACAAACACGATCAGGACGTCGGTGAAGATGAACACGGTAAACACGACGTCGAAAAACGGGATCAGCGTGCCGTCGGTCACAAAGCGCCACAGCGCCACCGCCCCGATGAGGGCGATCGTGGCCTGCAATAGCAGGGCTACGGCTTTCTTGGCCGTGAGGAAGGACTGCTGCTCTGCTTTCGACTGCGTAATGGGCGCGTGCCGCTGCATCGCATAAAAGAGCCCCACAATCCCAAAGATGACGAGCGCGCCGCTGGCATCCGAAAGGATAAACGCGACCGGCCCTTCGATCGTCGTCCACGAGATGGGCTCGTCCAGCCCCTGCAGCTCGATGAACGATTGCCGGAGCAGCACCAGGGAAAAGATCTCCAACTGCTTGCCGGCCGCGTTCGCCACGGAATCCACCATCCCGAAGGCCAGGCCAATCACTTCAAAAATGAGGAAGGCGGTGAAGGCCGCGCTGATCGCGTAAAAGTGGTTGGTCGGGATCTGCGTTGCGAGCGGCTCGGGGAAAAGGCCCAGCCGGTTGGCCTCAATCACCACCAGCATTATGGCAAAGATGCCAATGAGAAGCCCCCCGGCAAACCCCTGCCGGGTACCCCACTCCCACCGCGTTTCCAGGCGGTCGTAAAGCGTGTTGATGGGCCTGGAGAGCGGCACGGGAAGGCCTCGGGTGCTGTGGTGTCGGGGAAACGGTTCGAGCGGGGGGTACGGCTACAGCGTCTTCGGGTCTACCTCGACGACTTGCCCACCCATCAGGGCCAGCGTGCGCGAAGGGTGGTTTTTGACGATGCGGTAGTCGTGCGTGGCCATCAGTACGGTCATGCCCTGCCGATGGAGGCCCAGCAGCACGCTGTGGATTTCGTCGGCCACGCGGGGGTCCAGGTTACCCGTCGGCTCATCGGCCAGGAGGATCCACGGCTCATTCGCGATGGCCCGCGCGATCACCACGCGCTGCTGCTCGCCGCCCGAGAGCTCATGCGGAAACTGCCGGTGCTTGTGGCTCAGCCCTACCCGCGCCAGGAGCTGCAACACGCGGCTCTTCACAGCCGCGCCCGACTTGCCCGTCACGTACAGCGTGAAGGCCACATTCTCGTACACGCTCCGATCCGGCAGCAGCTGAAAGTCCTGAAACACCACCCCCAGCGACCGGCGCAGGTACGGGATCTCTTTTTTGGTGATGGTGTCGCTACGATAGTCCCCCACGCGCACCCGGCCCTCTTCCGGCGTCAGGTCCATGTAGAGCATGCGCAGCAGCGAACTCTTGCCGCTGCCCGTGGGCCCGATCAGGTACACGAGTTCGCCCTGCTGGATCTCCAGCGAGACGCTCTCCAGCACCGACCGACGGCTGCCATCGGGAAGCTCGTACGACAGGCTGGCGTTGCGAATATCGATCATGGCAAACGGAAACGGTCGAAAGGGAAACGGCGGGGGCTACCCGCCCGGTGCACGCAGCACCCAGTGAATACGCTCGGAGGCGTCGGTGGCCGGATTCAGCGAGAAGGCATCGTAGGCACCTTCCACCTGTAGCGGCGTCGCGGCCAGTTGCTCCAGGATCTCAGCCCGCGTATAGGCGCGCTGTACGTGAGTTTCGGTAAAGGTGCGGCCATCGACGGATAGCGTAAACGTCGTCGTGTGCAGCCGCTCGGCCGCGTCGTAGGTGCTGCGGCGCTCGTAGGTAAAGCCGTCTTCGCTACCCGCATCATCAAAGTGCGCGGCGTTGTTCTCCGAGTTGGCGGGCGTGCTCTGATCTACGATAAACACGCCGCCGGGGCGCAGCGCCCTCGCCACCCCGTGAAATAGCGCCGCTAATTGGGCAGGATCGGTCACATAGTTGAGGCCGTCGTACAGCAGCAGCACCGCATCGACCGGCGAGGATACGCGGAGGTTGGTGAAGTCGGCCTCCGCAAACGTAACCGCCGCATCAGCTGCCCGCGCCTTGCGGCGGGCAACGGCAATCATGACGGGGGCGCGATCGGTGGCGCGGTAGGCATAGGGCCCCCGCGGCTGCAGCTCCAGCGCCAGCGAGCCGGTCCCACAGCCCAACTCCAGGATGCGCGCCGGCGTCACGTCGTGGGCCGCGAAGAGGCGCTCCACGTGGTCGGCCCAGCCGGGGTAGTCCACGTGGGCCATCACCAGATCATACCCCACCGCCAGCACGCTATACGGCGCAGATTCAGCAGTGGATGAAGGGGGTGAAGCCATGGCAGTAAAAACGGTTAGGCCGGGGTGGAGGCGCGCTTGCGGCGCTGATGCACCACGTCAATGGCGAGGTAGAGCGCTGCCCGGAGGCTGCCCGGCGACGCCTGCCCTCCCCCAGCGATGTTGTACGCCGTGCCGTGGTCGGGCGACATGCGCACGATGGGGAGCCCGGCCGTGTAGTTGATGCCACTCTCAAACGCCAGCGTCTTGAACGGCACCAGGCCCTGATCGTGGTACATGGCCAGCACGGCATCGTGCAGCCGATACCCCCCGATCCCAAAGAAGCTGTCGGCCGGAAACGGCCCGTAGACGAGGTAGCCGCCTGCGCGCGCTTTCTTGATGGCCGGCACGATCGACTCAATCTCTTCCCGTCCCAGCACGCCGCCATCGCCTGCGTGCGGGTTGAGGCCCAGCAGCGCAATCTTCGGCCGCTGAATCCCAAAGTCCTCCCGCAGCGCCGCATCGATAATGGAAATCTTCTGCAGGATGCGATCGCACGTCACGTGCTTGGGGATGTCCCACACTGGCATGTGGCCCGTCACCAGGCCGACGCGCAGCTCATCGGAGACGAGCATCATGGTGTGATGGTCATCCGCGCCCACGCGCTCCGAGATAAACTCGGTGTGGCCGGGGTAGTCGTAGCCCGCCTTCGAGATGGCCTCTTTGGAGATGGGGGCCGTTAGCATCGCGTCGATCGCCCCCTCAAGGCACAGGTCCGTCGCGCGCTCTACCGCCTGCATCGCCACCTTACCCCCGGTTTTGGTTGCCTTTCCAAACTGCACCCGGGGCGTGGCCTCGGGGTCGGGGTCCAGCACATAGAGCACATCCTCGGAGCAGGTCTCCGGCGGGGTATCGACCGTTCGGATTTTGACGCTGGAGAACCCGAGGTGGCGTGCGTGGTGATGCAGCACATGGGCGGACCCTATGGCGAAGGGCCGTACGAAGCGGTAGAGGCGGGTATCGGCCAGGGCCTTCAGCACCACCTCCGGACCGATGCCGTTGGGGTCGCCCAGCGAGATCCCCACCCGCGGCAGATACCGCTGGCGCGGCGCCGTTGACACGTCAAGCGGAGCCGTGGGCGTGCGTTCGGAAGCCATCAGATGACAAAGGGCAGGTGGACAGAAAACGATACGGGTTGGTTATGACCGCTTGCGGGGGTCGGCCCGCTCCCGCAAAAACTCCACGAGCAGCCGCACGCCGAAGCCGGTCCCACCTTTGGGGCGGTAGGGCTTCGCCGATTGGAGGAAGGCGGGCCCGGCGATGTCGAGATGGGCCCAGGGATAGGACACAAAGTGCTCCAAAAACTTGCCTGCCGTGATGCAGCCCGCCTCCTTGCCGCCCACGTTTTTAAGGTCGGCCACGTCGCTCTCAAGCTGCTCCTTATAGTCGTCGTCCAGCGGCAGCGGGTGCACCCGGTCGCCACTGCGCTGCCCGGCGTCGCGCAGGGCCTGCAGGCGGGCTTCGGGGGCATCGCGGTTGTTGGTCATGAGCGCCGCGACGTTGGAGCCCAGCGCCACCACCTGCGCCCCCGTCAGCGTGGCCAGGTCCAGCACCAGCTCCGGGCGGTACGTTTTGGCGTACGAGAGCGCGTCAGCCAGGATGAGGCGGCCCTCGGCATCTGTGTTCAGCACCTCCACAGTGGCGCCCGAGTGCATGCGGAGCACATCGCCCGGGACGTAGGCGTTCTCGCCCGGGCGGTTGTCGGTGGCCGGGATGAGGCCCACCACGTGCAGTTGCAGGTTCAGCTTGGCAATGACCTCAAACGCTCCCACCACAGCCGCTGCGCCGGCCATGTCGGCCTTCATGAAGTCCATCGAGTTCTTGGTGGGCTTGAGCGAGAGGCCGCCCGTGTCAAACATCACGCCCTTCCCCACCAGCACGATGGGTTTCTCATTCACCGCGTGCTCCGGCTTCCAGGTCATCTCGATAAACACGGGCGGGTCCTGGCTGCCCCGGTTCACGGCCAGCAGGCCGCCCATTTTTTCTTCCTCGATCAGGGTCTTATTCCAGACTGAGACCTCATAGCCACAGCGCTTGCCCGACTTCTCCACCGCTTTGGCGAAGAGCGTCGGGGTCTTGTCATCTGGCGAAAGGTTGACGAGGTCGCGCGCCGCGTTCACCCCTTCGGCCACCACGCGCCCTCGCTCTGCGCCGCGCCGGGCGCCGCGTTCCTTGGCATCAGCATGGAGCACCAGGCGCTGCGGTCCATCGAACGCGCCGTGTGCATCGGTCTTGTACTGCCGAAAGCGATAGCTGCCCAGGCTGAAGCCTTCCACCAGTGCCTGCCCGGTTGCCTCGCCCTCCAGCGGCAGGTCCGGCACCACAAAGCCCACGGTGTTGGTTTCCCGCTTTTGCGCCACCGAAGCCCCCGTCGCAGCGGCGCGGCGGACGCGCTCGGCGTCGGCTTCCTCGGTTTTGCCCAGGCCCACCAGCAGCACCCGCTTGGCGCGCCCTTCAGCCGGGTACACCAGCGCGTCATCGTCTTTTTTGCCGCCCACATCCGCGAGCGCACGCTCCACCTCCGCGCCCAAGGCCTTGATCAGGTAAGCCGTGTGCTCCTCCGGGGCATCCTCCGCCACCGGAACGATGAGCAGGTCCACGTCAAGCTCGCGCAGCGGAAGGGTCGTGACGGATACTTTCATTGGGGGGAGTCGGACTGAAGATTGAGGAGCGTAGAGAGGTAGGCTTCATCATCGGCGGTGAGGTCGGGGTCCGGCGCCTCATCCGGCGCGGTGGCCTCCGCGGTGGCCCCGGCAGGAAGGTCGAGATGGGTGGGCGCTGCGGAAAGCACGGCATCGACCACGTCGTCCAGCCCGCCCTCGATAAACACCCCGGACGCATTGCGATGCCCGCCGCCGCCAAAGGCCTTCGCCCAGCCGTTGACCGCCACATCGCCTTTGGAGCGGAAGCTGATCTTGACGCCCTTGGCGGTCTCGGTAAAGAGCAGCGCTGCCTGAACGCCACGCATCGACAGCGGGTAGTTGACAAACCCCTCGGCGTCGTCGGTGCTGGCCTCGGCGGCATCCAGCATCTGCCGGGTGATGAGCATATAGCTCACAAAGCCATCGTAGCGCACGCGGAGGGTGTCGAGCGAGCGCGAGAGCAGCCGCAGCCCGGCAAACGTGCGCGTGTCATAGATAGCCGAGTGGATCGGTTCGGGCGAGAGGTCGCCCCGCCGGAGCAAGTCAGCGATGATGTCGTGAACACGCGGCGTGACGCTGCTGTAGCGGAAGGAGCCGGTGTCCGTCATGATGGCCACGTACAGGTTCGTGGCGATAGCCTCATCGATCACCGAGGCGTCGTGCCCAGCGATGAACTCGTAGATGAGCTCGCCGGTGGACGAGGCGGTGTCGCGGGAGAAGGTGGCGTCGAAGCCGGGCTCGGGCTCCAGGTGGTGGTCGATGAGCACGCGCTGGGCCTGGCTCGCCTCCACCGCGGTGTGCACCTCCCCGATGCGGCTCAGCTTGTTGGTGTCCACGATCGCGATCACGTCGGCTGCGTCGATAAGCTGACGCTGCGCCAGCGACCCGTCAAACGTCTGGAGCGCGCCAGCCCCGGGCATCCAGGTGAGGTTGGGCGCCGCTGCATCTGTGTTGATGCAGTGCACGGTAATGCCCTGGGCTTCCAGAAAATGCGCCAGGGCGAGTTGCGAGCCGATGGCATCACCATCCGGACGGATGTGAGTACAGATAACAACGGACGTGCTGTCGAGCAGCATCCGGCGAACAGAATCAGGCATGCCGTAGCGGTTAGGGCAGGGAGGCAATAAATAGCCGGTACCAAACGACTGCCTCCGCGTGAAGGTTCAGCCCGTGGCCCTGCCGCTACCCTCAGGCAGCCTGAGCGGTGTGGGCCGGCTCGGGAGATGCCTCCGTGGGGTCTTGTGCGTCGTCCTGGGACGTAGCGTCGTCTTGCGGCGTAGCGTCGGCGGAGCCGTTTACCAGTGCGTCCGCACGCGGTGTAGGGGCGGAGGGCGTGTCCAGGATGAGGCGGGCGCTGCGCTGGTACGTAAAGTAGTTGTACATCCAGTTCACAAACGCGCTGGCGCGGTTGCGAAAGCCGACGATCTTGGCGATGTGGATAAAGACCCACAGCACCCAGGCGGTAAAGCCTTTCAGCTTGATGCCTCCGGGCAGTTCGCCCACGGCGGCATTGCGGCCGATGGTGGCCATCTGCCCGAGGTTGCGGTAGGTGAAGTCCGCTCGCTCCTTTCCGGCCCGCAGCGCCAGGATCTGCCGTGCCGCATGCCGGCCCTGCTGCATGGCCACCTGCGCCACCCCGGGATACGGCGTGCCTTCGGCGTCTTCGGCCGCGGCCATGTCGCCTACCACGTACACCCGGTCATCGTCCGGCAGCGCCAGCGTGCGCTCTACCACCACCGAGCCGTCTCCTTTCTGCGCTGTGTTCAGTGTATCAGCGAGGGGGTGCGCACGGACACCCGCCGCCCAGATGAGCGTCTGCGTGGGCACCCAGTCGCCACAGGCCAGCTGCACGCCCGTGGCCTCCGCATGCTCTACCACCGCGCCCGTCCGTACTTCCACACCCCGCTGCTCCAACGTCTCGCGGGTGTACTGCTGAAGGGAAGGCTCGTACGGGGGGAGCAGATGGTCTTGCATCTCAATAAGGACCACGCGGGCATGCTCCTGCACATTGAGGTGCGCGAAATCGCCTTCCAGCGTACTAAAGAGCTCCACCAGCGCCCCGGCCATCTCCACGCCCGTGGGGCCGCCACCGACCAGCACAAACGTGAGCGCCCCTTCCCCCGCTTCCGCCGGGTCCTGGTCGAACCGCTCAAACTGCCGAAGGGCGTGGTTGCGCAGCTTGATGGCGTCCGGGATGTTCTTCAGCGGAAAGGCGTGCTCTTCCGCACCCGGCACGCCAAAGTAATGCGTCACTGCTCCGGCGCAGACCACCAGGTAGTCATACGGTACGGTCGCCCCGTCGGCCATCTGCACGTGCTGCGCCTCTCGGTCCACTGTCGCGACGGTGCCCATCCGAAAGCGCGCATTCGGCTGCTTCCGAAAGATGTCCCGCACGTTGTGGGCGATGTCATCCGCCTCCAGCCCGGCCATCGCGACCTCATACAGTAGCGGCTGAAACTTGTGGTAGTTATTGCGATCGATGAGGGTGATGTCAACGGGGGCGTCCGCCAGGCCCTTGACGACCTCCAGCCCGGCGAACCCTGCGCCGATGACAACGACGCGGTCTCGGTCGCTTTCGGACGCCGAAACAGCCGTATCGGTGTGCTGCAGTGAAGGGGAAGACATGGCCAAGGATGTTGGATGATAGGAACAGGACAACATCCACAACAACGTACGCCCTCCCGTCTCGGATTCTATTACAGCTGGTTAACCTGCCCTCGCGGCGTGCGGAAAGCGGTTCCGGCAGCGAATTGTCCAACCCCGTTACGATCAACCTCTTACCGCCAGGGCCGGTGCTACTGCTTTTGTCCCTTTACGCCCTGCAGGCTGCGCTCCGATAGCAGGTTGACGTCGTAGGATCGCACGCGGCCATTCTTCTCGCGGTGGCGGTCGAGGGCCAGCGTAATCATCCGGTCCAGCAGTTCATCAAACGGGACGCCGGAGGGCTCCCACAGGTAGAATGAAAAAGAGCCCGGAATGGTGTTGATCTCGTTGAAGAAGACGGCCCCGGTATCGCCGTTGAGCAGAAAGTCGATGCGGGCTACGCCGCTGCAGTCGAGGCTCTGAAAGGTACGCACGGCCAGGTCCTGGATGTGCTGCGCCTGGTCAGGCGGGAGGTCGGCCGGGATCTGGCGGTCGAGAGAGGCCATCCCTTCGCTCCCGCCGCCTTGCTTTGCGCCGCCGGAAGGGCCGCCCTCTTTGCCGGGGCCGGCATCCCCTCGCATGTATTTTTCCGCATACGTCAGCAGCGCCTCGTCCTCGGTCCGCACCGGCTCCTCGAGCACGCTGGCCTCCGCAGCCTGCGGCGACCCGAGGACGGAGCAGTTGATCTCGCGCAGCGGCTGCACGGCCTGCTCCACCAGCACCTTGTCATCGTAGCGGAGCGCTTCTTCGATCGCTGCATCCAGCGCAGCCCGATCGGCGGCAAAGGCGATCCCGATGGAGGAGCCCAGCCGCGCCGGCTTCACCACTACAGGCAGTCCCAACGTATCCACGATGCGGTCGAGCCAGGTATCTTCGTGATATCCCCAATCGCTTTCCTGAAACGCGAGGTAATCGACCACCGGAATGTTCTGCTGCTGGCAAAGCCGCTTGGCCTGCACCTTATCCATGCCCACGGCCGAGCCCAGCACGCCGCTACCCGTGTAGGGCACGTTGAAAAGCTCCAGCAGGCCCTGCAGTCCGCCGTTTTCACCATCTCCGCCGTGCAGACCGGGTAGCACGACGTCCAACTCAATGATGGAGGGTGAAGGGCCAAACCAACCGCCCCCCGGGTCCGTGCGTAGCCGGAGCGTGCGGTACGAGCGCGGATCAAGCACGACGGGCATCGCCGCCTCAATCGCAGCATCCAGATCGGTGAAGGTGTCGGGGTCGAGCAGATGGGCTCCCGTGTACCAGGCGCCATCTTTCGCGATGTAGAGCGGCACCGGGCGGTAGCGATCGCGGTCCAGCGCGGCCGCGGCCTGGAGCGACGAGATCACCGATACTTCGTGCTCGGGGGAAACGCCGCCAAAAGCGACGCCCACGGTAAGCGGAGGGCGAGAGGAGGCCATGGAGAAGAGGCAATGAGGGAGCAAACAACCGACGGCCTGTACGACGACGAACGAATCCTGCGTGTTCGCCCGGCGCTGAGGCGCGGTCATAGGCCACCGGTGGGGCTACCGGCGGTCTTCCTGCATCCGCTCATAGCCATAGCGCACGGCCTCGCGCACGTGCGCATAGTTAACGTGCGGCTCTACTTCCTCAAACTTGGCGCGGATCTCGTCTTCCACGTCTTCGAACGAGCGCTGTTGGTTGGCCTCCGTACTGCCGAGACCATAGCCAAACTTGTAGGCCGGCTCGTAACTCGTGAACTGCGATTCCGCGTCGGCATAGGTGGCGTCGAAGTGCGCGCGAAAATCCTGCACGTAGCCTTCAGGACCGGCGGCAATAACCTCCGGCGGTTGCGCATCAGGGTCGTCTGCGCCCACAACGCCTTCGTTGGCTTCCTTCATTGCAGCCGTGTCTACAATCAGCGCGTCCGTGCCTACGGTCATGGCGTACAGCGGGTAGGCCGTGCCCCGATTTAGGACGACGCGGCGCGTACCGCGGGCTTCTTCCACCTCAGCCACGACGCCCAACTTTTCACCGTTAATATCTACGACATCGAGCCCAACAAGCGTCTCGTCATCTACGCTCATGAGCGATTCATCGTCCTGCGGCGGTTGGTCAGTCATGGGAGTGTTGATCGATTAGACGTCATAATCACTACTTTTACTATACAGCCCGGACGCTTCTGTGCTTCATGTATGAGGGCGCAAGCCCGGAGGATTCCGCAGGCGTAACAGTTTCTGCCCCCATAGCGCCGGGCTCGGGGGGTGGGGGCCGAAGCGAACCGCGGCCGACCGGCCAGACAGCCGTACGGAAGTGAAGGAACGACGAACCCGGACATCCGTGCTCGCATCGCTCGGCCACGGCCCCTACCTTTGAGGCGTAGCGCCAGCCCTGCCCATTCCTTACCCGCTCTCCTTTGCCATGACCCCCGACCTCTTGTTGCGCGGTGGCACCGTGCTCGACCCCGTCGCTGACACCGAAACGCGTGCCGACGTGCACATCCGCGACGGCGCCATTGCCGCCGTGGGGCCGGACCTCAACGTTGAGGGCGTACCGGTCGTGGATCTCGACGGAGCCTACATCTCTCCTGGCTGGATGGACATGCACGTGCACCTGCGCGAACCCGGCTTCGAGCACAAAGAAACGATTGCCACGGGCTGCCAGGCAGCGGCTGTTGGCGGATTCACGGCCGTGGCCTGTATGCCCAATACCGAGCCGCCCATCCACACCCGCGATGTGGTGGAGTTTATCATCGAGCAAGCCGCGCACACGCCGGTGGATGTGCACCCCATCGCCTGTGTGTCAAAGCAGCGGGAAGGAAAAGAACTCACAGAGATGGCTATGCTCGTAGAAAGCGGCGCGGTGGCCTTCAGTGACGACGGCTCACCGGTGCAGCATAGCGGCCTCATGCGCCGGGCGCTGGAGTATAGTGCGATGCTGGACCGCCCCATCATCAACCACATGGAAGACCTTACGCTGAACCCGCATGGGCACATGCATGAGGGCGCCGTCGCTACGCGGTTGGGCGTGCCCGGCATTCCCGCATTGGCCGAAGAAGTTATGATTGCGCGCGACCTGCTGCTGGCAGAGGTCACCGGCGGCCACGTACACGTCGCCCATATCTCCACCGGGCGGGCGGTGGAGCTCGTGCGGCGTACGAAGGCGCGTGGCGTCCGCGTGACAGCTGAGGTGTGCACCCATCACCTCGCGCTCACGGACCAGGCGGTAGAGGACACAGGCTACGACACGCACACCAAGATGCACCCGCCCCTGCGCCCGGAAGCCGACCGGCAGGCACTCATTGCGGGCGTGGCCGATGGCACCATCGACGCCCTCTGCACCGATCATGCCCCGCATGCGGCGTTTGAGAAGGAGGTAGAGTTTATTGCTGCCCCGTTCGGCATTCTGGGGCTGGAGACGGCCTGGGGGCTTATCGGGCGCGAGCTGATGGCCCCGGGCCACCTCTCCGTGCTGGAGGCCGTGCGCAAGCTGACCGTCGCGCCGCGCGCCATTCTTGGGCTTCCCGCCCCTACTCTGGCTGAAGGGGCACCGGCGAACCTCACCGTGTTTGATGCGACCTCGGAGTGGACCTTTACCCACGCCCATATCCAGTCAAAAAGCGAAAACACCCCGTTCATCGATGCCCCCATGGTGGGCCGCGCCCGGGGCATTTACAATAAAGGGCAGTGGGTTGTGGCAGGCGAAAATGGAAAAGCGTCGTAGCCATTGCCTTCCCCACTGCCGTAGCCACGGCGTAGGCGGCCCCAATCATGAAACGCCGGCGGCTTGCGGATGCCGCAACGGTGGTTTTCAGCCTGATCCCCGTCGATGACGGGGCAACCAGCAGGGGGCGGCAAGCCCTGTGATGTGGACTCCAACTTCGCCTTACCCATTAACCCCTGCCGCCCCCTATACAGGCCTGCGGCGGGCTGGGTTTTTTGACAGGCAACCCACGGGCATTACACACTGCCCGGACGTTAAATAATACGGGGATTCATCCAAAGACGCACCAAAAACTCATCCCAGGAGCGTCCACGCTGAAGGTTTCGCTCCTCATGAAGAACTTCGTGTCTGTATTTGATGAAGGCAAAGACGTATGTACACACCGGCTTGCAAGTAGCACCTATGTAGTGCTGTTTGAATGTTGAATCAATTCACCTTGCTTACATACGAGTACATGTGGATTGCTTCTCACGGGACTGGCCCCCTTGCCCTATGCTTCTTTTCTGTTGGGCCAGATTGGTGTCCCGTACGGTGCAGTGAACGACCGACGTCCTCGTGACGCCCGGCGCCGCTGCCACCAACCGCCGTTAGGCCTGTGTGTCTTGCCTCAGTAGTAGATACTGGCGGACCGAGTACACCACGCGCCTGATGCGTGCGGCCCCGTACTCTTCATCCACCAAACCTTTCGTCTCCATGGAGCATCACGGTACGAAGTGGCTACCTGACGCAGTGCCCAAATGGCTGTCAGGTTCCGTTCTATCCCTTCTCATCTTGCTTTTGCTTCCAGCCACGGCGCTGGCCCAAGAGCTCAACCACAACGCCCCCGAAGAAGCAGTCATTGAGGGCGTGTTTCACATAAAGGTGGCCGAAACCGCAGCCCCCTCCATCCAGCTTGACGTGCAGGACGGCGTCGCACAACTGGGTATTGCCTCGCTGGATCAGCTGAACGCGCAATACCGGGTCAACCGGATCGAGCGCATGTTTCGCACCGATCAGCGGCACGTCGAGCGGCATGTCCGCTGGGGCCTGGACCGCTGGTACCGCGTGTATTTTGACGCGGGCGATGTAGCCCTCACCCGCGATGCGGTGCTGGCCTTCCACGCCGATCCCAACACGGAGCTTGCCGAGCACGTCCTCGAAAAGGAGCATACGTTCTCCTTCTTCGAGAATGAGGGCACCTCCTTCATGGAATCGATCGAGGCCCAGGTTGAAGCCCTCGTGGACGATTTCCCGGACGATCCGCTCTTTGATGATCAGTGGCATTACGAGAACATCAGCCTGCCGCAAGCCTGGAATATTCAGACCGGTAGCCCTGACGTCATCGTGCAGGTTATCGATGCCGGTATGCAGATTGATCACCCCGACCTCGCGCAAAACCTCTGGATTAACCCCTGTGAGGAAGAGGACGGCACGGATACCTGCGGCAACGGCTACGTCGACGATATCTACGGCTACAACTTCGCCAACGATAACGCCGACGTCTCCCCGAATAACCCGAACGCCCAGGGCGACTCCCATGGCATTCACGTCTCCGGCACCATTGCCGCGGTGACGAACAACGCGGAAGGCGTCTCAGGGGTAGCCGGTGGCGATGGGTCCTCGGATAGCGGCGTGCGCATCATGACCGGGCAGACCTTTAGCAATATCAATGCTGGATTTGCTGAAGCTACCATCTATGGCGCTGACAACGGGGCTGTGATTTCCAACAATAGTTGGGGCTACACCGCACCCGGCGTCTTTGAGCAAGCCGTGCTCGATGCCATCGACTACTTCATCGCTGAAGCTGGCGGACCCGATGCCCCGATGAACGGAGGATTGTACATCAACTCCTCGGGTAACTCCAACTCCAGCGCGAACTTTTACCCCGGTTTCTACCCGCCGGTGATGGCTGTAGCTGCCACCGACATCAACAACAACAAGGCGTCGTATTCGAACTTCGGCGACTGGGTTGAGATTGCTGCGCCGGGTGGCGAAGCGTTCTCCGATCCCGTGATTAGCACGCTGCACGAGAACGTCGGCGCCTATGGCGGTCCCATCTGGGCCGGTACGTCGATGGCAGCACCGCATGTGGCTGGCGCCGCTGCACTGCTCGCCTCCAACGAGCCGGGGCTTGATGCCGAACTGGTACGGGCCCGCCTTATCGAAACAGGGGACGAAATTGATACCCCCTTCGAGACTGGCCCGCTCCTCAATGTCTTCCAGCTACTGCAGGAAGATGATGGCGAAGCGCCGGATGCGATTGATGACCTCGAGGTCGTGGCAGTAGGCCAGGCCACCGTGGATCTACAGTGGACGGTGCCGGAAGGCAACGCAGCGCAGTATGACCTGCGCTTCTCCACCAGTCCGATCGACGCTGGCAACTTCGAAGATGCCACACCCTTCGATGATGCCCCCACACCGGGCGCTGCAGGCACCACGGAAGAGGTAACGGTGACCGGATTAACACCGGGCACGACCCACTACTTTGCGGTGCGGTCCTCTGACATCTTCGCGAACTTCTCCGACATTTCCAATGTCGTCTCCGCTACAACCGAAGGCGCACCGTTCCTGGTGATCTCGCCGGACGAGCTGGAATCGACCCTGGAGGTGGGAACGCAGCAGGATGAGATCCTGACGTTTACGAATGATGGCGAAGGCACGCTGGAATGGTCCTTCCCCTCGTTTGCCGCAACCGCGCTGACGAGCGATCCGGCGCTTCAGCAGAACGACCCGGGTGACTTCCCGACGCTCGATCTGCAAAAGGGCGAAGACGATCCGCGCGACGGTAACCCCATCCTGCTGGGCGCTGGGGGGCCGGATGACTTCGGCTACACCTGGATCGACAGCAACGAAAGCGGCGGCCCGGTCTTCGACTTCTTCGATATCTCTGATATCGGCGATGAGCTAACGGCCCTTACGGGTACCTGGGACGGTAACACGGTTGTCGACCTCCCCTTCGCGTACGAACAGTACGGTGAGTTTGAGGATCAGGTGACGGTTTCCGTAAACGGGTGGCTGCACTTCGGTAGCTTTACAGGCGGCGGGTTCTCCAACCAGCCCATCCCCAGCACAGGCAATCCGAACAACATCCTGGCCGTGTTCTGGGACGACCTGGACATGCGCACGCAGGGACGCGTCTACACCTACTACGACGAAGCCACCAACCGCTTTATCGTACAGTGGGATGATGTAGAGAAGTCCTTCGACGGCACAGGCACCAGCCTCACGTTCCAGGCCATCCTGACGCCCATCGGCGGCGCACTCTATCAGTATGAGACGATGGAGGCCACGCTGAACAGTGCTACCGTGGGTATTGAAAACCCCGATGGTACAGACGGGCTGCAGATTGCCTTTAACACGGACTATGTGGAAGAAGGCCTGGCGGTGCAGATCAACTCGCCAACGCCGGACTTCATTAGCTTTGATGTCACCTCAGGCGAAATCGCTGAGGGCGCAAGTCAGGACATCACGGCTACGTTCGACGCCTCCGGGCAGATCGGTAATACGACGATAACGGGCGACGTTGTAGTGTTTAGCAACGACCCCTCTGCCCCGAACCGCGACCTCCCGGTTGTGATGAACGTGACGGGTGGCACGCCGGAAATCTCCGTGTCGGATGACGCCATTGACTTTGGCACTATCATCGCCGGCACGACGACGACCGAAGAGCTCACCATCACCAACACGGGTGAAGGTGCCGTGCTCAGCATATCAGATCTGATGTTCGACGACGATGCCTTCCGGGTACCGCCGGCGACCACCAATCTTTTCGAGCTGATGCCCGGCGAGAGTGAGACGATCACCGTCGAGTTTGCACCACCCAGTCCCGGTGCGTTTGAGGGCACGCTGTCTATTGCCAGCAACGACCCCGCAACGCCTGAACTGGATGTGGCCTTGAGCGGCCAAGCGGGTGAAGCGCCGGTACTGGCGCTCGACCCCGACTCGTTCGAGGAAACGCTGCAAGTCGGGGACTCCAGCACGGAGATCCTGACGATCGCCAATGAGGGCGGATCAGACCTGAACTATGGGCTGACCATCGACTTCATGGGCTCGGAGCCGAGCAATCCGGATCACGCCAGCCTCTTCGCCAGCAGCGGGGCGTTCGACGCCACGCCAGCCGAGGAGATTTCCACAGGCCAGGCCCCCACAGGCCTCTCCCCTGTGGAAGGCGTACATCAACGGACGGTCTCACTGGCCTCCATTGACGAAACCCTCTACTGGGGCGTGCAATCGGCCGGTGTAGGCGACAATGTCTTCGGCTTCTTCACCGGCGCGGACCCGGGCGACTTCATCGAGGTTGGGAATTACACAGGCACTGGATTCTCCAATGCCGGCGACTTCCCCCTCAATGATGACTCGTTCGTCTACGAGCTCGACAACGAAGGCGCCCTTCGCGCCATCACGCTCGAGGACGGTTCCATCGAAGAACTCGGGACCGTAGGCTCCGACTGGACGGGTATGGCTACCGATCCAACCGATGGCACCTACTACGTGAGCACCGGAACAGGTCTGTTCACGCTGGATGTGGATGCCCTCGAAACCGAGCAGATCGGGAGCTTCGGCCTCGATTTCATGATCGGCATTGCCATTGACGGCGATGGCATCATGTACGGCTACGACCTCACCACCAACCTGCTCTACGAGATTGACAAAGAAACCGCCGACCTGACAGAGATCGGCAACATCGGTTTCGATGCCAACTTCGGGCAGGGCCTGACGTGGGACAGCCAGAACGACGAGCTCGTGATGGCCGCCTTCAACAGCACTTCGTTCCAGTCTGAATTCCGTATCGTGGATCGCACGAGCGGAAGCACGGAACTGGTCGGTGTGCTGGCCGAACAGATGGGTTGGCTCGCAGTGCCGCTGGGCGGCGCCAGTGAGTGGCTCGCTGTTGACCCGGTCGAAGGCACGGTAGCGGCGGGTGAAAGCGCCGACATCGACGTGTCGTTTGCCACGACGTTTACCGAGGACGAGAACCTGATTGCCGGGTTCAACTACCTCGCCAACATCGACGTGGCCACGAACGACCCGGCGACGCCGGAAGCCTCCATCCCGGTTACGCTCACCGTAACAGGTGATCCTGCGATCGTGCTCTCCGATGACACGGTTGACTTCGGGACGGTCTTTGCCGGCACGTCGGCCACTGAATCGCTTACGATCTCGAACGAGGGCGTAGCGATACTGGAGGTGACGAGCCTGACCAGTGACAACGCGGTGTTTGATGTGAACGGCGACGGCTTTACGCTGATGCCCGGCGCGAGCATGACGGTGCCGATCACCTTCACACCCGACGGCTCCGGATCCTTTGAAGGCACCCTGGCCATTGCCAACAATGACCAGGATGTAGACGTGGCGCTCGTGGGCGAAGGCTCACCGTTCGTCTCGCTGGATCCGACGGAGCTCACCGAAACGATCGACCTGACCACAGGCGATTCGACAGCGATGCAGATGTTCTCCGTAACGAACGAATTTGATGGGCCCCTGCCCGTCTCGTTCTTTATCGAGAGCTTGCAGAGCCAAAACCAGAACCTCAGCTTCACGCTCGACCTTGTCGACGAAGAGCTGCAGCGCTGGAACGAGCTCACGGCAACGGAACGGGTCCAACGGTTCGCACCGGAAGACTACACCGCAAGCGCTGACCCAGGCGCCGCCGAGCTCCGCACCAGCAGTGGTGTCGGGCTCTTTGCCGCCCTGGAAGACGAAGTGGGCGTCACGGGCTTTGGAAACGACGTGTTCTTTTCCAATGACGATATCGTAGTCTTCGATATCGGCCTGCCGGAGGCGCTCACCGTCGTCGATGATGGCGTCGACTCGTTCGCCGGTAACTTCATCTTTGGCAACAACGAGGTGATTTACTGGATCGACAACAGCGACGACAACCTCAAGACCTACGTCCTCGAAGACGGGTCGGTAGAGGTAATCGGCGAACTCGTGCCCGAAAGCTCCACCGAGGGCTGGACGGACATGGAGACGGACTACACCACTGGCATCACGTATGTGACTACATACGACAGTGCCAGCGGCCAATCCCGTCTGTACTCGCTCGATCCGGACAATGCGGACCTCACCTTCATCGGTGACTTCCACAGTGGCATTAACATTGCGTTTGCCATCGACGATCAGGGCCAGGGCTACGGCCACTCCATCACCGACGACGTGATCCTTCTCGTCGACCTGGAGACGGCTGAGTCTGAGGTGCTGGGACCCACCGGCATCGACGCTAACTTCGCACAGAGCATGACCTTCGACACGTCCACCGGGCAACTGCTCATGGCCGCGTACGAAGGCAGCCTCGCGCCCATGCCAGGCTCGCTGCGCCTGGTCGACCGGGAGACCGGCGCCACCACGCTCATCGGCCCCATCGGCGTAAGCAGCGAAGCTAACGAGTTAGGCTGGTTTGCCACGCCCGGAACGGGCATTTCGTGGCTCTCCACCAATATCTCGAAGGCGACGATCCAGCCTGGCAAGTCGGTTCATGTGAAGGCACACTTCGACGCTACCGACCTGGTTCAGGGCGACTACGAAGCGCAGATCAGCATCGTAGGCGACGAACTGGCCGGCCAGCCGAGCGAAGCCCTCCCCGTCTTCCTGACGGTGATTGGTGAGCCCGAGCTCTTCCTCTCGCAGGACGCGCTCGACTTCGGCGAACTGTTCGTCAATGCCACCTCCAGCCCACAGATGGTCACCATCCGCAACGATGGTACTGCTCCTGTGGACCTTGACGTGTCTATCGGCGAAGGCTTCTCCTTCGACGGTCCGTCCGCGCTTTCGCTCGCCCCCGGCGATGCGCAAGTGTACAGCGTGACCTTCGCTCCCGAAGCCGTGCAATCGTTCGATACCGAGCTGTCGTTTGACGGCGAAGTCTCGGCGAGTGTACAACTCACGGGTGAAGGCATTGAAGCCCCAGTGCTCGCGGTTGACCCCGCCGGCTTTGAGGATCAGATCCTCATCGGCCAGACGCGGACGTACGAGCTGGAAGTCACCAACGCTGGTGGCAACACGCTCGAGTACGAAGCTGCGATCAGCTCACCGCCGCAGGACCTCGCCAGTGGTGCCCTCGAAGTCCTCCTTGAGGAAGACTTCGCTACGGGCGTACCGCCAGGCGACTGGTTCAGCGCTGGCGCCAACGATGGCAACAACTGGACCACCGAGTGCTTCGGGCGTCCAGCGGATCTGTTGCCAGCGGCCGTCTTCTGCTGGAGTCCGTCGAATACGGGCACACAGCGTCTTGTGACGCCGCAGCTCGACACCGGCGCGTTTAGTGAGATCGTGGTGCAGTTTACGCACACGATCAACAACTTCGGCGCCGCGGACAACTACGACCTGCGTCTCGAAAGCACCGGCGACGGTGGCGAGACGTGGACGACGGTGGCTGAGTTCTTCGGCGATGACCTCCCGATCACGGACGTTATGCTCACGATCGACAACGAGGACGTGGGCTCCGATGAGTTCCACCTCGCGTGGGTGTTTGAAGGCAACTCCTTCAACATCAACGAGTGGGCCTTCACGGACGTTACGGTCGCGGGCGAGCTGAACTGGCTCACCATCGACCCAACTGAAGGGGCGCTGGAAGCAGGTGAAAGCCTGGTCCATACCCTGACGGCTGACGCCTCAGACCTCGAAGAAGGCACGTTCGAGCTGGGTGTGCTCGTCAACACGAACGATCCGCTGGCCCCGACGGCCTTCGTACCGTTCACCCTCACGGTCATCGAGAACGTGAGCGTATCGACCCCTGCGGCGGAGCTCAATCCAAACCAGGTGGCGAACGTCCCCGTCACGGTTTCCAGCCTTGACGGCTTGGACGTCGTAAGCTACCAGTTCACGCTGGAGTACGACCCCGAGCTGCTCTCGGCCATCGGTGTCAATACCGAAGGCACGCTGAGCGAAGGCGCTGAGATCGCTGTCAACAACGAAGCCGACGGCGTCGTATCGGTCGCGGCCTTTAGCGTGGGCACAGACGGATTACCCGATCCGGATGCGCCCTCCCTCTTCCAGCTTGAAGGGGAAGGCACGCTGATCGAGCTCGTCGTCCAGGCGCAAGAAGCGCTGGGCGAGACCACCCCGGTCGCCACCGAGTTCCTCTTCAACGAGGGCCTTGGCACCGGTAGTGGACCGGGCGCTGCCGCTGACCTCGGCACGATAACCGTCGTGCCGCTCTTCGGTGACATCGCGCTCAACCTCGACGTGACGAGCTTCGACGCGGCCCTGGCGCTGCAGAGCACCGTCGGTCTCATCGGCCTGAATGAGGCGCAAGCCACCGCAGGCGATGTATCCGGCAGCGGCTCCGTAACCGCCTTCGACGCTGCGCTGATTCAGCAGTTCGTCGTGGGCCTGATCGACAGCTTCCCGGTTGAAGGGGACGAAAGCGCACTGATGGCGGCGACCACCGCTGAAGATGCGCGCGCCTCCCTGGCCTGGAGCGATGCCGAGACGAACGGCCTGTTCACGCAACTGCCCCTCGTGGTAGACGACGTGAGCGGCGCGGTGACCTCGGTCGCGATCACGGCACCCATCGACGGCACGTTGATGGACATCCAAGACGTACAGGGCGCGCTTCCGAGCGACTGGATGATCGCCCACCACGTGAAGGATGATGTCCTGCGCATCGCGATGGCTGGCGCCACACCGCTGGAAAGCGGACAGGTCGCCACCCTCGCCATTGAATGGCTCAATGAGGATGCGCAGCTCACCTTCGACTCCGAGGTGGTGGTCAACCAAAACCCCGCCGAGAGCCTGAGCGCCGAGATCGGAACGCTCCCGGATGAGTTTGCCCTCCATGGCAGCTATCCGAATCCGTTCCGCGGCGACACCACGATTGAGTACGAGCTGCCGGAAACGGCGCACGTCCGGATCGTAGTGTTCAACGTGCTTGGCCAGGAGGTAGCGGTGCTTGTCGATCAAGAGCAAGCTGCCGGTCGCTACGACGTCCGCTGGGACGGCCGTAGCACGACGGGCGCTCCGGTTGCCAGCGGTGTGTACATCTACCGCATCGAAGCCGGTGACTTTAGCGACACGCAACGCGCCACCCGCGTCCGCTAACCCTTCCTACACCCCGCAGTAGTGGCGCCCACCGGCGCCCTGCTGCTACAAACCCTGCGGGACTCGGCTTCGGCCGGGTCCCGCTTTTTATTGTGGGCCTATCACGCTTGCTGCCCAGCCTCCCACGGGAATACACACGACGAGCAGCGGCTATTGCTGCCGAGCCGGACAACAGCGCCATGGTGGGCACCGATTGCCCCCTCAAGACTCCCCACAATCGTCCGAACCTCAGCCGAACGCATTAGCGAACGGTTAACAAGTAGCCTTTGGATCACATGATATGCTCCAGTCTCATATTTATACACCCATGTTCCGACCTTCACAATTAATACCGCATGAGCTTTTCGTTAACACGGGTGTTGGCATACACACGAAGTTGCATATCGGCGCATCATTAGGCATCCTTGGGTTGCAGTTAACCGGGATGCGTGACTGGTGGTAAAAACCAGCGTGCGTTCTCGGCTGCATAACATATCTGAGGAAGGACGCCTGCCGCAACCATCCACCGCGGCCTGACTCCACCACAAGCCTTCCTCACCAAACCGTTGCGTATGCGGCGTTGGGTCGGCGTAGCCGGCGACAGCATCTTATTTCATACGCGACCGCACGGTGGTTCTGCCTCCGTGACGTCTACATCATGTGTCGTTGTACCTTCCATCTGTACCCGTCTATCTGTTTGCACGTTGCTACTGACCTTTGTTGTCGACGGCCGCGCCTGAGCCTTAGCGCTGGGTGTGGCCCTACGTGTGATAGACAGCGCGCATGTTCACTCCCGTACTGTTCTATCCACCTGAACCAGATTGCAACTCATGGAGCATCCTGGTACGCAGTTCCTACCCGATGAAGTGCCGAAACGGCTTTCGGGTATCCTCGCGACCTTTCTCATCTTACTTCTGTTGCCCGCCACGGCGCTGGCGCAGGAGCTAAACCATAGCGCCCCCGACGAAGCCGTCGTGGAAGGCGTGTTACACATCAAAGTAGCGGAAACCGCCGCGCCCTCCGTACAACTGGGCGTGCAAGATGGCGTTGCCCAACTGGGTATCGCTTCACTGGACCAGCTTGGTGCTGAATTCCAGGCCACCCGTGTCGAACAGATGTTTCGCACGGACCCTCGCTATGCCGACCGGCATGCCGAATGGGGCCTGGACCGCTGGTACCGCGTGTACTTCGACCAAGACGAGGTGGCGCTGACGCGCGACGCCGTCCTGGCCTTTCACGCGGATGCCAATACGGAACTCGCCGAGCATGTGCTGGAGAAAGAGCACACGATGTCCTTCATGAATGAGGGCACGGCGTCCTTTGTTGAGGAAGTCGAAGCACAACTCAACGACTTCCCCGATGGCGACCCGAACGACCCGCAGTTCGACGATCAGTGGCACTACCTGAATACCGGCCAGACCGGCGGTACGGTAGGCGCTGACATTAGCCTCACCCCCGCCTGGCAAATCGAAACCGGTAGCCCGGACGTGGTGGTACAGGTTGTTGACGCGGGTATGCAGATCGACCATCCCGACCTTGAGCAGAATCTGTGGATCAACCCCTGCGAAGAGGATGATGGCATGGACACCTGCGATAACGGGTATGTCGATGACATCTATGGCTATAACTTCGCCAACGATAACGCGGATGTCTCCCCGAACAACTCGTTCAACGAAGGTGACTCCCACGGCATTCACGTGTCCGGGACGGTTGCTGCGGTGACGAACAATGATGAAGGTGTCTCCGGCGTTGCCGGCGGCGACGGTTCGCCCGATAGTGGCGTTCGCATCATGACCGCGCAGACGTTCAGCAACTTCAACGCTGGCTTTGCCGAAGCGCTGATCTATGGCGCGGACAATGGTGCGGTCATCTCGAACAACAGTTGGGGCTACACCTCGCCTGGCTTTTTCGAGCAAGCTGTGCTGGATGCCATCGATTACTTTAACGACGAAGCAGGAGGCCCTGACGCCCCGATGAACGGTGGCCTCGTGGTCTTTTCTGCTGGTAACTCCAACGATGGTAGCGATCGCTATCCCGGCTTCTATGAAACCGCCATGGCTGTAGGTGCCACGGACCACAACGATGGCCGTGCCAGCTACTCCACGTTTGGTGACTGGGTCGAAATTGCGGCACCGGGCGGCGAAGCATTTGCCCACCCCGTGATCAGCACGCTGCATGAAGACGTAGGGGCCTACGGTGGCGACATCTGGTCCGGTACGTCCATGGCTGCCCCGCACGTCGCGGGTACAGCTGCCCTGCTCGCCTCCAATGAGCCGGGCCTGTCCAACGACATCATACGGTCAACCATGATCGAAACGGCGGACGCGATTGATACCGATCAACCGATTGGTCCGCGTGTCAACGCCCAGCAGACCCTTGAAGGGGTACCGGAAGATGACGGCGAACCACCTGTAGCTATTGACGACCTGGATGTTACCAACGTCATGGCCACAAGCGTAAGCCTCGCCTGGACGTCCCCAGAAGGACCTGCTGCGTCCTACGACGTACGCTTCTCCACGGAGCCCATTGACAGCGCCACGGATTTCGCCGATGCTACGCCGATCGACGATCCCCCCTCCGCGCTACCGCCGGGCTTTGAGCAGGAAGTGACCGTTTCCGGTCTTGCGCCGCTGACGGAGTACTTCTTTGCGATCACCTCCGACGATGACTTCGGCAATACCTCCGACATCTCCAACGTTGTTTCGGCAACGACGGAAGATGCACCGGTACTTGCGGTCGATCCGGAAGCTGTGGAGCAGTCCGCAACGGTAGGTGGCTCCGCGCAGGATCTGCTGACCGTAAGCAATGAAGGAGGCGCTGACGTCACCTACGAAGTCAGCATTGGCTTCTCCGGCTCGGAAATCTCCGACCCGATTGCGCCGCCTCCGACGCCTGCAACGGCGTCCTATGACGCTACACCTGAAGATGAGCTTTCCACTGGTGCAGCGCCGGACGACCTGGTGCCTGCAGAGGACTACTACCAGCGGACGCTTACCCGGCCGGACATTGAAGAAACCAACTACTGGGGAGTACTCTCCACTGGTGTTGGCGTCAATGACTTCGGCTTCTTCAGCGGCGATGCCCCGGACGACTTCAACGTCGTTGGTGACTACCCTGGTACGGGCTTCTCGAACGCAGGTGACTTCCCGCTCGGTGACGACTCGTTCGTCTACGAACTGGATAACGAAGGCAACCTGCGCGCCATCACGCTAAGCGATGGCTCCGTAGAAGAACTCGGCACCGTAGGCTCCGACTGGACGGGCTGGGCAACCGACCCGACCGACGGGACCTACTACATCAACACAGGAGATGACCTCTTCACGCTTGATGTAGATAACCTCGAAACCGAGCAGGTTGGAAGCTTCGGTGTACCGCTCATGATTGGCATTGCCATTGACGGCGACGGCCAGATGTACGGCTACAGCGTGCAAACCAACCAGTTCTACGCCATCGATAAGGAAACGGGCGACGCCGAGGAAATCGGTGATATTGGCTTTGACGCCAACTTCGGCCAGGGCCTCTCCTGGGATAGCCAGAACGACGAGATCGTGATGGCGGCGTTTAACAATACGTCCTTACAAGCCGAATTCCGCATCGTAGACCGGGAGACCGGTAACTCCGAGCTGATTGGGCCGCTGGAAGATCAGATGGGCTGGCTCGCTACACCGGTTGACGGTGCTGGCCAGTGGCTGACGGTCGATCCGCTTGAGGGCGAACTGAGCCCCGGCGAATCGGATGATCTCGATCTCTTCTTCGAGACCACCTTCGTTGAAGAGGACGACTTGATTGGCGGCCTCAACTACCTCGCTGAGGTAACCGTCGCCAGTCCCAACCCTGAGGTCCCTGCACAGGAAGTGCCGGTTACCTTTACGGTAGAAGGCGATGCTGAGCTGGTGCTCTCTGACGAGACGCTTGACTTTGGCAGCGCCTTTGCTGGCACCACAGTCACGGAAACGTTGACCATCTCGAACGAAGGCAACGCCATTCTGCAGATCGGTGATCTGTTTGTTGATGGCGACGCCTTCTCCGTAAACTCGGGAGCGTTCGACCTGAATCCGGGTGACGCAATGGACGTCCCCGTGGCGTTCGCACCGGATGCGTCCGAGTCCTTCGAAGGCGTTCTCACGATTGCCAGCAGCGAAGGCAACATTGAGGTCGCGCTTCAAGGCGAAGGTGCTCCGTTTGTGGCGCTGGATCCAGACGAGCTCACGCAGACGATCGACCTGACGACCGGTGATTCCACCGCGACGCAGGAGTTCTCGATCACCAACGAGTTTGACGAACCGCTGCCCGTCTCGCTCTTCATTGAGCAGTTGGAAGGCCAAACCATCAACTTCTTCCCGCAGCTTGCGGATGAGGAACTGATGCGCTACCGTCAGCTCGCACAGGTGAAGCCGGTCTCCGATCCGGACCTCGAACCGTCCATGGAAACGGCACCGAACAGCTCTGAGCGCAACATGCAGGGCGATGTTCGGCGATTTGCCGACCTCATGGATGCCGTCGATGTGATCGGGTACGCCAACGAAGTGCTCGAAGAAGAAATCGTAGCCTTCGACCTTGGCGTTCCGGAAGAACTGACCGTGGTAGATGGCGGTGTTGACTCGTTTGCCGGTAACTTTGTCTTCGGTAACAACGAAGAGATTTACTGGATCGATAACGCCGACAACGTCCTCAAAACCTACGCGCTGGATGATGGCTCCGTCGAGGAAATCGGCGAGCTCGTTCCGGAAAGCGCTACGGAAGGCTGGACGGACATGGAGACGGACTACACCGACGGCACCACGTACGTGACCACGTACGACGATGCCAGCGGCGAATCCCGCCTCTACGAACTCGATCCGGAAAACGCAGAGGTCACCTTCCTGGGCGACTTCTACGACGGCCTCAACATCGCTTTTGCGATTGACGATGAAGGCCAGGCGTTCGGTCACGGGATCACGGATGACGTGATCATCAGTGTCGACCTCGAAACGGTGACCTCTGAGGTCATTGGCTCGACGGGCATTGAAGCCAACTTCGCGCAGAGCATGACCTTTGACTCCGAAACGGGTCAACTGCTCATGGCCGCCCTCCATAACTGCACCTTCTTTGGCTGCACGGATGGCGACCTCCGCGTCGTAGATCGGGAAACAGGCGGAACGTCGCTTGTTGGTCCGTTTGGCGATGACGGCACGCTCCGCGAAATGGGCTGGTTTGCTACTGAAGGCCAGGGTATCACGTGGCTTTCGACCAACCTCACACAGGTGACCATCCAGCCCGGTAAGGCGATCAACGTATCGGCGCACTTCGACGCTTCTGAGCTGATTGAGGGCGAGTATGAAGCCCAGATCAGCATTGTGGGCGACGATCTGCCTGGCCAACCGGCCGAAGCCCTTCCCGTCTTCCTGACGGTGATTGGCGAGGCGGACCTCTTCCTCTCGCAGGACGCCCTGGCCTTTGGCGAGGTGTTCGTGAATGATTCCTCAGCGCCGCAGATGGTGACCATCCGAAATGATGGCACCGCGGACCTGAACATCACGGACGTGTCCACCGACCTGGAGTACTTCCAGTTCGACGGGCCTGAGTCCTTCACGCTCGAACCCGGCGACGCCGAGGTCTTCGACGTGACGTTCGCTCCGGGCTCTGTGGGCGAATTCGAAGCCACGCTGACGTTCGACGGCGAGGAAGCCACCGGTGAGGTCACCCTCACAGGCGACGGCATCCCGGCGCCCGAACTGGCGGTTGATCCGGCCAGCTTCGATCAGCAGATCCTGATTGGCCAGGTCGAGGAATATGACCTCGAAGTGACCAACGTGGGTGCTGACACGCTGGAGTACAATGCGGCCATCGGCTCCGAGCCGGAAGGCCTGGCCATCGACGGCCCGGTTGAGGTGCTCTTGGAGGAAAACTTCGACATGCCCGCAGGGGACTTCCCGCCAGAGGACTGGTTCAGAGCCGGTGCGAACGACGGGGAGAATTGGATAACCACCGATGGGTGTTTCCCCAATGACCTCGAAGTAGGCGCGTGCTTCTACTGGAGCCCGACCACCGATGGGACGCAGCGCCTCGTGTCGCCACAGTTGGACACCGGCGCATACTCGGAGATCATCGCGCAATTCACGCACGAGATCGACGACTTCTCGGGTGGCTACGACGTACGGCTCGAAACCACCGGCGACGGTGGCGAGACCTGGACCACAGTGGCCGAATTCCCGGACGACAACGTAACGCTTACCGATGAGATGATCTCAATCGATAACGACGACGTCGGCTCGGATGAATTCCACCTGGCGTGGACCTTCGAAGGTGACTCCTTTGCTATCAACCATTGGGGCTTCACTGATCTCTCCGTCTTCGGCGCACTGAACTGGCTCACGATCGATCCGGAAGAAGGCGCGCTGGAAGCCGACGAGAGTCTGGTGCATACGCTGACCGTCGATGCCACCGAGCTTGAGCCCGGTGTGCAAGAGTTGGGCGTGATCGTCAACACGAACGATCCGCTGGCTCCGACGGCCTTTGTGCCCTTCACACTGAACGTGGTGGAGAACATCACGGTGTCGACCCCTGAGGCGGAGCTTAATCCGAATCAGGTGGCGACTGTGCCGGTAACGGTAGAGAGCCTCGATGACCTCGGCGTCATCTCGTACCAGTTCACGCTGGAGTACGACCCCGAGCTGCTCTCGGCCATCGGTGTCAATACCGAAGGCACACTGAGCGAAGGCGCCGATATCGCCGTCAACAACGAAGAAGACGGCGTCGTATCGATTGCCGCCTTTGACGTAGGTACCGACGGTACCGACACAGACGGTGGCGCGGAGCTCTTCCAGATCGAGGGCGAAGGTACGCTCATCGAGCTGGAGATCCAGGCGCAAGAAGCGCTGGGCGAGACCACCCCGGTCGCGACCGAGTTCCTCTTCAACGAGGGCCTTGACTCGCAGACGGGGCCAGGAGCGAACGCTGAGCTCGGCACGGTATCCGTCGTGCCGCTCTTCGGTGACATCGCGCTCAACCTCGACGTAACGAGCTTCGACGCGGCCCTGGCACTGCAAAGCGCCGTCGGCCTTGTCGACCTGAATGAGGCGCAAGCTACCTCGGGCGATGTGTCCGACAGTGGCTCTGTGACTGCCTTCGACGGCGGCCTGATTCAGCAGTTCGTCGTGGGGCTGATCGATAGCTTCCCCGTCCAAGGAGATGACGATGCCCTGATGGCGGCAGCCACCGCTGAAGAGGCAGACGCCTCCTTTGCCTGGAGCGATGCGACCAGCGAGGGGACCCAAACGCAGCTACCGCTGACGGTAGAAGATGCGGATGGCCCCATCACCTCGGTGGCCCTTACCGCCCCGATCGATGCCAACCTCATGACGGTTGACGACGTGATGTCGCAGCTGCCCGAGGACTGGATGATCGCGCACAATGTAGAGGACGATGTCCTCCACATCGCGATGGCCGGTGCCACACCGCTGGAAAGCGGGCAGGTGGCCACGGTGGCGATTAGCTGGCTGGATGACGATGCTCAGATGACGTTTGACTCTGAGGTAACCGTCAACCAAAACGCACCGCAAAGCCTGAGCGCTGAGATCGGAACGACCCCGGATGAGTTCGTGCTGCATGAGAACTATCCGAATCCGTTCCGTGGCGATACCACGATTGAGTACGAGCTGCCGGAGACGGCGCACGTCCGGATTGTGGTATTCAACGTGCTCGGCCAAGAGGTCGCTGTGCTGGTGGATGAAGAGCAAGCCGCCGGTCGCTACGACGTCCGCTGGGATGGCGAAGGCCAGACCGGTGCCCCTGTCGCGAGCGGTGTGTACATCTACCGCATCGAAGCAGGCGACTTTAGCGATACGCAGCGCGCAACCCGCGTGCGCTAAAGCACTCCTCCTCACCCCGCAGTAGCGGCGCCGATCGGCGTCCTGCTGCTACAAACCTGGCGGGACTCGGCTTAGGCCGGGTCCCGCTTTTTTTGTTTGAGATAGTTGTCTGGAGCCTGTTGCGAGAGGTACCTTGGGTTTGCCAATGCCCCTGCGCCGGACCCGAGGTTCACCAAAAGCGCACAGCTCCGGTGCACGAGGCGCAGTCCGTCTGCGCTCGCGATCGGTTTCTTCTATCCGTGAGCGCCCTCCCACTCTTTCCTTTCGGTCTGCATGATCGTCCCCCCTTGCCCCGGGCTTCTACCACGGTGCGCGGCACGCATCGGCGCGTATGCTGGAGGTTGGGTGGCTGTTCTGCTGCTGTTTGGCCTGTGCGCCGCACCTGCCAGCGCCCAGCCCGCCGACCGGGCCCATGCCGCGATGTTGGAACACGACGTCGCGGAAAGCGAAATCGTGGAAGGCGTCCTCACGGTAAAGTTTAGGGCCGACGTCATGCCGAGCGTGTTTCCGGGACGCTCCGGCGAGGTGATGGCCGCGGGCATTCCTTCGGTGGATCGGCTCAACACCGAGCTGCAGGTGGTGGGGATGGAACGCGTCTTTCGGCCCGCTGGCATCCACGAGGCGCGTCACATCGCCTGGGGCCTGGACCGTTGGTACCGCCTGACGTTCACCGCGAGCGCAGACATCGACATCCCGCGCGCCATGGCCCGCTACGCAGACGACCCCAACATTGAGGTCTCTGCCCCGGCCTACGCCAAGCAGGTGCACGGCGTCGCAGCCGGTCCGCGCTCGGCTTCCGCCCGCGTGGCTGCCATCGCGGAAGAGGCCCGGGCCCTGGCCGAGACGGCGCGCTCCCCCGCGTCGCGATCTGACCAGCAGTGGCACTTCCACAACACTGGCCAGACCGGGGGTACGCCAGGCGCCGATATTAACCTCCGGCAAGCGCATGACGTCTCGACGGGCGCCCCTGATGTGGTGATACAAATTATTGACTCTGGCATACAGACCGATCATCCGGACCTGCGGGAGGCCCTCTGGGTCAACCCCTGTGAGCAACCTGACGGGCAGGACACCTGTGGCAACGGGTACGTCGATGATATAAACGGATATAACTTTGCGGACGACACCCCCCGCGTAGAGCCTGCCCACCTGCGGAGTCAGGTGCAGTCGCACGGCACGCACGTCGCGGGCCTCATCGCCGCGGCTAACAACGGTACAGGCGTGGCCAGCGTAGCCGGGGGCGACGGGACGGCGGTCAGCGGCGTACGCATCATGCCCAGCGTCACCTTCGGCAATCGCGTCTCCGGGTTTGCTGAAGCCATCGTATATGGCGCGGATAACGGCGCGGTGATTTCCAGTAACTCGTGGGGTTACGAGCAACCAGGCGTGTACGAGCCGGCGGTGCTGGACGCAATCGACTACTTTGTGGCGAACGCAGGATCGCACGAGGACGCGCCCATGCGTGGGGGTCTCTTCATTACATCGGCCGGAAATGAGGGCGCCGATGCGCCGTACTACCCCGGCTATCATCCTGCCGCGATGGCGGTTGCGGCCACCGATCATCACGATCGGAAAGCGTCGTACTCCAACTATGGCACGTGGGTGGACCTGGCTGCCCCGGGGGGCGAAGCCTTTACGCAGCCCATCATCAGCACCCTCCATACCGCACATGGCGGCTACGGCGGACCGCAGTGGGCGGGCACATCCATGGCCGCACCGCAAGTCGCGGGCGTCGCCGCGCTGCTCCTCTCGACCGAGCCTGGTCTCACCCCGGACGACGTGCGACAGCGGCTCGTGCAGACAGGCGCTCCCGTCGATTCAAACTCGCCGGTCGGCCGCCGTCTCGATGCCTATCGCGCCCTCACGGGTAGCAGCGACGCGGATGCCCCCGCCCGACCACTCGCCCAGTTTACGCCAGCAGCTCTCCGCATGCGCTTGCTTCCGGGTGCCACCAAAACCACGGACGTCCGGCTCGAAAACACCAGCCACCGCCCCGTAAGCTATGCTATTGCCGAGGCTACCCTCCCTCCTCACCTGCAGGTTTCACCGATGCACGGCACGCTCCGGCCGGGCGACGCGCAACCCCTCACCCTGTCGGTCGATGGGGCTGAACTTTCCACCCGTTCCGAGCGGGATACCCTGAGCGTTCTGCTGACCGCCGGCACGGATACATCGACCATCCATCTTCCCGTAGCGATCGACATCGCAACCCCGCTGACCGTCACACTTCCACCGGTGGAGGTGCACCCCAACGAGACGTTCAAACTCCCCGTAACCGTGGAAAGCCTGGAGGCGCTGGATGTCCTGTCGTTTCAGTTCACGCTGAATTACGCGCCTGACCGGCTGGAGGTGGTGGACGTCTCCACGGAAGGCACCCTTGCGGAGGGCGCTGGGCTCACCACGCATGCGTCCGCCCCCGGTACCCTCTCCGTCGCCGCCGTTAGCCCGCAGCTGGATGACGTAGCAGACCCTGCCCCTCTATTGACGCGGTTCTCGGGCGAGGGGCCCCTGCTCTACCTTGTGCTTCGCGCAAAGGAGCATCTGGGGGCTACACAACCCGAGCTCAGCGGGGTGCGATTTAACGACGGGGCAGGCGAGAGTCCGGTAGCCGTAGTCGACCAGGGCGCCATATCAGTCCGCCCCCTCATGGGCGACATCGCGTTGAACCTCTCCGTGAGCAGCTTCGATGCCGCCCTGGCGCTTCAGCATGAGGTGGGCCTCACCGTCCTCAACGACGTACAGCAGGCGGCCGGCGATGTGTCGGGCAACGGCGTGGTCGGCGCCTTTGATGCCGCCCTGATTCAGCAGTATGTGGTTGGGCTCATCGACGACTTTCCGGCAACAGGCGCGGTGGCTGCCCATCAGCCGCGGACCGAACCCGACGATGCCACAGCGCTCCGCTGGGGCTCGCCTGCAGGTAGCGAATCCGACCAGCACATAACACTACCGCTTGTCCTTACTGCCGGCGCTGACGCCGTGACCGCCCTTGCCCTGCAGGCTGCGATCCGCCCTGCTGCTGCAGAGGTGACAGATATCTCGTTCCAGGTGCCTGATGACTGGTTGATAGCCGATCACACCAAAGAGGGTACCCTGCGCCTCGCCATGGCTGGCGCAACACCCCTGCCTCCAGGAACGGTGGCCACACTGCGCATGCGCCGAGAACAGCGCGAAGGTCCGCTCTTCGAACGCGTACACGCGACCCTGAATGAGCAGCCTGCAAGCGAGTTGGAGCCCCCGGTATCCACCACGCCTGATGAGCTCCGGTTGGGCACGGCCTACCCCAACCCCTTTCGCACGGAGGTTTCGATTCCGTACACCCTCCCCGAAGCAGCACACGCGCAGCTCACTGTCTACAATGCGTTGGGGCAGCGCGTGCAGGTACTGGTGGATGAAATGCAAGACGCCGGCCGACACACCGCTACCTGGAATGGCATGACACGCGATGGTCGCCCAGCCGCCAGTGGACTCTATCTTTACCGGCTCGACGTAGGGGGATCAACACGTACGGGCCATCTCGTCCGCCTGCGCTGATGACCTCTGCAGCGCCTCTTGTCGGCCCGTGAGCCGGTGGGGGACGTCCCGCTACAACGGGTACTACAGGTGACGCGGGATAGGGCCTCCGGCTTGCCCTGCCGTAGCGCACCGAGTAATGATGTGGGTACACACGGGATGCGCCATAACACTCGTGGCTCATCATCCGCATCCCCATCCGTGCCACACCATAAATGCCTATTCTCTCGTTGGAAATCTCCCACTTGCTACCGATTTGCCCATGCCCCTCCGTACTGTTACTGCGACCTGCATTCTTCTCCTGTTTGGATTTCTCACACCCCTCACGGTAGAGGCGCAGGACGATCCCATCACGGTTACGCTTCCGACAGAGCTCATCGGCACCGAGGCGCTGGGAGAGACGGTGTTGTTACCGGTTGAACTGGGCGAGGCGATAGATAATGTCGTCAGCATGCAGTTCGAGGTCCTGTTTGACGAATCCGTCGCAGATATTGTGGGCTTTGAGCGCGAGGGGACAGCCCTTGAGAATCCGCCAGAGGGCAATTGGACGGTAACGACCAATACAGGAAACGCGAACGAGGCTACCATCTCAGCGATTCGAGGGAATGGAACCACCCTCGCGGCCGGAACGCTGGTGTTTCTTGAGGTTGTCCCGGTCGTTCGCGGGCGCACCGACCTCACCTTCGGCACCGATACCGCCCTGGAGATCGCACAGAACGCTGGACCCGTCGACGTCGAGGGCGTTGTCGGAGAGGCAACGATCAACAACCCGCCGGAGGTAATAGGTGCCATCGACGACCAGCTCCTCCAGGTGGATGAAGCTCCCGCAACGTTTGATCTCACCAGTGTCTTTTCCAACCCCCTAAATGATGACCTGCTGTTTGAAGCAGGGGCCGGTGCGCCAGGCGTGGTGTCGGTAGACGTCACGGATGGCATCCTGACCGTGACGCCAGAGAATAGTGGCTCCACCGCCGTGGATGTCACCGTGACGGACGAAATTGGCGATGAGGCAACCACGAGCTTTGTCGTAACCGTCAACACCCCCCCGGTCGTCGATAACCCGATCGCTGACTTTACCGGCGACACGCCCGTCACTATTGGCGTGCCGGAGACCCTCGACCTCGCCGCGGTCTTCTCTGATCCGGATGGCGAGGGCCTCACCTACGCAGCCACCTCCGACAACGCCGATGTCATCACTGCTACGGTGGACGGCGCCACCCTCACCCTGGAGGCACTCGCTGCCGGGGAGGCCACCATCACCGTCACCGCCGAAGATCCGCAGGGCGGCACCGCCGAGGATAGCTTCCTCGCCGAAGTCAACCAGCCGCCCATCGTGGAAAATGCGGTTGAGGATCAACTGCTGCAGACCACCGACGACCCCTTCAGTGTTGCGCTGGATGAGGTCTTCGCGGACCCGGATGACGATGCGCTTTCGTTTAGCGTGACGCTGTCCG
>LFFM01000098.1_pt1 | contig 50664 bp, 43 predicted proteins | sample 643131 | NCBI WGS metagenome assembly LFFM01 (sample SAMN03777445, study PRJNA286221) | soda lake metagenome | biome: soda lake; feature: Kulunda steppe; material: water; isolation source: sample Tc-Br brine of Tanatar trona crystallizer | place: Russia: Kulunda steppe | collected 2011-07 | reverse complement strand
GGAGACCGTTCAAAGCGACGCCCTGGACGGGGTGGCTACTGTCGCCGTAGTCGATGACTGCCTTCCTTACATGGGTACCGACCATTTTCAGATTGACTATCCTGGTGAAAGCATAGTGCCCGGTGATGGTTGTGGTTGCCCAGGATGGATGGGTACCTGTGATTGCAATGGTTGCACTGACTTTGAAGAATGACGTAAGTAGTAACTACGTAACCACTAACTAAACGCAGCCAGATCGATGATTTTGACATCGTCCTGGCTGCATCTGTGAACCTTCCTTTTTCACTACATGAGTAAGCTCGTACAAATATTTACGGCTGCTACAGCGGCGCTCATAACGGTCTTTTGTATTTCTATCCTTTCTCAAGTACAAGCTCAAACCAGCCTCGAACCTACGGAAGAGATCCGCCTCCCCGGCACTTTTCTAATTACCGACCTGGCGTTCGACAGCGACGGTAATATGTTCGTGGCTGATCCGGTCGATGACAATGTGAAGTTCTACGACCCGACCGGCGAGCTCGTCACAACCATTGGACGGCAGGGCGAAGGACCCGGGGAGTTTGACCATCCGGCCCGCATTGATCTCTCGCCAAACGAGGAGCTACTTACGGTGATGGATAGGCAGCCGAGAGTTTCGTTCTTCCACACCGATGGAGAATTCTCGCACTCGTTTGCCCTGCCGCTCCACCAGGCCACGGTGTTTGGCAGGACCTCCTTTCTTTCGGACTCGCTCGTCGTAGTCGCGCGCACCCTCGAGGACCGAGACATCTTTGAGAGCAAGAAACTGCACACCTTCACCGTCAAAGGGGATTCTGTCAACGCGTTCTATCCGTTTACGGAGACGCACCGGGAGTACGGCGCATACTCTGACGGCATGGCCCGGGCATTTGTAGACGAGGATCGGGATCGCTTGTACGCGGTCCAGCCCGGCGAGTATTCTGTCAGCGTATTTTCCCGTGATGGGGACGCGTTAGATATTCTCAAGCCCGATCCGTTACCAGCGCACTTTCAAGGCATCACGTCGCCCATGCCTCAAGGGGCTGGGCAAAGTAACGAACGCCACGTGTGGGGCAATTCGTTCGACCGTGTCGAGCAGGTGGCTCCGGCAAATGATACACTACTGGTAGTGGAGATACGTAAACTGGACGAGGAGCTTGAGTACGGCTACGGCCATCACCGGCTTGACTTTCTTCACCGCTCCACGGGGCAGCTGGTGCACAGCCTGCGCGTGGACCCTATTCGTGGCATCCTGATCCTGCATGCGCGGAATGAACGGCTCTACCTCGCAGGACCTACGCCAGAGGAGCCAGTGGGCATCGTCCAGGTCTACCCCGTTGAGGCGCTTCTTGCGGTGGATCATCTGGTGCTTGAGTGAGAAGCGTTGGGTGCGCGTGTCGCCTATGTAGAGCAAGCGACTGCGCGCAGCCGCCCCTCAATTGTTGCGGAGCTCTACGTCCAGCGGCTGCCTCAGCGGCACCGAGTGCACGGATTCTTGATTGACGATGGACACGCGCGTCGTTCGGGTAGATGAGGCGGTACGTACCGGCGGGGAGGGCAGCTGCCCATCCAGCCAATCGATAAAGTGCTTGTAGACCTGCTGCAGCTCCCAGATGATACCGTCGGGGCCGAGGTGCCACCATTCGTCCGGGGTGAAGTACGCGGAGACCTCCGCCTCGGCGCCCTGCCGACCGTACCACTGAATCAGATGCAGGTTGTCGGACTGCGCCAGCTGTGCAGCGCGCTGCACCAGTTCTGGGTCCCCCGTCAAAAGCGCCTTCTGATGGGCCTGCATCATCAGTTGAAATACAGATTGCTGCGCCTTATTCCCCAGGAAAAATTCGAGCCCCCCGGAGCCCGCCCAGGTACTGGCAAAGGCTGGTAGCGGAAGGTCGTGGCTGCTATCGCCATGCTGCTCCACCGCCTCACTGGGCGTCACGAACGAGAGCCCGTGGCGCTTCCCTTCGCCGGGCAGATGCGCCAGGAAGTCGAAGATGCCGCTCTCCGGCGGGTGGTGCTCACCGAACGTCTCGAAGTCCCATCCGATGACGGCCACCTTGCCCGGCGCCGAGGCGATCCACTGGGCGTACTGATCCGCCGTCAGTGGCCAGCCGCCCCATCCCTTGTTCGAGAAGCGATACCCCACATCGTCGCTCAGGTCGTAGTGCCGCGTCAGCAGCTTCATCTGGCCCGGCCCGTGGTGGTACAGGTGGGTAGGCTCCCGCCACTGCATCACCCAGGGGCGCCCGTCCATGAACGACGCCCGGAAGCCCGCCTGCTCCAGCGCGTGGTAGATGGTGTCGGACATCATCAGCTCCGTCGTATCCGCCACCTGCGGTCGTTTTCCGAAGATGCGCTCCAGCTCATCGGCCGCGTAGCGCATGCGCTTCATGAAGGCCTCGATATCCCAGAGCAGCATGAAGCTGTGGGACGGCTCCACCGCCACGAGCTCTACGTTGTCGTGCTGGACGAGCCTCCGGAAACGCGCCAGCAGGTCCTCATCCCACGCCTGCGCCTGCTCGATGAACGAAAGCGAAAACCCAATGGCCAGCGAGAGGCCCTCGTCCACGAGCTGCGTGAACCGGTCGAGGGCCGGGTAATAGCAGGTGCGGGCTACCTTACGGAAGTAGTGCTCGTTCATCTCCACGTCAAAGAGCGCGTGGTCGAGGGCTTCCATCGTCATGTTGCGCGTGAGGGGTGCGGCCGGCAGGCGGGGCCGGTGGGGCTGATGCACCACCGTGTAGATGACGACATCCTGCACCTTTGGCGGCAGCCCGTACGTCTTCGTGGCCCCGTTGTAGGTCACCATCTCGCGTTCCTGAGCAGCAAACGCGAGCTTGTCCAGCAGCACCTCCACGATGCGCCCCCACGTAAAGTCCTCCGCGTACGAGCGGGCAAACGTGCGGATGGTCTCCGCACGCTGCGGCTGATGCTGTAGCTGCTTCAGGTGAGACGCAATCTCCTCGGGGCGGTCGGTGTCGAGCATGATGGCGTTGCGGCCATCCAGCACGTATTCCTCGCCGCTGGGCCCCGTGAAGGCCACACCTCCGGCTGCCATCGCCTCCAGCCCCACCAACCCGAACGGCTCGTGGCCGGAGTTGGCCAGCACGGCATCGGCTGCGGCGTAGAAGGCGCGCAGCATCTCCTGCGTCATGAAAAAGCGCAGGTTGTAAACGTCCGCGCGCGGCGCTGCCTGCAGCAGTGCCACGAGCTCAGGCCACGTCGTTGGGGCACCGTTGATCTCCGCAATCGACAGCCCGCGCTCATGGGCCAGGTGCAGCACCTCTTGCCCGTGCGGTTCCATCCCCCCAACGATGGGAAAGGCGACCGGATGTCCCTGCTGCTTCAGCAGCGCCGCCGCTTCGACCGCCATCCGCCAGCGCTTGGCCGGGTCGAAGCGCCCCACCTTGAAGAGCATCAGTGCGTCGTCTTCCGGTGCCAGTGCCCTTCGGAGGGCGCGGGTCCGCCCGGGCGCCAGGGGCTCAAGGAGCGATTTCGGAATGCCGTTATGGATGACCAGCGGATTAACCCCCAGCGGCCACATCAGGTGCTTCATGTACCGGCTCACCGTGGTGACCTGTGCGGCTTCCTGTAAGCGCCTCCAGTCTACCCGATGAAAAGACATCGTGTTGTTGGCGTTCCAGAAGATCAGGCACTGCCGATCGAGACCGGCTTCGCGCAGGAGGTCGTGCAAACGGATCACCGTATCCACGGTGTGCCACTCTTCCGCCAGGATCACCGGCAGCCGCCCGTCCGCCAGCGAGGGGCGAATGACGTGCTCCAGCAGGTGCTCGGGAAGCGTCGCGTTCCACTCGCGCCGTTTGTCCTCCTCGCCCTCGTACACGCCGTTGGGATGGTGAGCGCTGACCCACTGGCACCACCGATGATAGGTGAGCCGCCCTTCCACCAGCCGCTCCTCACCGGGCGCCTCCGGATCCCCTACAAAAAACAGCTTCGTGTCGAAGCCACGACCGGCCAGCGTCTGCGCCAGGTTGCCTACCCGAACGCCAAGCCCCCCGGCCTGTGCGTACGGATCTGGGCCCTCAAACGATAGCAGCGTGAACGTTGCCGATTGCGGTGTGAGCGGCATAGCGACCTCCTTAGTCAATAATGACGATGCGACGAACGGGCAGCGTCGTAGGTGAACGTGCGTGTCACGGCTGCTTAGGTAGCCCGGCGTCCTGAACGGTCCCCCGGGTCTCGTCAGCCACATTCACAGAGCAGCGTTCCCGCGGTTCACCCGCGTTGCGCGGGCTTTCCTTCCCTACGCTTAGCTCCAATATACCGACGCATCACATGGCCTTTCGTGAGGTAACGCCTCCCTTCTACTGTACCCCCATCCCTCGCAGCGGGTAGGGGATGAACGGCCATCTTAGGTGGAGAAAAAGCTTAAGTGGTTACATAGCGGCACAATCCCCCACCCCTTGTATCGCTTAAGCAGCGGCCTATTCTTCGCTTCCCCGACGTGCAGCATTCACAAGGCCTGCGCCCAGTCGGGCACCACGCCTAACTCAATGCCAAACACCACTGGGGCCAGGAGATACGCAGCCAACGTGACGAGCAGCACAAACAGAAGGTTTACGAAAACGCCCACGCGCGCCATTTTGGGGATGGTGACGTAGTCGCTCCCATACACGATAGCGTTGGGGGGCGTGGCTACCGGTAACATGAAAGCGCAGCTTGTAGCCAGCGCCAGCGGAACCATCAGCAGCAAGGGGTTCTGCCCGATGGCGATGGCCACAGACGCCAGGATGGGTAGGAAAGCGGCCGCCGTGGCGGTGTTGCTCGTCACTTCCGTGAGTGCTACAATAGCGGCCGCCAGCGTGAGCAGGAGCAGCAGGATGGGCAGCCCACCGAGGCCACGCATGCCCTCTCCTATCGACTGTGCCAGGCCTGTCCCCTCGATGGCCCCGGCTAACGACAGCCCGCCGCCAAACAGAATGAGGACGTCCCACGGGAGCTTCTTGGCCACCGTCCAGTCCAGCACAAACGTACCGGCCCGGAGATCTACCGGCAGCAGAAAGAGCACGACGCCACCGGCAACGGCAATACCAGCATCCGAGAGGCCGGGGACGACCTGCGCCAGCAGGGGCCGCGTCATCCAGAGCAGGGCAACGGTGCCAAAAACGACCGCTACCAACCGCTCGGCCCGGCTAAAGCTACCAAGCTGGCGCAGCTTTTTATCGACGAGCTCACGCCCGCCGGCCAGCTCTACATGCTCCACGCGCAGGAAAACACGCGTGAGCAGCAGATAGGCCAGCGGCAGGCCAATCAGCATTAGCGGCACGCCCAACATCATCCACTGCGCAAAGCCCACATCCACCCCGTAGGTGTCCAACATGTAGCCGGCCAGTAGGGCGTTGGGCGGGGTGCCAATAAGCGTCCCCGCGCCCCCAATATTACACGCATAGGCGATGGCCAGCATCAGAGCCAACGCAAACACCCTGGTGCGCTCCTCGGAGGCTTCCGGTCCGGAGCGGGCGAGGTGTATGATGGACAGCCCGACCGGCAGCATCATCATAGCCGTAGCGGTGTTGCTAATCCACATACTGAGAAACGCCGAGGCCGCCATAAAGCCCGCAATGAGGGCCCGCGGCTCCGTGCCCACCAGCGCGATGGTGCGCAGGGCTATGCGCCGGTGTAGATTCCATCGCTGCATGGCCCGTGCGATCAGGAAACCGCCCAGGAAGAGAAAGATGAGCGGGTTCGCGTACGGCGCCGTGGTCTCTGACACGGGGAGAATCCCCAGTACGGGAAACAGCACTACAGGTAGCAGCGCCGTTACAGGGATCGGGATGGCCTCGGTGATCCACCAGGTAGCCATCAGCAAGGTTACCCCTACCGTGTACCACGAAGCCGGATCAAGGGCGCCAGGCACGGGCATCAGGAGCACCCCCAGAAACAACACAGCGCCTATGCCCAGCCCAACCCGCTGCCGCAGCTTGTAGCCGGCGTCACGATCGCCATTCTCCTGCGCCTCAGCTTCCGCTTCATGGTCCGTCTGTTTTTCAGATGGACGTTCCATACAGGTCGCCTCTCGTTGATCAACACGAGTCCGCTCAGCAGATCATGCGATTAGCGCGTGAGGTTTTCTTCCAGCAGCTCATCTAACGCTTCGGTGGTGGCTTCGTCAACTACGTTGAGCGACCGAAGCCCGGTGAGTTGCTCGATGAGGTTGCGCCCGGCGTCGGTGTTGGTAGCAGGGCCGCACACGAAGTCGGGGTGCATATCGGCGGTCTCGAGGATCCCGCGCGCAGCGTAGGGATCGCTGGCGACCAGCGCTACGCAGCACACGGCATCGTGAATGGCCTTGATGGCTGGCATGCCGTTGTACGCCTCCAGCGGGGACGCCCCAATCTCAATGACCGCAACATCCGCCGGTTCGGTCGCCATGCGCGACAGCAGCGTGCGCAGGTGCTTCGTGTAGACGTCCGGCGGGCATACCGTGGACGGAAGCCCGGCGTCCACGAAGTCGAAGATCACATCCGCGCCGGCATCGCTCATGGTCTGCACGTCGCGGTACCGCCCTGCGCCTGTGAGCTTGGCGCCCAGGACGCGATGGCCACGGCGCTTCAGCCGGTGGACGATGGTCTTGGCCACGGTGGTTTTGCCCATGGACATGGACGTTCCGGTGACCAGTACAGTGGGAATCTGAAACCGCGCATGAGGCACGTCGGGGATACCGTGTGCCATTGTTGCTTTGGCACCACCGAGATGGACATGCCCCGCGTAGGCCACCTCCAGAAAATCAGGCATAAACGGTGCTTTGGAGCTAAGCTTGCCCATGAGTCCGGCGCTGGTGAGCAGGTGCATACGGCCATCCGCGTCCGCGAGGCGCCAGTCGCCTGTGCCCGAGAGGGTAGCGCGGCGCTCCCCCAGGGCGCCAATGAAGCGCTGCCCTTTCATCACCGGCCGCATGCGCCCGGTCGCCAACTCCAGTTCGTTGTGACCGGTCGGCGCTTGGTCGACCACACACGCTACGTAATCGCCTGTGGCCCATGCGTCACGCGGCAAGGCTGAGACGGTGAACGGCGTGGTGTCCAACGCAGAGATACGCGTAAGGGAGGGGAGCACATATGGGGTGGCCATGGGGTGGGCGGGCGGTTAGCAAGGGTAAGACTGTAAGTAGAGGGATCCATGGGTGGAGCCATGGACCTGTACAGCATCAAGAGGTGTCCTCGGGCCCAGACGCGTCGGGCGCCGCTACGGGATCTGCCATCAGCAGCAGCGCCAGCAACGCGGTGCGCTCCACCAGCTGGTCGATGTCTACGTGTTCATGGTCGGCGTGGGCCCCATCCCCCACGGGCCCGAGGCCATCGAGCGTGGCCGAGAAGAGGCTCGTTTCGTTGCCATCGGAGGCGCCGCCGGCGCGGCCTTCCCCAAGGGAGAGGCCCAGCTGCTCTCCCGCCTCCTGGGCCTGGCGCCAGAGCGCGCGGTTGCGCGGCGTGCGCTCCAGCGGCGGCCGGCCAAAATGACCCTTCACGGTAAGCACAACGTTGGGCGTAGCGGGCTCGAGGGCGTTAATGACCTGCTCCACTTCCGCAGCATCCTCCTTGGTGCGCACGCGCACGTCTACCTCCGCTCGGCTGCGCGGCGCCACCACATTGGGGCGCTGGCCGCCCTCAATAGTGCCCACGTTGACAGTGATGCCTCGCACGGGGTCGTTCAACCGGTGCAGGTGTTGCACCACGTGCGAAAGCTCCACGATGGCGCTCGCGCCCCCCTCCGGATCGAGCCCGGCGTGCGAGGCGCGGCCCTGCACCTCGACGGTGAAGCGGCCCACGCCCTTCCGTGCCGTCTTCAGCAGGCCCTTCGGCCCAAGCGCCGGCTCCAGCACGAAGGTGCGCGCAACAGCCCGCGCCAGGCGCCGGATGCGGGGCCGCGACTCCACGCTGCCAATCTCCTCATCGGAGTTCAAAAAGATGACCGGCTGCAGCGGGGGGGTCAGCTCGAGGTCCTGCAGCGCCTGCAGGGCAAACACCATCTGCACAATGCCGCCTTTCATATCAAACACCCCGGGCCCATAGAGGCACCCGTTCCGCTGCTCCACCGGCATCGTCTCCAGCGTGCCCAGTGGCCATACCGTGTCCACGTGCCCCAGCATGAGCTGAGCGGGTTTGCCTGAGGTTTCCGCAACAGGCCGTGCGAGGAGTTGCCCTCCGGACACCTTCCCCGGCAGGCGTTGAAAGCGATAGCCGAGCGGCTCCAGCGCCTCCGCGACCAGCGCAAATACCGGCGCCTGCGCTTCCGGCACGTCGGAGGGGGACTCCGCCTCGGCCAGCGTTTGCAGGAGCGCCACCAGGTCAGCGCGGCGTTCCTGTAGCATCATCAGTACGTCATCCGCACAGGCTACATCCATAGGCAGCATCTTCGGAAAGAAGGTCGGCTATGAGGAAAAGTTAGCGGGGAACGGAAACGCCTGTGTATCGCGAATGCTGGCGTACCGGCCGGGGTGCAGATAGGCCAAGAGCGGCGCATTGTAGAGCAGTTGCTGATCCTCTTGGTCGGAGGTCCGCAGGGCATCCTCGTGCACATGGGCTGCTACAATACGCCCGATGATCAGGCTTTGGTCGCCAAAATCATCCAGCACGCGGTCGAGCTCACACTCGAGCATGAGATAGGCGTCGGAGAGGAAAACGCCATCCACGGTGGTTGCCGGCGTCGTGGGCAGCTGGTCCAGCACCGGCTGCTCTTGGCCGGGGCCAGCCTGCCGGGGTGAGGCTGTGAGGCTGGCCATCGTCACCTGATCGGGCCACGGATAGCTGACCGTGAAGCTCCCGCCCGCCTTGGCGTTGTGATAGGTGCTGTGCGCCGGGGTGCAGATAAACCCGAAGTAGTTGGCCCACCCCAGCGGCATGGCCATGTGCTTGGGCGCCAGGTTGTAGTCGTCGCCCTCTTGCGTGCCCACGACCACCAGGGGCGAAACCACAAACACGCGTTCCCAGAGCGCTTTGTCGATGTCGAGCGATACGATGCGGTCCGTGTTCATAAGGGGCTACCTCGGTTCGTCTGGTACGGCGCGTCGGTGCGAGCATCTACAGTATAGCGACGCACCCGCCTCCGTGCCGTGAGGCAGCCGCCTACCTGTCGTGTGGTGCCTGCCCTTACGTAAGAAGCGCCCGCCGCCCGACCGCCGGCGCGCTGAGGGTTACACATGTAGCCAAAGACCCCACAACACTTACAGGGGTTCTACCACATGCGTCGGATCCTGTAGATAACGCCTTAAACGGTATCCGGCCCTACACTAAAAACTACACTAAGAAGACGAGGAGCCGTGATAGAGCGGATGCCTTACGAAAGGCATCAGTACACCGCTCTACGGCTCACCCATTAGGGGCTGATCGTGCCGGTACCCACGTTTCTTTTCTCACGTACTCCACAGGATTATGTCTATAGCCAAAACCGTTGAACTCTCTGCTGAAGGCGATACGCTTGAGCACGCCACCGAAAACCTCGTCCGCCAAGCGAGCGAAACGATCGACAATATTGCGGAGGTCTACGTGGACGACTATCGGGCCCGCGTGGAAAACGGCCAGATTCAGATGTATCGCGTCCGCGGAAAAGTCACGTTTGTCCTTCAGGATAAAGATTGAGGCTGATATAGCATAGCACCAGGAACGGCGGTGGGCACCGGTTGCCTTACCGCCGTACGTGTATGAGGGCGCCGGCCCTTCACAGGGCCAGCCGCTGCGCAGTGGCTGGCCTGTACCCACGATACTTGGCACCCCCAGGCAAAGCCGTACACCTCTCGCATCCTTCGCAGACTCATGACCCACGTCCAATCACTTGCACGCTATGTTGAGGAAGCCGGCTACGATGCGTGTTCCTCTGCCGCGCGCCAGCAGCTCAAGGTGCGCGTGCTCGACAGTCTCGGCTGCGCGATCGGTGCGCTGGACAGCGAACCCCTCCGTATCCTTCGCGCGCACCTGGCAGACTTCGACGGGGCCGATCATGCGACGCTTATCGGGGGCGGAAGCGCCGCGCCCGACCGGGCCGCGTTCTACAATTCAGCGCTCGTCCGCTACCTTGACTACAACGACAGCTACCTGGCAAAGGGCGAGACGTGCCACCCCAGCGATAACCTCGGCTCGGTAATGGCCGCCGTAGAGTACCGCGAGGGCTCCGGGCGGGCGTTACTTGAAGCGCTCGCTGTTGCGTATCAGGTGCACTGTCGCCTCAGCGATGAAGCACCGGTGCGCGCCAAAGGATTTGACCACACGGTGCAGGGCCAGTACGCTGCGGCGGCTGGGGCGGCAAAAGCGCTCGGGCTTGACCCCAAACGGACGGCCCATGCCCTTGCCATCAGCGGGACAGCGCATAACGCACTCCGCGTCACCCGCACCGGTGAGATCACGCACTGGAAAGGGCTGGCCTATCCGGAGACGGGCTTCACGGCCACGCACTCCGCCTTCCTCGCAATGCGTGGCATAACCGGCCCGCCCGAGGTTGTTGAGGGCAACAAGGGCTTCATGCACTCGATCGCTGGCGAGTTTGACCTTGATTGGAGCGCGGAGGACCTGGAGCGCGTCACGCGGACGATCATCAAGAAATACAATGCCGAAGTCCACTCGCAGTCCACGCTCGAAGGGGCGCTCACGCTAAAGCGTAAACACGGCATCGATCCGCAAGCGATCGACCGCATTGAGATCGACACGTTCGACGTGGCCTTCCACATCATCGGCGGGGGCGAGGAGGGCGACAAGACCGTCGTGCGCCGGAAGGAGGAGGCCGACCACAGCCTGCACTACATGACGGCAGTGGCGCTCTTGGACGATCAGGTATTGCCCGCGCAGTACCAGCCGAAGCGGATTGCGTCGGACGATGTGCAGTCGCTCCTGCGCAAAATCACCGTCACGGAAAACCCCGATTACAGCGACCGTTTCCCTGACCACATGGTCTGCGACATTCGCATCCATGCGGATGGGCACACCTACGAGATCCACAAGGAGGACTACGAGGGCTTTCACACCCGCCCAATGACGTGGGAGACGGTCTCGGAGAAGTTTGCACGGCTTGCGACACCGCACACAGACACGGCGCTCCGTAGCGACATCATCGCCGCCGTGGAGGCCCTGGAGACCATTCCGGCGCGCGACCTCTTCGACCTGCTTGCTCGTGTCACCCTGCCGAGATCGTAAGTGCCGCCTCGCCTGGTGCTGACATGGCGCGCTGTGTCCTATTTCGACCTCGAATTCACCATCCACCATCCTGCCATCGACCATGAGCGACTCAAACGTAACCGGCGACCCTCGGCGCGCCTTTCAGTTTCTCGATCTCAATGACCGTGGCGCGAAGCCGCGCACGGTCGGAATCACCGAGATCCGCGGGCCCTACTACAGCGTGATGGGCACCGGCTATCTCGACGACGTGCTCTCCACGATGGGCCACTACGTCGACACCCTCAAGTTTGCCGGCGGCTCCTTCAGTCTGATGCCGGAGGAGGAAGTCCAGGCGCTGCTCGACCTGGCCCATACGCACGACGTGCTCGTCTCTACGGGTGGCTTCATGGAATACGTGCTGACGCAGGGAGCAGACGCTGTGTATCAGTACATCGATGAGTGCGGGCGGCTGGGCTTCGATATCATCGAGATTTCGGCTGGCTTCATCACGCTGCCCACCGATGACTGGCTGCGCCTCATCGAAGCCGTGCAGGAGGCGGGCCTGAAGGCCAAGCCGGAGGTCGGCATCCAGCATGGCGCGGGCGGCGGCGCAACGACCACCGAGGAGCTGGAGCAGATCGGCCAGCAGGACCCCGCCCAAGCCATCGCGCAGGCCAAGCGTTTTGTTGAGGCCGGGGCGTACCAGATCATGATTGAAAGCGAAGGCATCACCGAGAATGTGCCGGAGATGCGCACCGAGATCCCAGCACGGTTTATCGACGAACTGGGGCTGGACCACCTGATGTTTGAAGCGGCGGACCCGCACGTCTTTCCGTGGTACATCCAGAACTACGGGCCAGAGGTAAACCTCTTCGTAGACCACAGCCAGATCGTACAGCTCGAATGCCTGCGTAGCGGCATCTGGGGTCCGCATGACCTCTTCGGGCGGGTGCAAACATTTAAAGGATAGATAGGCCGCCTTCTTCTCACCCGGCATCGTGGGTCCACCCTACGGCACCCCGCACGGTGGTGGGCCCCAGCGATCTGACTGCCGTACGGGAAGAGGGGCGGGCCCTCGTTCGCACCATGACCAGCTGTTCTCTCCCTCCTTGCACCGCTCAGCCGCGTTCAGCTATCCATGACTGACCCCGACACACCAAGCATCGTCCCGATCAACCTTGACGTTGCCGAGCACTTTCGCGAAGCAGCCGACTTACTGGAAGCACAGGATGCAAGCCCGTTTCGCGTGCGGGCGTACCGGCAAGGGGCGTCAACCTTGGCGAACCTTGACCGCTCCGTAGAGGACATCTATGCGGAGGATGAACGGGAAGGATTGATCGATCTCCCTACCATCGGGTCCTCGCTTGCCAATGCGATCGTTGAAGTGCTGGAAACCGGGCGCTGGCGCTATCTGGAGCGCCTGCGCGGCATCGTCACGCCGGCGTTGGTCTTTCGGCAGTTGCCAGGCATCGGCCCGACGCTCGCTGAGCGCATCCATGACACGCTGGGCATTGAGACGCTTGAGGCCCTGGAGCAAGCGGCCCACGACGGACGCCTGGCCGACGTTGAGGGCATCGGGGCGCGGCGGCTACAGGCCCTACGCGATGCCCTCGCTGCCCGGTTGCGCCGGCGCACGTCTGACACCGCGACCGTACCGGTGGACGAGTTGCTCGATGTCGACCGCGCGTACCGAAGCAAGGCCGCGGCGGGCGACCTGCGCACGATCGCACCGCGGCGCTTCAATCCCGAGAACGAAGCGTGGCTTCCCATTCTGCACACGGAGCGCGAGGACCGGCACTATACGGCGCTGTACTCCAACACCGCCCGGGCCCATGCCCTCGACCGAACGGACGATTGGGTGGTGATCTACCGGGAAGATGCCGCCCAGACGCAGTGGACGGTGGTAACCGAAACGTCCGGCCGACTTGAAGGGAAGCGGGTCGTACGCGGGCGAGAGGCCGAGTGCCTGCGCTATTACCAAGACGAATCGGCGCTTACAGCAGACCAGTAGTGCGGCTCACATGAATGCAAAAAAAACCGCAGTCGTTCTATGGATTGGATGAGGTGAGGAAGAGCACGAGCTACGGATGCGCGGTGAGGATTGAGGATATGGGGGCGAGCATCTGGGCGATGACGACGCAGGGCCCGGGCTACCCCGTGCCAAGAGGGGCAGCGCGCCCATCAGATGCGACTGCGGTGGGTTCAGTCTTCAGGGACAAACCGAACAGCCAGCCCTCCACCGGGCGCCAGGGGTATGCGCAGCTGGGCGTCGGCCGTGACCGTGCGCGATTCGATGGTGTAGGCGACCGGGTTGGAGCGCCAGTCTGCGTCGTCCGCATCACGGTAGAGCGTAGCGGTGTAGGTGCGGCCGGCCTCAAGGAAGTCGAGCGCAACAGCGACTGTGCGGGACTCTCCGTTCGTTTTGGCGCCGAGGTACCAGTCGTCTGAGTGCCGGTCCTGCCGCGCGATGGTGACGTGCTCGCCGATTGCGCCCTCCAACACGCGCGTGTCCGCCCAATCAACGGGCACGTCTTTGATGAACTGCAGCGCATCAAGATGCGGCGCGTAATTCTCGACGAGGTCGGCGGCCATGTGCAGCGGACTGAAGAGGACAACGTAGAGGGCCAGCTGCCCCGCCAGCGTGGTGGGCACGCGGTTGTGCTCCTCATCGGCGGCCGCGATATCAAAGATCCCTGGGGTGAAGTCCATCGGCCCGGCCAGCATCCGGGTAAACACAAGGGTAGGGACGTGGCCCGGCCCGTTGCCGCCCCCGCCCGGCGAGTTAAACTCCTGCCCGCGTGCGCCCTCGGTGGTCAGCAGATTGGGATACGTCCGGCGCAGACCCGTGCTCTTGATCGGTTCGTGGATGTTCAGGCTGAGTTGATGACGCGCGGCAGCCTCCAGCGTGCGGCGGTAGTGGTTGACCATGTACTGCCCGTAGTTCCACTCGCGTGCGGTGTCGCCTGGGGCCACGCCCGGCCCCTCGGTGCGTGGAAAGTTCATGCCCCACTGCACGTAACCGGTCTTCACGGAGGTCACGCCAAGGTCCGCCATAAGCGCATACGCGGAATCCATCTGCGCCTCGTAGCCAGGCACGTTACCGGCAGTCTCGTGATGGCCAACCAGGCGCGTCCCCCGCTCGCGCGCATACGCTGCCACCGCTTCGAGATCGAACGCCTCAACCGGGTCGGTGAAGGAAAAACTGCGACCGTCGCCCAACCAGTCGGCGTCCCAGCCGACGTTCCACCCCTCCACCAATACCCCGTCAAAGTCGTGGGCTGCGGCAAAATCGATGTAGCGCTTCGCCCGCTCAGTGGTAGCCCCCAGGTGCGGGCCAGGCCACCAGGTTAGCTCGCCAAGGTGCATCCCCCACCAGATGCCCACATACGTGCCGGGCTGTACCCAGGATACATCCCCAAGCGTGTTCGGCGCGTTCAGATTGAGGACCGTGTAGTTTGTCACCAGGTCGCCCGGGACGTCGCCAATGAGCAGCACGCGCCATGGGGACTGCGCAGGCGCCTCGGCGTAGACGCGCACGCCGGTAGACCACGGCGCCAGGTCCGCTTGATATGCAAGCGGACCCGATCGACGGAGCGACATGGCTGCATAATCGACCAGGGCCGCCTCGTGAACGGCCACGAACGGCCCCTCGGCGAAGGCGAGCGTAAACGGCGTGTGCAGCACGGAGCCGGCCTGCGAGAGCCGTGTGTTCTCGTACAGGTACTCGTAGCGGTTCCACTCGTAGGCGCGGATCCACCACGCCTCGGCGTCGCGGGCAAACCGGAAACCCGTGCGTTCGCCCATGATCTCGAAGGACGCCAGCCCGTCCTGTGCCGGCCATTCGTATCGGAAGCCCACGCCGTCGTCGAACACGCGCACCCGCAGGTCCATCCGGCGCTCGTCCTCAGCCAGCGCCAGGTGGAGTTCTCGGTGATGGTCACGAATCGTTGTCACCTCGCCCCACGGCTGCGTCCACGTTTCGTCATGCGAACGCTCCGCGGCATGGACGAGGCGGACGTCGGTGCCGAGCGTATCGCCCGTCGATAGCACCACCCCCAGCGGCGAGGCCTCTACCAGCAGCTCGTCATCGTGCATGACCGAGTAGGTGAGCGGACCTTGGGTCGTGACCGCCACCTGAATCCGGCTGTTGGGCGAGGCCACCATTTCCGTTTGGGCGGCCGCTGGGGCGACCGCTACGCTCAGCAGCAGGGCAAGGACAGGAACATGGGGGAAGCGATGCATGGGTTGTTGGGCACGGGTGCGTAGGAGCGGCAGCAGTGTTGCCTTGCGCGTGACGTTAGTCAAGGTAGCAACCCTGCCCAACACATGCGATGGCGACGGGCCAGCACATGCACATCGCCTTTCTCCTGCATCTCATCGTTCCGGCCGCGAGCCCAGGCCCCTGGGCAGGAGCGGCTGTCGAACCCTGCCGCCTGCATGCAGTTTAGGTGAAGGCCCTGCAGTACGTCCGTACCGCCTATTAAGACCCACGCCAACCGTATGTCTGCTACCACCGCCGTCCGCATCCAGCTCCGGTCCAGCCTCGCCGGACGCGTGGGGCGGCCCGTGGTAACGGTGCAGGCTTCGCCGGACGCCACCACCCGCGACATCCGCGCCGTCGTAGCGGAGACGTACCCGGACGCAGCCGGTGTGGTCGAGAGCGCCCTGCTGGTGGCGGGCGATCGTATTCTGGGCGCGGAAGAACAGCCGCTGGCCAACGCCTCACCACCCCCGACCCTCACACTCATACCCCCCGTTTCAGGAGGATAACGCTATGTCAACCAAGTCCCAGGAGCAGACCGCCGCTGCTACGCCCATGACCAACGGCACCGCCGTCCGGAGCCTCACGGTGGACACCTTTACCAATGGCGTCCTTGATCCGGAGGGCGCGATGCTCGGCCCCGTGCGGGACGGCGGGACCATCATCGCCAACACCGCGCCCGGCTGCTGGGGACCGATGATCACCCCGCGCCTGCACGGTGGGCACGAGGTCACGGAGCCGGTCTATGTAGAAGGCGCCGCCCCTGGCGATGCGATCGCGCTGCGCATCCGCGACATCACCGTGACGTCGCTCGCCACCGCCTCTGGTCACGATGAATTTGTGGATGGCTACTACAACGGCGACCCGTACGTGGCCAAGCGCAACCCGAACACGGGCGAACTGCGGCCCGAGACGGAGGTGAAGGGCGTAGGGCAGGACGCCGTCCGCGACGTATCTACGGGCGACCCTGTCACCCCCTTTCGGATGACCAACGGCTACACCGTGGTTTTCGATGGAGCGCGGGGCGTCGGTATCACCGTCGACCAGGAGCGAGCCGAGGCCATTGGCCACGACGCCGACAACTACGCGGCGATGCCGGATAATGCGGTGCAGCACTCGATCCTGACCTACGCTCCGCACGACCTTGTGGGGCTGCCCGTGCGCCTCCGCCCGTTCATGGGGCAGCTGGGCACCACGCCCTCCCGCGCCATCCCCGACTCGCACAACGCCGGCGACTTCGGCTCCGCGCTGATTGATGCTCCGCACGAGTACGCTCTTACCCCTGAAGAACTGGCCGAATGCCGCACCGACGGCCACCTGGACATTGATGCGGTGCGGGCTGGGACGATCCTGCTCTGCCCCGTGAAGGTACCGGGCGCCGGCGTGTACCTCGGCGACATGCACGCGCTGCAGGGCGATGGCGAGATTGCCGGCCACACGATGGACGTAGCAGGCTCCGTCACGCTCGCCGTGGAGGTGGTGAAGGACCGCGCCCTCGAAGGCCCGGTGTTGTTTCCGCTGCGGGAAGACCTGCCCCCGGCTGCTACCCCGCTGACGCCCGACGAACGGGCCCGGGCCGAGCGCCTCGCCCGCGCGCAGGGGCTCGACGGTATTGAAGAATCCGCCCCTATCTCCATCATCGGCTCCGGGCCCGACCTGAACGCCGCCACCGAGAACGGCCTCGGCCGTGCCGCGCGCCTGCTTGACATGCCGGACCCGGAAGTGCGCAACCGCGCCACGATTACCGGTGCCATCGAAATCGGCCGCCACCCCGGCGTCATTCAGGTGACGTTCCTCGCCCCACGCCAACGCCTTGAAGCCGCCGGCCTCTGGCGCTTTGCCGCCGAGCAGTATGGGCTGTAGTGCTGCCGCTTGGCTGTCCTCCACGGTTCTACCTTTTCCAGAACCCGGGAGTACCTTCGGCACTACGGGGGCTCATGATATCCTTGACCAACAACTTCTGGTGACGAATCCGCACCGGACAGTCTCTACATGCATTACACCCTTCGTGATGGCATCGTCTGGCTGGGTATCTTTTTCTTGCTTCACGTTCTGTTGCTCGCCCTCTTCGTATTGGATCCTCCGGCCGAAAGTCGGGGCTTCCTGACCGAGTTTGCTGCGGGTCTCGGATTCGTGGGGATGGCGTTCTTTATCGGACAGTTCATCACCACGGGGAGGTTTAAGTCGGTAGCGCCCAGCTTCGGCACCGACATGATCCTGAACTTTCATCGCTATGCAGGCATCGCCGGTGTAACGCTCGTCCTTGCACATCCCATTTTGCTGATAGCGACCGATCCGGCATACCTCCGCTTTTTCGATCCGACGGACAACTTCCTGCGTGGCGTGGCCCTCATCACGGTTACGGTGGCGATGGTACTGATCATCCTCATCAGCGTCCGCGGCCTGCCGCGTTTTTTTTCGTATGAGCAGTGGCGACTGACGCACTCGGGACTCGCTGTACTGATTGTCGTGATCGGGATGGGGCATGGCCTGTACGTCTCCAACTACCTGGATACCCTCTGGAAGCAGGGCGTCTGGTCGGCAGCGATACTCATCGCGATAGGGCTGCTGGTGGAGGTGCGGCTTATCCGCCCGCTCCGCATGCGTAAACGGCCGTATCGCGTGGAGTCCGTCCGCCAAGAGCAGGACGATGCCTGGACGCTGGAATTGGCGCCGGACGGCCACGACGGGATGGCGTACAAAGCCGGACAGTTCGCCTGGATAACGATCGGCGACACCCCTTTTCAGGTGCAGCAGAACCCATTCTCGATGGCGTCCGCCGAAACTGACGACACGATCCAGTTTACTGCTCAGGTAGAAGGCGACTTCACGGCATCGTGGAAACACATCGAACCCGGCACCCATGCGTGGATCGACGGCCCCTACGGCGCTTTTACCATTGCGGACGATAGCAAGGGCTTCTACTTCGTGGTGGGCGGCAGCGGGGTTGTACCGGCGATGAGCATCCTCCGCACCATGCACGCACGGGGCGATGACCGCAGCGTCCGGGTGATCAATTGCAATCCGAACGTCGACACCATCCTGTTTCTCGACGAGCTACGGGCGCTGGAGGGCGAACTCGATCTGAAGGTCGTGCATGTCCTGGAGGAAGCCCCCCCTGATGAGGTGGACTTCGCCTATGAGGTGGGGCTCCTCAATCGGGACAAGATTGAGCGCTACCTGCCCAATGACAAAAACCGATACTCGTACTACTCCTGCGGGCCAGGCCCCGTGATGGACATCACCGAGGAATCGCTGCGCGCCATGGGCGTGGATTGGCGACGCATTATCCCCGAGCGCTTTGATTTCATTTGACCGGCCCCCTCGATGCTTCACAAGAAGGTCCGCCACGCCGTAATCTTGATAACCGTGCTCCTACTGGCACTTACCGCGCTTGCGACATGGTATGTGATGTAGGCAGTGTTTGAAAAACACCTCATACGCCCGTACAAACTCGTCCACGGTGGAGCACAGCCTGTGCTCTTCGGTGGTGGAGCAGCCGTATGAATCGAGACAGCGGCCGGGCCATCACGGTTTCGAGGACTACTCCGCTACCGCAACGGAGGCGCGGAGTGTCTCGTCGATGTACGTGTGCACGTCTTCGAGCAGGCTGAGCATGTCTTCAGCGGTGGTCTCCGGATGGTTGTTGTACGCAAACAGCGGCCGCCACCCCGGCGTCATTCAGGTGACGTTTCTGGGTCCACGGAAGAATCTCGAAGCCGCCGGTCTCTGGCGCTTTGCGGCAGAGCAGTTTGGGCTGTAGTGCTGCTGTCGCCAGCAAGCGGGTGTGCGGGCTCCGTTACACCTCTTGCGCCCGGCGGCGGTAGACCACAGCCAGGGCCATCACCGAAGACACCAGGACGAGCGTAACGGCGTTGGCCAAGATGATGGGCAAGTCTTCGATGAGTAACCCGTAGATGAGCCAGCAGAATACGCCCGCACAGACCATACTGAGGGTCCCCATGGAGAGGTCGTCGGCCGACTTCGCTTTCCACGTTTTGATCGCCTGTGGCAGAAAGGCCAGCGTGGTAAGCGTAGCAGCCACCAAGCCAATGGCCGTAATGTAGTCCATAGTAAACGAGCCGTGTGCGGGAAGAGAATGCGCGAACGGCACGGCCCGACAAAGGATTCTCCTTAGCCCTCCGGTACGTCCAGCACGTAGCGCACGACCACGGGTCCACCGACCTCGTCGTCATTCAGCCAGCCGTACACGCGCTCCCCCGTGGCAGCCCGAAGCTGAATAGTGTTTGGTAGATCAATCCGACCAAGCGGGTCCCGCTCCTCATCAAAAACGATCCACCGCGTCTCGTCGAGAGAGCGCCGGTTCAGGCCCATCCAGATGCGCCCGTCGGTGTCCACGAAAAAGTGATCGGTGGCGGGCCAGCGGTCGGGGATGCGCTCGCGCAGCACCTGTCGGTAGGTGGAGCGCATCGCCTCATTCGGCCACTCCTGGTTGATCAACTCGTCGCGCTCTGTGGAGGTGAGGGTCTTCCCGTCGAAATCGATACCCACCTCACCAACGGGCGTCATCTCCATGTCAAACAATTCCACGCGCGCCTCACCCGACCAATGCTTGTACGGGAGGCCATCGTGGAAATCGAAAAACGTATCCCGAAAATACGGCAAGGAATGAAAGATGACGCCATCGTCCGTCATCACGATGAACATATCCGTGGCAGGCATCGCCATCAGCGAATCCAGTGAACGGACTCCTTCGCGTAAGAGGCTAACGTAGCCCTGCTCTTCAATGTCCGCTTGCGCGACGCTACGGATCACCGCGACCGGATCTTCTACCCAGAGGGACATGTCGCCCCTGCGACCGATCAGCTTTTTACGAGAACCCTCTTCGCCAGGTGATAGCAGTTTTGGCTGTTCCAGATCGTCGAGGGGCCAATATGTGGTGCGTCGCGCCTGGATGTCATGCGCGTACAGGCCATTCCCGATCACCCGCAGGTCCGAGAGCGACTGAAACTCGCCGGGGCCCTGCCCGCCCGTACCGATGGTGCGAAGCAGTTGGCCATCAGCACCGAACACCGCGATTGCCAGCGCCTGCCCATCGCCCACAAACACGCGCCCATCACGGGCTACGGCGATACCTGCAATGCTTCCGAAAGGCGGTTCGGCAATCCGCTCGACCTCCTGTAACACAAGCGGCGGGAAGTCCTCGGCGGGCGCCGCCCCCTCATCTTCAGCGGCACAGCCGGCGGCAAGCAGATAGGTGAGGAGCACGCAACAGAGCGGAAGGCTGAATGGGGCTTTCGGCATGATCCAGGAAGCACCTTGTCGACTGGCGTTTGTTATAATCCGCCGCGCTGGCGCGAGCGCTCCCGAGCACCGGCCGCGGTGGTATCTTGCGGTTCCTCCTCCAGCTGTAGGGGCGGCTCATCCCGTACACGGCGCCCGGTCGATGCCGCGGTGCCTACCGGGCTCGGCGCCTCCGCAGTAATCAGCGCATCTGCCAGCTGATCGCCCAGCTTCTCCAGCGACGCATGCTGCGACTTCCGCCAGTGGGAGAACCCTTGGTACAGCACGCCGACCGACGCCGCGTACACGAGCAACACGCCCAGCACCGAAATCAGCACTTCACCGCTCATCGCGATAAAGGCCGGAACCGAAATCATAGCGACTGCCAGGCTCCACAACACAGCCTCAAAGAGCGGTCGACCGCCCGTAGACACGGGCCGAGCCAGCCGCAACCGGACCTCATCGCCTCGGGGCTGCAGCGACACCCGCAGGTCGGCCCGCGATAGGCTGCGGAAGTTTAGCTCCCAGGTATCCCCCACCTGCTTGGTGGTGGTCCACTCAAACGGGTTGCTGAGCATCCACTGCAGCGGCACGTCGTGCAGATGGCTCAGCTCGGCCTTGACGATGTCCTTCGTGCGCGGCGTCATCGGCAGCTCGATCCACCGCTCCACGAAGAGGTGCGTGTCGCTGGCGTCGGTGGTGCGGCGGCTCACGCGGGCGGCGTCCATCTCCCGGACGGCCTGCCGGATGTGCGCCGGGTCGAGGCCTGCCCCCTTGGCCACCTGCTCCAGCTCCGCTACCGTGAGCGCCGGGCCCTCCGACGACGAGGCCCCGCTGCCCTGCAGCTCGGCGGCCCGCTTGAGGACATCGCGCAGTTGATCGCCGCTAAACGTTCGTTCGCTACCCATCGCATCCTTGTAGTGTGCCGTCGGAAACACGAAAAATCCACGCACGCTTGTACCCTTTGCCGAAAGAGCAGTTCAGGGCCGACCGTTCCAGGGCCCGGCGCAGGGCGGGCTACGGATCCGCACGCGGGGATGTTACGCCCGGAGGCCCCATCCGCAGACGAACACCCACGCCCGTCCACGAGTAGGACGGTTCCCATTGTAGATCCCCTTCGTTGCCCATACGCTCCCGCTGTTCGGGGCTTCTTGCATGATTCAGTTGAACAACATCCATCTTGCGTTTGCCGGCGAGCCCGTCCTCGAGGGCCTCTCCTGGACCATTACGCCGGATCGCCAGCGCATCGGCCTGATTGGGCCCAACGGCGCGGGCAAGTCGACCGTGCTGCGCATCATCACCGGGCAACACACCCCGCAGGAAGGCACCGTGGCGATCGGCAACAGCACCACGGTCGGCTACCTGGAGCAGGACGCGCAGGAGCTGGACACCGAGCGGCCCGTCATTGAGGAGGCCATGCGTGCCTTTAGTCACGTGAAAGCGCTGGAAGCCGAGGAAGAGGAGATCACCGATGCCCTCAGCGCGGCAGACGACTACGAGAGCGACCGCTACCAGAAACTGCTCCACCGCCTGTCCGACGTGCAGCAGGAGCTCGTCACGCATGAGGCGCACCGCCTGCAATCCCGCACCGAGGCCGTGCTGGCCGGGCTGGGCTTTGAGCCGGACGAGTTGGAGCGGCCGGTGCGGTCCTTCTCGGGCGGCTGGCGGATGCGCGTGGCGCTGGCCAAGCTGCTGCTCCGCAACCCCGACTTCCTCTTGCTCGATGAGCCCACCAACCACCTCGACATCCAGAGCATCGACTGGCTGGAAGGCTACCTCCGCGCGTACGAGGGCACCGTCGTCATCGTCTCGCACGACCGCTACTTCCTGGACCGCATGGTGACCACCATTGCGGAGCTCACACACGGGCAGGTCACGATCTACAACGGCAACTACAGCTACTACCTCGAAGAACGGGAGCACCGGCGCGAGCTGCAGCGCCAGCGCTATGAGAACCAGCAGCGCGAGATCAAGGAGATCGAGCGGTTCATCGCGCGGTTCCGCTACAAGGCCGACAAGGCTGCGATGGTGCAGAGCCGCATCAAGCACCTCGAGAAGATGGAGCGCGTGCCACCACCGCCCTCTGAGGAGTCCACCGTCACCATCCGGTTTCCGGAGCCGCGGCGCAGCGGGCGCATCGTGCTGGAGCTCTCGCGCTTCTCCAAAACCTACGACACGGCCGAGGGCACGGTGGAGGTGTTCGACGCCGCCGACCCGCTCACCATCGAGCGGGGGGAGAAGATCGCCCTCATCGGCAAGAACGGCGCCGGTAAATCGACGCTGGCGCGCATCCTGCGGGGGGTGGAGGACTTCGATGGCACGCGGGAGGAAGGGCACAACGTGGACATGACGTACTTTGCCCAGCATCAGGCCGAAGCCTTGAACCCGGCCCACACCGTGCTCGAATCCGTGCGCGAGCTGGCGCCCGACCGCACCGAGACCGAGCTGCGCACCATGCTCGGCGCCTTCCTGTTTACGGGCGACGACGTGTTCAAGTCCGTGACCGTCCTCTCGGGCGGCGAGAAGAGCCGCGTGGCGTTGGCCCGGACGCTCCTGCACCCGGCCAACTTCCTCATCCTGGATGAGCCGACCAACCACCTCGACATCCAGTCCATCAACGTCCTCACCGAGGCGCTGCAGCAGTACAGCGGCACGTTCGTCATCGTCTCGCACGACCGCCACTTCCTGGACGAAGTGGCCAACACCGTGTGGCACGTGGGCGGCGGCCGCGTGCAGGACTTCCCCGGCACTTACTCGGAGTACCGCTGGCACCTGGAGCATGGCTCGGTAGAGGCCCCCGATGCAAGCCTGACGCCCAACCCGGCCACCAACGGCACGGCCTCAAAGCAGTCGAAGCAGCAGAAGAGCGGGCCCAAGTCGAAAGCGCAGAAACGCGCAGAGGCCAAGGCGCGCCAGCAAGCGGCCAACGGCACCAGCGAACCCGACTTCAGCGCCGTCAACTCCTACAAGCTACAGGCGCTCTACGAAGAAACGGAGGCCGACATCTTGGCCAAGGAGGAGAAGAAAGAGGCCCTCGAAGCCGCCATGGCCGACCCAGACCTCTACAGCAACCACGACCGCGCGAAGGAGGTCAACGCGGACTACGCTGCCATTGAGCAAGAACTGGCGACGCTGTACGACCGGTGGGAAGCGCTGGCCGAGCAGCTGACGGCGGAGGCGTGACGGATTTGGGGTTTGGGCGTTTGGGGGTGTGGGGGTTTGGGCGTTTGGGCGTATGGGGGTGTGGGCGTTTGGGCGTTTGGGGGTGTGGGGGTGTGGGGGTGTGGGCGCCGTTGAGAAGTGCCGTGGCGTCTTGAGGCGAGGAGGCGGAATGGGGGTACCTTCGCGGTATGTCACCATTGGTCCTCTTCTGCGTCATCCTGAGCTTGCGAAGGATCTCATAGCGGGTGGCACCGCATGAACCGTATGTTCGCTTGGTCCCAGGCTGAATGGCACGGCAGCCGGTGGAAGCGATGCAGTGTCGACCGGGTGGTCGGCGTGTGTGCCGGTCAGTGTATCTAAAGCGGCCGCCGCGTCCAACACACAACGCACTGCCCAGTCCACCCTTCAACCGGTCCCCCCGTAACCCAACACGGGCCACCTCGTACGCGGAGCAAACCAACCAACACCCTGCAACCATGACGCGCTACGAACACACCCAGGTAGGACACACCACCGGCGGCGCCCTGCTCGCCGGCGCCGGGCTCGCTCTTCTCGGTCCGGCAGGATGGGCGAAGGCGGCAGTGGCCGGAAGCCTTGGCATCGGCGCTGCCCTGTTTGCCTCCCTCACCGTCCGCGTCACCGATACCGAGCTGCACTTCTACTTCGGCCCCGGTTTCTGGAAGAAGCGCATTCCCCTCGATGAGATCACCGCGGCCCGCGCCGTCCGCAACAGCCCGTGGTATGGCTGGGGCATTCGCTTCACGCCCCACGGCTGGCTCTACAACGTGTCGGGGCTCGGTGCCGTGGAAATCGAAAAGACAGACGGCACCACCCTCCGGATTGGGACGGATGAGCCCGAGAAACTCGCAGAGGTACTCGCCTCCGCGATAGCCCACTAAATCTACCTACGAAGCGTACTCGAAGACAGGGGTCTCGATGACTCGGCTTGGCCGCTGCCGGCCGTTCACAATCTCGCGCAGCCTCTCCACCGTTTCAGGTGCGAAGTACCGCTCGCCTGTATCCGTATTCACCCGAGCAGGCACATTCTCAATGAGATACACCTGACCCTCGTGTTCGTAGGTGTAACGGACACGGCGTTCCACCAGGTGTTCTTCGGGATAGGGTTTCATGGTTGTCGTCGAATGCTGTAGTTGATCCAGAGCGCGGGATCAGGCTCATAAAGCGTAATAACCTTCACTAAAGGGCGTGAAGGATAGCTCACATGTACGTGTAAAGGTCGCCCCGCCCTATCATTACCGAAGATCAAACAACTCGGTCCATACTTGTCTTCGGGATAGTCCTCGATTACCACACCATCTGCAATGGCATGTGACACGTCATGAACGCTGATATTACGTTGAATGCTCCGTTTAGTGGCGTGCTGAGAGAACTCGATGCGTCCGGCTTCGACCTTGTCCTGAATCTCTTCGATTAAAGGCATGACGCGTGCATCGCCGGAACTGAATATGCCCCTCTGCTACGATAGCTAAACTTTAGGAGACCCACACCCACATTATGCAACCGGCGCAAAGTGCGCCGTAAAGTGCCGCAGTTGGCGCGGCTCGTGCGTGATGGTGTAGCCGGGGAGCTCGTCGGTGCGCTCAACGATATCCTCGAAGCACTCAATCACATAGTCGACGTGGGACTGCGTGTAGACGCGCCGCGGGATGGCCAGCCGTACGAGCTCCATCGCCGCCGGCTGCTCGCTGCCATCGGGCTGCTTGCCGAACATCACCGAGCCGATCTCGCAGCCGCGGATGCCGCCCGTCAGGTACAGCTCCACCGCCAGCGCCTGCCCCGGGTACTGCAGCGGCGGGATGTGCGGCAGCAGGCCCTTGGCGTCGATGTAGACCGCATGGCCGCCGATGGGCTCCACCACCGGCACGCCCATCTCCACCAGCGCCTCCCCCAGATACCGCGTGGAGGCTAATCGGTAGGCCAAATACTCTTCGCGGACGATCTCCTTGAGGCCCTGCGCAATGGCCTCCAGGTCGCGCCCGGCCAGCCCGCCGTACGTCGGGAAGCCTTCCGTCAGGATGAGCTGGTTGCGCGCCTCCTCGGCCCACCGGTCGTCGTTTAGCGCCAGCCACCCGCCGATGTTGACGAGGGCGTCTTTCTTCGCGCTCATCGTCATCCCATCCGCATACGCAAACATCTCCCGCACGATGTCCGCCACGTCCCAGTCGGCATAGCCGTCTTCCCGCAGCTTGATGAAGTACGCATTCTCCGCAAAGCGACACGCGTCTATAATCAGCGGAACGCCGAAGTCCTCACAGACGGCCTTCACCGCTTTGATGTTGGCCAGCGACACCGGCTGTCCACCGCCCGAGTTGTTGGTGATGGTGAGCATCACGATGGGCACCTGCGCATGATGCGCCTCCAGAAAATCCTGCAGCGCGGCCACATCCATGTTGCCCTTAAACGGATGCTGGCTGGCCGGATCTTTCCCCTCGGCAATCACGAGGTCCACCGCCGTGGCGCCTGTGGCTTCGATGTTGGCGCGGGTGGTATCGAAGTGGGTATTGTTCGGAATATGGGCGTCCCCATCCGCCACGATGCCCATCAGGATGCGCTCGGCGGCCCGGCCCTGGTGCGTGGGGATGATGTGGTCGAACGGCATCAGCTCGCGCACGGCCGCTTCGAAGCGGTAATACGACGGCGATCCCGCGTAGCTCTCGTCCCCCTCCATCAGCCCGCCCCACTGGGCTGCGCTCATCGCGGAGGTGCCCGAGTCCGTCAGCACGTCGATGATGACATCGTTCGCGTTCAGGTTAAAGAGGTTGTAGTGCGCCGCCGCAATAAGCTCGGCGCGCTCCTCGCGGGTGGTCAGTCGGATCGGCTCCACCGACTTGATGCGAAAGGGTTCAATGATCGTCTTCATGAGCAGGCAGGCGTCCAGGGAGATATACAGCGGGTCTGTAAAGATACACACACGCGCTCCAAAAGCGATAGGGCCGACCCGCTCCGGACCGTGGGCCCTCGGCTGGCGTTTTAAAGACCGTCTCGTTCCTACCGTCTATCCTGCCGCTTCTCATGGCACCAACCCCCACGCCCACAGCACCGCCTCCGGTCCCGGTCCCTGAATCATCCACCGATGCCCCCCCGCGCCTGCTTCGGTGGACGCGGGGACAGTACGAGCAAGCCATCGACGCCGGCGTGTTCGGCGAAGACGACCGCGTAGAGCTCATCACCGGACACGTCGTAGAAATGAGTCCTCAAAATGCTGCCCATGCTACCGCTGTCACATTGATCGATTATGCGCTCCGCACAGCGTTGCCGTCGTCGTCCTTTGCAAGAATTCAGCTACCCCTGGCCCTGAGCGCAGAATCGGCCCCTGAGCCCGCCGTTGCGATCGTGGAGGGCACGCCCGCCGACTTTGCCGAGGCCCATCCGGATACCGCGCTACTGGTCGTGGAGGTATCCAGCCGCTCGCTGGCCTTCGACCGGAGCGAGAAGCAGGGCGTCTACGCCCGGGCAGGGATCCCAACGTACTGGATTGCCAACCTCGTGGAGGGCGTGCTGGAGGTGTATACCGATCCTGGGGGTGGGCGGTACCGGACGGTACGCACGCTGGAGGCCGATGCTACCGTGGCGGTGCCGGGTACAGACGCGACGCTGCCGGTAGGCAACCTCCTGCCCTAAAGACGCTATGCCATCGGGCAGGCCCGCCCCCTCCTCAGTTCAACCGGTGCCCGTACCGGTCTCGTAACCGATGCCACCGGCAGGACACGCAGCTACTGCACGGAATAGAAGTTGTACCTTGTCTGTCCAGTCGTTACTCGGCTTGCTTGTCTTTCGCTCATAGGCGCCTCAGCTCAATGCCCTTGTTTTCTTCGCTGCAGCGGTGGCTGCGCCCGGTGCCCCTCGGCGCTTGGCTGATGCTGGTACTCATGGTGTGGATGTCCGGCGTGGGGCCCGCTGCTGCACAGGTAGTGGAGCTTCCCCACGACGATGACACGCCGGGCACGTTCTTCGGGTCGGCGGTAGCCATCGAGGCTGGCCGCGCCGTGGTAGCAGCTCCCAACGAAGATAGCTGCGCGGCTGAGGCAGGCGCCGCGTACGTATTCGAGCGGGCGGGCGAGCGGCAACGGTGGGAACGCGTTGCCACGCTGGTGCCCTCCGACTGTGAGGAAGGGCTCTTCTTCGGCCGCGCCGTGGCCCTCAGCGGCGACCGCGTGCTCGTGACCGCCTCCCGCGAGTTCTTTGCGGCGCAGCGCCCTAACAGCGTGTATGTGTTCGAGCGCACCGCGGATGGCCAGTGGGAAGAACGAACCCAGCTGCGCGCCGACCCCGGCCAGCGCCGTGAGGGCAGCTTCGGCGCCGATGTAGCACTGGACGGCAACCGCGCGCTGGTGACCACCTGGGCCGATACCGATGCAGGCCCGGAAGGAGGCGCGGCCTACATCTTCGAGTTCACGGGCAGCCGCTGGGAACGTACCGCCCGCCTCACCGCCGAGGGCATTCGCGACGGGGATGTGTTTGGTGGCTCCGCCGCCCTGGATGGCGACCGCCTCGCCGTGAGCTCGGCGCGGCACGGCGACGACGGGCGAGGCAGCGTATTCGTGTTTGAGCGTACGGCCCCTACCGATACCTGGGACCTCGTCGCCCGCGTACCCGACATCGAGGACTTCTTTATCTCCCTGGCCCTGGATGGGCCGCGTCTGGCCGTGGGCGAAAGCCGCGCCGGCCGCCGTGGGTCTGGTGTGGTGCGCATCATCGGGCCTGACGCACGGGGCACATGGCGCGAGCAAGCCCGCATCGAATCGCCACGCCCGTACCGCGGCGGCGCCTTCGGTACGGAGGTCGCACTGCGTGGCGACTGGCTCCTGGCCACGGGCTTCGACGAGCAACTCCAACTCGACACCAACATCGACCGGGCGGTGTTCGCTTTTCGCTACAACCAGGACGCCGCCGCGTGGCAGTTTGAGCATGTGATGGACATCGGCTCGCCCAGCTTTGGTGCCGCCATCGACTTGAAAGGCCAAACGGCCATCGTGGGAGAATCCTCTCAAGATGCCCGTGGCCGTGCCTTTGTGATCCGCATTCCGTTCTTCGGGCCATCGGCCGAACGCGAATAGGCTGCACGTCGCGCAGCCCATCTCCCCTTTATCCCTTATTCAGGGGTACTTTATTACCCGGTAAAAGATAAGGTTATTTGGCGCATTCGTATCTTCAGGTTATCTTTTAAGGTCTGGTAGCCCTTCCATAAGTAAAGATAAATTGTATTGGGTTATTTCTTGACTATTATAAGGTCGCGCCGTACTGTATAGATGTTCAAACATGTAGTTGGCGTTTATCAAAGGCTCTTGTAATCATGCAGCTGCGCACCCTGCGTTTGCTACCCCGGTTTTTTCGACGACGATAGGGCCGTCCCTCTCTTGCCTTCGCACGGGCACGCCAGGCCACCGGTGCCCCCGCCTGATGCCCCACGCGCCTTCCAAACGTCCGCCCCCTTTCTGCTACACATCGACAGTGGCCATCGCAGGCCAGACATCACGCTACATGCGTCGCAGATGGCTTTCGTCATTTTCTACCCAACCCACCATTTGTCATGAAGCATTGGTACACACTACTCGTACTTCTCTTTCTTCTTCCTGTGGCGACCGCTACGGCCCAGGGGCAAGGCTCGCTGACCGGTACGGTTACCGAAGCCGGCTCCAACCAGGGCTTGCCCGGCGTGAATGTGCTGATCCCAGCGCTTGACCGGGGCGCCGCCACCAACGTCGACGGCGTCTACACGCTAACGGGCCTGCCCGCCGGCACGTACGAGGTAAGCGCGCGCTTTGTGGGCTTCCGCCCCTCCACGCAAGAGGTCACCATTGTAGCTGGTGAGGAAACCACCCTCAACTTCGAGTTGCGGGAGGACTTCATGCAGATGGACCAGACCGTGGTGACCGGAACGGGCCTCAGCACCGAGCGGCGGCGGCTGTCCGCCGATGTCAGCGTGATTTCCACGCGCGACATCGAAGAGTCGCCCGTCGCTTCGGTCGACCAGCTCCTGCAAGGACGCGTCTCGGGGTCTTCGGTGCGCATGCAGTCGGCACAGCCGGGGCAGGGCGCGCTCATCAATTTCCGGGGCATCACCAGCGCCTTTGCCGACCAGACGCCCGTCATCTACGTGGATGGCGTCCGCGTGGACAACAACTCCGGCACCAGCTTCAGTTTCGGCGGGGAATCCACCTCGGCGCTCTCGGAGCTGCTCACGAACGACATTGAGCGAATTGAGATCACAAAAGGAGGCGCCGCCAGCACGCTCTACGGCTCCGACGCGGCCAACGGCGTGATCCAGATTTTCACGCGCCGCGGCCAGCAAGGGCAGCCGGTCATCACGGTGCGCACCGAGCAAGGCATCGACATCCCCAACACCCAGTTCTTGCTGGATACAGGCTTCTCGTTTGCTGGCAACGTGGAAAATCCGGATGACCCTGACTTTGGCCGGGCCAACTTCATCCGCGATGAAATCCTCCGCACGGCCCACACGCAAAACTACTACACGGGCGTCTCCGGCGGCACCGGCGACATCACCTACAACGTGAGCGGCCGTGTGCAGCAGAGCGGTGGCGTGCAACCCAATAACGCCAGCACCCTCTACGCTCTGCGTGGAAACGTATCAACGGAGCTGGCCAACACACTCAACGTCAGCTTCTCCGGCGCCTACACCCGCTCCAACTTCTCCCGCATTAACAACGGCACCTCGATTGCTGACCCGCTGACGGCTTTTGAGGTCGGCGATGCCAAGTTCTTTACGGGTGCCGCCACACTGGACGAGGCCCTCGACCTCTTCTTGCTGCCTACGATTAAAGAAGGCGTGGACCGCTTCACCCTTTCGGCCACGGCATCGTACAACCCCTCCGACCTTTTCAGCTCGCGCCTGACCGGCGGGATCGACAGCCGCTCCAACGAGCAGCGCCGGCGCAACCCGACCGAAGCCGATGCCCTCACGGGTAACGATGGCGGGCTACTCACGCGGTTCGACCGCAACTTCAACGCAGTCACCCTCGAGTATCAGGGCACCATCAGCTATCCGCGTGAGGGGCGCATCACGTCCGACTTTACGTTTGGCGCGCAGGGCTTCCGGGAAGAAACCAGCACCATCTTCGGCGAGGGCGAGACGTTTGCCCTCCCCGGCACCGAGGACTTCGGCGAAGCGGGCTCCATCATTGCGGATGAGACGCGCAGCCAGATCTTCAACGGGGGGTTCTTCTTCCGTGAGCAGCTGGGCATCGACGACCGGCTCTTCCTGAACGCGGGCATCCGTTTTGACGGCAACAGCGCCTTTGGTGCGGACGTCGGCCTCCAGGCTTACCCAAGCATCGGCGTGGCCTACAACATTTCGGATGAGGACTTCTGGAGCGGGCGGGTGCAGGATATCGTCAGCGAACTGAAGCTGCGCGCGGCCTACGGCGAGACCGGGAAGTTTCCCACGCCGTTCGCACGCGATATCACGTTTCAGGCCAACGCCTTTCGCGGTGAAGCTGCCCCGCGGTTTGATAACCCGGGGAACGTGGACCTCCGCCCCGAGCGCACAGCAACACTTGAGGCAGGCTTCGAGACCTCCCTGTTCCGCGATGTGTTCGGCTTGAACATCACCGGCTACCGTTCCATCACGTCGGATGCCATCTTCTCCGTACCGGAGCAACCCGTCACCGGGCGCGGCTCGCAGCTGCGCAACGTCGGCGAAATCCGGAACCGGGGCGTCGAGTTGGACGCCGATCTGCGAATCTTCAACCGGCAGAATGTGCGCTGGTCGTTGGGCGCGGCTTACGGCTATGTGGAGAATGAAATCACCGACATGGGCGGGGCGGCTGACTTTAACGTGAGCACGACGGTCAGCGCGCAGCAGCGCGTCAGCGAGGGCCGACCGGTCGGCGCCTGGCGGGCCACCACCCCGTTCGATAGCAACGGCGATGGCCTGCTGGATGCCTCCGAGTTTCGTTTCACGGGCACCACACCCTTCCCCGATCACACCGGCTCCATTTCCACACGCCTGACGCTCTACAACCGGATCAACCTGTTTGCGCTGGCCGACTGGGCCACGGGGGCAGAGGTGTTTGACTGGGGCAGCCACTGGGCGCAGTTCAACGGCCTGGAGCGCGCCCCACGCCCCACCCGGTTTGATACCGATGGCAATGAAATAGGGAAGTTCAGCACGGCGGCGGCCGGTACGGCGCTGCTGCAGAGCGGCGATTACCTGAAGCTGCGGGAGCTCTCCGTCAGCTACCGGGTGCCGGAGCGCCTGATCGAAGGGGCTAACCTCCGATCGGTTCAGCTCTCGCTCACCGGCCGCAACCTGCTGACGTTTGCCCGGCAGGACTTCGTTGACCCCGAATTGGCAGGCCTGACCAGTGGCGGCGGCTTGCAACTGGGCGGCGCGCAGAGCATCACGCTCTCGCCCCCGCGCCAGCTGCGCCTGAGCCTCGAGGTGACGCTGTAGCGTCCACCCCTGGCTCCCCCTCCACGCCCCTGCTCTCCTGACTACTTTATTGCTATGACTGTACAACCGTATCTCCCCCACCGCCTTACCGCTGTACTCCTCGCCCTTGTAGTGACGGGCGTCTTCGCGGCCGGCTGCGACTTCCTCGATCCCACACAGGTCGAAAACCCGCGCACAACGGACGACGACCTCGCGGCGGCCAACCAGCCGGTGCGTGCGCTCCTCCCGGGCCTTCGCGCACAGTTTAGCCGGGCTATCGGCTCCACCGTTGTGGCTACCTCCGTGGCTACCGACGACTACTCGATCAACGGCACGGGGCTGGGCGGCAACGACATGGACTTCCCCGAACTGGTGACGCCCAACACGGCCGTCATCAATTCCACCGGCGCTACCCTCGGCATCTACTGGAACCTGCAGGAGCTCCGCGCCCTGAGCGACTTCGTGCTGAACGAAATCGCGCCCAACGATCAGGGGGCTTCTGACGCGCTCCTGGCCGAGGCGCATTACTACCGCGGCATGGCTTTCCTCATGCAGGCCGAGAACTTCACCGCGGTGCCGACGGAAACCAACGGCGCGCCCGCTCCGGCTTCCGACTTGTTCGCACGTGCGCAGGACGACCTCCAGACCGCGCTCGCGCTGGATGAGGGCGGCGCCTTTGCACTTCCTGCTGAGGCGGCACTCGCTCGGCTGGCGCGCGGCACGGGCGACACCGGTACGGCGGCCACGCTGGCCTCGGCGGTCCTCACGGCAGACCCAAACTTCCTCTTTCAGCAGCTATTTGACGAGCAGAACCTCGTCAATGCCCCGCATCTGTTCATCGTAACACGGGCGCTGAAGGAGCTGCAGCCCCTCCCCCGCCTTGACTTCCTCGATCCCAAGTACACAGCGCGTAACGCGGGCATTGCGGTGGCGAAGGCGGAGGAAATGCATCTGATTCTGGCGGAAGTGGCGCTTGCAGCAGGGGATGCCGGCGAAGCCCGTGGTCACCTGCTCGATGCGCTTACCCTCGTCGCGGAGCGTCCGACTGCGGCTTTCGAGGATGACGACCCGCGGTTTGACAACGACCTCAATCCCCGGCCGCGGACATCCAACATCGCGATTGCCTTTGAACCGGGCGGCGACTTTGTGGAGGGTCTCGTGCTGGATCGGCCGTGCGATGACGATGCCTGCATCACCACGCCTACCGTGTCAGGCACATCGGTAACGGAGGCGCAGCTAAACGCCGCCGACGCCAACGAGCTCACGCGGCTGCTCTACCTCATGCGGCAGGAAATCATGCTGCTGGAAGGGCGACGCCTGCACGATCTGGGCCTGCGCTTCCCGATGATGCTCCGCGAGATCGAGCAAAACCCGAACATCGCAGAAGGGGACCCGGGCACGGAGATGGTGATTCCAGCCTACATCCCGCCCGGCAATGAGTTGGACCTCTACACGCCCGTGGAGATCTATGACGAGGACGGCAACACCCTCGAAAGCGAGATCACCATGCTGCACGACATGAACCGGGTGCTGGCCACACAGCGCGGCCTGCTAATCGCGAATCCGCAGGTGCCATAGCAACGGCAGACAAGACCCACCCAAGGCGCCCGTCTCCTTTGTGGAGGCGGGCGTTTGCTTTGAGGCTGGTATGTTGATTTCCCCTTATGAGAGGGGCACCTTTCCCGACGTATCAGGACGTATCCGAGGACGCTCAGACGGGGGACGTTACTACTCGACGAATCATCCTCCTCTTAACCCGAGGCGTATGGGAGCCCAATGGGGCGCCTAAAGCAAGCCACTTTACCATTAAATGGATCCTCGATGAGCTCCGCTTCGCTCCGTCAGTCGGCCAGGGGCCTCGTGTGGGGTCGAGGATGACTGGATTGACGAAGCGAAGGCCTACACAACGACCGGCGGCTTTTATTGAGGGTGAAGCCAATAGGGCCATGGTTTCAGCGACCGTACCAGCCTCTTACCAAGCAGTTTTTATTATATACTCGCCCAACGCTGCACGGACGCTTGGGGCCCCAAGACTGCATCACCCGCCAACGTCGCGCAGGCGCTGGCGCAGCAGGTCAGGTCTCCCCTGCCCCGGAGCGCCGTCGTAGGTGTAACTGGCCAGCACGTCAGCAGCGTCTGGGACGGCCCAGGCTTCCGTTTGAGCGGCGGCCTGCCGGTACGCGTCGCGGAACGGGGTGCCAGACGCCACCTGCTCCAGTGCCTGCGCGGTAGCAAACAGCTCGGGCGTAAGGTGGGCGTCCATCTGTTCCGGCACGAAGCGGACGCCCGTGGCGACCCGTGCGACCGCCTCCGTAACGTCCTGAATGCACTGCGTCGCCCGCATGATTGCGTCCTTTGTGAGCTGCAGATCGCGGTGGTAGCCGGAGGTCAGGTTCGCCGGCAGCGTTAGAAGGACCTGCGCCTCGGACTGCAACCGGTGAAACGTCGCGCGCGCCAACTCCAGCACGTCCGGATTTTTCTTCTGTGGCATGATGCTGCTGCCGGTGCAATAGGCGTCCGGCAGCTCTACAAAGCCATAGGCGCGGCTGTTAAACTGCACGAGGTCACTTGCCAGCCGGTTGAGCGTGGCGCCCAACTGAAGGTAGGCGTGCGCGAGTGCTCCTTCGAGCTTGCCGCGGCTCAACTGGACGGACGCGACGTGCGTCTGCACGCCGACGAAGCCAAGCCGCTCGGCCACGGCCTCCCGGGGCAGCGGCAGGTGCGGCACGCCATAGCCCGCGGCACTACCGAGCGGCGAACGATTCAGGGCCTTTCCAGCTTCCTCCAGACGGCCAAGATCATCAATCAGGACTTCGGCATAACCCAGCGCCCATGCCCCCACCGTGGTTGGCATAGCGGGCTGCCCGTGCGTGTAGCCCGGCATCAGCTGCTCATCCCATGCCTCCCCCCATGCGCAGCACTGTTCGATGAGGGCCGCCGCCTGCTGCTGCAGCACCTCCACCTCTTCACGCAGATACAACCGCAGCGCTACCAGTACCTGGTCGTTGCGCGAGCGCCCGGTGTGTACCTTCCCCCCGACGGGCCCGAGATGCGCTGTCAGGTACCGCTCGATGACCGTATGGCTGTCCTCGTCCGATCGTTCGACGACCACCTCACCCTGTGCATACGCCGCCAGCAGGTCGTCCAGCGCATCAGAAATATCGGCATACTCGTCTGCGGTCAGAACGTCGATGGTCGACAGGCCCCAGGCGTGGGCGCGGGTGCCTTCCACATCGTACGGCAGCAGGATGGTATCCCAGGCGGCATCGGCCCCCACGGTAAAGCGGGTGACCCAGGCGTCGGGCGATTCGTCTGTTTTCTGCCAGATGGGGGGCATAGGGGTGGGCGTCTATGAACTGTGCTGGTGGAAATAGGTGGTGATGACCGCGCGGTAGACCTCAACCGCACGTGTCACCTCTGCCAGATCGATGTGCTCCTCGGCCGTGTGCGAGCGCTCGCTCAGGCCCGGCCCAATTTTTACGGTGGGGACGTCCGTGAGGAAGATCCAGTCGGACGCCGTTGGCGACCCGAAAGGCGACGCCTCGGGGATGGCCGCCTGGCACGCCCGCACGATGGGCTCCTCCGGCGCGGTCGATACGGGCACGAGCCGCTGGCTATGCACCACCACCTCCGACTGCACCGCCTCCGTCACCGCATCGATCAGTTCGGCGTGGGATGTAGAGGGCGTGGACCGGATGTCGAGCGTGGCGGTGCAGCGGTCCGGGACGGCGTTGTTGGCCTCACCGCCGCGGATGACGGTGGGTGTCAGCGTGCAGGGTCCAAGCAGCGGGTCTTCGCCCGGAAGGTCCAGCGTGCGCAGCCGCTGCAGATCGTCCATGAGCAGGTGGATCGCATTTTCGCCCAGATGGGCGCGGCCGGCATGGGCGGCGCGGCCGTGCGCGACCAGCTTCAGAATAAGCAACCCTTTCTGCGCGATGCACGGCTGCAGCGCCGTCGGTTCGCCCACGACGGCGGCCGACGGGGCGGGCAGCTCCGGACGGATGGCCTCCAATCCGTTATAGCCGCTGGTTTCCTCGCAGGCCGTCAGCGCTACCATCACCCGGCCGTCGGGCGGCTCGTACCCGGCCTGCGCCAGTTGTAGCAACGCGGCCGTCATGCTGGCGCCGCTGGCTTTCGCATCGACCGTGCCCCGGCCGTAGAGGTTACCATTGCGGACGGTCGGGGTGAACGGATCGTACGGATGCCCTTCGCTTGGCGGCACGACGTCGAGGTGCGAGTTTAGCAGGAGCGTGCGCGGCCCCTCGCCTATCCAGAAGATGATGTTATCGTCGATCCGCCGACAGGAGACCCCATGGGGCTTCACGACTGCTTCGATCCAATCAGCCAGCGGCCCTTCCTCGTGGCTGAGCGACGGAAACGCAACCATCGCCTTCAAGAGCGCAACGGGATCGAGCGCCGTGGCGAGATCTGGGGTGGGCGATAGGGTGTCTGGGAAGGTATTCATGGGGCGAAGGGGTGTAGGTCGCGGGGATCGAAGCGTCACCGGCGGGGCTTTGGGATAGGGATAATCACATGGTCTCGGCCCCTCACCCTGGCCCTCTCCCCGATTACGCTCATAGATGCTTCGATATCGGGTTTGCCGGCGAGAGGGGAAACCACTGGTTGCCCTGGTGAATGGGACCAGTGCGTGGGGTTACCGAGCCCGTACTTAGAGGGTCACGTGCGTGGCGCGGCGGCGCTCCACGAGGTCGGCCACGTGCACGATGCACACTTCTGAGACGCCCGCCCGGAGAGCCTCCAGCGCCATGTCGACCTTCACCTTCATGCCGCCGCAGATCCATCCTTCGGAAGCGCCGGTAGCGGCTGTCGCGGCTGAGCAGGTCTTCAACGACGCGCCATCTGCGTCCGGGGACTGCTGGACGCCTCCCGTTTCCGTAGCAAACAAGAGGGCCTTTGCCTGCAATGCTTCCGCAAGCGCCCGCGCCACAGTGTCGGCGTTCACGTTGTAAACCTGCCCCTCGGCGTCCACGCCCAACGGCGCGATCACCGGGAGCATCCCCCGCTCCAGCAGGTGTTGCACCAGGCCCGGGTCCACCCGGCAGATGTCGCCTACGTGGCCAAAATCGACCACCCGTCCATTGACGGTCCACGGCGGGCGGCGCTTCACCTCAATGAGGCCGCCATCCACTCCCGAAAGCCCAACCGCCTGCAGCCCCTGGCGTCGCGCCCCGGCCACGAGCTGCGTGCTGAGCTCCCCGCGGACGGCCCAGAGCAGCGCCTGCAGATCCTCATCTCCCGTGATGCGGCGGCCGTCCACCTTCTCCGGCTCGCACCCCAGGCGACGCGAAAGCGCGGTGGTCTGCGGGCCGCCCCCGTGCACCAGCACCACGGGCTGGGACTGCTGCAAGCGCGCAAGCTGCGGCCAGAACGCCGCCAGGGTCTGTTCTTGTTGAAGGAGGCTACCGCCGAGCTTCACGACGACAGGTGCTGCGGATGCGTGTATAGCCATGGGATCAGGGGCTCCAGAGCTCATGAAGAAGGGCTTGCTGTGCCGAAAGGCGGTACCCGGCCTGGCGGAGGTGGAGGCTCGCGGGGCCGTCCAGCACCGCATCTTCCACCACCACATTGCGGCGCACGGGCAGGCAGTGCATGAACTGGCCGTTGCGGGTCCGGGCCATGCGCTCGGCCGAGATGATCCAGTCGCGGTGCGCCTCCCGCTGGGCAGCCTCTTCGTCTGGATCCGTGTAGCGCTGCAGTCCGCCCCACGACTTCGCGTAGACAATCTCAGCACCCTCCAGGGCGGCGTCGAGGTCGGACGTCTCCTGTACCGTGGCGCCGTGGTGCGCGGCCGACTGGCGCGCGTCCTCCATCACGGAGGCGTGCAAGGCGTGCGACTCCGGCCGGGCTACGGTGACGTCACAGCCCAGGCGCGCGGCCGTCAGCAGGGCCGAGTTGGGCACGGCCATCGGCAGCGCTTTCGGGTGGTACGCCCACGTCACCACCACCCGCCGGCCTGCGGGCGCCCCGTCGAAGTGATCGGTGATGGTCGCGGCATCGGCCAGCGCCTGGCAGGGATGGTACCAGGCGGACTCCAGGTTGATGATGGGCACGGGCGAGGCCTGGGCGATTTGCTGCATCCGGGCATCGGTGCGGTCCGCCTCCAGGTCGGTGCCGGACGCAAAGAGCCGCACGCCGAGGGCGTCGTAGTACTGCCCGAGCACCGCGATGGCATCCTCCACGTGCTCCGCCGCCGCGCCGTCCATCACGGCCCCCTGCGCCCAGCTCATGTCCCACGTCCCGCGGCCCGGCTGCAGGGTCGACACCTGCGCGCCCAGCCGTGCGGCCGCGACTTCCATAGAGGTGCGCGTGCGCAGCGACGGGTTGAAGAACAGCAGGCCCAGGCTCTTGCCCTGCCCTACCGTTTGCTGGCGCTCGGGATGGTGATAGAGGGCCCGCGCCTGTTCGATGAGGCGCTGCCAGCGGGTGCGGGCTACACCCGACCAGTTCAGCACATGCGGGAGGGCGGAGGCTTCGGTTGCAGGCGACATTGTAGGCGACATCATGCGTGGGCTGGGGTTGGTTCGTGAAGTGTAGTGACCGCGGCGGCAAAGGCCGCGATGAAGGCATCGATCGCCTCATCCGGCGTCACGAGCGGCGGCATCAGGCGCATCACGTGCGGATCTCCGCTCCCGCCGGCCAGCACGCCCTCGGCCCGAAGCGCCGCCAGCAGCGGCTTCACGGGCGTGGGCATCTCCACCCCCATCAGGCACCCAAGGCCACGGATGGACGCCACGTAAGGTGCCAGTCCGGCCGCCAGCCGCTCGTGCACGTGGGCGGCGCGCGCCATGAGGTCACCCTCCACGAGGGCATCCATGGTCGCCTCGACGGCTGCCATCGCCAGCATGCCGCCACCAAAGGTCGATCCCTGATCCCCCGCCTCTACCATCGCGGCCAGAGCATCGCTTACCAGCACCGCACTGACCGGCATGCCCGCCCCGAGGCTCTTCGCCAAGGTGATAACGTCCGGCACCATCCCAAGCTGCTGGCTGATGGAAAACGTGCCGGTGCGCCCGACGCCGGTTTGCACCTCATCAAAGACCAGCACCACGCCGTGAGCATCGCACAGCGCACGGAGCTCGCGGTAGTATGCTGGCGCTGCCATGCGCATGCCCGCGATGCTCTGGATCGGCTCCAGGATGAGCGTGCCGATGTCGTCGTGGGCTTCCAGCAGCTGCTTGACAGCGTCCACACCCCCAAACGGCGCAAAGTGCGTGGACGGCAGCACCGCCGCGTGGGGGGCGCGGTACTTCGCAGAAGCGGTGACGGCGAGGCTGCCCAATGTGCGGCCGTGAAAGCCGCCTTCCATGGCAATAACGCCGGGCTTGCCCGTCCACTGCCGGCCCATCTTGAGCGCCGTCTCGTTGGCCTCGCTGCCCGAGTTAGCGAAGAAGGCATGCCCCAGCCCCTCAGGGGCCAGCGACACCAGTCGCTCAGCAGCCCGCGCCCGGACCGGGCTGTAACTGACGTTAGAGTAGAACTGCAGTTGGGCGGCCTGCTGTTGAATAGCGGCCGTCACGCGTGGATGGCAATGCCCGAGCAGCGCCACGCAGTGCCCCCCGTAAAAATCGAGGTAGCGGGTGCCTTCCGTATCCCAGAGGTACACGCCCGACCCGCGGTCCAGCGCCAGGGGCATCTTGTTGTAGGTGGGAAGCAAGAAGCGCTCTTCCTGCGCGATGATCGCATCGGTAGTCATAGGGCAACAGCGGGTGAATGCGTTGAAACGGGCGTGATAGAAGCGTTCGGTAACAGCCCGGCGGTTTCGGGCAGTTCCAGCAAGAGATTCAGGTTCTGGACGGCCTGGCTCGCCGCCCCTTTCATCAGGTTGTCGAGCGCAAAGCCGATGGCCGCGTGGCCGTCCTCCACCACCCAGCCGATGTCACAGAACGGGCTCCCCACCACGGGCTGGAGCTCTGGCAGGCGGCCGGGATGCAGGCGTACGAGGGGGGCATCGGCGTAGGCTGCTTCAAACCATGCCGTAAGCATCACGGCCGAAAGGTCCTCCGGCGCGTGCACGTGCAGCGTCCCCCAGATGCCATGGGTCCAGGGGCCGGACGCGGGCGAAAACGCCAGGTCCACAGATCCCTCCAGCCCCTGCAGTACCTCGGGCAGGTGCCGATGCCGAAAGGTGCGATAGGCGCGCACGTTGCCGCTCCGCGTGGGGAAGTGCGTGGTAGCGGAGGGCTTGGCGCCCGAGCCGGAGGCCCCCGTAAGCGCGGTGGCCGACACCTGGAGCGCCGGCACGTGTGCGGCCAGGGGCGCCAGCGCCAGCAGCAGCCCGGTCGCAAAGCAGCCCGGGTTGGCCACATACGGGGTCGCGTAGGGCGCCTGAAGCTCCGGCACGCCATACGCAAACTGCGGCAAGAGCTCGGGGGCGCTATGCGGCGCATCGTACCACGCTGCATAGGTGGCCACGTCACGGAGGCGGAAATCGGCGCTCATATCCACGATCGCTCCGGCATAGCCCTGCTGCATCAGGGCCGCCACCACGGTCATCCCCCGGCCATGCTCCGCGGCCACCACGATGGCATCGGCGGTTGCAGGATCGAAGGCGTCGGGCGCCGTGAACGTCAGGTCGATGATGCCGCGCAGCGCAGGATGGGCCGCATGCAGTGGCTGCCCGGCAAACGTGCGGCTCGTGACCGCCTGCAGGTGCACCTCGGGATGAGCATGGAGCAACCGCACGAGTGCGCCGCCGACATATCCTGCGCCGTGGAGAAGAGCTACGGTAGGCATGGCATGGTGGGGTATGAAGGGATGGCATCGAGGGTGGGCGCGGCTACGGGTGTGGGGGCCGGCGGAGCGGTAACCGCGGAAAGCGCTCCGTACACGGTTTGCGCCAGTGCCTCCGGGTTGTGGAGGGCATTGCAGCCGGGCGTGCCCAGCGTCTGCTGGAGGTACGCGCAGCCCACCGCGTTATCCGTTACCGGACCGGTGAAGGCGGCGATGGACTGCTCATAGCGCGTCTGGAAGAGGTGATGCACCGCCCATGCCCCGGCGAGGTCGCTGGCCGCCACCACATGCGCGGCCGTATGCTGCTGCAGGTCGGGATCGAGCAGTAACTGATCGACGCCGTACGGCCCGATCACGCCATCCCCCAGCTCGGCCACGATCGCATCAGGGGCATCTGCTTGAAAGGCGGCCAGCAGCCCCTTGGCCAGGCTGGGCGTGTCCTTGCTGGTGGTGGACACCACTCCGGCATCCGTGAAGCTGGCCGTGGCCACGGCGCCGTGGGAGGCCATGGCGGCTACATCGCGCTGCAGCGTAGCCCCCGTAAGCTTGATGGCCGCTACGCGCAAGCCGCGCTCCGTAAGTCCGTGGATCAGCTTGCAGGCGGCGTAGGTCTTGCCGGTGTTCATGGCGGTGCCGCTGACCAGGACGAGCGGCGCGCACGAGGGCAGGTCGTCCACCGGCGCGACGGCGTGATCTTTCAGGGCTACCGGACGAGCGGATGCGCCAGCAGCAGTGCAAACCGCACCGAGCACCTCTACCCGAAGCGCCGGCCCAAGGTCGGGATGCGCGGACGTACAGATCCCCACCATCCCGCCCATATTCAGCACGTGGACCACATCGCCCACGGACACTTCCTCGGGAATCGAACCGCTGTACCCTTTAAGCGCCTGGCGCTCGCCCAGGGGCCCGACCAGCACGTCGCCCACCGTGAGGCGATGCAGCGCACCGCCTACGGTTTCGACCTGGTTGTAGGTGTCCTTCTCTTCCAGAACCCGCACGGCCACCGCATACCCTTCCTCCGCAATGATAGCGGGCGACAGGTGCACGGAAGCGCCCAGGCCGCAGGGCGTCAGGCAAGAAGCCACGTGATCTACAGAAATCGTTTGCATAGCCATAAGGGGGGTCAGGCGTGGGTTGCCTGTTTCTGATGAACGTGATGGGCGATTTCGGCCTGCAGACCGTAGATGCGGGAAAAGCCGCGGGCATCGCGGCCGTCCCAGGCCTCGTTGGCTTCGCCATAGGCCGCGCGCGTCTGATCGAAGAGCGAAAATGGGCTGGTGCAGCCCAGCACCTGCAGCCGCCCCTGGTGCAGTTCCACCGTGACCTCGCCGCTGACGGTGCGCTGCGAGCTATCGAGAAACGCCTCGATGTCCTTCAACACGGGATCCAGGTAGTGCCCCTCATGCACCAGCGCTCCATACTGCTCTGCCAAGTAGCCCTTGTGGCGCTGCTGCGCTTTGGTGAGCACCACTTTTTCGAGTTCGCGGTGGGCGGTGATCAGGATAGTGGCCGCGGGCGCCTCAAAGCCAACCCGGCCCTTAATGCCCAGGATGGTATCGCCCACGTGCATCCCGCGTCCGATCCCGTGCCGGGCGCCCACCGCATGCAGGTGCTTGACCAGCGCGACGCCGTCCATGGCCTCGCCATCCACGGCGGTGGGCAGCCCTTTGTCGAACGTGAGCGTGAGGCGGGCGGGGGTTGCGGGGGCATCGCCGGGGGCCACGGTGTCCTCGTAGGCGGCCTCGGGCAAGGGCTCGTGCGTCGTCAGCGTCTCCGCTCCGCCGATGGTGTTGCCCCACAGCCCCCGGTTGATGGAGTACGCCGTGGTAGCAGCCGGCACCTCATGGCCGCGCTCCTGCAGGTACTGGGTGCTGGCCTCTCGGGAGAGCCCCTGCGCCCGGATGGGGGTGAGGATGTCCAGCGACGGGGCCAGGGCCCGCAATGCGCCATCAAACCGAACCTGGTCATTGCCGGCCCCGGTGGAGCCGTGGGCAATCGCTGTGGCCCCCACCGCATCCGCCACGCGCACGACGGCGGCCGCCTGCACAAACCGCTCCGGCCCCACGCACAGCGGGTAGACCTGGCCGCGCAGCACATTCCCTTTGATGAGGTAGCTGAGGTGGTCCTGGTAGAGGTCGTGCTCGGCCTGCACGGTAGTATGCGACGCCGCACCAAGCGCGTAGGCTCGGGCTTCCAAGGCGTCGAGGGCCTCAGGCGAAAAGCCGCCCGTATTGACGGTAACCGTGTGGACATCGGCCCCGTAGTGCGCACGAAGGTAGGCGACGCAGTACGAGGTATCGAGTCCTCCACTGAAGGCAAGAACGATGGACATAACAGGTGGAGAGCTGAACGAAAAGGGTAGAAACGAAAAAAGGCACCGGCTCGAATGAACCAGTGCCTGTCGGCAAAAACTGCGATGTCTACTGTTCGGAGGTTAGGTTACCTCGGGGGGTGTGAACAGTGGCGGCAGATCTCCATGGGGCCAGTCCATTCGGTACGTGCAGGCGTACGTCGACGTCGGAGACGTCGGCTGGACGGGGCGGTATGGAGGGAAATCTGCGTCATGAACACCTATGGTATCAATCGTTCAGGAGAGTGTCAAGCAATCGCCAAAAAAACTTCGCTGGAGGTTCATCCGGCGCCGAAGGCGTGGGGGATAGCGCATCACCACCCTACAACCCGAGAAACGCCAGGTCGGCGTGCTCCTTCAGCCATTCAGCATGGCGCTGCACGCGTTCGCGGTTGGCGGAAGGCACCTCGTCGGGATCCACGTCTTCGGCGATCTCGGTCGGCGTTTGTGCACCGCCGCCGGTAAACTGCCGCAGCAGGTCGGTAATCCCGCCGTCGGGGAGCGACATCCCCACCGACCGGTACATCTCGCGCTGCACCCAGGCGTACTCCTCCACCGAAAAGCCCTGCCGGTTGAGGGCAGCCACCTGGGCCTGCTTCACCTGCACGAGGCCGTCCCGCGCCTGCCGGGCGACCGCGGCCAGTTCCGCGCTGCCGAGGCGCGTCTCGCCTGACTGCACCTGCTGCGCAGCACCTCGCAGCGCCGACCACGTCTCCCCCCAGACGCCGCGCACCTCCGTCCGTAGCTCCTGCTGCACCTGCTGGTAGCGGGCGATCTGCTCCTCCGTCAGAACGCTGTCCGGCGGCGGTTCGAAGGCCGACTGGTCTTCGACGCGCTCGTTCAACGCACTCCACGTTTCAGTGACCTCGACAAACGGAGCGGCGTAGGGCTGGTAGACGTAGCTATAGCCCAGCCAGCCAAGGCCCCCGATCAGTAGTAGCAACACAAACAGTTTTCGCATGTCTTCTCCCGCTGCTGGCGTGTAATGTCTGCTTTCTTGTACGAATGACCCGTCGCGAGGTCCACCGCATGGCATCTGAGGCATGTACCACCTTCTTGCAATGGGCCCTGCCGCGCCTGAATAAGCGCTGGACCGGGTTTCGCCCCGTACAGCAACAGGTGTGCCGTTGTCTTATCGAGCGCTTGACTGCCCTCGACCTTCGCTCGTTTGACGCCTACCGCGACTATCTGCGAAAGCACCCGGGCGAATGGGTCGAAGTCGATGCCTGCTGCCGCATCACCATCTCCCGCTTTTACCGCGACGCGCCTGTGTTCGATCGTCTCCGGGCCCATGAGCTTCCCCGAATGATGGACCGGGCACACGGCACGCTGCGCGGCTGGAGTGCAGGTGCGGCGTCAGGGGAGGAAGCCTACACCCTATCTATCCTGTGGCACGAAGCCCTCCTCCCCCGTCAGAAGCATCACCGCCTGCGCATCCTGGCCACCGACGCGCAGGCACACATGCTGAAGCGCGCGACCACCGCCGTGTACGAAGGCGGCTCGCTAAAGGAGCTTCCAGCGCCCCTGGAGAAGCTCGCGTTCGACCGCGTTGCGGGGCCCGAGGGGCTCGTGTACAGCCTGAAGCGCCGCCACCGCGCTCCCGTGCAGTTGGCCCTCCACGACGTGCGCACCCCGCCCCCGATGGAGCCGTTTCATCTCATCTGCTGCCGGTACGTGCTCATGTACTTCGACGCTGACGTGCGGCAGCGGTGCCTCGGCTACCTCACCGACCGGCTGCTCCCGGGCGGCGTGCTGGTCCTCGGAAAGCGCGACCCCGAGCCGCCGGATGATATACCGTTGCAGCCCATCGACCGGGCACTTCGGCTCTACCGGCGGATGTAGCTGCCGAATGGGCGGGGCGCGGTTCTGCGTGTGCCTGGGCGCTACCATTTCCGACCAAGCCAACCGGCACTGCATTTGACAGCACCGGCGCGCTCCACAACCCGTCATCCTCGACCTGATCGAGGATCCATACCCAGGTTTGCACAGAGCACGGGCGTCGAAGCCTTGCGTAGAGGGTTACCTGCCACGCTTCATCGTGGGGATAATAGGCTACAACGCTGCCCCGTGGCACCACCTGATGGATCCTCGCTTTCGCGAGGATGACTTCGATGGATGGGTGTCTGGCAGCGAAAAATGGCAGGCTCATTAGTGCTACCTTGCGCGGCGTGGAAGCGCATGTGCAGCACTTGCTGCATGGGCGGAGGCGTGGCTACCCTCACAAAATGCACGGGGCGATGCTAAACATCTGCCCCCCTCCTGCACTGTTCTCCGTAACCATGGACGGAGGGCCATCCGCTGATACGGCGTCCTGAGCGCAGGATCGCCCCGCGATCCGAAGACGAAGGGCGACGCAGCGCATCGGCGCGAGAAAATCCCTCACGTCGCTTGCAACCGAGCTCCCCGCGCCACGGATCGACACATGTGCGACGCAAGGTCCCCTCCTGCTCCCATCCCAACGCAGACGGAGAACTAACCGCCTTCAGGACTCCTCAACGCAAGATCACTATAAAAAGAACACAAGCACCGATTCTAAATCCTGGTCGAATACATGCCCAGTTTCTCTTGGGGCGGCAAATAATTCTTCAGGGTCAGGCCATTCCTCCCTTGGGCGGACGAGGTTAAGCACGAAATAATAGTCACCTGCTTTGTAATAGTGGAATTTCCGATATCTAAATTCGTCGTCACCAGGATCTAACATACTTGAAAAGTGACTACAGGCTTCAAGGTCCTGCTCCTCATTTAGCGAGCGAATGGAATCCACCGAGGCGGAAATACTGTGCTCTTCGCGACGATCTGCGTAGAAATCTTCCGTGAGGAAATTCTCTACAATCCGTAGGCCTCGCGGGTTTTCCTCGGGGCACTGCGCGTGTACCGCGTCCACGAATAAATGAAATGACAGCACAAACCAGAGCATCAAGAAGGCACGAGACATGGTTTCGATGCTTGTTTATGTATTGCAGAGGCCTGCACTTCGCACCTGTGCTATTTGCATGTTTCGTGCGTCGTGGTTGTAGGTTGCCTTCATTGGACCTGCGGCTATAGATGAAACCCTTCTCCACTCCTCTGCTCTACGTAGGAGCGCGCACGCAGCACGATCTGCGTGTGAGGTTTCGTGAAGTTGAAGCCGAAGGGTGTGGCGCCACACATGCCCTCCACACATCATGCGAAGCATCTCGTGGCCTACGCATGCCTTGTATCGAATGCGATGGCTACCTGCTTCCACCGCAAGACGATCGAGGGGCGGCGCATAGCATAGGAGAGTGACCAAAAGCGTGGTCGTCTAATGCAAGTACATTGCAATGCCCTCAAATTCGCTATCGTAGACGATAAAAAGACCGCGTGGAGCATCTAATATACCGTCGCGGTCGACCCATTCATTGCGTGGCCGTAGCAGAACGATTTGAAAATAATAATCGCCGGCGACATAAAAGAATGACTCGCGTTCTACCTCCTCTTTTCTAAACGCGATTTCAGCACACGCTTCCGGGTCCTCTACGTGCGTCATCACACGAAGTGACTCGACTGGAGGCGGATCAATACCGTCAAGCTCTAGCAAACTGCTGAATCTTTCGTCGGTGAGGTAGCTCTCTGCCCGCGCTTCTGCTTGCTCCGACTCTATACCGCAACGGTCTACTTTTTGCGCAAACACGATATCCGAGGATAAGAAAGTAAGAAACGCGATTAGGCAGTATACAAAAAAGTTTTTCATGATGAAGTAAACCCAAATTAGTTAAGCGATTTAAATCTATTCGTCTGCTTGTGCAACTCCGCAAATTCCGTGACCCTCGAATTCCTCATTCATTGATACATCGTTTCCGTCTTCATCTGAATCTAATTCTGCTTCGTAGGTTATTATATGATCCTTACCTAAAATAATATGCTTTAAATCAGGGTACCTACCAGCCTGAATAAAATCATTTTCTGAAGGTTCAGCAACGGATCTTAAATTAGGACCCACAAAGTTGTCAGCTATCACCTCAACATCATGATCCTCCAAAAACTCCTCTTCTCCGTGCTGCTCCACTAGCTCAACGGCCGTAAGGGCTTCTCCTTTTCCGAATGGATGCGTGTGGATCATGGCCACTGCATTTTCTGGCATGTGAGAAGCTTTGACCCCCCGAATACCTGTCGGTGTGTATTCGATGTCAGCACCCTCCACGTGATGGTAGCGTATCAAACTCAGACTCCCATCTGACTCCTGAACAACCCATCCGCCCTGTTCTTTCCGCTCCATCTGAGTGTCGTTGTAGGGGTCAGAATCATCGAGAAGCTGTTGAAAATATCCCTGTTCAGCCAACGCCTCTATAATCTGTTGTAGTTCCGGGTCACCAAAATCCGTTTCGTCACAGGGAGGAGGGTCATCTCCATCTTCCTGGCACTCCGCGCTGGCCGGCTGGTACACCGCCACCGCCATCCCGCTGCTGGTTGTCTGCCACGACTGCACGGACATGAAGCCCGGCGGGTTGAAGGGGTCGTCATCGTCGTCCGGCGGCTCCCAGCAGTCGAAGTCGCAGGGCTCATCGCCGCCTTCCGGGGGGAGGCAATACTTCCTCGGGCTCACACTCTTCATCATTGTCCTCGTCATTGTCTTCCCCGTCCCCGGGCCCTCCGTCCAACGGATCGTCTCCCCAAGGTGGTGTATCATCGCCGTCGTCTCCAGGCCATTCGGGCCAGTCCCACCAGTCATCTCCGCCACCACCGCCGCCATCATCAATCGCGTTCTCATCTATAGGTTCGCACCACAACATTGCCCCCTGACCGTCATAGTCCTCGATCCACCAGCAGAAGTAATCCATCAATAACTGTGGGCCGCCTTCAGTGCTCCTGGGTCCGGTCGAAATCAGATCCGACGCACCTGGTCGAAAGGATTCTGCTACCAGCAATTGTGCCTCCTCGCCGGCGGGCAGGAGGCATATGGCCTGTCTCAAAACCTGCCCACGTTCATCTCGAACACCGTAGGTAAATGTCTGAGTATTGCCCGCGGCGTGTTCGATAACGTGGTCGGGAAGGGCGAGCATTACGTAGCGATATCCGAAGGTTGTTTCACGCTCGCCGGCGCGTAGGCTTAGTACGCAATAAAAAGGCTCGCCCGACATACTATGGGTAGAGAGTCCAGCCACACCATTAGTGCCAAGTGATTTGTTTTCTGTAAGATCAGCGTTGGGCGTGATGGAGTTCAGACTTGGATCCGTAGGCAGCGCCTCACACGCTACAAAGAGGACAGCGGCCAACAGACCAACCACGACCGGCAGCAGGACGTGACGTAAAAATCGTACATTAGGTGTAGAGTGGGCAGTCATTGCAGGCGATGAGGCACGTGGGTAGTAGCGGTGGCTACTCCACACTCCTGCACGCAGGGGACACGGCGCGCCCTTGAGCGCTTACATTCTAACCCCCTGTGCAGTGGAAAGCCACGCTAACAACACCCCCCCCCAAATGCTCACATGCAACACCCTTACATTAAGAAACGATGAACTATAACTTGTTTAAACAGCTATTGGCGATTACATCTCATCCTGGCGCGCAACGCAACGTTAGCATCGAGCCGCGACCGTGGAGCGAGACGGTCCAGCCTGCGCGTGCCCCCCGAGACGGAGGGCACGCGGGAACAGCACCACTGATGCCGCAGCGCGGGACGGACGGAACGAGGAGGATAGCGCTGTGGCGTGTAAAGTGCTATGCGTAGCAACACCCGACGTCAAAGCCGTGACAGTAGCGCCGACCAGTCGGTGCCACCTGATGACCTGGGCCCGACGAGGCCTGGGTATGGCAGTACCCAACCCATCCCCCGTAGTCGACGCAACATGCTGCGTCGACTACGCTGTGCCTACGCAAACCGTAGCCGAGATGTAGCAACTGTGAATGCCTTCATTCGTTCTAATTCTGTACGCTTGCATGAGTATCTTGACCTCCGTAAAGCCGCCAAACGCGTCCAATGAACAAACAGGCCGTCAAGAAAGTGAGCTTTGAGAACGCGGGGAACGATGCCGACTACTGGCGCTCGCGCTCGCCTGAGGAGCGACTTCGCACGCTCACGTCTATCCGGCGCGAATACCACGACTGGCCTGAGGAGTTTTCCGAGCATGACCATCGCTCCCGACTTCAGAGAGTTTGCCGCGTGCTTAAACGCACATGAGGTGCGCTACCTCATTGTTGGAGGCTACGCCGTTGCCTTTCATGGGCATCCGCGATACACGAAGGACTTGGATGTGTGGATTGAGCGCACCTCGGAGAACGTCCGGCGCCTTCTGCAAGCGCTGGAGGATTTCGGCTTCGGCTCGGTGGGGTTGGAGGAAACGGACTTCCTGGAGCCGGAGCAGATCATCCAACTGGGATATCCGCCCCTACGAATCGATCTGCTGACGAGTTTGACGGGCGTAGTATTTGAGGAGTGCTACGATGAGCGCGAGGCGCTGGACGTAGAAGGCGTACACCTATCGTTCATTGGGCTGGAGGGACTGCGCGCGAACAAGCGTGCGACTGGTCGGCATCAGGATCTGGCGGACCTGGAGAATCTTGAGTGAGCGGGCGCGGGACCTCCATAGCTGAGACGTCATGCATCCCAGTTGGGGAGGTGCGTTACCACACAGGACAGACGGAACGCGGGGGAGTGGCACTGCGCCGAGGAAAAAGTATTATTTCATGCCATGCGATTAATTACTACATCACCCTGCGTAGCTGCAGCCTGATAGAACCTTCGCAACACCGATCGTAAGACCTTCACATATCCGTCTTGCATCAGAGAAATCCGGTCTGCAGATTTGTAGAACGCGGAATTTACCTTGAAGTGCGCTTTACTATTTTGAATCATCTCCTCCTGCGATACTTCTGCAAGTGCGGCATCAACTGCAGGGTAGTCTGTGGGCAACGTGTAGAAGCAAGGAGGAAAATTGGAATCCCTCCATCCAACACGCCTTGATCCGTATATGGACCACCAGAGAGGGTTGGACGGAATACTCGCTTCAGCATAGTAATCCAAATCTCGGGAATGCCGGATCTCCCCTGTTAATATGCTCAGGGCCAGCGATACATCCTGACCTAAGTTTATCTGCCGAGGGACTTCGTCGGACACGTCCTCCTTTAGCGGCAACCACCAGAACGGCTTGAATTGATCCCGCCACCTCTCGTCGATCTCATATTCTACGACATGTGTACGCTTAGCAAGGATGTCGACTGCCGGCTCCAAAGAAAGCCGATACATAGATACAGTTACAGGCATAGTGTGCTCACATTACTCTATGGGTGACGGATCACAGTCGATCAAGTCAGCTTTTTTGTGTAAAGCCGTCTTCTGTCAGGCTTCAAAGTTAAGCGGCTTTGGGTAAAGGGTTGGATGGTTGTTGCCCGTCGGTTTGCCCCACGTTCGCCTTCCATCGGAAGTACT
>LFFM01000096.1_pt1 | contig 51070 bp, 53 predicted proteins | sample 643131 | NCBI WGS metagenome assembly LFFM01 (sample SAMN03777445, study PRJNA286221) | soda lake metagenome | biome: soda lake; feature: Kulunda steppe; material: water; isolation source: sample Tc-Br brine of Tanatar trona crystallizer | place: Russia: Kulunda steppe | collected 2011-07 | reverse complement strand
GCGTTGAGGGCGCTGTCCTGTAGAGGTCCGCCGGTTCAAATCCGGTCCCACGCATCGTACGGGGTCCACCCCCACACCGATGCATGGTGTTGTCTCTGCGACAGCATCCACGCACAATCCTTCGGACCGCTACGCCCGAAGCGACCGGTCCGCCGAGACATCGCCAGCGTCGGTTAGTCGAGACGTCGTCGACACCGGGTGATCGAAACGGCGCCGACGCCCGTCACGCTCCAAACGACGCTGCCCGCGTCGTGTCCGACGAAGTCCCCTGCACCGGACGCTACGAAGCCACTTGCACCGTATGCTATGGAGTCGCCTGCCTCGTCGAGACCAGTTCGATCACGTCACGGTGGGACAGTTCCCGATCCGTCCCGACCTGTCTACCGCTCCGACAGTCGGTTCCGTGGAGCAGCCCCTCGCCGATGTCGGAGTGGATGTGGGAGGCGAAATCCTCCGTGGTCGATCCCTCCGGCAGGAGAAAACAGTCCCGGAACACACCGCGCTGGTCCGCTGATCCGTTGGCTGATCCGGGGAACACCGCGATACAGCCGAGCACGTCGAACACCGCCGCCTCCAGCGCCCGCTGGACGCCCGTTCCGTCGTACGCGGTGACGTGTTCGCGTATCGTGTTGAGGCCGTCCGCCTGGTCGGCGGAGACGTCGCCAACGATCTCGAACTCGTCATCGCCGGCGACGTACTCGACGACGCCCGCCTCGCCGGCGGTTTTCAACGCCTTCTCGGCGTGGGCGCTGACGGGAACGAATGAGAGGTGATCGTAGTCCGGATCCGACGTGATCGCCTCGAAGTTCGCCCGAGCCGCCGGCGTGTCCATCTTGTTTGCGGCGACGACCATCGGCTTCGTGCGTTTGCGGATCTCGCGGGCCAGGCTCGCCCGGTCCGCGTCGTCCCACGTCGCCGGGTCGAGTTCGAGCCCGTCAGCGAGCACGATCCGTTTTATGTCGTCCGTGTTCGTGCCGAACGCGGACATCTGTTCGGCGAGCTCCTCCTCGATGGCAGCCTCCGCCCCGTGGTACCGCGTCTCGAACTTCTCGATCCCCTTCTCGAGTACGTCCAGGTACCACTCGTCGAGTTCCGTCTCGAGAAAGTCGATGTCCTCGCGCGGGTCGTGACCCGTGGTCGCTTCACCCTCACGATCCGTCGTCCCGGAGAAATCGACGACGTGGACGAGCACGTCGGTCTCGTTGAGATCGGTGAGAAACTGGTTTCCGAGCCCGCGCCCCTCGTGTGCACCCGGTACGAGTCCGGCGACGTCGACGAGTCGAACGGGGACGAATCGCGTTCCGTCCGTACAGAATCCGACGTTCGGCGTACACGTGTCGTCGAACTCCGGGGCCGCACAGTCGACTCGCACGTACGCCTCGCCGACGCTCGGGTCGATCGTCGTGAACGGATACGCCCCCTCGGGCACGTCGTTCATCGTCGCAGCGTTAAAAAACGTCGACTTGCCCACGGAGGGTTTGCCGACGAGACCGATCCGGTAACTCATTGTCTCTCCTGCGCGGTCGGCGGTGAAAAGCGATGCGAGACGACGCAGGCGTGGCACGTGGACACATCGATCGTCCACACCGCGTGCCGGGTCGTCCTCGCTACACCGAGACCGTCACCGAGCCGTCCACACACCGGCTGTGAGCGATGTACGACACCCATACCGGCCGATTTCGAGAACACCTGGCGTCGATCGGTTGCTGATTTTATAAGAAGTAGAGAGGTAACGTCGACGTCATTTATAAGTAATCGATTTGTGAGTTGCCGCTGCTGGGATCGACATCACTGAGCTAAAAGATCCAGCCGCTCTGTTTATAAGTAATCGCTCGGTGAGTCGCTCCTGCGACGATCGACACGACCGCCTGCAAAGCCCCAGCCGCTCTATTTATCAGGGATTGTCCGGTGAGTCGCTGCTGGAATCGACATCACCGCCTCAAAAGCCCCAGCCGCGACGGCTCGCGCGCCTTGTCGTCGCCGAAAATCGGAGATTTTCGGGATGACGAGAATTCTCGAACCACGCTCCTCGCTCTCCGCTGGGCGTCGCCTTCGGCGCCGCGAGCCGCCAGTGTGCAGTGGCGCGCTGGCGACCTCGCGCGGTCGCTCACGGCGCTGCCGTTCGCGTCCGAGGGCTCCCTCCGGTCGCCCTCGCGACTCGCGGGCCTTCGGCCCGCTCGCGGCGCGCGCCGACCGTTGGATTTCAATGCGTGTCACTTCTATTTTATATAATACCCACGTCCGACCGATCGGAGTCGTTTATAAGTAGAGAGCGGAGCGTCGACTGCGCGCTTCGCTTCCGCGATCGATCGGTGGGAGTCAGCGTGTCGTTCGGACTCGGTAGACGAACGGCTCCGTGATGCACCCGGACCGACAGATACGACATTGGTCGTCCCGTACCATGGACATGGTCGAGACAACAGCTGACTCCGGGGTTACGGCACGATACGAGGAGACGGACGGCGAGCGGCTGCTCACCTTCTCGGCGGACGGGCGTACCGCGACCGTCGCACAGAACGCCGAGGGATATGCCATGCTAAAGGTTCGGACGGCGCCGGACGGTGACGAGCTAGAACGGTACTACGGGTTCGACATGGCGCTGGACCACGCGGCGGAGCTGCTCGGCGTCGCCGTCCCCGACCTGCCCGTCCCCGACGCCGCGGCCGACATGGGGATGTAACCCGACTCGCGGTTCACTCGCCGCCACTGGCGCCGTCGGAGTCGTCGGTCGGGGTTATTCGGGAGGACGAACGTGACGCGCGTCCGACGACGTACCCGATCACGCCGACGACGACGGCGACGAGGGCCGCGACCGCGAGCGACTGGCCGACCGCGACGACGAGCGACGCAGTGACCGGCTCCGGACCAAGTGCGGCTCCGAACGCGTCGGGTCGGATCGCGCCGACGACCGCCCCGGCGACCGGTCCGCCCGCCAGCACGACGCAGGGTCCGACGCCGCCGCCGACGCGGGCGAGACCGGCCGTCCCGAGCGTCGTAAGCGAAACGGCGACAACCGCGACGGCACGCCCAAGCGTGAACGAGTCGACCGGATCGACGGCGACGAACGCGGCGACGGTAAGCGCGAGCCCGACGGCGCTCCAGACCGTCGCTCGCTCGAATCCGGTCTCACCGGTCAGCACGGCCCGCCACCGTTCGGATCGCGAGCCACCGTCCGTTTTGAGGACGTCGCTCTCCGTCGAGGTCGTGTCGTCATCCGCCGTCCCGGTCGCGTCGCCGTCCGTCATTTCGGCTGCGTCGCCTCCCGTCCCTCGCGATCGGGTGTGAGGTTCCCGTGTTCGTCGATCTCACCGGTGACCACCCGCGTCGAGGAGATGCGGTCGCCGTCCGCCGCCTCAACGTGGCCGACAACGACGACATCAAGCGGATCGAGGCCGCGTTCCGCCCGAATACCGTTGATGCGCTCGCCGCCGTCCTTCGTCTCCGGCGAGACGATCAGGGTGTCGAACTGCGGTTCCACCGCGATCCCCGTCGGCTTCTCCAGTGGACGGATCTCGAACCCGCGACCGTATTCGTCGGCGAGCGGCGCTAACTCCGCCTCAAGATCGCGCTTTCGGCTGTCGAACGGGCGGATGTATCGTTCGACGTGACGGGTACGCGGGGCAAGTTCGTCCGACGTGAGTCCGACCGTCACGTCACCGATCTCGAAGGCGCGCTCGAACAGCTTCCGGTGGCCGTCGTGGATCGGATCGAAGGTGCCACCCAGCGCGACGTTCATACCTACCGCTCCGGGGGCTAAACCTTAAAACGTCGCGAAGCCGATTCGCGAGACTCCGGTCGGGGAGCACCGCCGGCGTCGACCACCGGTTTCCATCCCCGGAGCACCGACGCAGCTCCCCGGCTACCCACTCACGTCGTCGTCCGAGGCGTCCGATCCGTCCGGTCTCTCCGCATCATCCGCCCCGCCCGATCCGTCCGATCCATCCGCCCCGCCTGATCCGTCCGATCCATCCGCCGTGTCCGGGCCGTCCGCCGCATCGGGTTCCTCGTCCCCGCCGTCCTCGACCGATACTCGTACCGGTTCGGAGTCCCCCTCCGGGGATTTGCCACCGAGTCGGCGATCGAGGTTGAACACGGTGTTCAGCTCCGCCTGGACGTCGCCGGCGACGCCACGAACGAGTTCGCTCGGAGCGATCGCCTCGTACTCGTAGGGGTTGTTGCCCGCGCCGCTCGACTCGCGTTTGCTCCGTTCGAGCTTCCCCTCGTCGTGCAACTCCGCGAGCGCCTCCCGGACGGTACTGGGATACAGCCCCGTGCCGTCCGCCACCTCCTCGCTCGTGCTGTCCGGGTGCTCCCGGAGGTACACGTAGATACGAGCCCGCGTCTCCGTGTCGAGGAGCCACGAGAGCAGGTCAACCACGTTGTCGTCGAACTCCTTGACCGCCTTGTCCGCCCCCTCACCCAGCCGTTCCTTCGTTTTCCGAAGCTCCTCGCGAGTTCGTTTCGTCGGAGAATCCTCGTCGTCGACGGCGTCGTCGGCTGTCATGTCCGAATCTGAGCGCCGGGCACTCAAAAACGTTTCTCGTCGTCTGCGATGCGACGGAAACCGTCACTCGCAGCCGGGTTCGCCGGTTCGCGTGTCTCGCCGATCGGCCCGGTTTTGTCGGTTCGACGCGTCGTTCCGATTCACATCGGCGTCACGGCGACACGACGAGCGACTCACGGAGCACGTCGACGCCCTCGGTGTCGCGTACGCGTCGCTGACGCTCGCTGCCGCTTCCGGCGTCGTACAGCGACCGGATGCCGGTCACGCCGAGTCGATCGGTCTCGGCGTCCACGACCGACTCGAGCGACACGGTGTCCGAACCGTCCCGAGTCAGGAACGACGCGCCGTGGCCGTGCCGGATCGCCCGCCACTTGTTCTCGTCCAGCAGCTCCCGCCGGAGCGTCGGCGTCGATTCGCCGTCCTCGTAGCGTTCGGCGAGATCGACGACCAGCGCGTGGACGTATTCGACGAACGCGAGCGTCCGCTCCTCGTCGACCTGTGCGTCCGGGGCACGAACCTCGACGGTGCCGTGACCCGTGTGTGGTCGGACGTCGAACCACAGCTCGCCGCGGTCCTCGATCGATCCGTGTTCGACCATCCGGCGCTCGAATCGCTGGAACGTCTCGAAATCGTCGAATGCGGACGGCACGCCCGTGTTCGGCAGGTTCTCGAACACCTTCGCCCGTGCCGACGCCAATCCGGTGTCGAACCCGTTCCAGAACGGGGAGTTCGCCGACAGCGCGAGGATAACGGCACAGTACCACCGGAGCTCGTTGGCGATCCACACCGCCTTGTCGGCGTCGTCGACCCCGACGTGCACGTGGAGTCCGGCGGTCGTGTTGCGGTGTTGTGGATACTGTATCCGGTCGAGCTGTGAGCGGTAGCGCGGCTTTCGGGCGTGGTCGAGTTCCCGCCACGTCGCCGCCGGGTGAAGGCCAGCGGCGGCGATCCGGTAGCCGCGATCGGTCGCGTGCTCGACGAGCGCCTCGCGGACGGTCGACAGCGCGTCCGCAGCGTCGTCAGGATCCGACAGCGTCGGCGTCTGCACCTCGATCGTACATTTGAACAGCTCGTGGTCGAACCCGTCCGGGACGGCCGCGGGCGGCTCGCTTCCGTACACCAACTCGTCGGTCCCCGAGGTCGGACGGCCCTCCGCATCGACGATGAAAAACTCCTCCTCGATGCCGATCGTCCCCATATGCTCGAACGCGTCCCGCGACCCCAGTTCCATCATTCCCTCGTTCAGCCCGGGCGCTCTTATATGGTGTGAACCCGGCTGCGCGTGTCGGTACCGATGGCAGCCGATCGGCCGCCCGCGAGCGCCCTCGTCGGGTCGCTACCGCGGCGTCGCGACGACACCGAGATGGTCCTCGTGATAGCGATCGAGCCGGCGCGTCTCGAGCAGCTCGTACTTCTCGCGAAGCCGGTCACTGACCCGGTCGAACACGGCCGCCGGCTCGGCGGTGACGTCCTCGCTGCGAGCCTTCACCGCGAGCAGCAACCGGCCGTCGTCGGCGAGGAACCGCGCGTTCGCCAGCGCGACGTCTGCCTGTCCCCGCGTCGCGACGTCCTGCACGACGACGTCGACGTCGGACTCGACGACGCCAGCGTACGTGTCCGGCCGTCGAGCGTCGGCCAGCAGCGGGAAGAGCCGCGGACGCGAGGCGGCGACCTCGAGCAGGTCGCGGACGGGACGCGGGGCGAACTCGACCGCGTACGTCGGCCCGGCGAAATCGGCGACGTGCCCGACGGTCGTTCCGGAGGCGGCACCCAGGTACAACACCGCCTCGCCGCCGCGCAGGCCGGTGTCGACCCCGAGCTCCAGCATGCCGCCGAGCTTCGACCGTTCGGGATCCCACGCCCGCCACTCGCCGTCCGTCGGCTCCCCGTAGACCGGAGTGCCGCGCGTCGCCAGTCGCCGGTCGCCGTCGAACGTCCGACGCTCGACGCCGGCCGGCAGCGGCTCACTCATCCGCCTCACCTCCGTTCGACGTTCCGTCGGCGGCGGCGGAGGTTTTCCCGGTCGCGTCGTCCTCGGCAGACGGCGCGTCGTCGGCGCGGGCGCGGATCGTCGCCATGCGCTCGCGGAGCTCCGCGTGGAGCGTGTCGCGTCGTTCTCCCGAGTAGTGGTCGACCCGGGCCGCGAGCGTCAGCTTGCCGGCGACTGCCCGCGCCGCCGACCCGCGGTCGGCCGGTCGCGTGTTTCGGACGTAGTCGTGGGTGTAGATGACGCCGTGTTTCGGCGACGGCGCCCGCCCGGAGAGGTGCGCGAACAGCGCCTCCTCCGCGCCGAGCACCTGCACCGTTCCGGACGGCTTCCGAGCGAGGGACTCCAGCCCGCCCGCCAGCGCGATCAGCTGCGCGGCAAGCTCCGGGCCGGCCATCGCCGCGAGGTTCGGCGCGACCGCCGGGGCGACGCGGTCGACGTACGCCGCCAGCTCGTCGCGTTCGTCCGCCAGGTCGGCGACGCGCTCCGACAGCGACACCGCGCGCCGCTCGACGTCCGTTTCGGGATCCACGTCGGCGACGGCGCGGGCGCCCTCGATGCCGGGGTCGACGTCCTCGAAGAGGGTTCCCGACCACTCCGCGGCGCGCTCCGCGAGCTCGTTTGCGGTGCGTTCACAGTAGTCTATCGCGCGGATCGCGTGGATCAGCTGTCTGTCGTCGGCCCGTTCGCGCTCCCGGACCGCCTCGCGGGTCGCGGCCGTCGTCGCGGCGTGCAGCCGGTCGTAGTAGTCGTCCTCGTCGGCGACGAATTCGGCGTCGACGGCGAGCGCCGGCCAGTCCGCCGGTGACGCCGCGGTCGACTCCCGGATCGCCGCCGCGTCCCCCGCGGGATCGGCCGGATCCGCGGCCGCGAACCACGCCGCCTCGGCGTCGCTGTCGTCGGTCATCGTCGGGACGTTGGCCCCCGGCGTGTAAAGGCGTTCCCGACCGGGACGGCCGAGCCACGGGACGGCCGGAGCCGCTGGACGCCGGACGCTACTGGAGACGCTTCGTCGTCTCGACGAGCGGATGTCGCGCGTAGTCGACGATTTCGATGTCGCTGATCTCGGTCAGCCCCTCCTTTTCGGCCGTCTTCGCCATGCCGAGTTCGACCGGACGGCTCGGCACGATCACGTACGCGTCCATCTCCGGGAGTCCCATCTCGTGGGCGGCCATCACGCGGTGGTGGCCGTCCGCGAGGTAGAGCTTGCCGCCGTTGTCGATCACGACGAGCGGCTCCGCGAGTCCGTGTTCCAGCTCGTACTGGCGTCCTTCCAGTTCGTCCGCGTACACCCGAGACTGGGTCGGCGTGAGGTCGGCGAGCCGGACCTGTCGACGCTCCTCCTCGATGTCGACGCCGTGTATCTGCTCGAGCGTCCGCATCAGCTTCCCGACCTTCCCCGGGGTCGCACGCTCGATCTGCGAGCGCACCACGTCCGTGTTCGAGATGATCCCGACGAGGTTGTCGGCGTCGTCGACGACCGGCAGCTTCCGGATCCCCGATCGGAGGATGACCCGGGCAGCGTCGGTCACTTTCATGTCCGGATGCGCCACGATGAGGTCTCCGGACATCACGGTGAAGACCGGGGCGTCCTTGTCGGTGGCGCCGAGAAGATCCCGGGCGGACACGAACCCTTCGACCGTTCGTCCGTCCGTCACCGGAAACCCGTTGTGGCCGGCGCTCTCGACCATCCGTTTCGAGACCTCCGCCACCGTGTCGTCGGGCGAGACGGTCTCGACGTCGCGGGTCATGTAGTCGCCGACGGTCGGTTTCCGGCTCATGCAACCGCCGTACGTACGGATGAAATAAAAAGGGGACGGCGGGGAGTCGGGAGAGATCGTGCCGACGTAGCACGTAGTCACTCGTCAGTCGACGATCGTTCTACAGGCGGAGCAGGCCGAGTGGATCACGTCCGGCCCCAGGCAGTCGACGTATCGTGGTAAGAGGGCAGTTCGATCACGACGTCCAGAACGCCTTCGTAAACAGCACCAGTACGGGGATGATCTCGATGCGGCCGATCCACATCAACACGATCATCACGCCGCGAGTGCTCATCGAGAACGTCGCGTACGTCCCGTACGGACCCGCGTCGCCGAACGCCGGACCGATGTTTAGGAAGGTCGAGGCGGCCGCGCCCATCGCCTCGAACTCGGAGACGCGGAGGCCCGCCCGCTCGGCATCGGCCACAATGAATGCCGCGAGCAGGGCGAATATCACCACGCTCAAAAGGAGATACCCGTAGATGTCGCGGATCGTCTCCTCGTCGACCGGCGATCCGGACACTCGAACCGGGCGGACCGCTTCGGGGTGGATGCTGGTGAAGAGATCGCGTCGAAACGCCTTCAGCGCAACCAGCCAGCGGAGCGACTTGATCGAACAGGTGGTCGAACCGACCATCCCGCCGACGAACATGCCCGCGAACAGGATGTGCTTGGCGGCCGGGGCCCACAGCTCGAAGTCGGTGCTGGCGTAGCCCGTCGTGGTGACGATGGAGGCGACGTTGAACACGGCGTGTCTCACGGTCGCCTCACCGTCGAACTCGATGGCGGGATCGAGAAACAGCATGATTGCGACGATCCCCGAAAAGGCGGCGAGCACGCCGAGGTAGAAGTGGAACTCCTCGCTGCGCAACAGCCGCATTGGTTCGCCGTTGATGAAAAAGTAGATCAACACGAAGCTGGTCGACCCGATCACCATGAACGGGACGATCGCCCACTGGATCGCCGGGTGGAACGCGCCGGCCGAGAGGGGTTCGGGCGAGAAGCCGGCGGTCGCAACCGACGTGAAGGCGTGGGCGACCGCGTTGTACAGGTCCATTTGAGGGTCGAGCGCGAGCCCGAGCGCGAAGTAGACGCCGATCGCGAGCAGCGTGACCCCGACGTAGATGCCCCAGATGAGACGAGCGGTCTCGGATATTCTCGGCGTGAGCTTGTTGACGTCGCGGGTCTGTGTCTCCGACTCCATCAGCTGTGCGCCACCGACGCCGAGCTCGGAGAGCACCGCCGTCGCCAGGATCAGGATCCCGAGACCGCCGAGCCACTGGATCACCTGTCGCCACATCATGATCGACCGCGAGTGGATCGAGAAGTCCTCCAGCACCGTCGCGCCGGTCGTCGTCAGTCCGCTCATCGACTCGAACAGCGCGTTCACCGGGTGGGCGATCGTCCCGACGCCCGCGATGACGAACGGGATCGCGCCGACGACGGCCACCACCAGCCAGATCGTCGCGACCGCGAGAAACGCCTCCCGGGGACCGAGGTTCGCGTCCGGATCGCCGAGCCGGCGGAACGCACCGCCGAGCGCCAGGGTGGCCGCGATGGCGATCAGAAACGGCGCGAGCGGCTCGCGGTACCAGATCGCCACGAGCAGGGGGAACGCGAGCGGGACCGCGAGGTAATAAAGCACCTGTCCGAGGAGCTCGACGCTCGCCCGCCAGCCGACGCGGATCCGGACGTCGAAGGCTCCCCACTCCATCTCAGGCCATTGCGGTGATCTCGCTCACGAACGACGATTCGACGAACACGACGACGTGATCGCCCGGCTGTAACACCGTGTCTCCGCGGGGCGTCACGAGCGTCCTGTCGCGAGTGATCGCGCCGATCACGAACTTGGCCTCGATCTCCTCGACGAGTTCGCTGATCGGGCGACCGACCAGCGCACACCCCGCATCGAGTTCGAGTTCGAGCACCTCGGCCCTGTCGTTTTCCAGCACCGCGATGTTCTCGGCGACGCTTTCGTAGCTGAACCGGGTGATCTCCTCGGCGGTGACGAGCCGGGGATTGATCGCGACGTCGATGCCGATCTCCTCGAAGACGGTGACGTAGTCGGAGCTGTCGACGACCGCGATCACCCTGTCGACGCCGAGCCGTTTCGCGAGGACGGAGACGAGCAGGTTCTTCTCGTCGGACTCGAGCGCGGCGACGATGATGTCCGCCTCGTCGACGTGCTCCCGCGAGAGGAACTCGGTGTCCGTCGCGTCGTGCTCCATCACGACCGTTTTGGGGAGTTGCTCGGCGAGCCATCGCGCCCGTTCCGGGTCCTGCTCGATGAGTCGCGGCCGGAGGGCGCGTTCCTCGAGCAGGCGGGCGGACTGGTAGCCCACTTCGCCGCCGCCGACGATCACGATCTCGTCGGCGTCGTCGGGAGTCGTCTCGGGCGCGATGTCCATCGCGAACGACTGGACGCTCTCGGGGCTGCCGACGACGACCGCCCGGTCGTTCGCCTCGATGACCGTGTCGCCGCCGGGCAACAACAGTGCCTCGTCACGAAAGAGTCCGACGAACGTGAGCGACTCGAACCGGTCGGCCTCGGCGATCGTCTGGCCGGCGACCGGACTCCCCTCATCGATGTCGAACTCCGCCATCTGGACGAGCCCGCCAGCGAACGGGTCGACGTCGATCGCGGCCGGGAGGCCGATGACCCGGACGATGTTCTCCGCAGTGAGCAGATCGGAGCACACCATGAAATCGACGCCGAAGGCGGTTTCGTCGCGTTCCCACGTTCGGAGATACTCCGTGTTCTTCGTCCGCGCGATGGTGAACGGATCGCCGAGCGTTTTGGCCGTCCCGCAGACGACGAGATTGGTTTGATCGTCGTCGGTACAGCCGATCACCATGTCCGCGTCCGGGACGTCCACGGCCTCCTGGATCGACGACGACGTCCCGTCGCCGGCCAGCGTGAGGACGTCGATCTCGTACTTGAGATCGTCGGCCCGATCCGGATCGATGTCGACGACGACGACCTCGTGGTCGGATGCCAGATTGGCGGCGATCGTCGTGCCGACCTCCCCGGCGCCGATGATGACCACGTGCATGCAGCACACGTTACCGGGCAGCGTCAAGTGGGTTACGGAACGGTGTCGCGGGAGACAGGTGCTATCACGGACGCTACCCGACGAACGAACCTCGGTCGACCGGCCGGAGCCCTCCCGGCGTTCCGCATCGGCAACGTGGCGTTCCGCATCGGTAGCGTGACGCTCCACACCGGTATCGTGGCGTCCCACACCGGTATCGTGATCGCGGTCGACTGCTCGAGATGTCAGAAGATGTTCGCCTGTCGGTAGACGGCGATGCCGTCGTTCGTGATATCGTAGGGTTTCGTCTCCCGCGAGTGGTTGGCGTCGCGGATCTTCTGGATCTCGACGGCGAGCCGCGTCTCGCGGAAATCGGACGGGCGAACGTACTGGAGGACGAACACGCCGTCGGTGAGATACTCGACGATCCCGTACCGTGAGACGTACGGGTTCTCCGAGCTCGCCTCCGAGGTGAGAAGGGTCGTGACGCCGGCGTCCTTCAGCGAGCGAGTGAACTCGAACACCTCGGATCGGCGCTTCGCCGGATGGTCGTACATCATCTCCAGCAGGGACACGGAGTCGAGAACCAGCCGATCCGCGCCGAACTGCGCGATGAGCCGCGAGAGGTCGTTGCGGATCGACGCCAGCGAGTTCGCCATCTCTATCGGATCGAGCGCGACGACGGCGAGACGGTCGTCCGCGGCGTACTCCCGGAACGGCCACCCCTTCTCCTCGGCCGTCGAGAGGATCGCCTCGCGACTCTCCTCCAGCGTGATGTACACGCCCGTGCCGTCGTCGTCGAGCGTCGCGTTGAGGAACTGGAGCGCGAACGTCGTCTTACCGGTGCCGGCGGAGCCGATGACCGAGAGCAGCGATCGGTCCGGAACGCCGCCGAGTATCATCTCGTCGAGTCCCTCGATGCCGACGTCGATCCGATCGATATCCGACTCGTAGTCGGCCTCCGTCTCGTCGAACCCGGACGGCTCCGGTCCGCCGGGACCGTCGAAGTCGGCGAATCCGAACTCGTCGCTTCCGCCGCGGAACGGATCCCCGCTCCCGCTACTGCCGCCGAACTCGTCGCCTCCGCCACTAAACGGATCCCCGCTCCCGCTACTGCCGCCGAACTCGTCGCCTCCGCCACTAAACGGATCCTCGCTCCCACCGCCGAACGGGCCTCCACGGCCGGACGGGTCGTCCTCGGGCCCGGAGTCACCCGCGTCCCGCGAGTGTGCACCCCGATCCGATTCGCCCGCCGCCGTCTCCGTGTCCGCGTCGGCCACGTCGCTGCTCGCGTCGGTCGGCGCCTGGCCACCGGCGTCCCGCCTCCCGTCGTCGACCTCGTCCGTCTCGTCGGTCCCGCCCGCCGCGACGTCGGCCTCGGAGTGGTCGCCGTCGGCGTCGTCGTCGTCGGACTCCTCGAGTTCGCGGAGCGCTCGTTCGAACCAGTCGTCGTCGGTCATCGTTCCGATCGACCCTGATGGGTCGCCATACGGTCCGGAACGAGTGGCGACCGCTTGAAGGTTTGCAGACCCGACGAGTGCGACGGGCGTGTCGAGCGCGGTCGATCCGGAACGGAGCTCCCGAACACGTATCCCAGCTGCGCCCGTCCGACCGACCGTGACGAACGTGTTGATTCCGGGCGGTCGCGACGTCAGAGCGACGCTCGACCGGGCCGAAGCGAGCGACGCGTCGGATGCCGCCGGAGCGAAAGTCGACCCCGAGGCGGTGAACGGCTCCGCTTCCGACCCGACGCCCGACCACGATTCCGACGTGACGACCGGTGCCGATGCCGTCGTCGTGGCGTGCCCGCCACACCCCAAACAGGGCGGCAACCGCAGCGACGGACGGGTACGAACTGTGAGCGACGCCCTCGTCGAGCGCGGCATCGACTGTCTCCGGTTCGATTACGGGGCGTGGGACGAGGGATACGGGGAAACGGCGGACGCGGACAACGCGGTCGCCTGGGCGCTCGACCGATACGACCGGGTCGGCCTGTTCGGCTTCTCGTTCGGCGGCTGCGTCGCACTCGTGACGGCCGCATCCAGACCCGAACTCGATGCCGTCTGTGCGCTCGCGCCGACGGCGAGGCTGAATCCGGACCTCGACGCCGTCGAGTCGCTCGTCGCCATCGCCGACCACGACATCCGGGCGCTCGTGGTGTACGCGACCCGCGATACGACGGCCGACTGGGAGCCGGTCGTCGACCGGGCGGCCAGGGTTGGCGTCGACACGATCGGGATCGACGGCGATCACTTCCTGGTCGGACGCGAGACCGACGCGGCCCGCCCGATCACCCAGTTCTTTAATCGAACGCTCGTTGACACTGATTGACCGAACCGGTGAGAAACGTATGAGCAACGAGTGATCTGAGAGACCGGGGTGTCGGGGAGTAAGTAGAGAGACCGGAGAGTCGCCGATCGATTCCGGCGGAGCGTCCGGGCCGCTCGACCACGTTCAGAACCCCTTATATGCGTATAACGACCTCTCCGATCGGTATATTGGCTATACGAAGTCTTGAAATAGGATGTCCACTTTTTTGCGGGTAAGATGCCTTCGACCAACACCTTCACCGTCGCATCCCAACAGAATGATCACGATTGCCTCACCGTTCGTGCACATCCCCGCAACGCGACCTACCACGTCGTCGACTACGCCGACGAGACGGCGCGCGATCGCGTCGCGGACCTGTCGGTCGGGTCGACGGTCCGGATGGAGCTCTCGCGGGCGGGCCGCCGCGGCAACGTCTGGTGTGCGGAGACCGTCCACACCGCCAAAACCGACGGTGGCGAGGAGTAGCGCTCGGCGATACAAAAACGGCGACTAACGCTCAGCGGTCCAGGAACGGCGGCGTGACGATCTCCGCACGCTTCTCGTCGCCGCGCACGACGACGCTGACCTCCCTCCCGTCGGTTGCGTGTTCCCGACGCACGTAGCCGAGCCCTATCGGCTCGTCCAGCGTCGGACTCATCGTCCCCGACGTCAGGTGGCCGATCCGCGTCAGGTCCCCGTCGGTCACGGCATACCCGCCGCGGGGAACGCCGCGTTCGAGCAGGCGAACGCCGGTGAACGTCTCCATGGCGCCCGCCGCGGCCGCATTTGCCAGCGCGTCGCGCCCGACGAACGGCGTATCAAGGTCGACCGCGAACTCGATGCCCGCCTCGAAGGGTGTTCTCGGCTCCTCGTCCGGATCGAAATCCTGCCCCGACAGCAGGAAACCCATCTCCACGCGGAGCGTGTCGCGCGCGCCGAGCCCGCAGGGCTGGACCCCCCGAGCGTCCGCGAACGCGTTCCACACCGTCTCGGCGTCGGCGGCCGGACAGAGCAGCTCGAAGCCGTCCTCGCCGGTGTAACCGGTCCGGGCGACCCACGCGTCGGCGCCGTCGACGGCTGCCACCGTCGACTCGAAGAACGCGGTGTCGGCGACGTCGTCCCCGGTGGCGGCCGCGTCGACCGCGTCGGCGGCGTCGGGACCCTGCACGGCGACCATCGCCCACTCGGCCGTCGTGTTGACGACGTCGGCGTCTAGACCGTGCTCGTCACGGTAGTCGACCCACCGGTCGTACGCCCCTTCGTCGTGGCCCGCGTTCGGGATGAACAGGTACGCCGGATCACCGTCCGACGCGTCGAGGTCGTCGCCGACGGCCGACAGCGCTCCACCGGCGACGCCCGCCTCGGTTCCGTCGGGGAGCCGGTAGCTGATCACGTCGTCGAGCATGATCCCCTCCTCGGTCGTGATCGCGGCGTACTGGGCGTCGCCCGGCTCCAGTGCGGAGACGTCGTCCGTCGTCAGCCGGTTCATCAGCGCCGTCGCGTCCGGCCCGGCGACCTCGATCTGCCCCATGTGTGAGACGTCGAAGATGCCGGTCGCCTCGCGGACTGCGGCGTGTTCCGTCCGGATCGAGTCGAACTCGACGGGCATCTCCCACCCGCCGAATCCGGTGAACTTCGCGCCGCGCGCCTCGTGACGCTCGTACAATGGCGGCTGTCGGTCGGCCATATCGTCGTCGTCTCGCGGATCGACCTAAGCTCTTGCCGTTTGGTCGACCGTCGCACGCCGTTCGGTCAACCGTCACACGCCGTCCGGACGAACGTGATCGCTTTCCCCGACGCCCGACGACACGCTTAACACCGGAACGCGTCGAAGGGTGGACAATGAGTACCGACGCACCGAGCGACGGGGAGTCCTCGAACGCCGACGACCCCGCGAACGACGGGGAGCCGTCGAGCGGGAACGACGCCGAAGGCGACGACCCGGAGGCGTTCGTGAGCGTCTGTGAGACGCTCGTCGACCGGATCCTCGCCGGCGACGTCGACCGCGAGAACCTCGAATCCGCGAAGCTCGACGTCTGCTCCGAGTTCTCCTCGGCGAAAGTGCCGAAGAACACGGAGATCCTCGACCACGCTCCCGCGGACGCCCGAGACGACGTCCTCGAGGTCGTGCGTCGGAAACCCGTTCGGACCGCGTCGGGAGTGTCGCCCGTGGCGATCATGACGTCGCCGAAGCTGTGTCCCCACGGCAAATGTCTCTACTGCCCCGGCGGGCCGGCCTCGGAGTTCTCCTCCGCGCAGTCGTACACCGGCCACGAGCCCGCCGCCGCCCGCGGCAAGCAGAACGACTACGATCCCTACGGGCAGGTGACGCTCCGGCTCGAACAGCTCCGGAAGATCGGCCACCCGGTCGACAAGGTGGAACTCATCCTTATGGGCGGGACGATGACCGCCCGGTCGCACGATTACCAGGAGTGGTTCGTCAAGCGGGCAGTTCAGGCGATGAACGATTACGACCTCGAGAAAGCGCCGGAGCCGGCGGAGGGAGTGTCGTTCGCACCCGACCCGGAGGCGACGGAGTTCGAGTATCTGGAGGACGTGATCGCCGAAAACGAGACGAACGGGATCCGCAACATCGGGACGACCTTCGAGACGAAGCCGGACTGGTGTGACCCCGAGCAGATCGACCGCATGCTCGACCTGGGCGGGACGAAGGTGGAGGTCGGCGTGCAGACTACCTACGAGCGGATCAACCGCGAGATGCACCGCGGACACGGAAACGAGGCGTCACGCGACGCCAACCGCCGCCTGCGCGACGCCGCGTTCAAGGTCGGGTTCCACATGATGCCCGGCCAGCCGGGAATGACGCGGGAGATGTGTCTGGAGGACTTCCGACAGCTCTTCGAGAACCCCGACTGGCGGCCGGACTACCTGAAGATCTACCCGACGCTCGTCGTCGAGGGAACCCGCGTCTACGACCGGTGGCACCGCGAGGAGTTCGATCCGCTCACCAGCGAGGAGGCGGCCGACCTCGTCGCGGAGGTGATGGGGATGATACCGAAATACACCCGCCTTCAGCGCGTCCAGCGGGACATCCCCGCCGACTTCATCGACGCCGGGGTCCAGAAGTCGAACCTGCGACAGCTGGCGAGCCGGCGCGCCGAGGAGCGCGGGATCGAGGTACGCGACGTCCGCGCCCGGGAGGTCGGCCACAACGACGCCGACCCGGACCCGGACGACGTCGAACTCGACGTCGTGACCTACGAGGCCGGAGGCGGGACCGAGCGGTTCATTTCCTTCGAGGACCCCGTCCGCGACCTGCTCGTCGGCTTCTGTCGGTTGCGATTCCCGTCGTTCGCCCCGGACCAGCCGGGCGTGCCGGGCACCGAGAGCGACCCGGTCCGGCCCGAACTCGCCGACGCCGCGCTGGTCCGGGAGCTACACGTCTACGGCAGCGAGGTCGCGATCGGCGGCGAGGGCGACTGGCAGCACCAGGGGTACGGCCGCCGGCTCATCGAGCGCGCCGAGGCACTCTCCCGCGAGGCGGGGTACGACAAGGTCGCGGTCATCTCCGGGATCGGCGCGCGCGAGTACTACCGCTCGAAGCTGGGCTACCGGCAGGACGGGCCGTACGTCTCGAAGCGACTGTGACGGGTTCCACGGCTGAATCGACGCGGTTCAATCGTCGACGGGCGTCGCCTCCGAGGCGTCGCTCTCGGCGTCCGTCTCCGGATCGAAGCTCCCGTGGTGGGTGATCTCGGAGGTCGGTCGCCGGAACTTCCGAGGGAGCGTCTCGTCGTCGGCGTCCTCAGCGGGGTAGCCCATGGTCAGCAGCATCACCGGCTCGTAGCCGTCGGGGACGTCGAACGCCTCACGGAGTGCGTCCGGATCGAACCCGCCCATCGGGCAGGTCGCGACCCCGCGAGCCCGGGCGGCGAGCATGAGTTGCATGGCGGCCAGCGCGGTGGAGGTGCTCGACCAGACGCGACGCTCCGCCTTCGGAAGGTCGGTCATCTCCTCGATGCTCTCCCGGGTCGCCGCCGCGGTCTCCGCGTCGCGGTACCCCTTCTCGACCTGATCGTCAAGCACACGGTCGACATGGGCCGCGGGATCGAGATTGCCGAGCACGGCGAGCGCGACGGGGGCGTCCGTGACGTGTTCCTGCCCATAAGCGACCTCCTGTAACCGCTCGCGGCGCTCGTCGTCCGAGACCACGATGAACTCCCATGGCTGGAGGTTGTAGCTGGAGGGCGCAAGCGTTGCGTCCTCGATGATCGCCTCGACCGTCTCGTGATCGAGATCGGTGGCGGCATAGTCGTGAACGGATCGGCGCTCGTCGATCAGGTCGGCGAAATCCATCGTGAATACGTACTGGATGCTGACGGTTGAACGCCGGCATTCGCGTGTCACCTACCGGCGACGACACATATTTATCGGTCAGCTGGTCGTCGAAACGACTGTGACACGCGTTACCGAACGACTGTGACGGGCACCTGAGCACGGCGGACGACGCCCTCCGCGACGCTCCCGAGGACGACCCGCGAGAGTCCCGTTCGTCCCCGGCTGGCGAGCACGACGTGGTCGAACGGCTCGTCGTCGTCGTCGGCCTCGCCGCCCGCGACGGAGAGGATCGTCGCCGTCGGCCGGCCGACCTCGAGTCTGGTGTCGACGTCGGCGTCGACCGCACCGGCCGCCTCCGAGAGAATGCGCTCGCCCCGGCTCCGGGCGGTGTCGTACCACTGCTCGACCGCTCCGGGGAAGCCACCCTCCGCGCCGGTCGTCGACTCCGCCGGGTTGATCACGTGCAGAAGCGTCACCGACGCCGACGGCCACTCCTCGACCGCGAACCGCAGCGCCTCGACCGCCGCGTCCGACCCGTCGATCGCGATCAGGATCCGTTTGCTCATACGTCGCGGTTCTCGGGGCGGGGGCTAAAAACCCGGGCGCCGTGGTCGTCGGCCGGGAATCCGGGGGTCACTCGTACTCGCTGCCGACGACCTCGCGGATCCGCTCGGCGGTCACTGGGCCGACGCCGTCGACGGCCAGCAGGTCGTCCTCGCGGGCAGTCATCACCGCCTCGACGCTGCCGAAGTGTTCGAGCAGGGACCGGGCGGTCACCGGGCCGATGTCGGCGATGGACGAGACGACGTACTCCTGTTGTTCCGTTCGCGTCTTCGTCGTCTTCTCGCCGTGAACGCTCACCGACCGGTCACGCGTCTCCTGCTCGCGGCGGGCGATCGTCGCGAGCAGCTCCGTCGTGTCCGTCTCGCCCTCCGTCCGAAGCACGCTGATCCCGAAATCGACCGCCAGCGACGCGAGGGCGCCACGGATCGCGTTGGGGTCGATGTCGCGCTGTCCGTAGAGGTTCGTCCCTTCGACCACCAGCACCGGCCGAGCGTACGCCCGCGAGAGCTCACCGACCTGCTCGAACATCGACCGGTCGGCGTCGAGCATCGAGTCGACGAAGTCGGCCGCCGACTTGCGCTCGACGGCAACCCGGTCGGAGAGCACGTAGTCGCCGACCGCGAGCGTCTCCAGCCGGGTGATGAGCCCGTCGCGCGTCGAGAGGTCCTTTGCGATCGCCGAGTCGAGCTCGCGCTGGTCGACGACGACCTCGACGCCCTCGTCGACGCCGGCCGTGGCGACGACGCCGCCTTCGTCGCCCCCGGCGTCGACACTGTCACCATCGCCGACGCCCTCGTCGACTTCAGACCCGGGGTCGCCGCTCTCCTCTTCGGACCTCCCGCCGAACGCGTCGAGTCCGGCCTGCCCGCCGTCGCCGACGGTCTCCTCGATGTCATCGGTGGCCTCCTTCAGCTCGGCGAGCTGGCTGGCCATCTTCTTCTCGCGCCGGCGAGAGATCCAGAAGAACGCCTCGTCGCGGGTGTCTTCGGCCATCAGAACGACCACTTTCCCCTCGGCCTGCCGGCCGGTCCGACCCTTACGCTGGATCGAGCGGATCGCGGTCGGGACGGGCTCGTAGAAGCAGACCAGATCGACCTCGGGAACGTCGAGCCCCTCCTCGGCGACGCTCGTGGAGACGAGCACCTCGAACTCGCCGGCCTTGAACTCGTCGAGCGTCTCCTGCTGCTGTTTCTGGCTCATTCCGTCGGAACCCTCCTTGTCTCCCTGTCCGACGAACTTCCGGACGGCGAAGCTCGCGGAGAGAAATTCCACGAGGGCTTCGGCGGTGTCGCGGGACTCGGTGAACAGGATTGCACGCTCGCCCTCGTTGATCCCGAGGGTTTCGGCCAGAAGGATCCGGGCCTTCGAGAACTTCGGGTGGAGGCCGTCGAACGACTCCGCCTTCCGCATCGCTTCTCTCACCTTCGGATCCGCGACCATCCGCTGGCTCGCCTTCGAGGCGCCCGACGATCTTGCCGCCTCGCGCTGGCGCTCGAAGTAGCGCCGGACGGACTCGACCGACTGGGTCTCGACCAACTCGGTCGCGCGCCGGAGCTTCATCACCTCGGCGTGGGTACTCATTCCCTTGTACCCGTCCGACTGGTCGTTGTCCATCATCCTCTTGAGCTTCCCGCGCATCTCGTTGAGGTCGCGCTGAGACAGATCCGGGCTCGTTTTGTTCGTTACCCCGAGCGACTTGAGCTTCTCCAGCCGGTCGGTGATCACCTCGTTGAGCGCGTCGCGGATCTCGATGACCTCATCTGGAAGCGTCACTTGCTCCCACTGCACGTCGGTGCCGTGGGTGTACTCGTCGACGTCGGCGTCCTCCTCGGTCATCACCTCAACGTTCGAGAGCCCGAGGTTCTCACAGACCGTCTCGATCTCCTCGGTGTCGCCGCCCGGGGAGGCGGACATGCCGGTCACGAGCGGGTCGGCTGCGTCGGCGTGGTAGCGCTCGGCGATGTACACGTACGCGTAGTCGCCGGTCGCGCGGTGACACTCGTCGAAGGTGAGATGCGTCACGTCCGCAAGTGAGATCCGGTTGCCGACGAGGTCGTTCTCGACGACCTGTGGCGTCGCGATCACGATCCGCGCCCCGTCCCAGAGCGCGGCGCGATCGTCGGGACGAACGTCGCCGGTGAACACGACGATCTCCTCGTCCGGGATCGCGAGCGCCTCGCGGTAGAAGTCGGCGTGCTGCTGGACGAGCGGTTTGGTGGGGGCCAAAAAGAGGGCCTTCCCGCCGGCCTCGTGGAGCCGTTCGGCGGTGACGAGCAGGCTCACGGTCGTCTTGCCGAGGCCGGTCGGGAGACAGACGAGCGTGTGGTCCGTCGCTGCTGCGTCGGCCAGCTCCAGCTGGTACCGCCGGCGCTGGAGTACCCCGTCGACGAGCAGCGGCCGATCGATCCCCGCGGCCTCGGTCGACATCAACGGCTCTTGGCCGCCATCGGCCTAAAGGCTTCGCGAAGCGGAGTGAAAGTTATCGCTCGGCGCGATCGTCGTCGCCGAGATCGTCCGGGACGTCCTCGTCGACCAGCTCGGCCCACTCGTCGAGCCGGTCTCCGGATGGTGTGCGTGCGCTCATCACACGGCATGTCTGCACGAGCCCTCTTAACGGTTACTCCGAATCCGGGTCGTTCGGACGACGGTGATTTGACGCTGGCGGCCCAGGAGTTACGCCGTCCGGGGCGGCGGGACGAGAAACACGTTCCCGGCGGCGTTGGCGACGATCTCCTCGGAGACGCTCCCGAGGAGGAGTCGACGGAGCCGGCTTCGTCCTCGCGAGCCGAGCAACAGCGTGCTCGGCTCGTGGTCACGCTCCGCTGAGAGGATCTCCGTCGCCGGATCGCCACGCCGGACGTCGGTGTAAGCGTCGATCCCCCACTCGTCGAGCCGGTCGGCGAGCCCGTCGAGCCGGGTTCGTGCGTCCGGTGTCGCGTCGGCGGTCGCGTCCTTCGGAGACTCGACGTGAATCAGCGTCACCTCCCTGGTGGCGTGCCGGAGATACTCGAACGCCTCGAACGCTCGGTCGGCATTCTCCGAGAAATCGGTGGCGAAAAGCGTGCGCTCGAACAGGTGACGCCGGATCGGTTCCGGCTCCGCGACGCCGCGTTCTATCCTGTCGACGAGCAGCGGGACGACGGTCGTCCGGGCGAGGTTTCGGGCGGTCGAGCCGATGACCCGGTTTTCCAGCGGGCTCTTCCCGCGCGACCCGACGAGGATCAGATCCGCACCGACCGACCCGGCGATCCCGTTGATCCGACGGTGAGGCGTGCCACGAACGACGTGGGTTTCGACGGCGAATCCGGACGCCTCGATCGTCGATCGATATCGCCGCAACGCGCGTCGTCGACGCTTCTCGAAGTCGATCCCGGGCATACCGGAGTGGACGTTCGACGGCACGACCGTGACGAGATGGATTCGCTCGATGCCGATGCGATCGAGACAGCCGAGTCCAGTCTCGGAGTGGATCATCGTCTCGCTTGCGTCCGAAAGATCCGTCGCCAGAACCGCCGATCGGATGGTCACGGGCCACTCACCCGGATCCGAATACGGCCGCACCCACCAGCAATATTTCTCATAAACCACAATACCACCTCCCGAGTGATAAACGTCGTGGTCGATGTATTCCGGACCCCTCGTCGTTGATCATCCCGAGATCAACTCCCGTGAATTCGGCTCGCGATTCCGCAAGCGTCATCAATCGTCCCGGATGGGAAGTCACAGTCCGAGATCGACTCGCATCCGTCGAGTCCAAGTCGTACGGTGATGCGAGATACTACCGGGTCGCCGGCGGTTCATCGGGCCGCCGAAACCAACGCATACGTTACGAGAAGATATCCGTCCCTCACCGAGATATAGTATTGTATAGTAAGTCCAAAACCATTATATCCGAGTGGCGGGTAGGAGGAGACAGCTACGAATCGATGAAACCGACAATACACACCAGGACCCCGGACGACGGCCACGTGCCGGGTGATCGGCGATGATGGGGGCCGAATCGCTCGCCGGCGTCTCACCGTCCGTGCAGGCGCTCGTGCTGATCGCGGTCGTGCTCGTCGAAGCCATGCTGCTGTACGCCGGTTACGGCGCGCTCGAGGACGCTCTCGCACCGACCGTGTTTGAACGGCTGAGAGCGTAGATGTTCGATCTACTGGGTCTCAGCCCCGGCCTCCTCGTGTTGTTCGTCGCGTTCGGATTTATGATCGGCGTGTTCTTCGGCTTCTTCGGCATGGGCGGCTCGTTCCTCGTCACGCCGGCGCTGCTGATCCTCGGGTATCCCGCGCCCGTCGCGATCGGGAGTTCGATGGCCTTCGTGTTCGGGACCGCAGTGATAGCGACGATGAAGCATCACGACGCCGGACAGGTCGACTACCGGCTCGGAGCGCTGATGTTCGTCGGCATCACGCTCGGTATCGAGCTCGGAAGTCGTCTCGTGTTCGGACTCGAGGTGCTCGGACTGGCCAACGTCGTCGTCGGGGTCGCGTACGTCGTGCTTCTGGCCGCGATCGGCGCGCTGTTCACCCGGAGTGCACTCGATACGGGGGACGACACCGAGGTCGACAGCGAGACGGACCACGATGGGGAGGCCGGCGACGACGTGCCGGAGATCGCAAAGCGGATCCAATCACACGAGGTGCCGCCGATGATGCGGCTCGCCGACGGGAGCAGGGCGTCGTTGTGGACGATCTCCGGTGTCGGCGGCGGCGTCGGTCTCGTGTCCGGGTTCCTCGGAGTCGGTGGGGGGTTCGTCCGAATGCCTGCCATCTACTACGTCATCGGCACTCCGCTGGCGATCGCCGTCGGAACGAGCCTCTTCGGCGGGCTCATGTCCGGCGCGGTCGGCGCGTTCACCTACGGCCGCGCGGGTGTCATCGACATCGGAATCGTGACTGCCCTACTCGTGGGGAGCGCACTCGGCGCCCGGATCGGGTCCAGCGCGACCGCCTACGTCGACGAGAACGACGTGACGATCTACTTCGGGATCATGCTTCTGGTCGCGAGTCTCGCCGTCGGTCTGGGCGAACTCTCGGAGTGGATCGGATTGCCCGTCCTGGACCGTGTGAGCTTCGTCCTGCTCGTCGGGTCCGCGTTTCTGGTCTGTTCGATGATCCTGTATCACGGGGCGCTGGCGGTCCGCCGTGACGTCGTCGTCGACGCGACCCAGCACTGATCCTCGACGACGGATCCGTGCCGAATTCCCGATGAATCGTTCCGAGACGACCGGCTGACGCCGAACGTCCCCGTCGTGTCGAATCGGGAGGGACTCTCCGCCACTCGGTTCGTCCGGCCTCAGCTCGCCCGCCCGATCGGCGGATCCAACTAAATTATATTGCTCATATTCCACATTATAAATCGCAGAGGGAGAAAGGAGACAGGGTGTCAAAACTATCATTGATGGCTATGGGGGCATTCCACCACATCTAGTGACTGACTCCGGAATATTGTATTGGGTGAAAATAGCACAACTATTATGTCGGAGTGAGCCGTACGACGACCATGAACGAGAGCGAAAAACGACAGCGGATCCGCGAACGAAAGAAGGAGGCGCTACGCGAGCGGATCGAGGGCGGTGCCGATGCGGAGGGCGGGCCGGCTGACACCGAGACGACGCCGACGGAGCCCGTGGCGATCACAGGACGCGATCACCTGGACCGATTTGTCAGCGATCACGGCGTCGCTCTCGTCGACTGTTATGCCGACTGGTGTGGACCATGTCAGATGCTCGAGCCGACGATCGAGTCGCTCGCTGCCGATAGCGATGCGGCCGTCGCGACGGTTGACGTCGATGCACACCCCGGTCTCGCGGGGGCGCTGGGCGTCCGCGGCGTTCCGACGCTGCTTCTGTATGCCGACGGGGAACCGGTCGAACGCCGCAGCGGCGTGCAGGACGAGGCGACGCTCAAGTCACTGATCGATCGGTACACGTAGCGACGCCCCGGGACGATCCATCCCCCGATCTCGGACGGTCCGGAAGGTGACGACCCACGGCTCCCGACACCGACGGCGATGCGTCGCCGAGCACGGCCATCGACACCGAAAACGGCGCCGCGTGTCGACGCCCCGTCCGACTCCCGAATTGAACGCCGGAGGACGTGCTCGCTTCGCTGTGCGCGCCTTCCGAGTCCTCGTTCGCTCCACCCGCGGGGACGGAAGACAAGCCGTTCGATGGTCGACCACGAGTCGGCTCAAAAACCAGTCCGCCCTCCCCGAATTGAACGGGGGACAAGCCGATCTACAGTCGGCTGCTCTACCAGGCTGAGCTAAGGGCGGTCGAACTAGCATAATCGCGGGATCGGACTTAAGCGTTCTCTTTCGATTCGGTCCCGCGCGCACATATCAAACGTAAAATCGACCGACCGGATGGGCGGAGTCGACGTGACCGATGCGCGCCGTATTTAAGTCGGTCGCGCCGCGAGCGGAGGTATGAGCGACGACGACGGGCGTCAGGCCACGTTCGGGGCCGACGGGAGCCTCGACAGGGAAACCACGCCGGATGCGGCCGGCGAGAACGACTTCGGCGAGTCGAAGGCGTCGAACGAGACCGACGGCGGATATAGTCGATACGACGTGTCGAGTTTGCTGCAGAAGGCGGTCCGGCGGTCCGACGAGGAGATCGCCGCGTGGGCGGCCTGGGAACTGGCGCGGTCGGGCTACGCCTGGAACCTCTGGAACCGACTCAACCTCTACGTCGTCGAGGATCTCCGCGCCGGTTCGACGGTCGCGCTCACGATCGAGCGATACGAGACGCTCGCGACCGAGCGGTGGGAGCCGGACGAGTGGCGCGGCCGGCTGTGTGCGATCCACGCCGCACTCGCGGCCGCACGAGCGACCTCGACCCGGGAGGCGTCCAACGCCGACGAGTACTTTCGGCGAGTCGCGGACGTGCGCGCCGCAGCCGCCGAGCGCGACGAGGAACCGGCCCACGACTTCCCGGTGGGCGAGCTCGAACCCGGCGGGAAGTTCGACGCAGTCTTCGACGGACACACGGGCGCCGGGTCCCGGCTCGGGCGTGACACGCGCTTTTTCAAAACTCGCGGGGCACGCGTCGGCCCGGAGGGGGAACCGGAACACAGCGCCCGCTGGCAACGACTCGCGATGCTGCTCGACGAGGACGTGTCGTACTCGAACGCAGAGATCGAGCACGCGGTCGAGCCGGTCGACCCGACGGATCCGTGGGACGAACCGGACGAGATCGGTCGCAACCCGGACCACGATTCCGAACGAAGTCGGAGTGACCGGCGGGAGTCGACCGGGGAGTGAGACGCGATCGACGGACGACGGAACCGACGGTGTAGGTAGCGAACCGACGAAAGACGTATCGACCGGCAGGAACGGGGATCCGTTCCATCCGGCTATCGCCGTCGACCACCGGCGGCGAGACCGGCGAGCACGAGTGCGGCGACGACCGGCACGACGCCGAACCCGGGGACGGAGTCGTCGGTCGCGGGTTCGATCGCCTCCGGCGTCGCGGTGGGCGTCGGCGTCGGTGTCGGCGTCGGCGGTGCGGCTTCGGTCGCCGACTCGACGGCCGCCTCGGCGTCGACGACGCCGTGTCCGTACCGGTCGTCCGGTTCCGATGCCCCCTCCGGGTGGACCGTGGTGTCGACGATCGACGCCTGCAGATCGTCGCCGTCGATCCGGCCGTCGGTCGCGGCGATGGCGAGCGCAGCGATCCCGCTGACGTGCGGCGCGGCCATGCTCGTCCCCTGGAACACCACGTAGCCGTCGGTCGTGCCCGCCTCGGCACTCAGCACGTCCACCCCGGGTGCGGCCACGTCCGGGACCGGATAGTGGGCGGGCCACTCGGGCGGGGGACTCCGGAACGCCGCGGTCTTGTTGATCCGTTCGCCGCTGGAGAACGCCGCGACCGTCCGGTCGTCGCGAACCGCACCGACGGCGAGCGAGTCGTAGACGTTGGCCGGCGACGAGGAGGTCTCGTGCCCCGTGTTGCCCGATGCAGCGACCACGATACGATCGGCTGCACGGGCGTTCCGAACCGGCTGCGTGAACCCGTCGAACGTCCCCGTCGCGCCGAGGCTCATCTGAAGCACGTCGACATCGGCCGTCGCCGTCGCGTGCTCCATCCCGGCGAGCACGCTCGCGAACGTCGCCGTCCCCTCGGCACCGAACGTGTCGATCCCGTACACGTCGGCGTCCGGAGCGACTCCGATGTGCGTACCCGAGGCGGCACCGCCAGCGACCGTTCCCGCAACGTGCGTCCCGTGGCCGTTCGGGTCCGACGCCTCCGCGACGTCGTTGCTCACGAGCGTCCCGTTCTCGTCGAACCGCGCCCAGCCCGCGAGGTCGATGTCCTGGTGTCCGGGATCGACTCCCGTGTCGATCACCGCGACCGTCACGCCCGCACCGCGCGTGTCGAACCGATCCCAGGCGGACGGTGCCGCGATCAACTCGATCCCCGGCGTGTGTTCACCGGCCGGGTCGGCCGTCTGCGGAACCGCGGCAGTCGGCGGTGAGACGTCACCCGCCCGCGTCGACGGGACGTCGATCGGGGGCGTCGTCTCCGAGACCGTCGTCTCAGAGACCGTCGCCTCCGGGGCCGTCGTCTCCGGGGACGTGGCCGCGAACGTCTCGATCTCGACGTTTTCGTGGACACCGGTCACGTTGGTCACCGTCAACAGGTCCTCGCCGTCGACCGTCTCGGCGTCCACGGTGACGAGCATCGCGTTCGCGAGCCAGAACTCCGTCTCGACGGTGACCGCCTCGTGCTGCTCGGCGAACGCCTCGAAGGCGGACTGCTCGGCGGCGGCGTGGTCGTCGAGCTCCTCGATGACGGCGTCCGGGCGATCCGCGTCGATCTCGTCGATCGGCGTGAAGCGAACGACGAGTTCGGTGGACCCGCTGGCGTTCGCCAGCGGTCCCGTCCCGATCGAGTGGCGGTCTGCCGAGGCGTCGACGGTTCCGTTGCCCACCGTCCCGTGACCGTCGTGTCCGGCAGCGATCCCCGGAAGAAGACCCATCGTCACGAGAAGGACGGCAAGCACGACGAGCACGCGTCGCGACGTTCGGCCCGCATCCATATTCACCGGTCGACCGGGGCGGGCAAATAGGTTCGGGACCGTCTCGATGCCCGGTTCCGACAGGCATTACCTGCGGGCCGACCACACTGACGTATGGCTACGATAGCGATCGTCGGCGGCGGTCCCGCCGGACTCAGTGCCGGACTGTTCGCGGGGAAAAACGGTCTCGACGCCGTCCTGTTCGACGGCGACGACACCTGGATGCACAAGGCACACTTTGGTTTGCTTTAGGGTTCAATAAGTAATTACCCCGATTCTGTTTGACTCAAAAACCTGTTCAACTATCTCGGCATCGGGTCGGTCGGCGGCAGCGAATTCATGGCGACGGCACGCCAGCAGGCGGACGATTTCGGCGTCGACCGCCATCAGGGCGAGGAGGTGACCGACGTCGACGTCACGGACGACGGGTTCGTCGTCACGACCGACGATGACGAGTACGAGGCGGACTACGTCGTGCTCGCGACGGGGGCGAGCCGCGACCTCGCCGAGGCGATCGGATGCGAGTTCGACGACGACGGAACGGTGAGCGTCGACATCTCGATGGAGACGAGCGTCTCGGACCTGTACGCGACGGGCGCGACCTGCCGCGCCGACGAGTGGCAGGCGGTGATCGCGGCGGGCGACGGCGCGGCCGCGGCGCTGAACGTGCTCACAAAGGTCCGGGGCGAGGGATTCCACGATTTCGACGTACCGGCGACCGCCGACGAGGTGTTCGGCGGCCTGATCGACGAGTAGCGGACGAAGCCGTCGGAGCGACCGATCGTCGGGTCGACGTCCGGTTCGGGAGCCGGCTATTTATACGGTTCCGCGCGAAGTGGGCGTCGTGGACGAACTCGTCGTCAGCACGGAGGTGTATGCCGATCCCGAGGCGGTGTACGAGTTCCTCCTCGATTTCCCCAGCTACGGGCGGTATTCCGAGTACCTGCGGGAGGTACGAACGCTCGCCGGCGACGGCGGTCCGGGCACGCAGTACGCGCTCACGTTTGCGTGGTGGAAACTCACCTACACGGCTCGGTCGAAGGTGACGGACGTCGACCCGCCGAATCGGATCGACTGGACCATCATCAAGGACATCGACGCGGGGGGATGCTGGCGGATCACGCCGCTGACGGAGGACGACGGGAGTGACGGAGCCGATGACAGGATCGACGAGTCCGACGACTCCGACGGCCCCCGCTGTGAGGTCGCTCTGGAGGTGGAGTTCGACCCCAGTTCGGCCAGCCCGGACGCGCTGGATCTTCCCCGTCTGGTCTCGTTCGACTGGGTGCTGGGGAAAACCATCCCGCTCATCAAGTCGGAAGCGGAGCGCGTCGTCGAGCGTGCCGTCGCGGATCTGGAGGGCCGGAAGCGACCCATCGATCTCGACGTGTACGTCGACTCCGACCGGATCTGAAACGGGCGTTCCCGACCGACGAGGACGCCCGACCCCTGTGTCCGTCCCCCGTCCGACGGACGGAGTCGAAGCCCTTAAGATATACACGGCAGAACTCAGTATTGCGTACGAGGGCTCGTAGATCAGTGGTAGATCACTCCCTTGGCATGGGAGAGGCCCCGGGTTCAAATCCCGGCGAGTCCATTCCGATTCCTTCCCCATAATCGGGGAAATAGAACAGTACAAAGAAGCGTCATCTACCCCGATAAGCGGACAATCGGCGATCCGAGGTCCTCCATCTGCGAAAAGATTAGCACTCGATCCGAGTGGCGGGTCGGAGCCATCCTCTATATTTTGCAACCCAATCTCAGCAAGTCGGACTCACGGTATGATACAAAATACATGAGATTTTGATAATGTGTATAAGCTGTATAGAGAACTCACGTTTTTTGCACCTTTCTCTATATTGCCGGGGTGATAGGTTCGAACCGGGAACCAACATTAGTGTGTACACAAACTCATACACAAAACAAGGATGACCTCGAAGAACATCGGCATCAAGGAGGACGTCTACGAGCGCTTGAAAGCGCACAAACGCGGTAACGAGAGTTTCAGCGAGACGCTCGACCGCATCCTCCACGAACTCGATTCTGACTGGCGAACGAACGCAGGCTTCCTCTCCGACGAGGAAGCTGCCGACCTCGAAGCCGAAGTCGTTCGAGGGCTCGAGGACGTCGACGAGTCGTTCGACGAACTCGGTGACGAGATCGACGACCGACTCTCGGAGGAATCGTGAAGCTCGTCGACGCGTCGTTTCTCATCGACTATGCCCGCGGTGACGACGCGGCGATTGCGTACCTGACCGCTCACGACGAGGAAGTGATCGGCGCGTCGACCATCGTTCTCTCCGAGCTCTATCGTGGGTTGCTGATCACACAGGAGATGACCCGAGAGGAGGCGATGTCGAAGTACGAGTGGGTGGAACCGGTGCCGTTCACGAACGAGACTGCCGCTGAAGCTGCCGACATCTATGTCGAACTCCGAGACGATGGCGAGATGCTCAACAAGAGCGACATCCACATCGCCGGTACTGCGCGTTCTCTCGGTGTTCCACTCGTTGTCGGCGACAACGATTTCGGCGCTGTTAGCGGGCTAGATGTCGAAACGTACAGCAGGTAGGCTGCACTCGCGGTTTGACTGTTTGCCTGCATTTCGTTCCCGGGAGCTATTATCAATTTGACATCATTTCGTTTCCATCGACGGTTGGACGTCGAAGCGTATTCGGAGGTGTCGGTGATCGTCGCTCACTGCGTCCACCGAGCGGCCTGCGGCGGCCGGAAGCGCGCGAACGACTCCGACCCGTATATAAATGGGTTATTGTATTAACGGCGAGACCGATGCTGGCAGGACCGGGATACGGTACGTATGGACCGGAGACCCCGTTCCGATAGTCGAGACAGCGACACCGAACCGCTCCCTTCCCACAGGGGTGATCCCGCCGTTCGATGCCGGTCGCTTCGACCGGCTTCGGGTGTCGGCAGTCGACCGGGACGTTGCGTCATCGACACCGATCGCCAATGACCGAACACACCCGACATCCGAACCACCCACGTATCGACCAATCGGATCGTGTGGTTCCCAGAAACCTGCGTCAAACGGGCGACGCGGACGTCGATCTCGTGATCTCCACCCGGGTTCGGAAGTCGCCGTTTTGGCACCTCTCCGTCGAGGAGGGGTGTCATCGGGCGACGGTGTACAACCACATGTATCATCCGCGGGCGTACATCGATCCCGAGAACGGGGGCGCGGAGGCCGAGTACGACCTGCTGGTCAACCACGTCGCACTGTGGGACGTCGCGGTTGAGCGCCAGATTCGTGTTACGGGGCCCGATGCCGAGGCATTCGTCAACACCGTCATCACGCGGGACGCGACCGACATCGAGACGATGCATGGCAAGTACGCCATCTGCTGTAACCAGGACGGTGGCATCCTCAACGACTTCGTCCTGTTGCGGCCCGGCGACGATGAGTTCTGGTTCTCCATCGCCGACTCCGACCTGCTCCAGTGGCTGCAGGGAGTCACAGTCGGCAACGACTTCGCGGTCGACATCGACGAGATCGACGTCTCGCCGATGCAGGTGCAGGGTCCGAAGTCGATCGACGTGATGGAGTCACTCATCGGTGACGCGGTCGAAGACGTTCCGTACTACGGACTGTTGGAGGCGACGATAAACGGCGTCCCGGTGCTGGTGAGCCAAACGGGATTCTCCGGGGAGGCTGGGTTCGAGATATATGTCCGGGAGGCAACGACGAACGCCGAGGCGGTGTGGAACCCGGTGCTCGAAACGGTCACGGACCACGGAGGCGCCGCGACGCCCGTGAACGGCCGTCGACGGATCGCTGCCGGAATCCTGTCGTTGGGGCAGGACATGGACCACGAGACGTCACCGTTCCAGGTCAATCTCGGCTATCAGATCCCTGACGACAAGGAGGCGGAGTATATCGGGAAGGTGGAACTGGAGCGGCAGAAGGAGGTCATTGAAAACGGCGCGTTTCCGTTCACTCACAAGCTGGTCGGCCTGAAGATGGCGGGCGAACCGATCCGGGAATGGCCCTCGGACTACTGGATCATCTCGGATCCGGATTCGGGCGAGGAGTGTGGATACCTGACGTCGGCGGGGTGGAACCCGGATCTCCGGGCGAATGTCGGTCTTGGATTCGTGCCGGCGGCGATGCTGCAGGCCGCGACCGACGTTCCGCTCGACGACTCGATATACGACGTGGCCCCCGACGTGGAGTTCGACGTGCACCTGCCGGACGAGTACGCCGAGGTGCCCGGCGAGCCGGTGTACGCGACGCTGGCAACGGTTCCGTTCGAGGAGTCAGTCAATCCCAGTGCACGCGAACGGGCCGCGATTCACGCCGGGGACGACGTCGACGGTTAAGAGTCGCGTCGCCGACGGCGAGCCGTGACGGATCGGCGGACGTATCGTCCGGAACGGTCGTAGGTACCGACCGCGATCGAACGACTCTGTTAAGCCATCGCGCGGCCATGATAGCCACACGGAGCTAGGAGCGCACGACGCCGAACGACCCGACATAGACCATGTCCGATATCACAGCAGACGTCCGAATCGAGCATCCCGACATCGTGCTCACGAAGACGGTTACTCACGACCGAAGCTCGACGGTAACGTCAGTGTTGGAGGCGGGAACTGATCCCACGTGGGGGACGTTCTTCTATCGCGTGGAGTCGTCCGACTTCCGACGGTTCGAGAACGGATTGCGGAAGGATCACACTATCGGTGCGTTCGAGCGAGTTATCGAGACCAGGGGCGGTAAGGCGATCTATAGCTTCGAGTACACGGACGAAGCGAAGATCATCTCACCGATCGTATCGTCCGCGAACGGCGTCATACTCGATATGAAAAACGACCGAAACGGGTGGGTGTTAACCGTGTGGATGCCCGACCGGACGAATTTAGCTCCCGTCTGGGAGTACGCGGAACGAAACGGGATCGACATCGATCTGCTGCGTGTAAACGAATACGCCAGTTTGGGGGATACGGACGCGGGACTGACGGATAGCCAGCGAGAGGCGCTCCTCGTCGCACTCGACGAGGGATACTTCGAGGACCCACGGACCGGAACGCTCGACGACGTCGCCGCGGCGCTGGACATCTCGCAACCGGCAGCCAGCGGTCTCCTCCGGCGTGGGACCAAACGACTCGTCGTCTCCTCCCTGATGGACGACGGTGACCGATCGGGGTGATCGCCGACTCCTCGGATTTCACGTAGCTCCGACACGTTCCCGGTGTTGCAGCGGTCTCCTCTGTAGGCTGTTGACGCGGGTACGTCATGACGCCGACTCGCCCCGGGCGGCCGCGTCACGTACTATTTATGCGGGCGCCGGCTGAGGGACGTGTATGCTTCGGAGCGCGCTGACGACGCCGATCCGGACGGATGACGCGGCGGGCGTCGTCGTCGTCGGGACGCTCGTGACGCTGTTCTCATGGACGGTGGTGCCGCTGTGGCTGGTCGCCACCGTCCTCGCCCCCCCGTTGCTCGTGGCCGCACCGATCGCGCTCGCCCCGCCGCTCGTCGCCCGCGGGTACTTCCTCCGGGTGGTCGCCGGCGGCGTCGCCGACGGCAACGCCGAGGGCGCCCCGTCGTTCGTCGGCTGGGGGCGGCTCTATCGCGACGGGATCCGATCAGCGGTGCTGTCGGCCGTCCTGTTGCTTCCGCTGGTCGCGCTCGTCGGACTTGGCATCGCCGCCGGCGCAGTCGTCGAGTTCGGCTGGGTGGATCCGACACCAGTCGTCGAGTCCGCAGCCGGCACCGCCGCGGGCGACGCGGCGGCAGCCTCCGCGCTGGTTGGACTCCTCGGCGGGCTGGTCGGCGTGCTGGCGGTCGGATACCTCGTCGCGTTCACGTTCGTCCGACCCGCGGCGCTCGCGGTGCTCGCGACGTCGGGGCGGCTCCGCGACGCGCTGCATCCGCGGTCGATCGCCGCAGTCGGACGCTCGGGCGACTATGCGGTCGGCTGGATCCTCGCGATGGTCACGCTCCTGACCGGCTACGCGCTCGCGTCTCCGTTCGTCCCGCTGCTCGTCGGTATCGGTGCGGTGTTCGTCGTGCGGGTCGCCGCCCACTCGCTGTACGGCCGCGGCGCGGCGACCGTGCTCCGGGAGCGTGACGAGCCGAGCGGGTCGGCCGCAGCGTCGGTCGACCGGTCCGTCGACGACCCGGCCGAGCCCGGCGACGCTGGCGACCCCGGCGTCTCCGGCGACGTCGGCAAAACGTCGCTACCGGTCCGCCGTCCCGCAGTGGCGGAAGTTCCGGCGGCGGTGCAGGTGGGACGGTCGGTACCGCTCTCGACCGAGCGATCCGGGTCGACTCCCCGGGTCGGGGAAACGGCGACGGGGGCGAGCGAGACGCCGGAGAGCGAGACGGCGTCGTTCGAGTGGGGGCCGCCCCGTGAGGAGCCGTCGAATCGGTGAGAAGCCGCCCGTCCGGCGGGGCGGTGAATCCCCGCCCGATCTCGTCACGGATAGCAAGGGTTGATACGCTCCGGGGCGAACGACCTCGCATGCGCATCGCCGACCGGGGATACGGCGAGGAAGGTAGGGAGCGACTCACGCTCGTCCCCGAGAACGTCGACGACCTCTGGCATCTCGCACACGTTCTCGAGCCGGGTGACCTGGTCGAGGGCGACACCACCCGCCGGATTCAGCGGAACGACGATCGGATGCGGGACACCGGGGGCCAGCGCGAACACATTCACGTCACACTGGAGGTCGAGTCGGTGGAGTTCGCCCGGTTCGCCAACCGCCTCCGGGTCAGCGGGGTCATCGTCGGCTGCTCGCGAGAGGACCAACTCGGCGCACATCACACGTTGAACGTCGAGGAGCACGACGAACTCACCGTCGAGAAGGAGTTCAAGCCGGATCAGACCGAGCGGATTCAGGAGGCGACGGAGGCCGCCGAGAACCCCGACGTCGCCATCGCGACCGTTGAGGAGGGGGCGGCGTTCGTCCACACCGTCCAGCAGTACGGTACCGAGGAGTACGCTTCCTTCACGAAACCGACGGGCAAGGGGGAGTACTCGCGGCCCCGCGAGGAGCTGTTCGCGGAGCTGGGCGAGGCGCTCGCACACCTCGACGCCGACGCCGTCATCCTCGCCGGTCCCGGCTTCACGAAGAACGATGCTTGCGACTATCTCGCGGGGGAGTACCGGGAGCTTGACGACCGGATCACGACCGTCGACACCTCCGCGGCCGGTGACCGGGGCGTCCACGAGGTGCTGAAACGCGGCGCGGTCGACGAGGTTCAAAAGGAGACGCGGATCTCCAAGGAGGCGAATCTGATCGACGAGCTCACGGAGCACATCGCACAGGGATCGAAGGCAACGTATGGACCCGCGGACGTCGCTGAGGCCGCCGAGTTCGGCGCAGTCGAGACGCTGCTCGTCGTCGACGAACGACTCCGAACTGAGCGGCAGGACGACGGCGACTGGCCGATCGACGTCAACGAGGTGATCCAGTCCGTCGAGCGACAGGGCGGCGATGTCGTGGTGTTCTCCTCGGAGTTCGCCCCGGGCGAACAGCTCGCGAACCTCGGCGGTATCGCCGCGATCCTCAGATATCGACTGCAGTGACCGCATCCGGTCACGAATGAATCCGAGACCGCACGCGATTCGTGTCCTCACTTGCCGGTCAGTGACTCGCTCGCGGGGGCAAACGCGATCCGTTGGCCTCGCCCTCGGTCGACAGCGCGCTCGTACAGCATGTTGGCGGCCGCGACCGTCTCGATCCCCGTCCCGCCCGAGTCGAAGACGGTGACCTCCGCCGCGTCGGTACGGCCGGGATGCGTCCCCGCGACGACCTCGCCGAGCTCGGCGGCGACGTGGTCCTCGTCGATCAGGTCGGCCGAAAGCGCGGCACGGAAGGAACCGGCGTCGGTCGTGACCCGTGCGGCGAGATCCGGGACGTACGTCGCCCGTGCGACGAGCTCCGGGGGAAGTTCGTTCTTCTCGGGATGGTACTGGCCCATCGCGGTGACGTGCGTGCCGGGCTCGACGTCGGCGTCGGCGATCACCGGGTCGCTTGCGGTCGTCGCGGTGACGACGACGTCGGCGTCGGCGAGCGCCGCGCCGGCGGAGTTGACCGCACGCACGTCGGCGTCGAGTCGCTCGTCGAACCCGTCGGCGAACGACTCGCGGTGCTCCGCGGTCGGCGAGAAGACACGGACCGCCTCGAACTCGCGAACCGTCGCAGTCGTCCGAAGTTGGCCACGCGCCTGGGCTCCACTTCCGATGACGGCGATCTCAGTCGCGTCCTCGCGGGCGAGCGCGTCGACGGCGACCGCGCCGGCGGCACCCGTTTTGAACGGATTCATCGACGCCCCATCCAGGAGCGCCAGTGGCTCGCCCGAGTCGGCGTCGAAAAGCGGGGTCATGAACCACGCGTCACGCTCGCCGAACCCTGCGGCGTACGTGTACCCGCCCATCGCGCCGGTCTCCGGGAGTATCGCTGCGTAGGTCGTCAGCATGCCCGGCGGGTCGCGGCCGGTGAGCTTCGTCCGGGGCTCGGCCGGGGCCCCCTCCCCGACCTGTCGATACGCGTCGCGGACCGTGGCGACGTAGTCAGCGGGCGTGGCCAGACCGTCGACGTCGGCGCTCGTGAGGAACAGGGCGTCGGTCATGTCCGTCCCATCGGACGGCGGCGACTAAACGGTGCAGGAAACGGCAGGCGTTCCGTGGGAGCGTGCGCGACCACCTCCGTGATCGGGGGAAACCGTCGGATCGGAGACGGACGGCGGCTCAATCGGAGCCGTGTGCCGGCGCCGAACTACCGGGGGACGGGCCATCGCCCGTCGTGCCGTTCGGCGCGTCGGCCGGATCGATGACTGGACCCTTGATGAACATCGCGTGGACCATCAGGGCCAGCGCGATGCCTGCGCCCACGGGCAACGCCGCCGTCAACGACAGCCCGACCAGATTCAGGAATGCGGTGATTCCGATCAGGGCGGCCGGGATGAGCCCGAGAACGTAGTCGTAATACCCAGTCATGCGTCATTGTGTACTATGTGAAGTTCTGTTATAAAATTTTCCCATACGTGTCCAGTTACAATTTGAAAATACTTGGGAATAATATCCATAAGTTATGGAAAGGTTAAGCTGCGGACTGCCGGAACCCCGTTTCCGCCGACGCAACCGAACGGTGGTCGACCGGTCGACCTCCTCGTCCGGCTCTTTCACCGAGCAGTCCGACTCTCCCGCCGAACAGGCTGCTCCTTCCGCTGGACGGGTGATCCCTCCGCGGGTAGCGGTCCCTTCGGCCGGTCGTGTACAGGCGGTGTAAGGCGACTGCCCCGGGGCTTGACCCCGGGGTGAGTTCACCGTCCGTGCACCTCCGAGATGGCGGCAGTACGGACCGGTGGGCACGCGTCTTAAACCGTCTCAGCGTCTACGCGTTGACGAATGAGCGATCTCGATCTCGATCCGACGCAGCTCGACCGGTACTCCAGACACATCATCATGGACGACGTCGGTCCGGAGGGACAAAAGCAGCTCCTCGACGCCGAGGTGCTCGTGCTCGGTGCGGGCGGGCTCGGCTCGCCGATCATCCAGTACCTCGCCGCCGCGGGCGTCGGCACGCTCGGCATCGCCGACGACGACGAGGTGGAGCTCTCGAACCTCCAGCGGCAGGTGATCCACGGAAACGACGACGTCGGCCGCAAGAAGGTCGACTCGGCCGCGGAGTTCGTCGCCGACCTCAACCCAGACGTCGACGTTCGGACACACGAACTGCGCGTCACCCCGGACAACATCGACGAACTGGTCGACGGCTACGACTTCGTCGTCGACGGCACGGACAACTTTGCGACCCGATACCTCGTCAACGACGCGTGTACGCTGGCGGGGATCCCCTTCTCGCACGGCTCCATCTTCCGGTTCGAGGGACAGGTGACGACGTTCGACGGGAGCGAGGACGCCCCGTGTTACCGCTGTCTGTTCCCCGAAGCGCCGCCGGCGGGAATGGTACCGAACTGTGCGACCGCGGGCGTGCTCGGCGTGCTCCCCGGCACCGTCGGCTGTATCCAGGCGACCGAGACGGTGAAACACATTATCGGGGAGGGCGAGACGCTCAGCGGCTCGATGCTGTTCTTCGACGCACTGGAGATGGAGTTCGACAAAGTCGAGATCCCGAAGAACGACGACTGCCCCGTCTGCGGTGAGAACCCCGCCATCGACTCCGTCCACGACGTCGAGTACTCCGCGTCGTGTGCGATCGACGTCGGCGACGAGGAGGGGCCCGAACCCGAAATCGAGGCCGACGACTGAGACCGGTACGGCCGCGGTCCGCGTCCGACCGTCACGTGTTCGATCGACTCGCCACCGTTGCGACTCCCGTTGTTTTCCGTCGCCCTGACCGGAATCCACCGATCTAAAGTCGACATGGCCCGACCGACAACGTATGGATAACGAGGAAGCACGTCAACGGACCGGAGGGGATCGATGACGGAGCTGGCGATCGAGTACGGAACACACGGGCGGGTTCGCGAGGTCGTCGATCGGCTCCGGTACTGTGCGGAACACGTCAGCATCGATTTCGACGGCTGGGAGGAGGCGCACGTCAAGGGGCCGGGACTGTACTTCGCGGTCGTCGCGGACCGGAACTACGGGTCGTACGCCGATGCGATGGGCGAGAACCGGTGGCCGCGCGACGTGTGTACGTCCGTCTTCGACGAGGACGCGTTCGTGGCGGCTGCCGAGATCGTGAGCGTCGAGCGCGATGGCGGGATCGTCGTCGCCGTCGACGGCGAGATAGAGGACCAGATGGTGCGCTTTCGCGATCTGGGCACGCGGTCCGGCGAGGCGGAACTCGTCGACGACGTCGACTACGAACCCTGGATGGGGTCGCGACATATGAGCGCACTCGAAACGTCGGTCCGTCCCGAGGTCGTCGCGACGGTGGCGCTGAGCGAGGAGACCGGGCGCGTGAGCGTCTTCCACGACGGCGACGCCGACTCGGCGCGACGAGACGAACTCGGCGGTCCGTGGCGCGGGGAGTGACGGCCGCCGAATCGCCGCCGCCGGGGTACCGATCCGGACGCCACGGTCGGCGGCCGCCGGCCCGGACGGCTCGCGGACCGCCGGCGAAGCCGCACCGTTTTTAGTTCCCTCCGCGCGAACGGTCGATCATGTACGACGACGTGCTCGTCCCGACCGACGGAAGTGAGGCGGTGGATCGGGCCCTCGATCACGCGATCCGGCTGGCGACGGACCACGACGCGACGATTCACGCGCTGTACGTCGTCGATCGACGCATCGCGACTGCGAACTCCGGCGAGCTTCACGACGAGGTCGTCGCCGACCTCGAGTCTCAGGGCGATGACGCGGTGGCTGCCGTCGCCGACCGGGCCGAGGCCGCCGGCCTCGAGGTGGTGACGAGCGTCGGTCATGGCACGCCCGACAAGGAGATCGTCGCGTACGCCGACGACGAGGGGATCGACGTGATCGTACTGAGTCCGGAGGGGAAATCCCCGCGCGAGCGCATCCGGTCGCTCGGGAGCGTCTCCGACCGGGTCGCCGACGACGCGACCGTGCCGGTGTTCCTGATCAAGCGACCGTGACCGACCATGCCCTGCGACTCACCGTCCTCGGATCGGGGACGGCGATGCCGGTTCCGGACCGCGCACAGGCGGGCTACCTGCTGTCGGCGGACGACCGACATCTCCTGGTTGACTGCGGGAGCGGCGTCCTCGGGCGGCTCTCGGGGACCGACCCGGGCTACGAGGGCGTCTCGACGGTGCTGTTGACCCACCTCCATCTGGATCACGTCGCGGACGTCATACCGCTTCTGAAGGCGCGCTGGCTCGCGGGCGAGGAACACCTAGAGGTGATCGGCCCGTCGGGGACGAAGTCGCTCGTGGACGGACTGCTCGACGTCCACGACTACCTGGACGGCCGGATCGATCTGGCGGTTCGCGAGGTGTCGCCGACGATGCCGTTCACGGCGGCCGGCTTCGACGTCGCCGCGCGGTCGGTGCGCCATTCGATGTCGGCGTGTCACGCCTACCGGTTCGTCGCGCCGGACGACGACCGCGATCCGGCCGACGGCCCGCTCACGCTGTCGGGCGACACGGAGGCGTTCGCCGGACTGGCGTCGTTCGCCGACGGGAGCGAGGTGCTCGTCCACGATTGTTCGTTTCCCGACGATGTCGACGTTTCGAACCACCCGACGCCGGCGAGCCTCGGCGAGTCGCTCGCGGGGACCGAGATCGGGACGCTCGTGTTGTCGCACCTCTACCCACACACCCGTGGGCGGGAGCAGGAGCTGGTCGAGAGCGTCAGGCGCGCCGACTTCGACGGCGACGTGGTGGTCGCGAACGACGGGCTGGTGATCGACGTCTGAACGCGCCGTAGCGACCCGGGTCGTCACCGACGGTGAGATCCGTTCCGGGGGGCGCTCAGCGCTCCGCCGAAAGCATCGTCGCGAGCCGTCGTACCGCGTCGGTTGCGGACGCGCCGAGGACGTACGTGATCGGTTCGATGCCGAACGCGCCCTCGTGATACACGATCGGGCGGACGCCCTCCTGAAATCGGTCGCGGAGGTGTTCGGCTCTGTCCTCGTAGTCGGCGTCGAACCGCAGCGGGTCGTAGCCGGCGTCACGAGCCGCATCGAGTAACGCCTCGTCGGTGCGGACGTTGATCGCGGCCCGCACATCCGGGTCGCGGTCGAGCGCCGACAGGACGGTGCCGGCGACGTGTCTGGAGGCGCCGAACTCGGGGTTCGCCGGCACCTCGACCCGGCCGTCCATCTCGTAGATCCGGCCGGGGATCGCGGCGACGTCCGCGTGGTCGTCGGCGCCGGGCAGCGCCATGCCGACGTTCGTCCCGACGTTCGGAACGAGCCGGGCCGCGCCGTCGGTTCGAGCGAACAGCCGTGCGGCCTTCCGGACGTCCGCGAGCACCTCGCGTTCCGCCTCCAGCCGGTCGTCGGTGCCGCGGACACACAGGTCACAGCCCAGTCCCGACAGCGCCGGCATCGCCGCCTCGTGAAGCTCGCAGATCGGCCCGCGGTCCTCCAGCTCCCGGACGAGTTCGAGCAGCTCCGCGAGCGCGCCGTACTCGTCCAGGTCGCCGTCGGCGAACCCGTCGGCCACGCGCTCGACGGTCGCCGCCGTCCGCGGGTCCTCCGCGATCCGTGGCTCCACCTCGGCGTCGTCACCCACGTACCGGCTCACCGCCGCCTGCGTGACACCGAGTCGATCCGCGATCTCCTGTTGGGTGAATCCACGATCGTCGAGCGCGCGCGCCAGAAGCACCCGCACCGTGGGCAGAAAGCGCTCGACGACGATCTCGCTCGGCAGCTGCAAGGTCATACCGTTCGGACGGGTGCGCACGTCTAAAAACGTCGGCTCCCGAAATCGACCCGTAGAACGGACTGGCTCATCCATCAGGTTCGGGGGACGCTTCCGAGGGTACCTGAGACGACCTCACATGGAAAAACGTACGCAGTATGTCCCGCGTGCAGCCAGTGGCCGCTGACGACCCGACCGCATGGCAGTCCATGGATAGAACAAGGCGAGTGCCTCCGGGTCGTTCGGAAAATCTTCGATCTGCCGCGATGCCGAGAGAACGCAGCTCTCTCGAACCACTTGTCTCCGAGCGAAGTAGGGTAGGGTAGTTCACAGGTCGATCGTGGAACCAACGCCAACAGGCATGAACCGATCCTCGATGGTCGAGTGTAGCGTCGCCTCCGCCGCCTGGCCCGTACAGTGACACGTCGCCACGACCTCTAGAGAAGGCTTCTCGTCCAGCCATGCTGCCACTGTGGCGACGCCGTCGTGATCACGGCCTATCAAGTGTGTACCGCCGACGATGATACGGACCGTATCATCTAGAACGTCCTCTGCGTGTTCGATCGTGTTTCGCATCCCCGAGTGACAACAGCCGAGAACGACCGCGATGCCGTCCGCCGTTTCGACCGCCAGTGCTTGGTCGTCCGGGACGTGATCATCGACGAGAGTACCGTCGACACGACGCTTACCCGAGGGGTTGTCAGGATACGTCCGCGGAATCTCGCCGAGTGCCCAGATTCCGGGCGCTACCTCGACCGGCTCGGTGTGCTCGATCACGTTCGCACCGTCCTCAATACGCTCGCGTGTAAACGGAAATCCGTTGTGTACGCCGTCCTTGTACCGTGGCTGCCAGGCGTCCGGATGAAGATACACGTCGGGGTTGTCGATGAGAAACTCCTCGATACCGCCCGTGTGGTCGTGGTGGCCGTGACTCAGAACGATAGTGTCGAACGCACCGGGATCCATGCCGAGCCGAGCGGCGTTATCCTTCGCGACACCGGTCAGTCCCGTGTCGAACAGGACGGATTCGACGGCTGCACAGAACCCCCACTCCGCAAGCAGTCGCGTCGGGCGGAATATCCCAACGGCGTTGTCCGACAGAATCGTGATATCTGACATACTGTAGCTTGTGACCGTGTTATGCTAAAAGTATTGCACTGTTATATCGTGTTACCTCATTTTTACACAACTATTGCACCATATTTGAACGTGTAAGCACCAGTCGCATCATACTCACGCACAGCCATCAGTCCCGGTCGTGTCGAATGTATACACCAGTTATATTAGTCACTAATACAATGGCACGACCATGGCGTTCAGCGACGATTTGCTCGACGCGGGCACCGAGATCTGGGCCGCACAGTACGACCATCCGTTCGTGACCGAGCTGGCCGCGGGCGACCTCGATCCGGCCGCCTTCCGGCGCTGGCTCGCGCAGGACTACCGGTACCTGTTCGACTACGCCCGGACGTACGCGGTGACCGGCGCGAAGGCGCGCGAGGAGGACGCGATGGCGACGCTTCTGGGTGGCGCCGACGCGGTGCTCTCCGAGGAGCTCGATCTCCACCGGTCGTTCGCCGGCGAGTACGGGGTGAGCGAGGCGGAACTCGCGGCGACGACCAAGCGACCGACCTGCGAGGCGTACACGAGCTTCCTCGTGCGAACGGCATACGAGCGGGCCGTCCCCGTCGCGGTCGCCGCGCTATACCCCTGCATGCAGGGGTACCTCGACGTCGCGGACCACATGGCCGAGATCGCGACGGAGCCGGGAACGGTCGACGAGATCAACCACCGCTACGCGCCGTTTGTCGACACGTACACCGGCGACGCGTTCCGTGCCGAGACGACCGCGCTGCGGGAACTGGTCGACGAGTACGGCGAGGCGTATCCCGGCTACCGCGACGCGATGCGGGAGGCGTTCCTGACGAGCGCCCGCCTCGAGCTCGCGTTCTGGGAGATGGCGTACGTCGGCGAGGAGTGGTCGGCATGAGCGACGACCGCCCCGACGAGGACCTCGGCGCCGACCGCCCCGGCGATGACGACCTCGGCGTCGACCGTCACGACGACGATCGCCCCGACGATGACGACCGCTTCACCGACGAGCTGCGGGACGCCGTTGCCGACGAGTGGACGGCCGCGACGACCCATCGATTCACCCGGGAGCTGGGTGACGGGACGCTCGATCCCGACGTCTTCACGCGCTACGTCGTGCAGGATTACGCGTTCGTCGACGACCTGACCGGAGCGTTCGCCGCCGCGGCCGCCGACGCGCCCTCGATGGACGCCCGTCGTCCGTACGTGGAGTTCCTCGGGACCCTGACCGCCGAGGAGAACGACTTCTTCGCTCGGGCGTTCGACGCACACGACGTCCCCGAGGCGGCCCGGACGGACCCGGATCTCGCCGGGCCGACGGCGGCGTTTCGTGACCTGATCGGTCGCGCCCGTCACGAGGGCGGATACGCCGAAACGCTCGCCGTGCTCGTGCCCGCCGAATGGACCTATCTGGCGTGGGCGAGCCGCGAGGCGGCCGAGCGGCCGGACGACCCGCTGTACGACGAGTGGATCGAGCTGCACGCGACGCCGGCGTTCGCCGAGTTCGTCGAATTTCTGCGAGCCGAGCTCGATCGGGTCGGTTTCGAGCTGTCCCCCCGGCGGCGCGACCGGGTCGGCGAGCTGTTCGCGAGAACCGTCGAGCTGGAGGTCGCCTTCTTCGACGACGCGTTCGCGGCGGCTCCCGCCCGAACGGAGGGCGGCACCGGTCCCGAGGAACTCGACACGACGCTTGGCGACCCGGACGCCACGGAGGAGCCACGCTGATGGTTTCGACCGAGCTGGCCATCGGCGTCACGGTCGTCGCGCTGGGGGCGTTCACCGTCGCGGGGCTGTTGCACGCACGCGGCCGCGTTCGGACCCTGGACGAGTACGTCACGGCTCGGGGGTCGACCGGGCCGGCGGTCACAACCGCGACGCTCGTGGCCAGCGTGATGGGCGCGTGGATCCTGCTCGCTCCCGCGGAGGCGGGCGCCGCGTTCGGCGGACTCCCGGCGGTCCTCGGATACGCCGTCGGAAGCGCGATCCCGTTCCTGCTGTTCATCCCGGTGGGGCTTCGCGTCCGGGAACTGCTCCCGGCGGGACACTCGCTGACGGAGCTGGCGCTGGCGCGGTACGGTCGACTGATGTACGCCTTCGTTGGACTCGTCTCGCTGTTTTATATGACGGTGTTCCTCGCCGCGGAGCTTACCGGCGTGGCCGCGGCGCTCGCGCTGCTCGCCGACGTCCCCCAGTGGCAGACTGCGGCGCTGATCGGCGGATTCGTGCTGCTGTACACCGCCTACGGCGGCCTCGTCGCCAGCGTGTTCACTGACACGCTACAGGCGATCGTGATCCTGCCGCTGCTGGCGGTCAGCTTCGCGGGCGCCATCCTCGCGCTCGGGGGGACCGGACGTCTCCACACCACCGCCTCGTCGGCCGATCCGACGCTGCTCGATCCGACGTTCGGTCCTGGCGTCGCGTTCGGCGTGTACGTCGCGTTCGCGGTGATCGGGGCGAACATGCTGAATCAGGGGATGTGGCAGCGGGTGTACGCCGCCCGCGACGACGCGTCCCTCGGTCGCGGACTCGGCGTGGCCGCGGTGGCCGTGATCCCGATGGTGCTGCTGGCGGGGCTGTTCGGCGTCGTCGCCGCCGCGCTCGGGCTCACGGCTGACGGCGGGGCGTCGGTGGCGTTCTTCCTCGTCGTACTCGAGGCGTTCCCGGAGTGGATCGCGCTCGCGGTCGTCGTGCTCGCGGTGCTGCTCGTTGCCAGCTCCGCGGACACGATGTGTAACGCCATCGCGAGCCTCGTCACGGTCGACCTCGCGCGGGTGACCGACGCCGGGAGTCGCACCCTGGGTCACGTCGGTCGTTTGCTTACCGCCCTCGTCGCGATCGGTGCCGCCGTCGTCGGCGCACAGGGATACAGCGTGCTCGCGCTGTTTCTCACCGCCGACCTCGTCGCGGCCGCGGTCTTCGTGCCGTTCCTCGCCGGGCTCTGGTCGACCGACGTCTCCGATCGGGGTGCACTCGCCGCCAGCCTTGCCGGCCTGGCCGTCGGCACCGCCTACTTCCCGTACTTCGCGTCGACGCTCGCGACTCTGCCGGGCCCGGCGCCCGAGCCCTCCTTCCTCGTCGCGTTCGTCGGCGCGACGGCGGTCTCGACGGCTGCGACCGGCCTCGCCCACGCCGTCGGCAGCGACGACGTTGATCTGCACGCGCTCGACGCGGAGATCCGGCGGCTCGACGACCCGATGACCGACGACGTCGGCTCCGGTGGTGACGGAGCGTGATCGGCGGGCCGCTCTCGGCGACCGGGCCGCTCTCGACGATCGGGGCGACATCGTTCGCCGTGCTGGTGTGGGGCGCCATCGCGCTGGTGGCGGTCGTGTTCGGATACGTGACGGCAACGTATGCGCGCGAACTCCTGACGGAATCCACGGACGGTTCTGCCGCTTCTCGTAACTGAATAAAGTTACGTATCGGCCCGATCGATCCGATTATTTAAGCACACATGCTCCCTTCACTCCCTCATGCGCGGTCCACTCGAGGACGACTTCGGGCGGGAGGTGACGGGCGTTCGGGTGTCGCTCACCGACCGCTGTAACTTCGACTGTATCTACTGTCACAACGAGGGACTCGGCGATACGCGTGGCCCGATGGAACCCGGAGACGACGAGATGGGGACCGACGACGTCGTCCGGTTCCTGGAGGTCGTCGAGGAGTACGGCGTCGAGAAGGTGAAGTTCACCGGGGGCGAGCCGATGCTGCGGCAGGATTTAGCGGAGATCGTCCGCCGGACGCCCGAGTCGATGGAGGTGTCGATGACGACGAACGGCACCTTCCTCCCCGGTCGGGCCGCGGAACTCCGGGACGCCGGGCTCGACCGCGTGAACGTCTCGCAGGATGCGCTCGATCCGGACGATTTCGCCGCGGTGACGAAGTCCGGCGCGTACGACCAAGTGATCGAGGGGGTCAAGGCGGCGGTCGACGCCGGACTCGATCCGGTGAAGCTCAACATGGTCGTGTTCACGCACACCGCGGGCTACGTGGAGGACATGGTCGACCACGTCGCCGAGAACGACGGGCTCCAGCTGCAGCTCATCGAGTACATGCCCGAGCTGACGGGGAAGCCGGAGTGGAACATCGACATCCAGCGCGTCCACGACTGGCTCGCCGACCGGGCGGACCGGGTCGAGCGCCGCGAGATGCACGACCGGAAGCGATACTTCGTCGGCACGGACGCCGACGGCTCCGGCGGGGGGATGGTCGAGATCGTCGACCCCGTCGAGAACGAGTCGTTCTGCGCGAACTGCGGCCGCGTTCGCGTCACCCACGAGGGGTACCTGAAGGGATGTCTCAACCGCAACGACGACCTTCGTTCGATGGGCGAGATGAGCCGCGAGGAGATCGCCGAGACGTTCGAGACGGTCGTCGCCAACCGCGTGCCGTACTACGGGGAGTACATGGTCCGGAACGACGACGGCGAGTACGAACTCAACGAGAAATACCTCGGCACCCCCGTCTGAGGCTCCACGCTCGATCCGCATCGAGCGATGCCCCGCCCGGCGCAACCCTTATCAAATATAATGACATATGGTAACGTATGTCAGTACAGGGGCCACGGATGCGACTTCGACGAACCGGCACCGTTCCGCCCGAGGCCGGAGTCCGTCACTTCGACGAGCTCGGCGACGAGGCGCAGGACGCGGTGTTCGAGGCCGCCGATCGGGCACACACGGTGCCCGACACCGGCGATCTCGACGACGGCGACGTGGTGAAGTTCACGGACTACTACCTCGTCCGGAGGCGATGACGTCGTCCCCGGCGGGATGGACACCCCTGACTCCGGCTACCGGGGTTCGAGTACGCCTCACCCGTCGATCGCGATCGTCGACCGCTCCTCGTCCGTGAGATAGCACTTTGGGTCCGGCGCGAACGGGTCGTCGTGGACCGCGAGCGCGCGGAGCCGCGATCCCCCGCGACAGATGTCCCGGTACGCGCAGTCACGGCACGTCCCTTGCAGGTGTTCCTCGCGGCTCCGGAGACGTTCGACGAGCGGGTTCGACTCGTCGGACCAGATCGCGCCGAACGGTCGGTCCCGGACGTTGCCGAGCGCGTACCCCTGCCAGAACTGCGTGAGGTGGACGTTCCCCACCGGGTCGACGTCGGCGACGCGCTCGCCGGCGGGGTCGCCGCCGTTGCGCCGGAGATACTCATAGATCAGCTCCGCCTGCTCGCGGCCGAGCTCGCGAGCGGCGTACTCCACGAGGTGGGCGGCGTCGGCGTAGTTGCCGACCAGCAGCGTCTCGATTTCCTCGCCGCCGGCGTGGTACTCCCGAGTCAGGTCACAGAGGCGGGTGACCGCCTCGCGGGTCGCGGCCGGTGTCAGGTCAATGTCGGAGATGTCCGCGCCGCGTCCACCGTAGTCGAGGTGATAGAAGCAGAACCGGTCGACACCGACGTCGGCGAGCAGGTCGACCACCCCTTCCAGATCGGCGACGTTGTGCTCGGTGATCGTGTACCGCAGCCCGGTTTTGAGCCCGACGTCGAGACATGCTTCGATCCCCCGGACGGCGGCGTCGAACGCCCCTTCCTCGCCGCGGATCCTATCGTTCCGGTCGCGGAGCCCGTCGACGGAGATCCCGGCGTACTGTAGCCCCGCCCGCTTCAGTTCGCGGACGCGGTCACGGGTGAGCAGCGTTCCGTTCGTCGAGAGCACCGGCCGGATGCCCCGGTCCGTGGCGTACGCGACGAGTTCGGGGAGGTCCTCGCGGACGAGGGGCTCGCCGCCCGAGAAGAGCAACACCGGAACGCCGAACTCGGCCAGATCGTCGATGAGTCCCTTCCCTTCGGCGGTCGACAGCTCGCCGGGCGCACCCTCCGCGTCGGCGGCGGCGTAGCAGTGCTCACACCGGAGGTTACAGCGTTTGGTGGTGTTCCAGACGACGACCGGCCGGCGTTGCTTCCGTTCCGTGATCTGTGGCTCCGCCGAATCCGCGGCGGCGTCGTACCGAAGGCCGTCGCTTTCGGCGTCGAGCCCGCAGAGCAGCTTGCTGACGGAGATCATTGGCTGCCCCCGTCCGCGCCGGTGGGCTCGTCGCCTCCGTTTTCAATGCCGTCGCCTCGGTCGGCCCCGCCGGCCCGGTCAGCGCCGTTGCCCCGGTCGGTCTCGTCGCATCCGTCAGCGCCGGAGTCGATCGGTGCACGGCCGCAGGCGACCGTCCGGGTTCCTTCCGTCTCCTCGTACACGCGCGGTTCGGGGGAATCGACGCCCGCGTCCGCCCCGTCGGTGCCGTCCGCCCTCTCGGTTCCGTCCGTCGTTCCGGCGCCGTCCGCAAGCGACTCGGCGGAGTATCGGTGAAGCTCGCTCGCCGGGCAGATCCAGACGTCGCGGGCATACCAGCCGAACAGCTTGCTCGCCTCCTCGTGTGCGGCGTCCGGCGTCGGCGCCGCGACCGTCCCAACGTGGCGCACGGGGTCGGCCGCCTCGTCGCGAAGGAACACCTCGAACCGTCTGCCGTCGGCCGATCGAGGCCCGCTCTGTCCGCCGGATCGTTCCGTCTTCTCGACCATGCGGTGGTTTGGTTCGATTCATCAAACCCCGTTTCGCGCGTTCCCGCAAACTGAGGACAGGGTGAACATGTTTGCAAAAGCAATAACACGGGGCGATAGCGTACACGCGCGTATGTTCGCCGATATCGACGTTGGGGAGCGCCCCCTCGTGCTGATCTGGGAGGTCACGCAGGCGTGCGGGTTGGCGTGTCGACATTGCCGGGCGGACGCGAAACCGAACCGTCATCCCGACGAGTTGACGACTGCGGAAGGCAAGCGGCTCCTCGACGACGCGACAGCGTTCGGCGACGGCCAGCTTGTCGTGCTCTCCGGCGGCGACCCGCTCGCCCGCGAGGACCTCCTTGAGCTGGTGGCGTACGGCGACGACAACGGGCTCCGGATGACGATCACGCCGAGCGGCACGGCGTCGCTGACGCCCGAACGGGTCCGGGCGCTCGACGACGCCGGGATCGCGCGGATGGCGGTGAGCCTCGACGGCGCGAGCGAGTCGACCCACGACGCGTTCCGCGGTGAGAGGAGCTTCGCCGACACGGTCGCGGCCGCGGAGGCCGCCCGCGATGCCGGCGTTCCGATCCAGATCAACACGACGGTCTGTGCCGACACCGTCTCGGAGCTGCCGGCTATCCGTGACCGAGTCCGTGATCTGGGGGCCGTGTTGTGGAGCGTGTTCTTCCTCGTTCGCGTGGGGCGCGGCGGGATCCTCTCGCCGGTGGGCCCAGCCCGTGCCGAGTCGGTGATGGAGTGGCTCCACGAGGTCGACGCCGAGGAGCGGTTCGGCGTCAAGACCACCGAGGCACCCTTCTATCGTCGTGTCGGCCTCCAGCGCGAGGACGTCGGTCAGGGCGGCTCACGGCGGCGGGCGGGGATCACCGCCGGCCGCGGTTTCGCGTTCGTGAGCCACACCGGCGAGGTGTATCCGTCGGGTTTCCTGCCCGAATCCGCGGGCAACGTCCCCGAGGAATCGATCGTCGACGTGTACCGCGACGCCGAGCTGTTTCGGTCGCTCAGGGACCCTGACGACTTCGCGGGGAAGTGCGGCGCCTGCGAGTACCGCCACGTCTGCGGCGGCAGTCGGTCGCGGGCGTACGCCGAGACCGGCGACCCGACCGGCAGCGACCCCCTCTGTCCGTACGTCCCCGACGGGTACGACGGACCGCTCCCCGATCGCCTTCGGGAAGCTGGCGTCGGTGCGGACTGATCCGGTAGCCCGGCGTCGGTGCGGCATCACGGTTGTCCGGTACCGTCCCCAACTCGGCCACCGTCGGGACGGTTTCGCTTCCAACATTTATGCGGGCGGCGCGCATAGTTCCATGTGAGGTGTTATCATGAAACTCGCGCTCATCGGAGTGGGACAGGCGGGCGGAAAGGTGGTCGATGAGTTCCTCGCCTACGACGCGACGACCGGGGCGGACGTCGTCCGTGGCGCGATCGCGGTGAACACCGCGAAGGCCGATCTCAGGGGCCTCGAACACCTGCCGGAGGACCGACATATCCTGATCGGACAGGCCCGGGTCAAAGGTCACGGCGTCGGCGCGGACAACGAGCTCGGTGCGGAGATCGCCGAGGCGGACATCGACGAGATCCAGGGCGCGTTCGACTCGGTCCCGACCCACGAGATCGACGCGTTTCTGGTCGTCGCGGGGCTCGGTGGGGGGACGGGCTCCGGTGGGGCGCCCGTGGTCGCCCGGCATCTCAAGCGGATCTACACCGAACCGGTGTACGGCCTCGGGATTCTCCCCGGTACGGATGAGGGCGGGATCTACACGCTCAACGCGGCGCGGTCCCTCCAGACGTTCGTCGACGAGGTGGATAACCTGCTGGTCTTCGATAACGACGCGTGGCGCAAGACGGGCGAGTCCGTCCAGGCGGGATACGACGCGCTCAACGCGGAACTGGTGAAGCGGTTCGGCGTTCTCTTTACCGCCGGCGAGATCCGGCAGGGCAGCGACGTCGCCGAAAGCGTCGTCGACTCCTCGGAGATAATCAACACTCTCTCGGGAGGTGGACTCTCAACGCTGGGGTACGCCGAGGTCGACGTGGACGAACCCGACCGCGGTGGGCTGCTCTCACGGTTTCGCGAGGCGGACGCGACCCCCGACAGCACGGCGGCGACCAACCGGATCACGAGTCTCGTCCGGAAGGCGACGCTCGGCCGCCTCACGCTCCCCTGTGAGGTCGACGGGACCGAACGCGCCCTACTCGTCGTTGCCGGCCCGCCCGAGTACCTGAACCGGAAGGGGATCGAACGCGGTCGGAAGTGGCTCGAGGAGCAGACGGGCTCGATGGAGGTTCGGGGTGGGGACTACCCACGTCGTGGGGAGGGCACCGTCGCGGTCCTCGTTCTGCTCGGCGGGATCACCAACGTGCCACGCGTGAAGGAACTCCAGCAAGTCGCCGTCGAAGCACAGCACAATATCGACGAGATCACCGACGAGAGCGAGGGCCGTTTCAGCGAGTTGATGGACACCGACGACGAACTCGACTCGTTATTTTAACTGATTTCATTCTGGGAACGACTGGACCGATGCGCTCCGGGCACATCTCCGATTCCCCGGACGAAACTCCGAAGAGGCCGAAGTTACCGCGGGTACGGGCAACCCATCCGTCTTTAGTTAAGCCTCACACCTCGGTTGCGTAGCGGTAGCGAGTTTCTCTTGTAAGATTGGTCGTTGCTTGTGGATCTTTTGAGCGTCTTCGATCAGCCGGTCGAGGAGCGGCGGTGGTG
>LFFM01000095.1_pt1 | contig 51230 bp, 49 predicted proteins | sample 643131 | NCBI WGS metagenome assembly LFFM01 (sample SAMN03777445, study PRJNA286221) | soda lake metagenome | biome: soda lake; feature: Kulunda steppe; material: water; isolation source: sample Tc-Br brine of Tanatar trona crystallizer | place: Russia: Kulunda steppe | collected 2011-07 | reverse complement strand
TGCTCACGATCGACGACCTGTCGGAACGGCAGCTCGACACGGCGGAGATCGCGGTGAAACGCGGGTACTACGAGAAACCGCGGGAGGCGTCGCTTGCGGACCTCGCCGAGGAGTTCGACGTCTCGAAACCGGCGATCTCACAGCGACTCACCCAGGTCGAGCGAAAGCAGGTCCGCTCGCTCGTCGAGTCGTGTCGGTCGTCCGGATACGACGCCTCGGACGGCGGCTAACTCCCGTTCGCCGACGGGAATTCGGTCCGAACCGGCCCTCACTCCCTGATTCGCACGATCCCGTCGCGGAAGACGACGTGGTTCGGGAGGATGTGCTCCTCTCCGTCGGTCTCGATCCGCGTGACGAACAGGTCGACCTCCTGAACGATCCCGCGCTGGCCGGCAACCTTCACCTCGTCGCCGATCCCGTACGGCTGCCGGAGCAGGAGGAAGATGCCGGCGGCGGCCGCCGCGAGGAGGTCCTTCGTCGCGAGCGCGACGAGGACGACGATGGCGAACGCGTAGGCGGCAAGCAGCACGACGAGCGCGATGGTCTCGACGCCGACCTGCCCGAGCGCGAGCAGCGCGGCCACGTAGACGACGCTGTATTTGACGATCGTCGGCAACACGCCGGTTTCGGGGAGTTTCACCCCACGGAGCCGCTCGGCGACGAGCAGCTCCGCCTTGTCGCCGACGACGATCCCGACGATGAGCACAAGGAGCGCGACGAACAGCCGGGGCACGAAGGTGGCGACGTCGGACCAGAAGCGTTCGACGTATTCGACGTCGGCGACGGTTAACGCGACGAATATCGCGACGGCGGCGATGAAGTATGCGGAGAGCTTCGCGACGATGGCGACCGTCGACGTGCCGAACTCGCGGGCCGTTCGCTCGAACGCCGTCCCCTCGATCGTCTCGGGGACGCCCGCGCGCGTGAGTAGCCGGCGGTTGATCACGCCGACGAGGTAGGCCAACACGAATCCGACGAGGAGGACGAACAGCGCGAGCCAGATGCGGTCGGGAACCGCGTTCACGATGTCGGAGGCGGTCTGCATCGACGGCTCCGGCATGATCAGTATTCCTCCGGATCGACCTCCAACACGAGCGTGCCGCCCTTGAACGCCCGGACGAGCCCGTCGGACTCCGAGAGGACGATTGCGGTCGCGTTGGTGTCGCGGGTGATCGCGCCCCCGGCCATGTGACGCGCGCCGAGTCCCTTCGGAATGTCGACGCCCTCCGCGGCGGGTTCGAGGTAGCGGTACGCGGAGACGATCTTGCCGGAGTCGGAGACGACGAACGCGCCGTCGAGCCGCGAGAACTCCTTCAACATCACGTTAACGATGGGGTCGCCGACGTGGACGTGGGACTTCTCGAACGGGTTGTACGAGAGCGGTCGCGACTTGTTCATCACCTTCCCGGCGTCGCCGACGACGAACAGCGCGCCCACCGGCTTCCCCTTTTGTCCCTTCTTGCCCAGCTCCATGGCGACCTCGAAGACGTCACGGATGACGCTCGGGTCGGCCCGGGAGTTGACGAAGAGGTCGTAGATCCCGGTGTGAACGGTCGAGTCGACGTTCACTCGAACGACCGAGTCGATCGCGTCGCCGAAGACGGAGACGATACAGACGACCTCGTCGCCCTCGTCGATCAGGTCATCGTTCATCGCCCCCTCGATCCCGAACCGGATCCGGTCGCGCACGTTCTCGAACGGGAGCGGCAGCTCGACGAACGTCTCCGCGTCGACGTCGTTCTCGGAGGCGACCACGACGATCGACGGGTCCTCCTCCACGAGCCGGTCGTGGAAGGACGCGGAGGGTGAAAACAGCAACACCGCATCGGCGTCGTCGACGAGATCCGCGAGGTGGTCGGTGAGTGATGCCATCGGTTACGCCAACAACTCCCGGCGGACGTAAAGCCGTTGCGTCGCCGTCGTACGTGCGTCTGACGCCGTTCGTCCATCCGGCGCCGTTCGTGCGCTCAAGGTCGTTCGATGAGGGAGCTTTTCACGGGACGGCCGCCCGCCGACACCGATTTGCCGCTGCGCGCCGAGCGTCCCGTATGTCACGTCGCCCGGAGACGATCACGAGCGTCGGGGTCGACGTCGGCACGACGACGACGCAGGTCGTCGTGAGTCGACTCCGCGTCTCTGCACCGACGTACGACGGCGCGGAAGCTCCCGAGATACGCGACCGAACCGTCGTCCACCGAAGCGACGTCCATTCGACGCCGCTCGTCGACCCGGAGACCGTCGACGTCGACGCGGTCGCACGGATCGTCGCCGAGGAGTTCGCCGCAGCGGGGATCACCTCCGGGGACGTGGACACCGGCGCGGTCATCGTCACCGGCGAGACGGCCACGCGACGGAACGCGGAGCCGTTGGTCCACCACATCGCGAGCGACGCCGGCGACTTCGTCGCGGCCGCCGCCGGAGGAGCCCTCGAAGCGGTCCTTGCCGGTCGCGGGTCGGGTGCGGCCGCCCACGCCGCCGAGACGGGCATGACCGTCGCCAACGTCGACGTCGGCGGGGGAACGACGAACGTCGCGGTCTTCGACCCGGACGGAGTCGTCGACACTCGGTGTCTCGACGTCGGCGCACGCCTGGTCAGGATCGACGACGGGATCGTGGTCCACGTCTCCGAGGTCGCCCGCCGGATCGTCGACGAGCGAGGATATGAGCTGGCTGTCGGCGACGAAGCGACGTCGAACCGGCTTCGGCCGTTGGCGGCCGCCTCGGCCGACCTGATCGCCGATCTTCTCGACGGGCCACCGTTCGATTCGCTGACCGAGGCGCTCGCGATCGGCCCGCGTCCCTCGGCTCCCGTCGCCATCGATGCCGTCGTCGTTACGGGCGGCGTCGGGCACCTGCTGAACGACGTGCTGGCCGATTCGGACACCCCGTCCGATCCGGATTCGCCGTCCGATCCGAACATCCCCGTCGACCCGCCGGATCCGTTCGAGTTCGGTGATCTCGGTCCGCTTTTGGCCGCGGCGCTCGGCGAGCGGCTGGCGGATCGGCGACTCCTCACGCTCGCCGAGGACCTCCGTGCGACGGTCGTCGGCGTCGGCACCGAGTCGACGACGTTCAGCGGTCGGACCGTCCGTCTCGACGAGTCGTTGCTCCCGCTTCGGGACCTGCCCGTCGTCTCGACCGGTCCGCTGGGCGAGGACCCTCACTCCCCGGTGGAGCGGGCGGTCGAGGTCGCAACGAACCTCTACGATCTCACGGACGTTTCGGGAATCGTTCTCCACGTCGAGTCGGTCGGCGAGTTGAGCTACGACCGGCTGGGAACGGTCGCCGACGCGGCCGCCGGGGCGATCGAGCGGCTGGGCGTCCCCGTTGTCGTCGTCACCGAACAGAACTGTGCGAACGTCCTCGGGCAACTGATCGCGGCACGCACCGACGAGGCCTTCCTTGCGATCGACGAACTGCGGCTATCGGAGGGAGTCCGTCTCGACGTCGGCGAGCCGTTTCCCGGACGCGATGCCGTGCCGGTCGTCGTGAAGACCCTCGCGTTCGGCGCCTGAGGGGCCGCGGGTCGGATGTGCAAGGACGCTTTCGGGCCCGTTCACCGAACGATCCGGACCAGATCCCGGCGGTACCAGACGATCACCACGGAGAGGGTGGCGATCGTTCCAACCGGGACCACGGTGAGGAGCCCCGCGGCGCCCCCGACGCCGAACCGGGAGGCGACGCCGACGGTCACCCACAGCGTCGAGAGGGCACCCAAGACGAGGACGCCGCCCGTAACCCGTACGTCCTCCCGTCCGAAGCCCCTCCCGAGGAGCACGCTGGCGACCGCGATCAGATGGAAGCCGAGCGCCAACGGCCACGCCCGAATCGAGGCGGGAAGGACGCGGAACGGTCGGGTCTGATCGCCGAAGTACGACCAGACGGGATAGAGGTGGTGGCTCGCGCTCGGGTCCGCCGCTCCCGTGTTCACGAACCCCCAGAGGGTGACGAGCGTGAGGTCCCCCGTCCCGGACGGAACGACCGTCATCGGGACCGACAGCAAGGCCAGGACGGCGACAACCGCCGGCGTGGGGCTGACGCGGCCGTCAGATCCGGACGACTCCACGTTCGATCCGTTCTCCCCCGTTTTCGGCGGCGCGTCCGACATACCACGCTTTCAGGATGCGGCCGATTTAGGTCATTCGGCGATCGTCGGGGGCGACGCGTCTGCGATCGAGGGAGATTCCCCGGACGTCAGGAGCGCGACGGTCACGAGTTGCCGACGGCCACGAGTTGCCGACGGTCGTGAGACGGCACGAGAACCCACGAGCCGGCCGCGTTCCGGGTCATGATGTTCCATCAATATGATAGAAACCTATTTGCGACCTGCCGGAGAACGGGACTCGATCCGACAATGAGCTCACCCGTGACGGTGGCGGTATCCTTCGGGGACCGGTAGCATGTCGTCGTTCAACCCGATCGGGGATGTGGGACGAACCCTTCGATCGCTCCTGCTTGATGGAACCGTAACGTGGGACCTCAGCGAGGAGCAGGTCGCGTTGACGTCTCCGGAGGAGTTCGACCCCGACGAGGGTGGCCTCTCGATACACCTCTACCGGCTCGTCGAGAACGAACACGCGTCGAACCAACGTCCGGGGGGCGGAGGGCGCACGGCCGACGCCCCGCTCGTCCTCGAGTTGTACTATCTCGTCACGGCACATCCGCCGAACGGGGGGCCCGTCGGCACCGACGACACCCTCGAACAACACCGGCTATTGAGCCGGGCGATCCACGCGTTCGAGGAACGCGCCGTCGTCCGTCCTCCCGACCTCCTCGGAGCGCTGGCGGACGGACCACCCCTCCACATCACGATGGGCACGGGCGACGATGGACGCGTGATGGACGTCGTGGGAATGTTCGGGAATGGTCCGCCCCGTCCCTCCGTCTCGTATCGGGTAACTCCAGTGATCATCGAGCCGACGGCGGCCGAGGCCGGCCCCCGCGTCGTCGAGACGACGATGGAATACCTCGCACGCTCCGACGGCGTCGACGGCGCCGATGGGTCGGACGACGACACCGCGGAGCGACCATGATCGACGGAGGGCGACCATGACTGATGTGGTGCGACCATGACCGGGCCGGAGCGACGGCGGGTGGAGACGTCGACCACGCGACTATCCGTGGCGGTCGAACCGGTGGATGCCGTGACGGGGCTTCCGCCGCGCGTCCCGATACGGGTTCGCCTCGTCAACCGGCCGGAGTCGTTCACGCGGACGCCGAGCGGTTTGTACGTGCTCACGGATCTCCCGTCGGACGTCGGATCGATCACCGTCTTGGTCGACGGGGCGCCGAGGTACCTTTCGGAGCGTCGCACGATCGAGGATCCGCCGACCCGTGCTGACGACGTACGCGATCCGGATGATCTAGTCGAGCTGATCGAGCTTCTCCCGGCGCCCGCCTACCGATTTTCCGCGGGTACAACGCTCGTCCGCGGCGCCGTGACCGAGAACGGAACGCCGGTTTCGGACGCCGTAGTCAGGCTTGAGACGATCGAGGAGACTGAGGACGGCGATGGTGGCCCCGGAGGCGGCAGTGGGCCCGGAGGCGGCAGTGGGCCCGGCAGTTCCGGGAGCGGCAGCGGCTCCGGCGAGACCGGAGGCGGCAGCGGACTTGGTGGGGGTGCTTCCGGCGGGTCCGGAGCCAACGGGTCCGGAAACGCGACGGCGAACGGTGCCGATTCCGGCCCCGAGCTAGGTGCCCGCGGCCGATCGGACGATCGAGGTGAGTACGTGCTGTGGTTCACGGGAATCTCGGCGGGCGACGTCACGGACGGCGAGATCACCGTCGACGGCGCGCCGCCGATGATCGTCGCTGTCAACCCCGAGACGGGAGCCGAGACGTCGGCAACGATTCCCGTTCCCGTGGGGGCGACGCGATCGCTTGATCTCGATCTGGACCCCTCGAAGTGAGCGGAAGAGGCCGTCTCTCGGGTTGACACGCCGAGAACCGGTCCATATCGCCGATAGGTTTATCACGTATCTCCATGCTTGTTATGTGAGACGTATGAAGAATTTCCCAGAGCGACAATTCCGGGTGCCGCATGGCTGAATACCTCGCTCCCGGCGTCTACGTCGAGGAGGTCGAACGCGGTGCCGCACCGCTGGAGGGGGTGAGCACGAGTACTGCGGGTTTCCTGGGTCCGACGGAGCGCGGGCCGACGGGACCGCGGTTGGTAACGAGCGTTTCCGACTTCAGACGGTGGTACGGGGGCTATCTCGACGACTCGTTCCTGCCCGCTGCCGTCGACGGCTACTTCCGTAACGGCGGCAGTCGCTGTTTCCTCGGTCGCATCTCGGCGACCGACGAGGTGGCCGAGGCGACGCTGTCCGATGATGGGTCGAACGGAACCGACGTCCTCACGATCGAGGCGACCGGCCCCGGCTCGTGGGCCGAACGCGTCGTCGTCATCGTGTCGAACGCGTCGATGCACGGAAGCGACGAGGATCTCTTCCGGATCACGGTTCGGTATTGGGCGGACGACGGGGATGCCGCCGACGCCGCGGCGGCGATGGACTCCACGAACACGACGGACGTAGAACTGCCCGCCCCGGACGTCGAGGAGGTGTACGACGACCTCTCGACGAACAAACGGGCCGGCAACTACGTCGAAAACACGGTCAACGGAACGTCGACCCTCGTCGAGGTGGGCGTCGAGTCGGAGGATGATCGCCCCGCGAACCACGTCGACGCCGACGGGGCGCCCGAGGATCCGGTCTGGCTCGAGGGGAGCTTCTCGGGAAGCGACTCGGTCGACGCAACGGACTACGCCGGCGACGATCGGAAGCCTCCCGAGGACCGAAGCGGCTTCGAGGGGTTCAAACTCGTCCCGGAGATCTCCATCGTGTGCGTGCCCGACGCGGAGGGCGACGATGCGCTGACGGAGGCGGTGATCGACCACTGTGAGGGGATGGACGACCGCTTCGGGATCCTTCAGGCGGGCCGGACCGATTCGGACGTCGGCAGCCTCTCGCCGCCGGATGACACGGACATGGCGGCGTTCTACTACCCGTGGGTGAAGGCGCGACATCCCGAGACGGGGCTCGTCGAGGAGGTACCACCGGGCGGCCACGTCGCCGGGATCTACGCCCGCAGCGACGCTCGCCACGGGGTACATAAGGCGCCGGCCAACGAGGTCGTTCGCGGTGCCGTCGACGTCCAGCGACCCGTCACGAAGGGGGATCAGGAGGTGTTGAATCCCCGCGGGGTGAACTGCATCCGGAGCTTCCGCGGCCGCGGGATCCGCGTCTGGGGGGCTCGAACGTCATCGAGCAACCCGCAGTGGCGGTACGTCAACGTTCGTCGGCTCTTCTTGTTCCTTCGGGGCTCCATCGAGCGGGGGACACAGTGGGTCGTCTTCGAGCCGAACAACGAGGAGCTGTGGGCTCGCGTGCGCCAGACGATCAAGAACTTTCTCACCGACGTGTGGGAGGACGGAGCGCTCATGGGGACGACCCCCGAGGAGGCCTTCTTCGTCAACTGTGACCGGACGACCATGACCCAAAGCGACATCGAGAACGGACGCCTGATCTGTGAGATCGGCGTCGCCCCGACGCGACCCGCCGAGTTCGTGATCTTCCGCATCTCACAGTGGACCGGGGACGCAAACTGATCGGAGGACGAGACATGCCAGACAGACATGGACCCTATCGAAACGCCCGTTACCTGCTCGAGATCGACGGCCTCGTCAAGGCCGGCTTCAGCAGCTGCACCATCCCCGAGAACTCGACGGAAGCCGTCGAATATCGCGAGGGAACCGACCCGCCGACGACGCGGAAGTTGTGGGGATTGAACGACTACGGAACGCTCACGCTCCAGTTCGGCGTGACCGACGACTCGATCGAGGTCTTCGAGTGGCGACGGCTGGTCGAGCGGGGCGATCTTGACGAAGCCAGACGTGACATCGCCGTCATCATCCTCGACGAGGAGGGGAACCCCGGCCCACGTTGGGAGTTCCGGCGCGCGTGGCCGACCAGCTATGATGCACCCGACCTGGACGCAAGCGACGCCGAGGTGGCGATCGAGGGCCTCGAGATCGAACACGAGGGGATGGAACGGGTCGCATGAGCGACGGCGTTCTCCAGACCGAGTTCGAGTTCACGCTACCCCAGGGATACGTCGACGACGACGGAAACCGCCACCGCAAAGGGGTCATGCGGCTCGCCACCGCCGCCGACGAGATCAAGCCGCTCAAGGACCCGCGTGTACAGAGCAACGGCGCGTATCTGACGGTGATCCTGCTGGCACGGGTGACCACGAGCCTCGGCAACCTCGAGGAGGTCACCACCCACGTCATCGAGAACCTCTACGTCACGGACCTCGAACATCTTCAGGACCTGTACCAGCGGATCAACGCCGGAGCCGCCGACCGGATCGACGCGACCTGTCCGGACTGCGGTGAGTCGCTCTCGTTCGCCGTCCATCCCGGCGGAGAGGTGACGCTCGCCACGGAGGAGGAATGACGGGGTACCCGACCGACCAGCTGTTCGAGGAGGTCGCCTACGTCGCGTACCATTTCAACTGGGACCACGACACGATCCTCGAGATGCCACACTGGGAGCGCCGTCGCTGGTGTGTCGAGATCAGTCGGATAAACGACCAGCTGAACGAATCGGAGCGATGACGACCGGCGAGCGGACGAATCCGTATCTCGGATTCCGGTTCCAGGTCGAGCTCTCGGGGCTGGTGGTCGGCGGCTTCTCCGAGGTCGGGGGGTTGGGCGTCGAACTCGGGACCGAATCGTACGAGGAGGGCGGGACGAACGGATTTACGCACGTCCTCCCGACCCGAGTGACCCATCCGAACGTGGTCCTCGAACGCGGCGTGACCGACTCCACCGAACTCTTCGAGTGGGTCGCCGAGGCGCGACGCGGCCCACCGGATCGGAAGACCGGACTGATACTCCTTCTCGATTCGACCGGCGTGCCCGTCCGCGGATGGCAGTTCCTCGACGGCTACCCGGTGAGATGGGACGGCCCGAACCTCGGGGCGGATCGGGGTGCCGTGGCGGTCGAGCGCCTCGAGATCGCCCACCACGGCCTCGAAGGTTTCGCCGTGTGACCGGCGATCGTCGAACGCCACCGCGATCGCGACGCTGCCGGTTCAACGGATCCGATCGAAATTAAAAGCGAGCGGAGAGTCGGTTACAAGCCGAGCGGAGAGTCGATTAAAAGGGGAACAGCGAGTCGGCCTCCGGGTCGCGCTCGATCAGTTCGATCTCGTGGCCGTCGGGGTCCTTGGTGAACGCGTAGAGGTCATCACAGCTCTCCGGGTCGCGGTAGTCCTCCGCCTCCCGTTCCATGAGCCGTCCCCAGTCCTCGTGGAGGTCGTCCACGCGAATACAGAGGTGTCCCCACGCATCGCCGAGGTCGTAGGTCCGGCCGTCGTAGTTGTAGGTCAGCTCGACGGCCATCGCCTCGGTGGCGGCGTCCCGCGGCTTCACGAAGTAGTTCGCGAAGGTGTCCGACTCCCACCGACCGGTCTCCTCGTACTCGAACTTGCGGTTCCAGAAGCCGAGCGACTCGTCTGCGTCCTCGACGCGGATCATCGTGTGGTCGATGGACCAGCGCGCCCCGTGGTCGCGCTTGACGATCTCGATCTCGTGGCCGTCGGGATCCTTCACGAAGGCGTATCGGCCGCCACAGGACTCGGGATCCCGATAGTCGTCGACGCCGCCCTCCATCAGCTCCTCGTAGGCCTCCTCCAGCTCGTCGGTCGGGACGCGGACGGCGATGTGTCCCCACGCGTCGCCCATCTCGAGATCGTCGGCGCCCTCGTTGTGGGTCAACTCGAGTAGGGCCCCGTCCTCGTGCATCTCCTCGGGGCCCATGTAGACGATGGTGAAGCCGTCGCCGTCGTATCGGTCCTTCTCCTCGTAGTCGAGGTGGGTGCCGTACCAGTCCATCGACTCCTCGAGGTCGCTGACGCGGATCATCGTGTGATCGACGGTTCCGTCCATATGGTCAACTATGCACCGTCCGATCTCTTAAAGTGTACGATTTATTTATCGTACAAAAATATCTGTAAATATTGTCCGCCTCGTTCGACGTGGGCACAGCACCACGACGGAATCATGGACGATGGAGCAGACTGACGGACGATGGAGCAGACTGACGGACGATGGAGCAGACTGACGGACGATGGAGCAGACTGACGGACGATGGAGCAGAAGGGTGGCGATCGCTATCCTCGATATGCGGTGTGTGGAGCGGGTCGGCAACGACTGTTCAGGGCGGGGAGGATGTCAAAGAATGCGAGGAAAATGCCCCGGGGCTTGACGCCGAGGCGATTCACATGCAGAACTACTCGTGTCGATCGGGATGAATTTCGTTGCCCCCACACCGACGATATATTTATTTTTGTTGACGTGATCGAACGACCCGTCATGGGCTCGACAGGCACGTATCCGACGGAGCATCCGCTCGATCCGCTCTCTCCCGACGAGATCGAGGATGTTACCGAGATCGTTAGCGACGAGAAGACCATCACCGATCGGACGCGATTCATCGAGATATCACTCTCCGAGCCGCCGAAAGAGGACCTCCTCGCGTACGAGCGGGAGGGCGCGTCGGTGGATCGGAAGGCGAGCGTCGTCGTGCGTGACAAGGCGGACCGAACGACCTACGAGGGAACCGTCTCGTTGGATGATGGAACCGTCACCTCGTGGGAACACCTGGCGGACGTCCAGCCGCGAATGGTCGGCGAGGAGTTCGTCGCCGTTGAGGAGGTAGTGAAATCGAACGAGGCGTTTCGCGAGGCGGTACGGAAGCGCGGCGCGGACCCCGACCTCGCCATCGTCACCGCTTGGTCCGCCGGACACGACTTCGTCCCCGAAGACGTCGACCGGAGCCGCCGGCTGGCACACGGCGTCGTGTGGGTTCATGGAAGCGAGGAGGAACGTGGCGCGAACGCCTACAACCGGCCGCTCTCCGGGATCCACCCATGGGTCGATCTTGACGAGGAGGAGGTGGTGAAGGTCGTCGACACGGGCGTGACGAACCCCGACGTGGTCAACAACCTCCGAACGTATCATTACCGCGAGGACGAACGGGAGCTTCGTGGAGACCTCACGCCGTACAACGTCGTCCAACCCGAGGGGCCGAGCTGGGAGGTCGACGGTCGCGAGATCCGCTGGCAGAAATGGCGGCTCCGCGTGAGTTTCAACCATCGCGAGGGGCTCGTGCTTCACGACGTCGCGTACGAGGACGACGGCGAGACCCGGAGCATCCTACGGCGAGCGTCGTTCCCGGAGGTGGCAACGCCGTACAACGATCCCGATCCGAACCACTACTGGAAGACGCCCTTCGACGTCGGGGAATACGGGATCGGCAGACTCGCCAATTCGCTAACCGAGGGCTGTGACTGTCTCGGGTACATGCACTACTTCGACGCGATCCTCAACGACCCGGACGGAAATCCCGCAGTCATCGAGAACGCGATCTGCCTCCACGAGGAGGACTTCGGGCTCCTCTGGAAACACCACGACTGGCGCGAGGGCGACGACGAGGTCCGACGGAACCGACGGCTCGTCGTCTCGTTCATCTCCACCATCGGGAACTACGACTTCGGGTTCTACTGGTACTTCTATCAGGACGGCAGCATCGAGGCGCAGGTCCGGCTCACCGGCTGTAACGCAACCGGACTGCTGCCGCCGGGCGAGACCGAGAGCGGCTACGCGGAGACCGTCGCGCCCGACCACAAGTCGATGATCCACCAGCACGTTTTCACGACGCGGCTGGACTTCGCGATCGACGGCGAGCACAACTCCGTCCGGCAGGTCGATCTGGAGACGGTCCCGTACGGTCCCGACGGCTACGACACCGAGCCGCATCGGGAAAACGACAGGCATCGGACGAATCGCTACGGGCAGGCCGCCTACGCGAAACGGGAGCGCTACGGGTCCGAATCCGAGGCGCAGGCGATGACCAACCCGCACTCGGGGCGCTACTGGGAGATCATCAACGAGGACGTCACCAACGACGCGACCGGCGAGCCCGTCGGCTACCGGCTGCGCCAGAAGAACGGGAACAACACCGCCTTCGCCGCACGGCCGGGCTCCTCGGACATGAAGCGGCTCGGGCTCGCCGACAAGCATCTCTGGGTCACGCAACACGACGACGACGAGGTGTACCCGGCCGGCGAGTATCCGAACCAGAATCCCGGCGTCGAGGGGCTCCCGGAGTGGGTCACACAGGATCGATCGCTCGTGAACGAGGATCTCGTCGTGTGGTATAACATGATACAGACGCACGTCTGCACACCCGAGGACTGGCCGGTGCTGCCGGCAAAGATGCTCTCGATGAAGCTCGAACCCGTCCACTTCTTCGAGGAGAACCCGGCCATCGACGTGCCGCCCGAACACGCGATCAAGGACGTCGAGAAGTGGAAGACCGAAAACCAGGAGTCGATGCTCAAAGAGTGAAGCCTCGACGCGTGGGTAAACGACGTGACGACACCGACGACGGAACCGCGGGCGTCACGTCCCCATTCGGGGCCCGGCCCGCCCGTAACGTAACGACTATCCCCCCGACTTTCGTACGGTGGCGCATGGACTGGCCACACGACCCCGACGGTGAACAGGGGAGCGAGGGCGGACGCAAGTACGGCCACGCCGTGCTGGCGAAGAAGATCGACGAGGAGGAGGACTTCCCGCTCGCCGCGGCCGACTACGTCGAGGCGTACGGCGACCACCCGGTTCGGATCGACTACGAAACCGTGGTCTCCGTCGAGGAGATCTTTGAGAACGTCGAAACCGAGGAGTTCGCGGACTTCATCGAGTTCCACCAGGAGCTCGGCCGATCGATGCGCGAGGCGGGCTACTGGTTTTATGAGGGCGCCGAGCGGTTCGTCGACGGTTCCGCCTAAGTTCGTCGACGGTCTCGCGTACCCGTCCGTTCGCGGCCGATCAACCGTCCACCGGATCCGGCAGTCCCGACCGTCCCCGTCTCTTTTAAGTCCACCCGGGAAGACCGAGCGCACATGGACCACGAGCGGATCGTCATTCTGGCACACGAGAAGTTTCCCGGCCGCGCGAAGACCGCCCTCGGCGTCATGCGATACGGCGATCAGGAGGTCGCCGCGGTGCTCGACCGCGACCGCGCCGGCGAGCGCGTCAACGACCACGTCCCGGACGTCGACGACGCGCCGATCGTCTCGTCGTTCGCCGAGGCGTACGAGGCGGCCGACGGCGACGTCGAATCCTTATATATCGGAATCGCGCCGATCGGCGGCGGATTCGACGACTCCTGGCGGAAGGACGTCACCGACGCGATCGAGGCGGGCTGTGACGTCGTCAGCGGGCTCCACTACTTTTTAAATGAAGATGAGGAGTTCGCGGCGCTCGCCGCCGAGCATGACGTCGAACTGGTGGACGTCCGTGAGCCACACGACGACCTCACGGTGGCCGGCGGCAACTCCGCCGACGTCGACGCCGCCATCGTTCTCACCGTCGGCACCGACTGCTCCGTCGGGAAGATGACCGCGTCGCTGGAGATCGTCTCGGCCGCCCGCGAGCACGGGATCGACGCCGCGTTCGTCCCGACGGGACAGACCGGGATCATGATCGCCGGGTGGGGGAACCCGATCGACCGCGTGATCTCCGATTTCACCGCCGGCGCCGTCGAGGAGATGATCCTCGAGATCGGCGACGACCACGACCTGCTCGTCGTCGAGGGGCAGGGCAGCATCGTCCATCCGGCGTACTCCGCGGTCACCTGCGGCATCCTCCACGGTGCGATGGCCGACGGGCTCGTCCTCTGTCACGAGACCGGCCGGGAGGTCATCCACGGCTACGAGTCGTTCGAGCTCCCGCCCGTCCCCGAGTACGTCGACCTCTACGAGGATCTGGCCGCGCCGGTTCACGACTCCTCGGTCGTCGCCGGCGCGCTGAACACGCGGGACGTCGCGGACGACGAGGCCGCGGCCGACGCCGTCGCGGCCTACGCCGAGGAGACGGGCGTCCCGGCCGCTGACCCGGTTCGGCACGGGGCCGACGCGATCGTTGACGGAATCGTCGACGAGGTGCTCGACTGATGACCCTCGACGCCACGTTCGAGCGCGTTTCGATGGAGCTCGACCAGCCGTTCACCATCGCCCGGGGCACGCAGACGGCGGCCGAGAACCTCATCGTCCGCGTGACCGACGAGGCCGGAATGACGGGCGTCGGCGGAGCGGCCCCCGCGGCACACTACGGCGAAACCGCGGACACCGTCGAGGCGGTCCTGCCGGACCTGCTTGCTGCCGTCGAGGAGGTCGATGACCCGCACGCGGTCCACGAGATCGAATCCCGCATGGAATCGGTCGTCAACGACAACCCGGCCGCACGCTGTGCCGTCTCCATTGCCGTCCACGACCTCGCCGCGAAGCGCCTCGGCGTGCCGTTGTACCGGCTGTGGGGGCTCGACCCGTCCGACGCGCCGGACACCTCCTACACGATCGGGCTCGATACGACCGAGCGCGTTCGCGAGAAGGCCGAGGCCGCCGTGGATGCCGGCTACCCGATCCTCAAGATCAAGCTCGGAACGGATCGTGACCGCGAACTCGTCGGGGCGGTTCGCGAGGCTGCACCCGAGGCGACCCTTCGGATCGACGCCAACGAGGCGTGGACGCCCCGCGAGACCGTCGAAAACAGCGAGTGGCTCGCCGACCACGACGTCGAGTTCATCGAACAGCCGGTCCCCGCCGAGGATCCGGAGGGCCTGAAGTTCGCCTACGAGCGCTCCGCGCTGCCCATCGCGGCCGACGAGTCCTGCGTCACCCTCGAGGACGTCCCGGCCATCGCCGACCGGTGTGACGTCGCGAACCTGAAGCTGATGAAGACCGGCGGGCTGCTGGAGGCGCGTCGGATGATCGCGACCGCCCGCGCGCACGGGCTGGAGGTCATGCTCGGCTGTATGATCGAGTCGAACGCCTCGATCGCCGCGGGCGCGGCGCTCGCGCCCCTGCTCGACTACGCCGACCTCGACGGATCGCTGCTGCTCGCGGACGACCCGTACGAGGGCGTCGACCTCTCCGAGGGTCGAATCCGACTCGACGAGCTGGATGCCAACGGAACCGGAGCCCGTCTCGCCGAGTAGATCCCTGCGCCAGCACCGTCACGAGGACGAGGCGGATCGCTGGGAACGAATCGTCTCTCCGACCGCCGACCGGACGTTTTTCTTTGCTCACCGTCGAACGGTCGACGAGCCGTGTCACTTACCGATGCCGCTGCCGACGAGGATCGCGACGGGGATCTCACGCTCCTGTTCACGCTGGGCGCCGTGCGCTCGCTCGCCGATCCGGCTGACGCCGTCACCGACGCCCGCGAATGGAGCCGCTACGTCGGGATCGTCGCCAACGACGCGTCGGCCGTCGAGTCGTTCACTCGCCGTCATGGGATCGAGAACGACTGTCGACTCCGGAGCTGGGACAAGTGGGGAACCGTGCAGGATCTCCACGAGACGACGGACACCCCTCGGCACGTGTTCGTCGGCACGACGGCCGCGGATCGACGGGTCGCCACCCACGTCGGTTGGGAGTTTCGGACCGCCGAGGAGGCGGCAAACCGAGCCGGCTGGGCACTCGGAGAGCCGGAAGCGAGCGGCGGCGAGGACGGAAACGGTCGAAAGGACGGAAGCGGTCGAACGCACGGACGGGGTGGCGGGCTGTGGATGCGGCTACGGCGCTACGTTCGTGACCGTCTTTGAGGGAGTCGGAGCGCAGGAACCGTCGGGAGCGTCAGCTCGTCGGAGCGCTCGGATCGGTTAGTTCCGCGGCTCGTCGGCGTCGACCTCCGACTCCTCGAGTTCGACGTCCACGTCGACTTCCGCGTCGTCGTCGAGTTCGTCGAGTTCCGCCTCGATCTCCGCGTCGTCGAGTTCCGCCTCGATGTCGTCGAGTTCGGCGTCAACCTCCTCGTCGCTTACGTCGGCCTCGACGTCGCCGTTCGCGTCCGACTTCCCGAGCTCGCCCTTCAGCGTCTCCAGTTCGGCGTCGACCTCGCTGTTCGTCGAGAGGCTCTCGAGCTCACGATCGATGTCGTCCTTGTCGGAGAGCGCGTCCTCGAAGGCACCCGAGTCCTGCAGCTCGTCCATCGCCTGCGCGCGCGCCTCCATCTCCTCGGTGCGCTCTTCAGCACGTTCGATGGAGCGGCCGACGTCCTCCATCTCGTCGCCGACGCCCGTCATCGCCTCGCTTACCCGGGAGGAGGCCTCGGCGGCCTCGTAGCGGGCCTTCATCGTCTCCTTTTTCGTTCGGAACTCCTCGATGCGGTTCTGGAGCTCGTTCTTCTTGTCGACGAGCTGTTCCTGGGTGTGCTCCAGTTCGGCGATCTGCCCCTCCAGCTCCTCGATCTGGTTCATCTTCGACTTCTTTTTCTCGAGGGCCTTCCGTGCGAGGTCGTCACGATCCTGCTGGACCGCTTCGCGGGCCTGTCGATTGTGGTTTTCGACGTTCTCCTCGAGCTTGCGCTTTTGAATCTCCAGACGTTTCTTTTGGGTCGTGAGGTCCGCGATCCCCTGTTTGACGTCCTGAAGCTCGTCGCGCATCTGTTCGTACGAGTAGTCGAGCGTCTCCGTCGGGTCCTCCGCTCGGTTGAGGAGGGCGTTCACCTTCGAGCGGATGACGTAGGAGGCGCGAGAGAGGATTCCCATACCCGCCCTACACGCTCCACCCGTTAAAACCTCATGTGGTTGAGGACGGGTCGTCGCGTCGACTCGAGTCCGTCTACGACCGCCGCGGACCGACGGTAACGCGCGACGCTTCCTGAAGATTTATTCGGGACGTAAGAGTATCGTCGGTCATGGACATCGGCGTACTCACCGTCCCCCTCGGCGACGAACCGGTCGCGGACGCGTTCGCGTATCTCGACGGGATCGGCGTCGACGCCGTCGAACTCGGCGTCGGCGGCTGGCCCGGGGAGGACCACCTCCCGCGCGGCGACTACCTCGATGACGACCGTGCGCAGGCGGAGCTCGACGAACTCCTGCACGAGTACGGGCTCCGCGTCTCCGCGCTCGCGACCCACAACAATCCGCTGCACCCGGACGAGGATCGTGCCGACGAGGCCGACCGCGAGCTCCGCGAGACGATCGAGCTGGCTGACCAGCTCGACGTCGACGTCGTCACCTGCTTTTCGGGGCTCCCCGCCGGCGCTCCCGGCGATTCGACGCCCAACTGGGTCACCGCGCCGTGGCCGACCGAACACGCCGAGGCACACGAGTATCAGTGGGACGAGGTCGCGATCCCCTACTGGCGTGACCTCGCCGAACACGCCGACGACCACGACGTCGACGTCGCCATCGAGATGCATCCGAACATGCTCGTCTACGAGCCGACGGGGATGCTCGCGTTACGGGAGGCGACCAACCGACGGATCGGCGCGAACTTCGATCCCTCCCACCTCTACTGGCAGGGGATCGACGTTATGGAGGCGATCCGGTTTTTGGGCGAGCACGACGCGATCCACCACGTCCACGCGAAGGACACCAAGGTGTACGACGCGAACGCGCGGGTGAAGGGCGTCCTCGACATCGACCCGTACACCGCGGAGCCGGACCGCTCGTGGCTCTTCCGTTCGATCGGCTACGGCCACGACGAGGCCCACTGGAAAGACGTCGTCTCGACGCTCCGGATGGTCGGCTATGAGGGCGCGCTCTCGATCGAACACGAGGACTCGCTCACCTCCTCACGCGAGGGGCTGGAGAAGGCCGTCGACGTCCTCCAACGCGCGGTCTTCGAGACGCAACCCGGGGACGCATACTGGGCGGAGTAGCGTTCGACGGCGACGGGACCGCGACCGGTTCACCATACCGACATCACGATCGCAACCGACGATGACTGACACACCACTGAAGATCGGCGTTCTGGGGTATCGATTCATGGGCAAGGCGCACGCGAACGCGCTGGCGCGGCTTCCGATGTTCTTTCCCGACGCGCCCGCGATCGAGCGACACACGCTCGTCGGGCGCGACGAGGAGGCACTTTCGGAGGCCGCTGACCGGTTCGGATTCACGCACACGGAGACTGAGTGGGAACGCGCGATCGACGAGGTCGACGTCTTCTACAATCTCGGCCCGAACCATCTCCACGTCGAGCCGTCCGTCGCCGCGCTGGAGGCCGGCGTCCCGGTCCTCTGTGAGAAACCCCTTGCACCGACGTTGGAGGGCGCCGAAACGATGCGCGAGGCCGCCGCGGATGCGGACGTCCCCGCGGGCTGTGCGTTCAACTACCGGTTCGTCCCCGCGATCCGATACGCACGCAACCTGATCGCGGATGGCGACCTCGGCGAGATCCGACAGATACGCGGGCGATACCTCCAGGACTGGCTCGTCGATCCCGAGGCGCCATGGGCATGGCGAATGGACGCCGACCTCGCGGGGTCCGGCGCGCTCGGCGACCTCGGCGCCCATACGATCGACCTCGCGGACTTCCTCGTCGGCGACGCGGTCGGTGACGCGGAGCGCATCTCCGGCCAACTCCGGACGTTCGTCGACGAACGCCCCGTCTACGACGACGCGGGCGACGTCGCGGAGCATCGCGAGGTCACCGTCGACGACGCGTACACCGCACAGGTCGCCTACGAGTCCGGCGCGATGGGGAGTTTCGAGGCCTCACGGTTCGCCACGGGTCATAAAAACGATCACACGATCGAAGTCCACGGATCCGCGGGAAGCCTGAAGTTCTCGCTCGAACGGCTCAACGAGTTGGAGGTGCTTCGGGATGACTCCCGAGGCTACGAGACCGTCCTCGTCACCGACGAGGACGATCCGTACATCGATCACTGGTGGCCGCCGGGCCACGTCATCGGTTGGGAACACACGTTCGTCCACGAGAACTACGAGTTCCTCACGTCGGTCGCCGAGGGTGGCGAGTTCTCGCCCTCCTTCACGGAGGCATACGAGGTACAGCGCGTGCTCGACGCCGTCGGGCGCTCCGACGAGCGCGGCGAGTGGGTCGAACTCGGGTAGCACGAGGAACCAGTCGGGAAGCACGAAGAACCGGCCGGATCACGACGCTCAGCCGGGAAGCCCGCCGTCGAACGGGTCCTCCTCCCACCCCTCGATCTCCGCCTCGTCCGGGTCGTACGAGGCCATCGTCATCGAGCGATCGAACGCGATAGGGTCCCAGACGACCTCGATCTCCTCGTTGCCGGTCGCCTCCTCCACGACGATCCGGTCGCCCGGCTCGACGAGTCCGTCGGCCGGCCAGCCGCCGAACTGCACCTCCTCATTCGGATCCGAACCACGCACGTGGAGCTCCTCCGCCGGGATCGGTTCGCCTTCAACGTGTGTGATCGTTACCTCTCCCCCGTTCGAGTCGATCTCCATCCGCGCGTCCGGGGGTGCGACCGCGTCGATGAACCCGAACATCGCCGCGCCGACGACGGCCAAAAGCAGGACGACGACGCCGATCAGCAGGCCCGCACCCGCCATCGGCGTGAATCCCCGACTGTCGCTCCGGAAACGGCTCATCCGTCGGTCCGTTCGCCCGCCGTATTATAAGCGCTTCCCCCACGGGAATCAACGGTGATAATTTTGTGCGGACGTCCCGAACCGGAACGCCGTTATTCCCTCCGGTCCAAGGAGATCCGTGGCAACGACAGTTCAACGAGCGAGCGGCCGGGAGCGCGGTCCGCGCGGGTTGGCTCGTGCGTGGGTCGCGGCGATGATCCGCCCTCGTCAGTTCTTCGATCGGGCGGTTACTCCGGGGGATCAGGCGCCGGGATTAACCTTCGCGGTCGTGGTCGCGGCCGTATACGCGGTCGGCTGGATGGCGGTCGATCCGGGTGCGATTCCGGCCATCGCGGACCCGCCGCTCCTCTCGGCACTCGTGGTGTTGCTCGTGGTGGTCGCGCTCGCGGCACCGGTCGGCCTGCACTTGACCGCCGCGGTTGCGACCGTCGCGCTCGTGATCGCCAGCCTTGAACGACGCGACGGGGACGGGCTCCGCGGCCGGATCGGGTTTCGCGACCGCGGCGGCGTGAGCGAGACCGTTCAGGTCGTCGCCTACGCAAGTGCCCCCATGGCGCTCGCGGGACCGCCGGTCCCGACGCTGCGGATCGCGTGTGCCGCCTACGCGACGGGCCTCCTGTTGGTCGGAATCCGGTCGGTCCACGGGACGACCCCGATCCGGACGCTCCTCGCGGCCATCCCACCCGCGCTCGTGGGGTACGGGGTCGGATATCGTGCCGTGGCCGCGGCGAGATCGGTTCTCGGCGGCTGAACGGGCGAGGCCGTCGGGCCACTCCCGGACGGGTTTCGACAACCGTTTTAGGCGTGAACCACTCGGTACGCACAAATGGGTCAGTACATCATCCGTAACGACTCCGTGGCCGGTCGCACCCGCGGCGGCCGTGAAGCGGACGTCACGTTCGAACGGCGAGGGAACGACACGGTACACACGCAATGAACTGGGATAACCTACACGACGAGGACGTCGTCTTCGACTTCCACGGGGACTCCCCCCACGATCTCGTCTCCGGCCGCTTCTACCACGGCACCGTCGACGGCTACGCCGAGTTCGGGGTGTTCGTCGACCTGGCTCCGGGCGTTACCGGACTGCTCCATCGATCGGAGCTCGACCGGCGACTGGAGAGTCTAGCGTGGGAGCCGGGAGACGACGTGGTCGTACAGGTGAAAGGCGTCCGAGACAACGGAAACATCGACCTCGGGTGGTCCATCCGGCAGACCGAACGGGAGTTCCGCGGCGCTCTGATACAGGACGGTGACGTGGACCGGCGTCCCGAGGAGGCCGGCGATACGGAGACGGACGAGCCCGAGCCAACCGAGAAGGCGGCGAACGCCGAAGATACGGGAGAGTCCCACTCCGAGAACGCAGCCGAGGTCGGTACCAAGGAGGACGACCGGACGGACGAGACGCCCGCCGATCTCGACGACGCATCCCCTGCCGATGACGCATCCCCTGCCGATGACGCATCCCCTGCCGATGACGCCGTGGTCGATGACGACGAATCGGACGCGAAACCGAACGAACCAGCGCTCACGGAGGACGAGTCCGACGCTGTGGACGACTCGAGCGCGCGTGAGCGCGTCGCCGTTGAAACGCTCGTGGACCGAGTGAGCGACCCGATACGGATCGAAGGCGAGGTCGTAAGCGTCCGGCAGACCGGCGGTCCGACGGTCTTCGAGATTCGCGACGAGACGGGCGTCGTCGACGTGGCGGCGTTCGTCGAGGCCGGCGTTCGCGCCTATCCCGACGTCGAGGTCGGAAACGTCGTCCGCATCGACGGCGAAGTCGAGAGCCGTCGTGGCGAGATTCAGGTGGAGACCGAGAGCCTCGTGCTGCTCGAGGACGAGGCCGCGGACGTAGTCCACACGCGCCTTGCGGAGGCCCTCGCCGACGAGGCCCGACCGGAGGGAATTCAGCCGCTCGCCGGCGACGAGACGATCGCCGAACTCGGCGAGGGGCTCCTCGACGCCGCGGAGGCCATCCGCCGGGCGATCCTCGAATCGCGGCCGATCGTCGTCCGACATCCCGCCACCGCCGACGGCTACGTCGCCGGGGCGGCCGTCGAGCGCGCGTCGCTTCCGCTGATCCGCGAGGAACACGCGAAAAGCGACGCCGAGTACCACTACTTCACCCGTCGGCCCTTGGAGGATCCGGTCTACGGGATGGACGCCGCGACGAACGACGTCACGCGGATGTTACAGGACCGCGACCGCCACGACGAGAAGCTTCCGCTTTTCGTCCTCCTCGCGACCGGATCGACGGTCGAGTCGGAGGACGGATTGGGTCTCCTCTCCGTGTACGGCGCGGACGCCATCGTCATCGACGCCGCCGTGGCGGATCCCGAAGCACGTGAGGCCGTGGAGACGCTCGTCTCCCCCGAGCTGGCGTCCGTCGATGACGACCTCTCGACGGCGGCCATAACCGCCTCGATGGCCTCGGCCGTCAACGACGAGGTCCGTGAGGATCTCGTCCACCTTCCCGCAGTGAGCTACTGGGAGGATGTCCCCGACCGCTACCGCGACCTCGCACATGACGCCGGATACGACGTCGAACGGGTCGCGGAGCTTCGTGAGGCCATCGCGCTGGAGGCGTACTACCAGTCGTACCAGGACAAACGTGAACTGGTGACCGACCTGCTGTTCGAGGACGGCGGCGACCTTGCCGCACACGTCTCCGAACAGTTCCGCGAGAAGCTCGAGACCGAGGTCGACACGGCGACCGAGAACGTCGTTACCGAGGCGGTCGGCGGCGTCGAACTCGCCGTCCTCGACACGGACCGGTACACCCACCGCTTCGACTTCCCGCCGACGCCGCTGTTGCTCGACGACCTCCACCGTCGCCACGCGAACGGCGAGTCGTTCGCCACCGTCGGGATCGGCACGGACGAACTGTACGTCCGGGGGACGACGGACCTCTCGATCCGGGACGTCGCAGAGCGGGCCGCCGAGATCGCCCCCAAGGCGAAGGTCGCCACGGCCGGGGTTCGTGAAGGAAAGATCGAGTTCCTCGCCGGCGAGCGTGACGCCGTCGAGGACGCCATCGTCGCCGCCGTCGCCGAGGAGTTCTAACCGACTTCGAGTCGGCGATCAACGCCTCTGTGGAGGAGGAAACGCGCGGCTCGACTCCTTCCTTTGAGGACCGTTTCGGCCAGTCACACGGGAAACGATCGGCCGGAACCCACACCACGTTTCCGGTGAATCAGTCTCGAGGTCGTATGGGAGTTCGTTCCGTCCGAAGCTGCTCGATAGTTCGACTGAACTATTAACTAAACTCACGGCAGATTTATAACTTATCGTGGTCTCTGGTCGGCCATGGTGCGTGACATCGATCACCAGCGTGTTGACCGACGGAAGTTCCTTGCAGCCAGCGCGGGGGTCGGCGCCGCGACGTTCGCCGGCTGTCTGGGCGGCGACGAGGGCGTCGACGACGACGGAACCGACGACACCGACGTCGATGACACCGGGGCCGACGACGGGGACGACTTCGAGGAGGACGAGGACCTCCGTGACATCATGCTCGGCATTTTGATGCCGGAGACGGGGGACCTCGGATCGCTCGGCCCCGGAATCAGGGACGGTGCCCGCCTCGTGGCGCGGCAGCTCGACGGCGAGGTGGACTTCAACCTCGATTTCGCCACTGGCGACACGCAGACCGACCCGCAGGCGGGGATCAGCGAGGCGGACTCGCTCGTCGACTCCGGCTATCCGGCGGTCGTCGGTCCCGCGGCGTCCAACGTCAACCTTCAGGTGACGCGGCAGTCGTTCATTCCGAACCAGGTGGTCGGGATGTCGCCGGCCTCGACGGCGCCGGCCGTCACCGACCTGGACGACGACGGGTACATTTTCCGGACGGCCATCTCGGACGCGCTGCAGGGTCCCGTGGCTGCCGAGTTTGCGATGGACGAGTTTGACGCGGAGACGGCGGGGACGCTCTTTTTGAACGACGATTACGGGCAGGCGCTCGAGGAGTCGTTCGTCAACGCCTTCGAGGACATGGGGGGCGAGGCGTTAAACCGCGTCTCCTTCGAGCCCGAACAACCCTCCTACACCTCACAGTTGGACGAGGCCCTCGATGATGAGCCCGACTTCCTCTTCGTCGTCGGCTTCCCACAGTCCGGGATTCAGCTCTTCCGTGACTACTACGACGGCTTCCAGGACGACGTCGACCTTCCGGTCGTCGTGACCGACGGTCTCATCGACGACAGCCTCCCCGGCGAGGTCGGCAACGACATGGAGAACGTCTGGGCGACCGCACCCGCGGCCGCCGGTCCCGGCGCCGACTTCTTCGCGGACATGTACGAGGAGGAGTGGGGCAGCTCCCCCGGCGTTTTCAATGCGGAAGCGTACGACGCCGCCGCGGCGCTCGTCCTCGCGAACGCTGCCGCCGGCGAGAATGACGGGACCGCGATTCGTGATAACATCCGGCCGGTGACCGACCCCGGCGGCGAACTCATCACCCCGGAGAACCTCGCGGAGGGCGTCGAACTCGCGGCCGCGGGCGAGGAGATCGAGTACCAAGGTGCCGCCTCGGACGTCGTGTTCGACGAGAATGGCGACGTTGCGTCCGCCCAGTACGACATCTCCCGCGTCGTCGACGGCGCGTTCGAGGTCCAGCGGACCGTCGAGGCGTAGTCGAGTCACGCCGCGATCGCGACCGATTCTTTATAGACGGAACGGCACGAACGGCCGACAGTGAGCGATCCGATCCGAACCGGCTGTTCGCCGGTGGACGACCTGCTGGGTGGGGGATTCGAGCGCGGCGTCGTCACACAGCTGTACGGTCCGCCCGCGGCCGGGAAGACGAACCTCGCGCTCGCCGCGGCGGTCGAGGTCGCCGCCGGCGGGGGGCGCGTGCTCTACATCGACACCGAAGGACTCTCGATCGATCGGTTTCGTCAACTGGCCGAAGCCCGCGTGCACGGGGAGGGCGTCGACGACCGCGGCACGGACGATCGCGTCCAGGGGGAGGGCGAAGAGGATCACGGTACGGACGAGCGCGTCGAAACGATCGCCGGACGCCTAATAATCACCGAGGCGTACGACTTCGACGATCAGCGTGAAGCCGTCCGTGATGCCGAGGAGCTCGCCACGGAGGTCGACCTGATCGTTCTCGACTCCGCGACCGGCTTTTACCGGCTGGAACGCGGAGACGACGTCGAGGGCGGCGACTCGCTGCGGGACGTCGCCAAACAGGTGACCCACCTCCTCTCGCTGGCTCGACGACACGACCTCGCGGTCGTCATCACCAACCAAGTGTTCACCGACCCGGACGCCGACCGGACCCGGGCGCTCGGCGGCAACACCCTCGAGCATTGGACGGGGACGATCCTGCGCGTCGACCGGTTCCGCGGTGGCAACCGTCGGGCGACGCTAGAGAAACACCGCTCGAAGGCCGCCGGCGAGAACGCCACGTTCCGGATCGTCGATGAGGGGCTCGTTGAGGGGCACGAAGCTTGATCAGGAGCGAAAACGAACGGCGGGAACGACGACGGACGACGCGAACGACGACGGCCGGAATCGAACTGCAAAACGAGGAGAAAATCGCGATCGGCACGGCGACCGAGGCCGCCGGGCGTCGGCTACTCGGCGGGGGTCTCAGAGCTCGCCGAGCTTCCGGAGGAGCTGTCCCCGGTACTCCTCGTCGGCGTTGACGCCCTTAATTTCGAGGACGTTCCGCTCGAGCTTGTCGAGGGCGACGTGGAAGGCGTGTTCGGAGCCGTAGCCCTCGCCGGAGCCGGCGACCTGTCCCTCGTTGGTTCGGAGCCGGATCTGACACTGGATGAGCGGCGTGCCACGGAGCTTCTCCTTGTGTTCGTGGAATCGGACGTGCGCGTGCATCACCTGCATCGCGGCGTACTTGTCCGCGACCTGCTCTATCGACTTGACGATGTGCTCCCGGCTCGTGGTGTCGAGCAGGTCGACGTTGGTGATCTGGACGTCCATGGACTCCTCCTCGGTGAAGGTGAGCGCACGGAGGACGTCGGTCTTCGTGACGATCCCCCCGACCATGCCGTCGTCGTCGTCGGGGGTGACGACCAGCCCCGAGAGGTCGTTGTCGAACATGCGTTTGACGACGGTTTCGGCGGTCTCGCCGGCGGACGCCGTGATCACCGGGCTCGACATGATGTCGTAGACCGGCAGATCGAGCATCCGGTCGATGTCGCCGGCACGATCGCCGCTGCCCTGTCGTTCCTGGTCGCGGACGACGAACTCGACGATGTCGTTGGTCGTGACGACGCCGGAGAGCCGGCCGCTCTCGTTGAGCACGGGCAGCCGGGAGACCCCGTTCTCGCGGAGGCGGTTGATCGCCTGTCCGACCCGGTCCTTCTCGTTGATGCCGATGACGTCCTCGGTGGCGACCTGATCGACGGTGATCGCGTCGAGGCTGTCGAGCACCGCTCGGAGGATGTCGTCGACCGTGACGATCCCGTAGAGCTTCTCGCCCTCGTAGACGGGCGCGATCTTCACGTCGCCCTCGACGAGGAGGCGGGCGGTCTCGCGGACGTCCTCGTGTCGGTCGACCGACGGGGCGGGTTTCATCACGACGGAGACCTTGGTGTCGTCCTCCATGCGGGAACGCAGAAGCTGTTTTTCACCGACCACGCCGACGTACTCGCCGTCCTCGGTGACGACGATCCCCTTCGGATTCTCCCGCTCGAAGATGGATCGGACCTTGGCGAGCCGCTCGTCGACGTCTACCTCGACGTACTCCGGCACTGCGATATCAGCGATGTTCATGGTCCAACCGGAACCTACGACGGGACGGGTATTGAAAGTGGGGCTTCGGGCCGAACGCGGGGGGCGCTTCGGTACGGATCGGACGTGAAGGGGTCGGGACCGATCGTCGTGACGCCGAGGCGTCTACTCGGCGTCCGGACGTCGAGCGATGTAGACGTCGTAGGTTCCACGGGAGGCAACCGACGGGGCCACGTCGGCAACGGAGGTCACGATGTTGCCGGCGTTCTCGCTCCCGAGGAAGACGACTTCGGCGTCGGCCGCACGACGACGTATGACGCCCGCGATGCGACCGCTAACGCTTCGTTTTCCGACGAAGGTGTGCTCGAAGGTCGCGTCGGGCGCGATCGATTCCACGCGTCGACGTATTTCCTCGACGGCAGCGTCGGCATCGTACGGTTCGGTCGGATCGAGGAGGTCCCGTTCACGGGCCCACGACGCGTTTCCGTGCGGCACGACGGAGAACGCGAGGACGTCGACGTCGGCGTCGGCGGCGAGATCCCGGGCGCGTTTCAACGCCGTTCGCGAAAGCGGCGACCCGTCGAAGGGGACGACGTACGTTCGGGTCATCGGTCCCTCCGCGTCGTTCCCTCCGTGCCGTGTCGATCGGCCCGCTCCTCCCCACGCCGTTCGGCCCGCTCCGCATCCCGTGGTTCGATCCGCTCCGCACCCCGCGGTTCGATCCGCTCCGCGATCCGATCGCCCGTCTCGATGCCGTTCCACAGCGCCGCGTGGATGCGCCCCTCGCCGGCGACCCAATCGCCGGCGAGGAAGAGCCCGTACGGTTCGAGCGCCTCGGTGGCTGACGTCTCAAGACCAGCATCCGGCAGCGCGTATCGCCATCCCTGATCGTCGACCCAGTCGGGGTCACGGAGACGATCGTCGTCGAGGAGGGTCGCCGCGTGGTCGGCCGCGACGCCCGCCGCATCGGCCATCGGATCGTCGTAGTGGTCGGTCGACCACGAGGGGCTCATCTGAACGATGAGGAGACTCTCGCCGTCGGGGACGTGTCCGGTCTTACACTCCTCGCGGGACAGCCAACCGACCGGATGCTTCCGATCCGTATTTAAAAGGGCGTAGTACGGCCGGTCGACTCGATGGTCGTAATGCAACACGAGCGTTCGAACAGTGCGGTACGGTACGTCGTCGACGGCCGCACGGACATGCGCGATGACGTCGCCAGCAGGCTCGGTGTGACCGTTCGACTCGTCCGACCCATCCGACTCGTCCGACCCATCCGACCCATCCGACCCGTCCGACCCGTCCGATGCGTCAACCGGTTCCGACGCGCCGGCTCCCGCGACCATCTCCGTTGCGTCGAGCAGCTCCGCCGTCTGTGGAGCGGGCGGCGTGTAGCAGACGGCGTCGAAGGGGCCATGCTCGCTCCCGCCGTCGTCGACCAGCGTCCAACCGGCATCGGTTCGCGTCGCGGAGGCGACGCGCGTCGTCTTGTGTACCGTCGCGTCCGTCGCGGCGAGGAGGCGCTTGGCGAGTCGGGTGATCCCCGTCTCGAAGGTCCATTTGTGATCGTCGCGATCGTCGCCCTTCCGTATCGTTCCGTCGGCGTCGAAGGTCCACACCGGCTCCGTCACGTCGACGAGCCCTTCGCGGCCGAGTTCATCCAGCAGGTCGGCGGTTCGAGGATCCGTCGACTTCACGTAGTTCGCGCCGTGGTCGTATCGGCAGCCGTCCCGTCGGCGTGTCGCGGCCCGTCCGCCCACGCCGCGGCTCTTTTCAAGCACGGTCACGTCGACGTCCTTCCCACGGAGCGCGTAAGCGATGCCCGCGCCGGCAACGCCGGCACCGACTACGCCGAGTCGTGCACCCATATGGCTCATTCGTGACGGGCCCACAAGGACGTATCGCACGCGGGCCGGATCAAGCACGTCGAGGCCTCGGCGATACACCGTCATCTCGACGACATACCGTCATCTCGACGATATGCCGTCGCCTCGTCGACATATCGCGACCGAGCGCGAAGCAGACGATGACGTCGACTCGGCGATCGCAACGCCGACGGTGTCCCTGGCGCGGGACGTCGGTGTCGTGGTACGATCGGCCAGTGAAAGCTTTTTGCCGGTAGCCGGCGCATCTCACGGCGTGTACGACGCCGTCGTCTTCGATAACGACGGGGTGTTGATCGGACGGACGCCGTTCGACACGCTCCGGGAGGCCGCCTGGTGTGCCTTCGAGAGCGTCGGCGTCGCGGATCCCGACCTCGCGCACGTCGACGACGTCGCGGTCGGGATGGATCCGGCAACCTTAGCGGATCTCTGTGAGCGGTACGGGATCGACGCCACGGAGTTCTGGCGCGTGCGCGACGAGGCGGCCGCACGCGCACAGATCGCCGACGCCCGCCGCGGACGGAAAACCCCCTACGACGACGTCGGGGCGCTCGACAGCCTCGATGCCACCCTCGGAATCGTCTCCTCGAACCAGCAGGCGACCGTGGACTTCGTGCTCGATCACTTCGGGCTGGCGGGGCGGTTCGAGACGGCGTACGGCCGGGAGCCAACCATCGCCAGCCTCTCGCGAAAGAAGCCGTCGCCGTACTACATCGAACGGGCACTCGAGGACCTCGACGCGGACACCGCGCTGTTCGTCGGCGACAACGAGTCCGACGTTCTGGCGGCGGACAACGCCGGCATCGACTCCGCGTTCATCCGCCGCCCCCACCGGCGGTCGACCGAACTCGACTGCCAGCCGACCTACGAGGTCGACGACCTCCACGACCTCGTGAGCATCTGTGGTCGCTCTCCGATCGATTCGATCTGAGCCCCGACGTTCGACCGGCCGCCGTCGGCTCGCGGTTCGGTGGTGCCCGTGCGGACGGGGATGTCGGTGATTTATAAACGGTCCCCGACCCCGTCCGGTATGGACCTCCCGCCGATCGGCCTCGGGACGATGGGACTCGACGACGCAAACCCGATCGCGGCCGCGATCGATCTCGGCTACCGACATCTCGATACGGCACGGATCTACGACAACGAGGCCGTGGTCGGTGAGGGGCTCGCCGCGAGCGACGTGGCCCGCGAGGACGTCGCCGTCGCCACGAAGATCTGGGTCGACGACCTCGCGCCCGACGACGTCGAACCGGCCGCCCGCGAGAGCGCCGACCGGCTGGGCGTCGACGTCATCGACCTCCTGTACGTCCATCGGCCGTATGACCCCTACGATCCCGCGAAAACCCTCGGCGCGCTCGCGACGCTCCGGGACGACGGCCTCGTCGGCGCGGTCGGCGTCTCGAACTTCGAGCTCGCGGAGCTCGACGCCGCGATCGGCGTCCTTGAGCGGTGCGGGATCCCGCTTGCTGCCCACCAGACGGAACTGCACCCGCTGTGTTATCGGCCTGAGCTCATCGAGCACGCACGCGAGCACGACTACACGGTAGTCGCATACGCCCCGCTCGCTGGCGGACGAGTCCGCGAGATCGACGCGGTCGTCGACGTCGCGGAGCGTCGTGGCGTCACGCCGGAGGCGGTCTCGCTCGCGTGGGTGTGCTCGAAGGGTCCCGTCGTCGCCGTACCGAAGGCGTCGAGCGAGGCACACCAGCGGGCGAACCTGGCCGCTGCCGAGCTACGGTTGACGCCGGCGGAGATCGCCGCGATCGATGCCGTCGAGCGGGAGATCGAGCTATACCCCGAGTGACGTCGGCACACGACATCGTGTGGTTCGACCGCGGGTTGGAACGCGCTCACTCCTCTGGTGGGTCGAGCGATCGCTCGGTCGCGAGATCCGACTTGAGGCTGCCTCGCTCGAAGCTTCGGACGGCGTCGCCGTCGACCTCCGCTTTGATCTTCTGTTCGAGAAGGTTGACCGCGACGCTGTTGGCTCCCTCGGGGATTATCAGGTCGGCGTGTTTCTTCGAGGGTTCGATGAACCGTTCATGCATCGGCTTCACCGTCGAGAGGTACTGGTCGATGACGCCCTCCAGATCCCGCCCGCGGTCGAGGACGTCCCGCTTGATGCGACGCAGAATGCGGACGTCCGCGTCGGTTTCGACGTACAGCCGGAGGTCGAGCATTCCGTTGATGGTCTCGTCGTACAAGGCGAGAATACCCTCGACGACGATGACGTCCGTCGGCTCGACGGTCACCCGATCCGGTTTACGGTTGTGGATCTCGAAGTCGTACTGGGGCATCTCGACCGGGCGCCCCTCCGAGAGCGTCTCCAGATGGTCCCGGAGGAGGTCCCACTCGAAGGCCGACGGATGGTCGTAGTTGACGCCTCGGCGCTCCTCGAACGGGAGGTGAGAGAGGTCCTCGTAGTAGTTGTCCAGGGGGATCCGGGTGACCGAGTCATCGAGGTTCCGGGTCACGAGCCGTGAGACGGTGGTCTTACCGGCGCCGGTCCCGCCCGCGATCCCGATCACGAACGAGGGAATGGCCATGGATCGACATCGAACGGCGGCGCGTTTGAACTCTCCCCTTCTCTCCGCGGGAACCGAACGGGAACGTAGGACACCGAAGCGTATAATGATGACGGGGGTAGGTTTTACCCGCTCCGTGAGGAAGCCATGAGTATGCGTACCGATACCACGGTCCGGGACGTGATGCACAGGGAGTTTCTGGGGGTGAGCGAATCTGACGCGCTCTCGGATGCGGCGAAGCTGATGGTCGCCGAGGGAACGGATTGTCTGATCGTCGTTCGCGGCGGCGAGCCGGTCGGCTGTCTGGAGGCACGCGACGCACTCGGGGCGGTTCTCGGCGGACACGCCGACGACGTGGCCGTCGACGCCGTCATGGGCGAGCCGCTTCCGACCGTCGCGCCGGACGATCCGCTCCCCGTCGTCGGGGATCGACTCGTCTCCGAGGGCGTGAGCCAGGTCGTCGTCACCGAGGGCGGCGAGGCGGTCGGGGTCGTCACCGAACACGACGCGCTCGCGGCGGGGAGGACCCGAGGGGCGGAACGGCGCGAGCGCGACGGAACGGTCGCCGCCGGCGTTGCGGAGTCGATAGGCACGGGTGCCGCGGCCGGCGACGGTACCGGCCCGGCCGGCTCGACGACGATGGCCGCCGACGCGCCGGATCCGTCCGACTCGGCGACGCAGGGGGTCTGTGAGATGTGTGGCTCGCTCGTTCCGTCGTTGACGACCTCGAACGGACAGGCGGTCTGTCCGGCATGCCAGGAGGTATAGCCCCCCCCTTCGTCCGCCGGCAGGCTCAACACCGCCCGGACCGAACGACCGACCATGTCGACCGAGGACGCGATCCGTCTCGTGCCGGCCAGCGCGGCCGACGTCGACGCGGTCGCGGACCTGTGGATCGCGCTCGCTCGCGGACAGCGGAGCTACGGATCGGACCTTCTCACCGCGACGAATCGGACGGCCGTCAGGGAATCGTTCGCGCGGGCCGTCATCACCGGCGAACTGCTGGTCGCGCGCGACGATGACGCGATCGTCGGCTTCGTGAGCTTTTCGCTCGATCACGGCGGCTACGAGCGCGACCGGCCCCGTGGCACCGTCACGAACCTGTTCGTGGTTCCGGAACGGCGCGGCGAAGGGATCGGATCACGGCTCCTCGAGGCCGCCGAACACGGGCTCGTCTCGGCCGGAGCGGCCGTGATCGGCCTGGAGGTGATGGCGGAAAACGACCGTGCACGGGCGTTCTACCGTGAGCACGGCTATGACGTCCACCGCGTCACGCTGACGAAGCCGATCGACGACGATGCCAAGGACGGGACGCGGGGCGACGGTAACGAAGGGGAGGCCGACGGGGATGCCGACTGACCGCCGGACCGAAGGGGGTTTCGTGATCACTCGGCACCTCCGGACGTTCGCCGAAAGCGACACGCTCTCAAAGGAGCACCGAGTACCACCGCTCGCGCCAGAGGAGCATGGGTGGTTCATGCACTCGACTTGTAATCGAGACTTCCCGCGTTCAAATCGCGGCTCTGGCTTGCTACGGTCCGATCCGGCGGAGGCCGTCGTTTCTCATGCGGCCACGGCCGTCGGGTCCGCCGCCTTCGCGGCTTCGATGAATATCGAGACGCCGAGTTCGATCTCGCGTTCCGTCGAGTCGAGCGGCGGGAGCAGCCGGATCGTCTTCGTTCCACACCCGAGCGTCAACAGTCCACGGTCGAGCGCCTCCGCAACGACGTCGTTGCGTCGCCCTTTGGTGTCGAACTCGACGGCGAGCATCAGTCCCTTCCCGCGCACGTCGACGACGGACTCCGGCGCGTCGTCCGCGAGCAGTTCACGCGCGTGCCGGCCGCGCTCGGTCGCGTTGGCGAGCAGGTCGTGTTCCTCGATCGCCTCGATGGTGAACGTACCCATCATCGACCCGAGGAGGTCGCCGCCGCCGAACGTTGACCCGAGCCGGTTCTTCTCCTCCGGGAACACGTCGGATCTGGAGATCGTGGCGCCCACCCGAAGCGCCTTGGCGGCCGCGATGACGTCCGGCTCGATGTCGTAGTGGTCGGCCGCCCAGAACTCGCCGGTCCGGCCGATCCCCGACTGGATCTCGTCGACGACGAGTGGAATCTCGTACTCGTCGCTGACCGTGCCCACCTCGCTCATAAATGCCTCGCTCGGGAAGCGGTAGCCGCCGACCCCCTGGATCGGTTCGAGGATCATGAACGCGACCTCGTCGGGGTTGACGTGGCCGCCCTCGGGCGAGAGCGCGTTCCGGAGACGCGAGCCGTCACCGGAGAAGAACCCACAGTCACACGTCTCGGCGGTGCAACTCCGGTCGGCACAGAACGGTACCGTCTCGATCCCGGCGACCTCCGGGTAGTGCCGGGTGTAGACCTCCTTCGATTTGGTCAACGAGAGCGTTCCGAGGGTGCGTCCGTGGAAGCTGCCGCCGAACGCGTAGCCGTACTTCGCCGCCGGTTTGTGGTCGTGGGTGATCTTCATCGCGTTCTCGACCGCCTCCGCGCCGGAGTTCGAGAGGAAGACCGTATCCATGCCGTACCGTGAGGACACCTCGGTGAGCTTCTCCATCAGGTGACTCGATCCCGGGACGGCCGACGATTCAGGGTCCGGTCCAGCACCGAAGTACATGTCCTGGCCAGCGATCTTCATCGGCTCGACGAGGTCGAACTCGCGGAGCTTGCCGAGGACCTTCTCGTTGTTGTACCCGAGCGGGGCGGCACCGATGTGACACGTGAAGTCGAGGAGGACGTTGCCGTCGACGTCGGTGACGAATGGGCCGTCGGCCTCCCGAGTGACGTCCCAGACGAACTCGTGGGAGTACTCGCTCGGCGCGGCGTGCTCGCCGTGGTACTCGACCCACTTCTCGGCGTTCGGGCCGGGGAGTCCACCGGTGTCCGGTTCCGCTGTGTCCCTGTCCATACACAGTAAGTGTGTACGGCATTCATTAAAACCTTCTCTCGGAGGGAGCGGAGACGGAGGAAAACGTGAGCGAGGATCCGGACGCGTCAGTCGTCGTCGCCCGCCACGGTGCCGGAGTCGTTCTTTTCGGGCGGCTCGCCGACGATCCAGGAGCGCTCTTGGAGCAGCAACGGCTCGCCGTCCGCGGAGAACCGCTTGATCAACCCGAGCATCGCGAGCAGACAGACGAACGCGAACGGTGCGCCGGTGATGATGGCGGCCGACTGCAGCGCGTCGACCCCGCCGAGCGTCATCAGGATTGCCGCCGTCATCCCGAGGATGACGCCCCAGAAGACTCGGTTGATGTTCGACGGCTCCGCCTTCCCGCCCGTCGTCATCATCGAGACGGCGAGCGTCGAGGAGTCCGCCGACGTGATGAAGAACGTCGTGACGAGGATCATGAACGCGATCATGAACACCGACCCGAGCGGGAACGCCTCGAAGAGGATGAACCCGGACACCTCCGCGCCGAGCTCGAACGCCATCACCTGGCTGAAGTCCGCCACCGCGTTGTGCTGGAAGTAGACGGCGGTTCCGCCGACGAAGATGAACCACGGAATGGTCGCCGCGGACGTGGCGGCGATGCCGGTGAACGCGACCTCACGCACCGTCCGTCCGCGGGAGATGCGGGCGATGAACAGCCCGGCGAACGGCGACCAGGAGAGCGCCCACGCCCAGTAGAACACCGTCCACGCGTTCATCCACTCGGTGCCGCCCTCGACGCCGGCGCCGGTGAAGAGGCTCATCGAGACGAAGTCGTTGAACATGCCGCCGATGGCCTCCGTCCCCACGAGCACGAGGAACGCGGTCGGCCCGACGATGAACGTCGCGAGCATGAGCGCGACGAAAAGCACCATGTTGAAGTTCGAGATCCGACGAATGCCCCGGTCGACCCCGAGCACCATCGAGACGGTGAACAACAGCGTCATGCCGGTGACGACGAGGATGATCCCGGTCGTCCCGAGATCGAGGCCCCACTGGAAGGCGAGCCCCTCGACGAACTGGCTGCCGATGAACCCGAGCGAGGTCGCGACGCCGCCGATGGTGGCGAAGACGGCCAGTATGTCCACGAGCTTCGCGACCGGTCCGTCCAAGTTCTCGCGACCGATCAGCGGCGTCAGCGCCGAGGAGACGCGCAGCGGGACGTCCTCGTAGTTGTACGCGAAGTAGCCGATGGCGATCCCCATGATGGTGAAGACGGCGAGCTGCGGGATCGCCCAGTGGAACAGCGTCTGCTGGATCGCGATGGGAATCGCCTCCGCGGTTCCTCCCTCGACGTTGAAAAGCGGCGACGGGTTGTCATAATAAAACAGCGCCTCGGTCGGTCCCCAGAAGACGACGCCGGCAGCGAATCCGGCGGAGTACAACATCGCAAAGAAAGAAAAGAAGCTGTATTCGGGATCGTCGTCCCCGAACCGGAGCCGTCCCCACGGTCCTAAAATGAGGAACACGAGGAAGGTCACCACGAGGAAGACGATGACCAACAGCGCCCAATTGAAGTACTGCAGCATGAAGGCGTCGGCGGTGGCGATCGCCTCCTCGACTCTACTCGGATCGGCGAAGTACAGCAGAATGAGCCCGAGCGTCAACCCGGCTCCGAAGAGGAACACGACCGGGTCGAGCTCCTCACGGAAGCGACCGACCGCGCCGAGGTCCGCCTCGGAGGCCTCCCCGCCGTCGGTTCGGATGTCGGGGTCGGACCCCCGCTCCGCCTCCGTGGCGTCCGTCCCTTCGATCGACCGCCCATCGTCCACGCGAGGTCCGTCGGGTTCTCCATCGTCCACGTGACGTCCGTCGAACTCGTCGGTCATGAACTCTCACCCCGGTTGCACGGCCCACGTCCGGTTCGAGAGCGTTCACCCGCCGTTACCCCCCGCCGACACGCCATGCCTGGTCGTGGCATACCCATGTGGTTGCAAGTGTCATACATAAGAGTTTCTTTTTTTGTGGTTACTGTAAACGTTATTCGTGTATAACCGACCACGATCGAAACGACGGGGTCGATCGGGGAGCGGATGGCGGGAGCGTCCAGTCGGTATATATACTGGCTTTGACCGGAACCAACTCTGGTGGATCGTCCCGTACGAACGGATGAAAACGGCCCACGTCGAAGCGAGACGGTACCGGAAACCGCCGAGGTCCGCTCAGTTCGTCAGCTCTTCGACCGCACGGTCGCGACGATCCTCGCTTTCACGGATCGCCGCGACGAACTCGTCGACGCGCTCCTTGATCCCCTCGCGGGCATCGTCGGGCGAGAACTCCTCGGACATCGAGAGCAGTCGGACGAACGCGCGCAGCTCCTCGTCGGTGATGCGTTCGAACTCGTCGGCCTCGATCTTCTCGATCACCTCGTCGACGTCGATCTGGCCGACGGGATCGACGTTGAACTCCACGGTGACCATTCGGTAGTCGGAGCCCGCAAGCCGCTGTTCGGACTTGGCGACGCCCTCCGAGAGCATGTCTTTAAAAGGCGTGACGTAGCCCATCGTGCCGAGGTGGAGGAACGCGAGCATGTCGGTGATCCCCTGTGTGTACGCGTCCCGATCCTCGTCGTCCGGATCGAAGACCGTCTTCCGGTCGCGGTCCTCGAGACACTCATAAAGGATGCTGAAATCGAGGACGGCGTTCCGAACGCGCCTCCGGATCCGGTTTCGTTTCTGTTTTTTGGAGTGCTCCGTGTAGTCGGTCTTCCGTCCGAGAAGGAAGTCCCGATCGGACGGCGTCAAGATTCCCCGGGGACGCTCGGCGTCGGCGGCCGTCTCGAGCGACGGGGGCACCTCGTCCTGTGACATACCTGAAACGGGGGTATTCACGTGATTAACCTTTGGGGTCGATACAGCCCCGGCGTTCAGACTCAGGGCTGCCGATCCCCGGCGCTCTCGACCGCGGAAGCAAGGAGGTCGACGGCGATCCCCAGGGATCGCTCGTCGACGTCGAAGGTGGGCGTGTGATGTGAGGTGGGATGATCCGTTCCGACGACGAGGTAGGCGGCACGGCCGCCGCGATCGTGGACGCGTTCCATCAGGAACGTGACGTCCTCGCTCGCGCCGAGCGGGGCCTCGGGGATCACCGTGTTGATCCCCTGAATCCCTGCCGCCACGTCGCCGACGAGTCCGCGGAGCGTCGGATCGCTGTCGACGCGGATCGATTCGCTGATCCGACGGATGACGACGTCACACTCGTGGACCTCCGCGGCGGCATAGAGCACGCGCTCCAGCTCCGATCGCGTGTACTCCATCAGGGCGGTCGTCTCGCCGCGAACCTCTCCCTCCAGCGTTATCTCCTCGGCGATGACGTTGCTCGCGGTTCCGCCCTCGACCCGGCCGAAGTTCACGCGCGTCATCCCCTCGCTGTGCCGTGAGATGCCGTAGGCGTTCTGGACCGCCGTCGCCATCGCCTGCATCGCGTTCGTCCCGCCGCTCGGGTCCTTGCCGGCGTGTGCGGCCGCCCCCTCGAACGTCGCCGTGAGGTGTGCCATCGCGAGCGGCTTGCTCGCGCCCGCAACGACGGTGCCGGTCGGGTTGTCGAGTCCGAGATGACAGGCGAACAGGTAGTCGACGTCGTCGACGTACCCGCCTTCGACCATCGGCTTGCCGCCGCCCGCGATCTCCTCGGCGGGCTGGAAGAAGCATTTAAACGTCCCCGAGAAGTCGCCCGCCTTCACCTCCTCGACGACGCCGAGGCCGATCGCGGCGTGTGCGTCGTGGCCGCAGGCGTGCATGTAGCCCGGTGTCTCGGAGCGGAACCCCTCGTCGGCCGGACGGTGTCCCGGCTCGTCGGACTCCGGGATCGAGACGCCGTCCATGTCGACACGGAGGCCAACCGTCGGTCCCTCGCCTCGCTCGAGGACGGCCACGCAGCCGGTGTGTCCGTCGGCCGTCAGCGTGAGTATTTCCTCGTCGACGCCGGCCGCGATCGCCCGATCGTGCCACTCATCGATTGTTTCCTCGGGTGGCACTGCCATTCGGTGGTCCGTGGAGAGCGCTTCGCGACCGACGGCCAGCTCGTCGACGCCGATCCGCTCCAGCTCCTCGACGATTCGAGCCGTCGTCCGGAACTCACACCAGCCGGGCTCCGGATGACGGTGGAACGCGCGGCGGATCGCCGAGAGCCGGGTGCGGACGTCGTGGGACATCGGTTGCCGGGCGTATGCCGTCGAGGTATATAATCTGTCCCGTCACCGATCGCCGTCGCCCTTTTGATCCGGGACGACGTGACCCCGGATCAACGGCGGACGACGTGGGCCCGAGCCGGATCCACACGAAGTGGATGTCTCGTTCTCGAAAGTCGTGCGTTCGGATACGACTGGCATTTATAGCCGAAATGGACGTGTGCGCCCGTCGTTTATAAATAGACGAGCAGCGGACCGCCCGCACCACTCCACAACCGTACCGCACCTTGACATCCTCCCCGCGCTGAACAGTAGTTGCCGAATCAGCTTGTCTCGGCCACCGATCCGGTGTGAACAACGATCTTGACTTATATACGAAATAAAGAGGTATATAAATAGAACGCGCCGGATTTGGCGATTAGGATCCGCACTATGCGGCGCGTTGAGAGGTTCGGCAACTACTGTGAACGGCGGGGCTTTCTCCTTGATTCTCCGTAATCGAGGAGAATGGCCCAGGGCTTGACCCCGAGGCGATTCACGCTGCCGCGCCCGTACCGTTCTCGCCGCCGGGGAACGTCGATCCTTGGGCCTCGAGCAGCTCCTGGTAGCGGTTGCGGATGGTGACCTCGCTCATCTCCGTGACCTCGCTCACCTCGCTTTGGGTGAGCCCGACGTTGGTGAGCTGTCCAGCCGCGTACAGCGCCGCGGCCGCGAGGCCGACCGGTGACTTGCCGCTGTGGACGTTCTGGCGTTTTGCCTCGGCCAGCAGCTCGCGGGCGAGCCGCTCCGTCTCGTCGGGAACGTCAAGCTCGCTCGCGAAGCGAGGGAGGTAGCTCTCGGGGTCGGCGGGCTGGATCTCCAGTTTCAGCTCGCGGTTGATGTACCGGTAGGCCCGTTTGAACTCCTCCTCGTCCACCCGTGAGACGCGGGCGACCTCGTCGATGGAGCGCGGAACGCCCTCCATCCGGGCGGCGGCGTGGAGGCTCGCCGTGGCGATCCCCTCGATGGAGCGCCCGGGGAGCAGGTCGTCGGCGAGCGCGCGCCGGTAGATCGCCGAGGCGGTCTCACGGACGTTGTCCGGGAGGCCGAGAGCGCTGGCCATGCGGTCGATCTCGCCGAGCGCTTGCTTGAGGTTGCGCTCCTTCGAGTCGCGCGTGCGGAACCGCTCGTTCCACGTGCGCAGCCGCTGCATCTTGCGCCGTTGACGGGTCGACAGTGCGTTTCCGTAGCCGTCGCGGTCCTGCCAGCCGATGTTCGTCGAGAGCCCCTTGTCGTGCATCATGTTCGTCGTCGGGGCACCAACGCGGCTCTTCGAGTCGCGCTCGGCCGAGTCGAACGCACGCCACTCCGGCCCGCGGTCGATCTCGTCGGTCTCGACGACGAGCCCGCAGTCGACACAGACCGTCTCGGCGCCCTCGCTTTTGAGGTCGCCCGCGCACTCGGGACATGCGAGTCGCTCCTCGGCCCGGCTCTCGACGTCGTCGCCGACATGCTCCTCGGCGGCGTGGCTCTCGTCCGCTTGGCTCCGGGCCGTCCGCTCCCGGGCTGCCCGCTTTCGATCCGCTCGTTTCTTGCTGGTTCCTGTCCCTTCGTCGGTGGTCGGTGATCGGTTCGTTTGCCGGTCGGTGTGCCGGTGGGCACGGAATCGTGGTGAACTCATGATGATTACGCGGAGGACGGGTGCGACACGCGACGAGAAGGATGAAAGAGTATCGTCGCGATCGAGTATCCTTCACCACGAGTTAGGTGGTTTGAGTATATAAATGTTTGTGTCAATCGCTCCCGTGGCGCTACTCAACATGCCCCGTTAAACGACAGTATGGGCGCCGTAAGGCCGTACTACGAGATAATTCGTGATTCGTGGTAATGAATCGCTCATCGCGGCGGTGAAACGCTTTTAAATATGCGGCGTGAACGGAGCGTATGACCTACGATACCGTCGTGTTCGACAACGACGGTGTCCTCGTCGGTCGCACGCGGTTCGACGTGCTCCGGGAGGCGACCCGGGAGACGTTCGAACAGCTCGGCGCGACCGACCCGGACCCGGAGGACGTTGAGCGAATGACCATCGGCGCGACGCCCGGCAGCGTCGGTACCGTGTGTCAGACCTACGATTTCGACCCGACCACCTTCTGGCGGACCCGCGATAGCACCGTCTCGAAGGCCCAACAGGTCGAGGCCCGCGAGGGTCGTAAGACGCCCTATGACGACCTCGACGAGCTGGAGAACCTCGATGCCGACATGGGGATCGTCTCCTCGAACCAACAGGAGACCGTCGACTTCATCGTCGACCACTTCGAGGGGTTCGAACCGTTCGAGACGGCCTACGGTCGCGAGCCGACCATTCACAGCCTCCAGCTTCGCAAGCCAAATCCGCACTACATCGAACGCGCGTTGGCCGACCTCGACGCCGAGAACGCCCTGTTCGTCGGCGACAACGAGTCCGACGTCCAGGCGGCACACAACGCCGGCATCGACTCCGCGTTCATCCGCCGACCCCACCGGGATGAGTGGGAGCTGAACGTCTGGCCGACCTGGGAGATCGACGGGCTTGCGGACCTCCACGACGTCTGCTCGCGCTGAACGGTCCCGTTCATTCTTCCCTGCGCCGTTCGCCCCGAAACCGCCTCACTCCGGGAAGATGCTCTCCGGGATGTACGCCGAAACCGTCCAGTTCGGTGCGTCGACGACCTCGCTGATCTTCAGATCCATCGCGGCCGAACAGAGGATATAGGCCTCACCTCGGGTCAGATCGCGGGTCTCGGCGAGGTGGTCGATCATGTGTCGCGTCGCCTTCCTCGTCGCCTCCATCAGGTCGTCGCTGATCCCCGTCGTCGCGTACATCGGCTCGTCCCGTCCCGTCGGCGTGAACGGGCCGGTCGTCTCGAACTGCGGCTGTTCGATCTCCATGTCCTTCCGGACCGAAAAGCGGGCGGTCACGAACATCGGCGCCTCGATCCCCGTGACGCACACCTCGCCGTCGCCCTGTGCGGCATGACAGTCGGCCGTCGAGAAGAGGCCACCCTCCACCTCGACGGGGAGATAGACCGTCGATCCCGCGGTCATGTGTTTCACGTCCATGTTGCCGCCGGTCGAGTACGGCGGCAGGGTGTCGTGTTCGCCGTCCGCTCCGGGTGCGACGCCGATCACGCCCGGGAAGGGGTCGAGCGGCACCTCGATCCCGTTCACGAAGCGCCCCACGTCGCCCTGCAGATCCCAGATGTGGACGCCCGCGTCGGGAAAGTCCTCGGGGAGCAACCCGAGCCCCATCTCGCCCGGGAGGAACCCGGTGTACCCCCATCCCTTATGCTGGAAATCGAGCAGTTCGACCTGCAACACGTCGCCCGGCTCGGCCCCCTCGACGGCGACCGGTCCGGTCAGCGGATGGACCGGATCGAAGCTCACGTTCGCGAAGTCCTCAACGGTCGATTCGACGTCGAGCTGGCGGTCGACCGCGTCACGACACTCGAACCTGACGACCTCACCCTCCTCGACGGTCAACACGGGATCGAGCGAGTTGTCCCAGGCGCGATGGATATTCCGCTCCGCGTCCGAGAGGTGGTGATCGACGGTGTACGCTCGCGTCGAGCCGCGCGTTGCGTCCGCTTCGTCGTGATCGTGGGTAGTCATACGTGAACACGTATCGCCCTCGCGGGACTTAAAAACGAGCGTCGCGGCGGTCGCCGAACCACATGTCTTCCCGACGTACCCGAAGCTACGTGTGGTTCGAGCGTCTCCTCGAACACGTGTACGACTACCACGTTCACTCGAACTACTCCGACGGGGCGTTCCTTCGGTGGATGGTGAACGCCGCGACCGAGGCCGGCCTCGACGGCGTCGGCTTCGCCGACCACTGTACGGTCGTCCCGACGCCCGAGGCGGAGCGATACAAGCGGGCGTTCGGTTTCAACCTCGATCTCACCTACGAACGACGGCGGGAGGCGATCGAGACGATCCGCGCCGACGCGGAGATCGCCGTCTTTGACGCCGTCGAGATGGATTACCACCCTGCCCACGAGGAAGCCATCGGCGAGTTCCTTGCTGAGGCGAACTTCGATTACGCGGTCGGCAGCGTCCACGATCTCGACGGAGAGAACGTTCACTTCCGTTCGTACTTCGCCGACATGTGCGAGGCCGAGCACCGAGACCTCGTCGATCGATACGTCGACAAGCTCGTCGCGTTGATCGACTCCGAACTGTTCGAGATCGCGGCCCACGTCGATCTCATCGAGCGCAACCCCCACCTTCGGGGGTTCCTGACGGCCGATGAATACGATCGGGTTGCCGACGCGTTCGAGCGCTCCCGAACGGTTCCCGAGATCAACGCGGGACGGCTGTTCGACGACTACGGGACGGTCCATCCGGCCCCCGAGTTCCTCGACGTGTTGGTCGATCGGGGAATCGAGTTCACCGTCGGTAGCGACAGCCACGAGCCGAACGCGATCACGAAGCGAACGCCCGCGCTGAAGCGGGAGTTCGAAGCGCGCGGGATCTCTCCCGCCGAGATCGATCCGACGACGACACCCTAGTCTTCACCCGACCGTCTTGTCGTTTCGATCCGGCGTCTGCCCGTTCACTACTCCTCGGATAGCGCCGCACAAACGTCCGAGATGACCCCGTCGACCCCGACTGCCCGCAACGCCTCGAACTCCTCGGTCGTCGTGATCGTCCACGCCTCGACGCGCAACCCCTCCGCGTGTGCCTTCTCCACGAGATCGGTCCGCAAACAGAGTTCATAGCGGGGGTGTATCGCTTCACAACCCAACTCCACCGTTCGCTCGACCAGAGCGGTTACGTTCTCCGGCAGATACATCACGGACGGCAACCCCGGAACTACGGGTCGAAGGGCGCGGTTGGCGAGCGATTCTCGAACGATGTACGCCGTCGAAACCGTCGGATCGACGGCTCGGATCTCCTCGATGACCTCCGTGTGAAACGACGACAGAAGGAGATCGTGGTCGTATCCGGCGTGCAGGTGGAGGACGTCCTCCACGAGTCCCGACTCCTTCAGATCGAGTACGAGCGGCACGTCCGACGAAACGGCATCGAACGCCTCCCGGAGCGTCGGGATTCGCTGACCGGACTCGCCAACCTCGAGGCCGAGGACCGCCTCACAGGGCGTTTCATCCACGCGACCGTGTTCGGCCGTCAGTCGATCGAGCGTCTCGTCGTGAAAGACCACGATATCTCCCGTCCCACAGCGGCGGAGATCGATCTCGACCGCGTCCGCGGCCGTGGCGGCGGCCTCGATGGCCTCGGTGGTGTTTTCGGGATGCTCCGCCGCACAGCCCCGATGGCCGATGATCGCCGGCTTCGAAGTCGACTCCGGCGATGGACGGGTATCGAGACACCCGGCGAGCAGGCTCGCGCCGACGGCGACGGTTCCGCGTCGCAGGAACGCTCGTCTGGTGGACGGTCCCCCGAAAGGCGAGGACGCCCCCGTTTCCAGGTGGTTCACGATCCGGTCGATCATCGCACTCGGATGGTCTTGTACCTACCCCCGCTGAGCAGATCTCAGCGAGCACACTCCGGGCTACGCCGGATCGAACGGCGCGAATCAAAGAATCGCTGGCTCGACGAAGCGTCGCTTCGTCGAACACCGACCGACTCCGTCGGTCGGGCCTGACCTGGCTACGCCGGGTCAAACAACGTCTCGCCGTCTACCATGTGTTCCTCGACGGCGTCCATGTCGAGCGTCAGTCCGAGCCCCGGCGTTTCTGGAATCTCGATGTAGCCGTCCTCGATGACGTCTTCCTCGACGAGGTCCTCCCACCAGCCGAGCTCGTAGGAGTGGTACTCGACGGCCAGCGAGTTGGGGATCGCGGCGCCGACGTGTGCGGCCGCCATCGTCGCGACCGGGGAGGAGACGTTGTGCATCGCGACGGGCACGTAGTACTGGTTCGCGACGTCCGCGATCTTCCGCGTTTCACGCATCCCGCCGACCTTCGGCAGGTCGGGCGCGATGATGTCGACCGCCTGATTTTCGATGAGCCGACGCTCCTCGGTGACGCGGTACCGGTTCTCGCCGACCGTGATCGGAGTCGTCGTCGACTTCGTGACCTCCTCTTGTACCTCCAGATTCTCCGGCGGGACCGGGTCCTCGAGCCACCAGACGTCGTACTCCTCGAGCGCCGCCGCGAGCCGCTTCGCCGAGCCGCCCGAGAACGTCCAGTGACAGTCGAAGGCGACGTCCGCCTCGTCCTTCACGCGCTCCGTCACCTTCTCGACGATCTCGGCTTTATGACGGATCTCGCCGGGACGCAGGTGACGATTCGCCCGATCCTTCTCCAGTCCGCTGGGGACGTCGAGGTCGAATTTCAGGGCGTCGTAGCCGAGATCGTTCACGACGCGCTCGGCCTCGTCGGCACACGCCTCCGGGTCCGCCTCCTCCTCGGTGTGACAGTCGCAGTAGACGCGCATTCGGTCGCGATACTTTCCGCCCAGAAGCTGGTAGGCGGGAACGTCGAGGATCTTCCCCGCGACGTCGTGAAGCGCGACCTCGATTCCGGAGATGGCGGTGACGGTGACGCCCTCGACGGAGCCCTCGCCCGACATCTTCTGGATCAGGTGCTCGTAGAGCCGGTCGATGTCGAGCGGGTTTTCGCCGACGACGAACGGCTTCATCCGCTCGATGAGTTCCGGGACGCCGGCGCCCCAGTACGCCTCGCCGGTCCCCACGACGCCGGCATCGGTGTACACGCGGACAAGCGTCCAGGGGAAGTTGCCGTCGACCATCGTGGTCTGCACGTCCGTGATCTGCACGTCACGCGTGCCTCCACGAGAGCCCGTGACGCCCATCGTCTCCGAGGAGAGTTCCCGCATGGTGTATTCCGCGTTCGGGTCGTGTAACGACTCGTAGTCTCTGCTCATACGAGGGCCTTATTTCGGACCACAGTAAACGTTTATATTTGCCAGGTTTCGCCCCGCCGAGGGCGCTTCTCGCCTTCTTCCCCGATCGCTGCGGCCTATCACCGCTTCGCTTCCGAGGGAGGCTCGCCGCGCGAGAACAGGCGGGTGAGGTGTTCCCGTGAAAAAAAGGAGCTCGGTTCGTCCATGTGGACGCCGATCTCGCCGGAGAGCGAACGGAGCCCGACACGTTGGAGCGGTTCCGGAAGCGAATAACACCGCCGGATCGCCTTCCCCAGCCGGATCTCGGTCGCCAACTCGTCGCGCCATCCCGTCTCGTAGGACGCGAGGGTCGAGGGGTCCGCGGGATCGATGGTCTCCGCCGCGACGTCGGCAGCGGTCATGCCGTAGCGGATCCCACCACCGGTGAACGGTTTCGTCTGTGCCGCGGCGTCGCCGACGAGAAAGACCCGGTCCGTGGTCGTCCGGGACGGCGGTCCGACCGGGATGGCCCCGGAGCAGAACCTGTCGGTCTCCACGTCGTAAGCGTCGGTGAGCCGGTCGAACAACGCCTTGACGTCCTCGCCGGGCGGCGCCGCAAGCCCGTACTCCACGCCCGCGTCGCCGCGCGGAATTCGCCACGCGAAGAAGGTCGGTGCAGTCAGGTGGACGTCGACGAAGTCACCGTGATCCGCGGCGTCGTCGAAGGCCAACACGCCGTGAAGTAGCTCCTCGGGCTCATCGAGACCCACCGATCGCCGCACGCGGGACGTCGGCCCATCACATCCTGCAACCAACCGGCTTTCGACGTGCTCCGTGCCCCCGTCGGGGACGCTGACCTCGAGCCGGACCCGATCCTCTCGTTCGTCGACGTCGACGACTGTGTGTCCCTCGCGGAGGTCGACGCCGGCCTCGCGGGCGCACCTCGCCAGCGTTCGATCGAGCCCGACACGATCGATCACGTTCGAAACCTCCTCCCGTTTATAAAATGGATACGAACGCGACCCGGGACCGCCGGTGTGAAAGCGTGCGCCGAACACGCGGTTCTGGAACAGCTCCTCGCGTGCGGCATCCGGCACGAACTCCCAGACGTCGGTCGAAACGTGCCCGGAGCAAGCGAGCGGGGTGCCGACCTCGCCCTTCTCGAGCAGAAGGACCTCGTGTCCCGCCTCCGCCATGCGCCGTGAGAGCCGCGACCCCGCCGGCCCGGCACCGACGACGACGAGATCGTACATACGACTGACCAGTAGGTCGTGATACATAAACGTCCCCGTCGCGTCGGACCGATCCCTTCGGGTAGCTATCGACGACCTGAGAGCCACTCGAGCGCCTCGTCGAGGTCGGCGTTCGGCGGCGAACAGGTGAACCCCTCACACACGTACGCCGTCGGCTCGTCGTCGATCGCGTCCCGACCCGCCCAGACCGGCGGCGCCTCCGTGAGATCGAGCCGATCAAGCCACTCGTCGAGTCCCGCCGACGTCGGCGGCCGCGGAGCGATGACCGCTCCCGGAAGGTAGGTTCGACCGAGCGTGTCCCGCCACTCGTCGGGCACGTCCGCCGCCGCGATCGTCACCTCGATGCCGCCGGACGCGAGCCGATCGGCCGCCCGGACCAACGAGACGTGTTCGAGCGGATTGCCGCGGATGCGCTCGGCGTGCGTCCCGAGCACGGCCTCGGCGACGTCCCCGAGCCGTGCGTCGGGGCGGAATCCGTCAAGGATCGTCAGCGTCTCCACGGCGACGCCGAGACTCGACGGCGTCGACCGATCGGCGAACTCCTGTGGCCTCGCAAAGAGATTACCGTCCCCCCTGGGGGCAGGCTCCTCCCGTTTCGTGTCCGCTTTCGCGTCCGGATCGCGAGTGAAATACAGCGTCCCGTCGTCGGCCTCATAAAAGGCCGACACCAGGTCCTCGGCGAGCGTCAGGGCGAACCCGAGTGGTTCGGGATCACCCGTGGTCGCGTAGACGTCGATCGCGGCGCGCGTGAGGAACGCGTAGTCGTCCAGGTACCCCGGCCCGCCGACGTCGCCGTCGAGCCACCGACGAGCGAGCACGCGCTCGTCGGCGTCATACAGGTGCTCTCGAACGAACTCGAGCGCCTCCCGCGCGATGGAGGCGTACGGTTTCCCGAGGGACAATCCGGCCGCCGCAAACGCCGAGATCGCTCGCCCGTTCCACGCCGCAAGCACCTTCTCGTCACGGGCCGGTCGTGGCCGCGTCCCGCGGGCCGCATGGAGTGTGAGCCGTCCGTCCATCAGGATCTCCCGTAGTGCCGATCGATCCATGTCGTAGTTCGTCTCCATCCTCTCGAGCGGCGTCGCGATCGTCGGTACCGTCGTCCCTCGTTCGAAGTTGCCGCCCGGACGGATCCCGTAGCGCTCCGCGAGGATCGACGCGGCCGGCTCGTCGAGCACGTCGTCGACCTCCTCCGGCGTCCACGCATAGAACGCACCCTCGACTTCCTCGTCGGCACCGCCACGACTCTCGGGCGGACGACTCCGTGCGTCGAGGGTGCTGAAGAACCCGCCGCCCTCGTGACGGAGCTCGCGATCGAGAAACGCCAACGACTCCTGAGCGACGCGGGCGTAGGACGGATCGCCGGTGTATCGGTAGCCGTCAAGGTAGCCCATCGGCAGCTCCGCGTTGTCGTAGAGCATCTTCTCGAAGTGGGGGATCATCCAGTCCCGATCAACGGCGTAGCGGTGGAACCCGCCGCCGATCTGGTCGTACATCCCGCCGGAGGCCATCGCGTCGAGGGTCTCCGTCGCGGCGTCAGCGAGGGCGTGTCGCCCGGTCCGTGCGGCCGCACGGAACAGCAGGTCGAGCCGACCGGGCATCGGGAACTTCGGTCCGCTCCCGCCGAAGCCGCCGTGACCGTCGTCGTGGCTTCGGAGGGCAGCCGCCGCGGCCTCATCGAGTACCGATTTCTCCGGCGGATCACCGGGCGTCTCGGGTAACGATTCGAGGTTGTCCCTCGCGCTCGTCGTCCACTGCTCCGCGCGGCGCTCCATCTCCGTCCGTTGCTCCGGGTCCTTCCAGGAATCCGCAATACGCCGACAGAGATCGGCGAACCCGGGATGGTTCCCGCGGGATTCCGGCGGGAAGTACGTGCCGACGTAAAACGGCTCTCCATCGGGCGTACACCACGCCGAAAGCGGCCATCCGCCGCCGCCGGTGACGAGCTGACTGACGGTCATGAACGTGCTGTCGACGTCCGGCCGCTCCTCGCGGTCGACCTTGACCGGCACGAACGACTCGTTGAGGATCTCGGCGATCGATTCGTCCGCAAAACTCTCCTCTTCCATGACGTGACACCAGTGACACGAGGAGTAGCCGATGGAGACGAACACGGGCACGTCGTGTTCCCGGGCTCGCTCGAACGCCTCGTCGCCCCATGGCTGCCAGTGTACGGGGTTGTCGGCGTGTTGTCGGAGGTAGGGACTTGCCTCCTCGTCCAACCGGTTTCGGTCGGTCGGGGCTGACATACACGTCATTCATCGGCGTCGGTGAAAAACCCCACACACGTGAGTGGGGAATCGCCGCTGCGCCGTGTCGATGGTACCTCACGTGCGTGTATATTTGAGTGAGTAAATAAGGCAACCTTTACACTCACATGTGTATATCCGTCGAATATGACGGAGACCGTGCTCCTTGTCGGCGGTGGCGGCCGCGAACACGCGATCGCCCGATCGCTCGCGGACGACTGTGTCCTGTACGCCTGTGCGAGCAATCGAAACCCCGGGATCCGGGGACTCGCTGACGGCTTCGAGGTCGTCAACGAGACGAACGCGGAGGGTATCGTCACGTACGCGGAAGCGGTCGATGCGGACCTCGCCGTGATCGGCCCCGAATCCGCACTCGCGGCGGGCGTGGCGGACGCGCTCGACGAGGCGGGCGTCTACACGTTCGGGCCGCCCGAGGCGGAGGCGCGGCTGGAGACGGACAAGGCCTACCAGCGGCGTTTCATGCGTGACGCGGGCATTCCCGGGTGCCCGGACTTCGAAACGTTCGACCACATGGAGGCGGCCTGTGCGTACATCGACGAGTACGATGGCGACCTCGCGGTGAAACCCGCCGGCCTGACCGGTGGTAAGGGCGTGAAGGTGATCGGCGACCAAGTCACCGCCGAGGAGGCGAAGACGTATCTCCGGAACTCGGACTACGATCGCGTCGTGCTGGAGGAGCGACTCGTCGGCGAGGAGTTCACGATCCAGGCGTTCGTCGCGAACGGGGAGCTCCGTCCGACGCCCGCCGTCCAGGATCATAAGCGAGCCTACGAGGGCGACGAAGGCCCGAACACGGGCGGGATGGGATCGTACACGGACACGACCCCGCAGCTCCCGTTCATGAGTCCGCAGGACTACTACGCGGCCGTGGACGTGATCGAGTCAGTCGTCGACGCGCTTCCGGAGTACAAGGGCATCCTCTACGGACAGTTCATGCTGACAGCCGAGGGACCGAAGGTCGTCGAGTTCAACGCACGCTTCGGCGATCCGGAGGCGATGAACACGCTGCCGACGCTGGAGACGCCGTTTCTCGACGTGCTTACCGCGGCCCGTGACGGGGAATCGCTTCCGGAACTCGCCTTCTCGGGCCAGGCGACCGTCTGCAAGTACGCGGTTCCGGACGGCTACCCGACGGATCCGGACTCGGGTGCGCCGATCGAGGTCGACGAGGAGAGCGTCGGCGACGCGCTGCTCTTCTACGCCAGCGTCGACGAGCGCGAGGACGGGCTCTACACGACGACCTCCCGAGCGTTCGCCGTGGTCGGAATGGGCGACTCCATCGCCGCCGCCGAGGAGCAGGCGGAGGCTGCGCTTTCGGCTGCCGGAGATCGCGTTCGGATCCGCAACGACATCGGGAAGCCCGCGCTCGTGGAGAGCCGGATCGAACACATGGACGAGATCCGGAACTAACTGGCTCGGACCTGACTGATTCGGAGCTGACCGGATCGGGCGAAATCAGACGACTCGCCGGAGGGGATTGCAGGATGGCGAACGGGCGATGTGTCTCGGGTTCCGCGGCGGGTCATCGCACGACCGCCTTGTCCAACCGCGGACGACTCGTCAGACCATGGACCGTCTGGTCCCGGCTTCACTGATAAACTCTCACGCCGACGTTTATACCCCATCGGGGCGAACCGATCCTCGTGACGAGCGAGCGCGTAGACGAGGGAGGCGGCGAACGAAGCGGCGGCACGGGCGATGGGACCGACCCGTCACCCCGTCGTGAGCGGCTGGACAGGCATCCGACTCCCGGGCGGCGAAACTCGCTGTGGTCGTGGCCGTCGGCGAAGTCGCCGCTCGTGATCGTCCGCAACTATCTGGTGATCGTGATCGCGCGGATCAGTCCGAGCCTCCGGCTGAAAAACTGGCTGTTGTCCCGGATCGGCGTCGCCGTCGGGGAGGGCGTCGCGTGGGGACTCGAGTCGACGCCGGACGTCTTCTGGCCCGAGCGGATCACCGTCGGCGACGACGCGATAATCGGGTACGACGCAACCTTGCTCTGTCATGAATTCCTCCAAGACGAGTACCGACTCGGCGACGTTGAGATCGGCGAGCGGGCGATGGTCGGTGCGGGCGCGATCGTGCTTCCGGGGGTGACGATCGGCGAGGGGGCGCAGGTCGCGGCCAACTCCCTGGTCGCCGAGGACGTCCCGCCGAACGCGACGGTGGCGGGCGTGCCCGCGAAGGTCGTCTCGTCGGCAGGAGAGCGGTAAGGGGAGGATCTTCCGCCCGGGATCATCCGAAGGCAACGTAGAGCTGCCCGAGGCCGGCGAGCGCGATCAGGACGCCCGAGAGCCGAACGAATCGGTCGACGCCGCCGGCGACGCGGCCGGACGCGAGACGGTGACCCGCGGCGGCAGCCACGGTCGCACCGAGCATCAGCGACCCGAATGCGCCCGCGTAGCCACCGAGCACGAGGACCGCATCCGCCGGTGCCATCGAGATCGACCGGAGCACGATGGCCAGAAAGAGCGGAAACACGCAGGCGGTCGCCGCGACCGCGTACGCGGCGCCGAAGGCGACGAAGCCGAGCACGCTCGATCGTCGTTTCGGCAGGGCGACGTGAAGCGGAAGGGATCCACGACCGAGCACGGCGACACCCAAGAGGACGAGGGCGATGCCGACCACCGCTTCGAGCGCGGGGATCACGGCTCCAAGCGATTGACCGGCGACGACCGTGAGGCCGATCCCCACGGCGAAGACGAGGAACACGCCAAGCGTCGCGGCGAGACCGCGAGCGATGATGCTGGCGTTCGGCGGGTCCCCATCGCCGGTCGAGGCGACGTAGTAGCCGACATAACCGGGGAGAAGCGCGTACGCACACGGAGAAAAGAACGTGGCGACTCCGGCGCCGACGGCAAAGGCGGCGGTTGAGGTGACGCCCGTCACGGATTCACCGTCCCGGTCATGCACCCACCATTCCAGTCATGTGTCCCCCATTCCAGTGATGCACCCACCATTCCAGTCACGCGACCTCCACTCCCGCTTCGGTGAGTGCGCCGGAGAGCTCGTCAACCTCGTGCAGGCCGGAGTCCGACCAGACGATCCGGTTCGATTCGTCCAGAACGAACGAGTGTGGCACGAACGTCGCCCCCATCGGCTCCGCTAATCGAAGGTCGGGATCGACTGCGACCGTCCAGTTCCCGCGGTTCACCGTGAACCACCCCGCGACGTCACGACGACTCACACCCTCGCCGACCGCCTCCGTCGACACCGAGGCGAACTGGACGTCGTCCGGAGTCCGGTCGTGAAGCCGAC
>LFFM01000094.1_pt1 | contig 51302 bp, 40 predicted proteins | sample 643131 | NCBI WGS metagenome assembly LFFM01 (sample SAMN03777445, study PRJNA286221) | soda lake metagenome | biome: soda lake; feature: Kulunda steppe; material: water; isolation source: sample Tc-Br brine of Tanatar trona crystallizer | place: Russia: Kulunda steppe | collected 2011-07 | reverse complement strand
GGCTCTACCCAGTATCAGGCTACCCAGTCCTTTGACATCGCCGCTCTCCAGGAACAGGGGGCGTCATCCTTTGGCGAAATGCTGGATGGCGAGCCGGGCATCGCGATGCGCTCCTTTGGCCCCGCCCCTGCGCGCCCTGTTATCCGTGGCTTTGACGGCGACCGGTTGCTGATCCTCGAAAACAGCGAGCGCCGCGGCGATATTTCGAATACCGCAGCCGATCACAACATCACGCTTGACCCACTCGCGGCCGACCGCGTGGAGGTGGTCCGTGGGCCTGCCAGTCTACTCTATGGCTCCAGCGCCATTGGTGGGGTGATAAACATTTTCACCAGTGATATTCCCCGCACGTGGGCGCCCGGCCAGCGCGGGTCCGTAGCCCTCGAAACGGCATCCATGAACAACAGCCTGACTGGCTTCGGCCGCTATCAAATAGCATCGGACGCATGGGCCGGGACTGCGCGCTTCTCCTACCGTGATGCGGGCAACGTGCGAACGCCCGAGGGCATCCTGCCCGACACAGGCATACAGAATTTCGAAGGGGCCGTTGGGCTGGCGCATCGCACGGATCGGTTTACGGGCGGACTTTCGTTTACGGCCCTCGACCACACCTTTGGCCTGCCCGAGGAGATCGACGACCCGGATGAAGAGGCTGAGATTCGCCTCAACCAGCAGATCCTTCAAGGGCGTGCCACATGGGACGTGGATGGCTTCTTCGAATCCGTCGAGCTGCGCCTCCGCGCCAGCCGTTTTGATCAACAAGAAGTAGAGACTGAATTTGCGCCGGATGGCTCTATCGATGATGAGGACATCGAACTGACGTACGATGACCTGTCGGCCAATACCACCCTGACCCTGGTGCACCGCGCCGTCGGTCCACTCGATGCCGGCGCCATAGGGCTCACGCTGGGCGGACGCCAGCTCGATGTCGGTGGGGATGATGCGTTCACGCCCGGTGTCCAGCGTGCGAATGCTGCGCTGTTCACCTTTCAGGAAGTGCCCCTTTCCGAGCGCGTGCGGCTGCAGATAGGCCTGCGAGGGGAAATACAGCAGCAACAAACGCGCACCAACGACGACTTCCCGACCATCGATGAGTCGCGCGACGAACAGGCCTTTTCAGGGTCCGTGGGGCTAAACTTCCAGCCTAACCAGAACTTGGAAATCGGTGTGCAGGCCGCGCGTGCCCATCGCTTCCCTCTGCTCGAAGAGGTCTTTGCTGATGGGGTCCACTTTGGCGCTGGCGTGTACGAACGAGGCGACCCCACCCTTGAGACCGAGCGTAGCCTGGGGACGGACCTCTTTATCCGTTGGACCTCCGGGCGTCTCTTCGGTGAAGTGGCAGGCTTTTACAACCGGGTGAGCGACTTTATCGCGTTTCAACCCACGGGAGAAACCTTCACCGACGACAGTGACCGCGTCTGGGATGTATTCGAATACCAGGCCGCCGATGCCGAACTGCTCGGTGGTGAGGTGCAACTGGGCCTACGCCTCACCGAGGCGCTTTCGATTCGTGGCTCCGTTGATTACGTCGAGGGCACGCGTGTTGATACGGACAAGCCCTTGCCTACCATGCCTCCCTTGCGCGGCCGCATCAGCGCACGGTACGAGACCGATCGCTTCCACGTCGGCGCCAACGTACGTATGGTTGACGAGCAGACCCGCGTGGCAGAAGAGGAGCTGCCAACGGATGGCTATACCCTGCTGGGAGCCACCGCAGGGGTGCAGCTGGATGGCGCGGGCGCGCATCGGATCACACTCAAAGCAGACAACATCACCGACGTTACCTACCGCGACCACCTGTCCCGCATCGACCGCAGCAAGTTTGGCTTCCCCATGCCAGGGCGTAATGTGTCGCTGGGCTACCGCTACACGTTTTAAGAACCCCACCGACCCCAGATTCGGACCCTGCGCGAGCAGCCGTAGCGCGTGTCTTATGGACACCCCTCTGGCCACGATACATGTTCTGGGACATGATTGGCCCCGATGGCGGCGGTACGCCGAGCGGTGAGATTGCTGATGCTATAGACCGCACCTTTGGCGATTACTCAGCATTTAAAGATGCCTTTCGGGACGCATCAGCCGCCGTGTTCGGGAGTGGCTGGGGCTGGCTTGTCTCTGACGAGGAAGGGGAACTGTCCATCATGCAAACCCCTAATCAGGACAGCCCGCTGATGCAGCACTTACGTCCACTACTGGGTGTAGATGTCTGGGAGCACGCGTACTACCTCCGGTACCGCAATGATCGGGGCGGTTACTTGGAAAACTTCTGGAAGGTCGTCGACTGGGACTCCGTAAACGAACGCTACACACTGGAGGGGTAGTACTTCCGGCCCGAATGGACCCTGCGAGAGCCTATTGCGCACATGGTGCAGCAACATGACGCGGAGTTGCATATGTTGAGGGCGTCAGGATGCGTCTTCTCACGGGACCTCACATTCGCACCTCTCACATCTCATGCAATTGATTCGATGCACCGCCAAGCTACGTAAGGAAATGGGGCTGACCAACAAGGATCTGTTCGAGGGCGAAGCGCCTCAGGATGGGCTCGGGCAGTGGCACGCCAAACTCGTGTACATCTTCCGCCGAAAGTGCGTGGTGTTCATCAATGACCGGACACTGCTGAACTTCGTGCAGCCGGATGTGCGTCGCGCGCAGATTCGCGAGCTGGACGAGCTTTTCCGCAGTTACTTGCGCCCCACCCTGCAAGATCAGGGGCTCAATCCGGAGCAGATCGACACCATCATGAGTGCGTACGACAAGATCGACTACGCGAAATCGAACGACCGTTCGGTGCTCGGCTCGTTGAATGACATCGCGTTTCAGTACGAATCGCAGTTCGATCGATTCGGCGGTCTGCACATTGCAGATATACGCCACATCATCAGACGCGTAAATCGCACGCCGATGGGGGCGCAGGACTACCTCTCCCCCGACCGTGCCATCCAGCAGTATGCGGAGCAGCATCTGTAAGACGCGTTGCCCGGTACGTTTCGGCCAAACCGGAGTAGCAGCATACGTGATATAGAGCCGCACGGGAACGGCGCCTTCTTTATTGTGTGTATGTTATACACACTATCCAAAAAGAAGATGACTCTTTTCTTATGCAGCTACCCGAGCGTTTACCTGTTGCCGTCCTCTCCGGCTTTCTCGGCGCGGGAAAAACCACCCTCCTGAACCACATCCTCGCCAACCGGGAGGGGTTGCGCGTAGCCGTCATCGTAAATGACATGAGCGAGGTGAATATCGACGCTGGCCTCGTGCAGCAAGGCGAGGCTGCACTGCGGCGCACGGACGAGCGCCTCGTGGAGCTCTCCAACGGCTGTATCTGCTGCACCCTGCGGGAAGACTTGCTGGAGGAGGTAAGCGCGCTGGCCCGTGAAGGGCGCTTCGACTACCTCGTAATCGAGTCGACCGGCATCAGCGAGCCGCTGCCGGTGGCCGAGACGTTTACCTTCGCTGACGCCATGGGGCAATCGCTGGGAGACGTCGCCCGGCTGGATACCATGGTGACGGTGGTTGATGCCAACAGCTTCCTGGACCAGGTCACCTCCATTGAGCGGCTGCAGGATCATGGCATGGAGGTCAGCGAAACGGACACCCGCTCTATTGCCGAGCTCCTGATTGACCAGGTGGAGTTTGCCGACCGCATCTTGCTCAACAAGATCGATACGGTAACGGACGACGAACAGGAGCGCGTGCGATCTATGCTCCGACGCCTGAACCCACGCGCCGACATCGTGCCCACCACCTATTCGAAGGTGCCGCTGGATGAGGTCCTAAACACGCGACTGTTCGATTTTGATGTCGCGTCTGAATCCCCCGGCTGGCTGCAGGAGATGCGGGGCGAGCACATACCCGAGACGGAGGAGTACGGCGTGGGCAGCTTCGTCTATCGGGCCCGGCGACCCTTCCACCCCGAGCGCCTCTACGACCTGTTCGGGAAGGAGTGGCCGGGGGTTCTCCGCTCGAAAGGGGTGTTCTGGCTCGGCTCGCAGCCCAGCACCATGCTGCTGTGGTCGCAGGCAGGCAAGTTTCGCAACTGGCAGGCGGCCGGTAACTGGTGGGCCGACGTACCGCGGGAGCACTGGCCGGATGATCCGTTTCTGACAAGCGAGGCTGAACGGGTGTGGGATGACCAGACGGGCGACCGTCGCCAAGAGGTCGTGTTTATCGGGATTGATCTCAGCGAGGACGTGCTACAGCACCAGCTTGAGCGCTGCCTGATGACGGACGAAGAGCTCGTGGCTAATGAGCCTACGTGGCAGCGCGATCCGTTTGATACACCGGCCGCAATGGAATCGTAAATCGTATAATCTACGCTGCCGACAACAAACGGAGGAGCGTATGTTTCCCGAGGCGTTGACTCGCTACTTCGCTGACGTAGCCCGACGGCCACGGGGTATCTTTGGGTGGCTTTTCTGCCGCCGATGGCCAGAGATGCACGCCAATCTGCTGCAGGCCACGATGGATGCGCTGGACATCGGTCCGCGCCATCGCGTGCTTGAAGTTGGGTTTGGCCCAGGTGAGGGTATTGCGAACGCACTATCGCAGGCAACCGCTGGCACGGTGATCGGCGTCGACCTGTCCGGGGCGATGGTACGCAGAACCAAACGACGCTTCCGCAAAGCGATAGCCGATGGACAGTGTCAGGTGCTGCAGGGCGATGCCAACGCCCTTCCTCTTGAATCCTCCTCGGTGGACCGGGCCTTCGCCCTGAATGTGGTGTATTTCTGGGATCCCCTTCCTCCGGTCATCGCAGAGTTTCGCCGCGTGCTCCGACCTGGCGGACGCCTCGCGTTGGGCATGGTAGAACCCGAAGCGCTCGAGGACCAGCCGGTGTATCACCCCGATGTCTTTACCCTGTACACGTCCACACAGCTCGCGGATGCGCTTCAGCAGGAACGCTTTTCCGCCGTCAACATCCAACACGATGTCCCCCATCGGAGGGCCGGCGGCCTGCGTAACCAGCGATTACCGCCCGTCCTAAGCACGGTGTTAGGTACCGGCGTACACCCAATGACCAGGTGAGGTCTGTAATGGTAGAGAAACGACAGCGAATCAGACCGCCCTTCTGACAGACACGTACTACGCCGTCCAAACGCCAAACATACAGCCCCACATCAGAGGGAGAAGCAAAAGACATGCAATTTGCTGGAGCGGTAGGGCGCGCCAATACACATGCCGGACTCACTGATCCTCTGCCCGCTACGGGGATGATCCAATTTCAACACGCAGAAACAATCTGAATGAGGCACAAGCTAAACAGAAAAGTTCACCCGGCGGTTAGTCAGCCTGATAACTCGCTGCAAAGGTCGTTCTTCTTGTTCATAATGAAGCCGAGCCCTACCTTCTTTCGTGTGGCTTTTTCGCTTATTCATCGGTGTACATGCATCTTTTTCATCTCGGTTGGTGGAGCGACCAGTTATATCTGTGGGGCGAAACGTCGGACGAGGATCGTCGGCTTGGCGATGCGAAGCCCAACCATCTGTCTCGAGCGTGCCAGGTCGATGTGTTAAACGACCTGCTCGACGCACATGGGCTGTCGGGGGACGCATCACCACAGACGCTCATTGCGTGGCTGCCCACGGTAAATGGGGCCGCTGTACCTTCATCACCTGTATTGGCGGAGGCCGATGAACCGCTCAGCCATACGGCTGAGGCGACGCTCGCGCCGTGGCACGTACCGACGCTTCCAATCGACCGGTCAGCGATCATCGATCTTCTTGCAGGTGATCCTGAGCGGCGTACGTTTGCGCCCGGTCAACTGCTGGGAAATGACCTCGCCTATTGGGCCCACGTCGTCCGGTTTGCGAGTGCGCTGGTCGCCCGTGAACAGTTCCTTCCGGGGATGCAAGAACGGAACGGGATGTATTATGCTCTTTGGGAGCCCGTTGTCCGGGGCGAGGAGGCCGAACGGGTATCGGCTCTTGCCAATGCGATGCCCCCCGCCTGCCGGGCCCTCTCCCAGTCCGGCGAAAAGACTCCGGAAGCGCCGCCTCGGACGGCACTCATGAGCGTGCTTGACGATCTTGTTGATTGCCTCGTTCGCATGAGTCAAAACGGGCGAGCGGCTCCCTCCCGTCGTGCCCCAGATACCTTCGAAAGTCTGCACGACCAGTGGCTCCACGCCCTGCGTACCCCCGACGGACAGATGAAGGGCAATACGAACGAACTGACGCACCTGGCCGGGCAGTTACGGGCGTGGCGGCGACGCATTGAGGTAACGGCTGGGGCTCCCTTTCGCCTCACGTTTCGCCTCGAAGAGCCCGCCGGATCAGGAGCAGACGACATAACGCAAGATGCTGGCTCCTGGCAGGTTCGCTACCTGCTGCAATCGACAGCCGACCCCAGCCTGCAGATCGACGTGTCAACCGCCTGGGATCCCAAGGCATCGGCGCAGCGCGTGTTTGAGCGCACGAACTTCCAACCTGCATCGTACCTGCTTGCCGCCCTGGGACAGGCCATGGGCGTGTGGCCCGCCATCGAGGAGAGCTTAAAGCAGGCCAACCCGGCGGGGGTGGAGCTGGACACGGCGCAGGCGCATGCCTTTCTGCGCGCGTACGCCCCACTGCTGCGCCAGGCCGGCTTTGGGGTGCAACTGCCTGCATGGTGGAAGCGAGGACGAACAAAGGAGCGCCTTTCCACCAAGGCCAACGCAACAACTCCGGACATGAAGGCAAAGGCCGGACTCTCCCTCGACACCATCGTCGAGTTCGACTGGGAGGTGGCCCTCGGCGACCATGTACTCTCGCGTGAGGAGCTTGAGGAACTGGCCGAAATGAAAACCCCTCTGGTCAACCTGCGAGGCGAGTGGGTTGAAGTAGACCTCGATGCCATCCGAGAGATGGTCGATCGTCTCGACCGGCAAGAGACCGATCGCTTTACAGCGCGCGATGTAATGCACATGGCCCTTGGTGCAGAAAAGGGACCGGCCGGACTGCCTGTGGAGGATCTTTCGACAAGCGGGCAACTGAGCGACCTGCTCGATCGGCTCAATCGCGGCGACACCGTCGAGCCGCTTCCTGAACCTGACGGCTTCGAGGCCACGCTGCGCCCCTACCAAAAGCGCGGCTACGCCTGGCTCGCCTTCCTGAAGCGGTGGGGGTTGGGGGCATGCCTCGCCGATGACATGGGTCTTGGCAAAACCGTGCAGGCGCTCGCTCTTTTGCAGCGTACCTACCACGATCCGCCCAAAAACAGTTCTGCAGATACATCTGCAAACGCATCCCCCCTGCCAAGCCTTATCGTGTGTCCCACGTCGGTGGTAACCAACTGGAAGAAAGAGGCCAACCGGTTTACGCCCGATCTATCCGTGCTCGTCCACCACGGCGGCGACCGCACCTCGGACGAAGAGGCTTTCACAGAGCAGATGGCCAATCACACACTGGTGGTCACCAACTACGCGCTTCTCCGTCGGGATGTGGACCTATTTCGCACAATTTCGTGGGACACCGTTGTGCTCGATGAAGCGCAGTACGTCAAAAATCCCAGCGCACAACGCACGCAGGCGGCCCGGTCGCTTAACGCCCAGCATTGCATCGCCATGACGGGCACCCCGGTGGAGAACAATGTTGGCGACCTGTGGTCGATCATGGAAATTTTGAACTCAGGGCTACTGGGAAGCCAGGCCTCCTTCAAAAAGAAGTTCTTCCGGCCCATCCAGAACGAGCGTGACGAAGAGGCGATGCACCGCCTGAAGCGCATCACCGGTCCGTTCATCCTCCGTCGCGAGAAGACCGATCCCAAAGTCATCGACGACCTGCCAGAAAAACAAGAGATGATCGTCTACACCTCGCTCACCGAGGAGCAGGCATCGCTCTATCGGGCGGTGGTAAAAGAAACGACAGCGGCACTGGAGGGGGAAAAGTCGGAGTTGGATATGGAACGGCGGGGCCTCGTGCTCTCGACGCTCATGCAACTGAAGCAAATCTGCAACCACCCGGCCCAGTACCTGCACGACGATTCGCAGATCGCGGACCGATCGGGCAAGCTGGCACGGCTGGTAGAGATGCTGGAGGAAGTGCTCGCGGCCAACGAACGGGCACTCATCTTTACGCAGTTCACTGAAATGGGCACCATGCTGAAGCGTCACCTGCAGGAAACATTCGGACGCGAGGCGCTCTTTCTGCACGGCGGGGTCACCCAAGAAAAGCGGGACCAGATGGTGGAACGCTTTCAAGAGGCCGACGACGCACCGCCCTTTTTTCTGCTCTCGCTCAAAGCAGGCGGGACCGGACTCAACCTCACGCGGGCCAACCACGTCTTTCACTACGACCGCTGGTGGAACCCCGCCGTGGAGAACCAGGCCACCGACCGCGCCTTCCGGATTGGGCAGACACGACGCGTGCAGGTCCGCAAATTCGTCTGCGCGGGCACGCTGGAGGAGCGGATCGCCGAGATGATTGAGCGCAAAAAGAACCTCGCCGACCAGGTCGTCGACGCAGGCGAAAAGTGGGTCACGGAGCTCTCAACCGACGAACTGAAAGGCCTCTTCCGGCTGCGAGAGGATGCCATGTGATTCACGCCTCCAACGCGGCCCATTTCATGCGCTGCATGCAGGGGCCGTTCAGCTATCCACCATTAGATAGACGAATCCCATGAACTGGTATCGACACTACGAGGAGACTCGGCCGCGCACGGTGAAGGGCGGGATCAAAGCCAAGTCGAAGCGGGGCGCGTTTGGAACGACCTGGTGGGGCGAGCGCTGGGAGGAAACGCTGAAAGACTTTGGCATCAACAATCGTCTACAACGGGCGAAACGATATGCGCGAAAAGGCCAGGTGCTTTCCATCGAGGTGGAGAAAGGACGGGTTACCTCGGAGGTGCAGGGGTCGCGCTCCGATCCGTATGAGATCACCATCCAACTGCAACCCTACGACAAGACCGAGTGGGACGAGATTGTTGAGGCATTTCGGCGCCAGCCGTACGTTGCCGCAGCGCTGCTCGCAGGAGACATGCCGTCTGGTGTGGAAGCCATCGTCGAGCGCGCCGGACTCACGCTGTTCCCTGAGCGGGAGGCCGACCTGAAAACAGACTGCTCCTGCCCGGATTGGTCGAATCCCTGCAAGCACATTGCGGCGGTGTATCTCCTACTTGCCGAGGAGTTTGATCGCGATCCGTTCTTGCTCTTCCGTCTGCGAGGGATGCGACAGGGCGCGCTCATGGATCGCATTGGCGGCAATGATACCGCCACCGATTCTGATGCTGCATCTCCCAATGATTCGACGTCCGACCCCGCACCGCTGCAGACCGACGGATTCTGGGACGCTCCTGACCTACCGAGCACCATGTACGGATCCGTCGAAACGCCCTCCACCCACGCGGCCTTACCGAAGCAGTTAGGCAAGTTTCCGTTCTGGCGATCCGACGCAGATCTTCTCGAAACGCTCGAACCGGTGTACGAGGCGGCCTCGGATGCAGGCATGAAGGCGTTCGAGAAGGACGAGACGTTGGCGGAGTCGTTCTGATGCAGCACGCAACGAGCAAGGGTATGAATGAGCTAAAGGAGTACACGCCGAAGGAAGCCTGAGCTTCGAACCACGGCCATGATTCACGACAGATGCGGACGCTCAACGCTCCTGACCGGTTCGTTGAGATAATTCACGACGCGGGGTCGGCCTCTGAGGCGACCGACCATTGATCGATAAGCCGGTGCAGATGTGCGACCGCGTACTTTAGAGCACTACCATTTGCTCACGTGATTAGGTACCTTACTGTAGAGCAATTCAACCGACTATCGCATGCGGTACAATGCGTTACCTGTGTAGGCGTTCTACCAGCTTCTCAACGTGCCTCTCGTTGCTGCTTGCGCTGTCGCTTGTGTTGCCCGTGACCGCGCATGCGCAGGCAGCGGCGGATGCCCCGAGCCCGCGCGTCTGGGCCGGCGGAGGCGGCGGCCTCGGGTCGGCTGGCAGCGGGTGGTTTGGGTTCACGGCCGTGCAAGTGACAGACGGGTACTTCCTCAGCGCACGTGCTTCTAAGACGACGGAAATGCGAGGCGAGGCCGTCCCGTCGGAGCACCCTGTTGAAGACACGTACGAAGCCAGTTTGCTGCTGGGCCACGCCATAGCGGGCGGCGGTCGCGCCGTCCTCACCGCATGGGCGATCATCGGGCTGGTTGGGGGCGTGCGCCGGGGGCAGTTCTTGCGCACGGAGGAGCGCGGTACCGACCGTTCGAAGACGATAATCCCGCCGGTCCGGTACTCTATCGACTGGTATACCGAGGACCGCTTCGAGGCGCTGGGCCTTCCGCTTGAGATCCGGCTGCACACCCGTCCCACCGACACGTTGGAGCTGGACCTTGTAGCCTTCGGCAACCTAAACGCAACGGACGCCTTCGGCGGGGTTGCCGTGCAGGCCCGCCTGGGGCCGGTCTGGTGAGGCGGCGCCCCAACCGTCAGCGGCTATTGGGCGATGCCGGCTCTACCTGCACCCGAAGCGGCAGCAGCGCCCGCAGTTCGATGCCGTCGGTCGCTGCCACGAGCGCGACGGGCCGCGGGGGACCGAAGTGGCCGGAAAGCCGGGCCTGTGCTGCAAGCGGGAGGTCCAACTCGTACGTGGCTACAAGTGCCTCGCGAACCGGGACCTCCTCCAGCGCTGCGTGCACGCGGTGGCGGAGTGTGGGCCGCAGAAAGCGGCGCGCGGTCTGGCCTGCTACGCGGACCCATCGCTGCGGGCTGTCGACCTGAACATCCAGATCGGGAATACGCAGGCGCTCAGCCTCCGCATCCCACACGGGCGTGCCGACCAGGTGTACGGCGCCCGTGACCGCTCCCTGTAGCTGCAGCGAGAGCAGCAAGCGCCCCTGCCCGATGCCCGAAAGGTGCACTCCGGCAACCTCAACGGTTCGCTCGCGCCAGGCGAACGACGTTCCCTGAAGCTCTTGTTGCAGCCTATGGGCCAGCTCCGCATACTGAACTTGGACGGCCACCTCTACCTCCTCCGCGCCCTCGAACGTATCCGCTGCCCGGCGTAGCGGTGGGAGCGTGTCGGCGGTGTTCGTCGGCTGGACACCCCAGCTAAGCTGCGGCGCGGCGCGGACGAGGAACGTGCCGTGCAGGTGCTCTGCCGTTTCCGTTGATGCCGGACCGGGGCGGTACTGTACGTCGCGGGGTTGCAGCACGATGGACAGGTCCGGACCGATCGGTCGAGCCTCCGTAAGCTCCTCCCACGCATCAGCGGCTGCACTGCGCACCGGCACCTCCCGCAGCACCTCCTCAACGGCAGGGAGCTCCGCTTCAACCGATGCCCGGACAAGCGTCAGCAGCAGATCCGTCACATCCCGCTCCAGACCAAGCACATTCACGCGGCAGCGCTCGCTATCGGGCGCCGGGCGTACGTGGTCGATCTGGAGTTGGGGGTCGAGGCTCCAATCGGAGGTTAGGGACACCGGCGTGCGGACCTGCACATCGGCCACGGCCGGCGCGGCAGCCGTCCCGCAGGTGGCTGTGCCGAGGCGGCCCCACCGCGTATCGTACCGCACAGCCGCCCGGTAGGCCACCTCGGTCTGAAGCACGAGCATCGAGTCCTCCATGCCGAGCGCCAGCGCCCCCCGGGTGGCGGTAAGCTGGTACCGCAGGTTGGCGTCGGCCGGATGGCGACGCGGCTCTGCCTGATCCATCAGCACGTCAGGTACGGACTGCTCCAGCGCATCGGCCAGCGGCGCCAGCGGGTAGGTGACCGGCACCTCGATCCAGCGCTCCTCCGGCGGCTCGAGGGGCGGCTGCAGCGGCTCCGCATCACGCGCCTGCTCAAGCGCCGGCGGCAGTGCGAACAACCAAAGGGCAAAGGCCCCGCACCCCACGGTCAGGGCAACGAACACGACCAGCAGCGTGGTACGGGACGAGGACATAGCAGAGCATTGGGATGGACGGTACTACCTCACGATGCCGTCGCCGTCGACCGCACGCGGAGCGTGCTGCCCTGCACGTCTGACGATACCTCCACGCGGGCGTCGATGCGCTCCTTCAGGTCGGCCACATGCGAGATGATACCCACCATGCGACCCGACGTGCGCAGGTTCAGGAGCGTCTCAAGCGCGCGGTCGAGCGCTTCGGCGTCAAGGCTGCCAAAGCCTTCATCAATGAAGAGCGTCTCCAGGCGGCGCCCACCGTGCGCATTCTGGACGGTGTCGCTGAGGCCCAGCGCCAGCGCGAGCGCCGCCTGAAAGCCTTCGCCACCAGAGAGCGTACTGACGGGCCGCCGCTCACCCGTGTAGGCGTCATCCACCAGCAGGTCCAGACCGGCGCCGCTACGGGCATCGGCTACCTCCGTGGCGCGGTGCAGCGTGTAGCGGGACTGGCTCATGGTGTCGAACCGTTCGTTTGCCATCGCCAGCACCTCCTCCAGCCGGCTGGCCAGCACGTACCGCTGCAGGCTCAGGTTTTTCTCGTTCTTTCCCTGAGCGGCTTCAGCCAGCAAGCCAATGCGCTGATAGGCCTGCTCTTGTTCGCGCTGCTGCGCGGCGAGGGCATCAACCGTCTCCAGATCTTTAGCCAGAGCCTCGGCCCGTGTCTTCGCCTCCGCCTGCGCGTTGAGCGCGTCCTCATGTGCTTTCTCCTTCGTTTCCACCGCGGCCGTTAACGGCTCCAGGTCCGGGCGCTCCTTGCCCATCACCGCGTCTTTCGCGCGCTTCAGGCGGCCTTTAGATTCCGTGAGGGATTTTTCGTGTGCGGCGATGGCCTCCTGCAGCGCCTCCATCTCGTCGCCCGGTAGATAGGCTTCCCGAAAGGCCTCCGCATCGTCAAACCCTGCCGTTTCCAGCGCCTTCTCGAATGCGCCCTGGGCCTTCTCGTGTTTGGCCGCAGCCGTGTTCAGCGCCTCCTGCGCGGCGCTCATCGACGAGTTGGCACCGGACAACGCGTTGGTGGCTTCTTGATGGGCCTCCTGCGCGTCTTTTAACGACTGCTTCAGCTTCTGCAGCTGACGCTCTTTCTGCTCACGGGCTGACGTCACCTGCTCGGCCGTTTCAAACTCAGCCGGGACATCCGCGCCCAGTGTCTTCCGGCGCTCCTCCGCACGCTCGACCGCGCCCGTAGCCTCGTTCACAGCCGCCGTGGCGTTCTCAAGGGCTTCCTCTTTGCTCGTCAGGTCCTGTTTGGTGGACTCATATTTTTCCTGCAGATTCGGCAGACGCTCACTGGCCTCTTTTGCTTCGTCACGCTTCGCCTGTGCCTCATCCCGCGCGGCGCGCAGGCTGTCGCGCTCGGTATCCGGGTCGAACAGGTCGCCAGAGCTCAGAGAGGCGACTTCGGCCTCAAGCGTCGCGACCACAGTCCGCGCTTTCTCAGCCTTGGCGCGCAGATCAGGAATGGCGGACTGGGCCTCCTGAGCCGCTGCCTGGGCGTTGTCCAGTGTGGCCTTGTCCGGCAACTCCGCATCGGAGGTGGCGGGGCTCGGGTGGTGGGTAGCGCCGCAGACCGGGCACGGCTCGCCATCCGTGAGCTCCCGGGCCAGGAGCGCCGCCTGCCCGTCGAGCCGCGCCTGAAGCAACGCGTCGGCTTTTTCCTGCAGTGCCTCGGCCTCCTGCTCGTGCTGTGTGAGGGCTTCAGCTGCCGCCTGCGCCTTCGTGCGCGCCTCTGCCGCAGCAGCACGCTTGGTTGCCAACTCCTCGCTCTTCTTTAATGCTTTCTCCGCCTGTCTCAGTTGCTCCGCACGTAACTCCAGCGTACCGGCCGTTTCCTTGGTTTTCTCCAGCCGTTCGCTCAACGCCTCCCGCTCAGCGGCAAGCTTCTCCACTGCCGCCCGCTGCTGCTCTTCGGCCTGCTTGGCTTTTTCCTTAACCTCCTGTGCTGCGGCCACCGCAGCGCCTGCTTCAGCAAACTGCGCAACCTTCTCCACCAGACCCTTGAGCGTGGTGATGTCCTCCTGAAGCTTCTCCCGCTCGTCTTGCCGTTCCTGTTCTGCTGTTAATTGCTCCTTTGCTTGTTTGGCATGAGCCTCCGCCGTCGCCACGGCGGCCTTCGCTTCATCACGTTTCGCTTTTGCCGCGGTGTGCTCCTTCTCCTGCTCTTTTAACCGCTCGAACGTGGGCGCCACGCGCTGAGCACGCTGGGCGGCCTGCAGTAGCGCTTTCCGCTGCTCGTGCTGCTCCTGCCCCGTCTGCACCTCCGTGAGCGCGGACTGAGCCTTCTCATATTCAGCAAAGAGCGCTTCTACCTGCTGCGCTTCCTCTAACTCCTTGCGGGCGTTTTTGAGCGTCTGCTTCGCCGTTTCCGCCTCGGCCGCACGGGCTTCGTGCTGCGCTTGCTGATTGGCATACAACGCCTGGAGCTCTTCGCGCGACTCCACCGCCCGGTTCTTCAGAATAGCCTCAAGCTGCTGCTGCACGCCCTCTGCCTTCCCTTTGGCTTCCCGTGCGCGCCGCTTGAGCTCTTCCTGCAGCCGCTCAAATCGAGACGTGTCGAAAAGCTTCTTCAGAATCTCCTCACGATCGCTGGAGGAGGCCGATAGGAACGAGCGAAACTTCCCCTGTGGCAGCATCACGACCTGCCGAAACTCGTCGGCCGTAAAGCCCACGCGTGCCGTGATGGCTTCACCAACGTCGCGCTTGCCATCGGCAATTAGCACCCCCTCCTCGCCGTCCTCCGCTTCCGTCCGATCCCACAGCGTGGCTTCGGGCGGTTTGGTGGTCATCCCGTCGCCCCGCACCTTCGCCATCTCCATGGACGGGCGGCGCGTGATGCGGTACGCGCGTTCCCCCAGCGCAAACTCCAGCGTCACCTCCGTAGGCTCGTCGGCTTCAGCATAGTGGGAGCGCATCTGCCTGCCGTCGCGCTCTTTTCCGGAGGTTTCCCCGTAGAGCGCAAAGCAGATAGCGTCCATAATGGACGACTTGCCAGAGCCTGTGCGGCCATGGATGAGAAAGAGACCTGCGGGTGACAGCGTGTTGAAGTCGATGACCTGCCGCTCCGTGTACGGACCGAACTCATCGATGGTAAGGTGCAGGGGTTTCATATGGGAAGAGATTGACTGCCGGGGGTAAACGAAAATAGATTAGCCTGCGCTCAAGCGTCGCGGGCCTCTGTGCGAATCGCGTCGAGCGCCTCCGAGAGGGTGGTGCGCTGCTCGTCGCTTAGCCCATCAGCGCCGGTAACGTGTTTGAAGAAGAGCTCGAATATCTCCGTGTCGCTCTTCAAGCGTCCCCCCTCCTCCTCCAGACCGCGGATGGTCCGGCTCACGTCGGCCCGAGGGCGCTGGATGTGGAGCGTGTTCGGATAGACGCTCCGGATCTTGTTCATCGCGTCGAGCACCGGCCCTTCTTCTTTCAAATCGACCCACAGGTAATCGTCGGCGCTTTCTCCAGGCTTCGGCCCGGTGAGCACCTCATCCAACGTGCCCTCGATCTTGCGGAGGTCCCGGCGCGGCGTGAGCGGGATCGTCTCCACCGTGCAGTCTCCCGCGGCATCCATCTCCACCATATAGACCGATTTCTCGTGCGCGACCTCGTTGAACGAGTACTTCATCAGCGAGCCCGAGTAGCGGATATGCGATGCCCCGACCTTCTGCCGCCGGTGCAGGTGGCCGAGCGCCACATAGTCGAACCCATCAAAATGCGCAGCTGCCACCTGCTCAGAGCCCCCCACGGAGAGCGGCCGCTCGGTATCGGATAGATCACCGCCCTGCGCGAAGATGTGCGCAACGCCGATGGCCCGGGTGTTCGGCGGATGCCCGGCCCGCGCCCGGGCCGTCTGCACGCGCACGACGTCATCGTGCGTCGTGATCTCCGCGTCCGGCACGACCTGCCGCATCTCCGCCGGCTCGGCGTACGGCAGCGGGTACACGTGAACAGGGCCGTGGGCGTCATGGAGAACCACCGGTTCAGCCTCCCGACCGGGACGGGCGTAGATGTGCAGGCCCTGATTTTCGAGGATGGCCGACCCAAAGTGCAGTCGCTCCGCGCTGTCGTGGTTGCCCGCGTTCATGATGACCGGCACATCCAGGTCAACCACCAGCTGCTGAAGCACATCGTTTAGCAGCGCCACCGCCTCTTTCGGCGGCACCGCGCGGTCGTAGATATCACCCGCTACGATAACTGCATCCGGGCGGACATCGCGCACGAGCGTCAGAAATTGGTCGAGCAGGTGGGCCTGATCATCCGTCAGATGGACCCCGTGGAGCAGGCGGCCGAGGTGCCAGTCGGCCGTATGGAGGAAGCGCATAGTGGGCAGAAGGTGAGCAAAAGTAGACAGGAAGGGAAATGTCGGCGTGCTCGTACACGTGAGCCGGACGAGGGTTGACATGGACTGCGGGTAATTTCCCTTAGAGCGCAATCGGTATCGCCTGTTGGCAAACCTTACTTAATTCAGGTATCTTTTAAAAAGTGCCTCCGACATCTTGAAGTCATCTCGAAATGGCCATAAATCTATCGGAGGATCGACTGAAGTGGGTGTACCGCACCGTGGTGAATGCCCAGATTTACGCAGAGGCAATCGCGAATGTCAAGAGGGCTACGCGGCTTGCCCGTCAGATCATAGAAGAGGAATTTTGGGCGAGTGCGGGCACAACAACTAACAACACAACAACATGGAGGGCGCCATGAATCATACGTTATGGATATACGCGGGCATTGCCACACTCTTCTTTTCCGGTGCCCTGTTGTATGCAAGTGCTGCCTTCACACACGGTCTTCCGCCTGTGCTTGTGTTAGCGCTCATAATTGTGGCGCATGGCGTAGCGGTTCGGTTTATCGCCGTCCGCAGCTTTGCAGAAAGCTGGGTATCTGGGCTCGTGATTTTCGGAAGTGTAGCCCTAATCCATCTTCTGATGCTTCGGCTTTTTGTCCCAGCTGAAACGCTCGTGGATCTTTCGCTTTTCGGATATGTCTGGCGTTTAGGATTTATGTTGCTAATTGGCTCCGTAGTGATGCTCTTGCCGTCCTACTTTAGAAAGCGACCATAGCCCGTGGTAAACAGCCACCGCAAACATGTAAATGTAGTGCAAGGATACGTGGTGACTATAGCGGTATATTTTCTGTGACGGTCGCTTCAACCGTGTAGCCCATCACTGCAACGTCGCCAGCACCGCCCAGCGCTGGCGCGGCGGTCTCCCCCGCTATCCCGTCCGCGACGGCTTCATCATGGCCCACCTTGCGCTCTACGTGGATACCGACATGCACGCCGCCACCCGCGCGGTCAACACGTTTCTACAAGAGGCAGGCAGCGCCAGCTCCTTTGACCCGGAGCAGATGACAACGATGCGAGAGGCGCTGCGGCTGGACGGCGTGGAAGAGCCGTCGTCGGATTTGCCTCAGGGGTTTCGGGAACGGCTGGTTGAGGTGTTGAGGGCAACCCGTATCTAATCAGGAACACCGCACTTCGCAGCAATAAATTTATTTGTTCGCAGGCAACAACCTGATTACGCGCGCAACCACACGTCGCGCAGCACCATTCATCGCTGGACCATCGTGTTCATCCGGCTCATAATGGTCGTCTGGATACCGTGCACTGACCGCGTAATAGGTTAGGCGTCGGCTGTCATCCTCCAGATCGGAGAGCCCAGGGTTGATCTCCACACATCGGGCCAGAAGGGCAGTTAGATCGTGTGTGTGGGGCACCTGCTCATGGTGATAAATAAGAAAGGCCTTCAGGATCTTCTCCGCTGCCTGCTGGGCGTGAAAACAGACCGTATCCCAGGGCGTGCGGCTTGCGGCAAGGTTGTTCTCAATATTGAGAAGGTCGTTCTCGGCCTTCTGCACCCAACGGCGGTAATTCGATTCAGCCTTGCTCATGAAGTACCTTCCCCTCACGTTCGATCATGGAGAGTAGCGTACCATGCACGCCCTGCACTTGCCTTACCTCCTCCGGCGTGTATACGACCACATCCATGGGCCAGCTGCGCAGACCAAAAATCTCTGCTACTTCTGCCGCTCGCTCCGGCGGGGGCTGCTCCGAATCCATTTCGATAAACAGATCCAGATCACTCTCCGGCCCGGCGTTTCCCCGGGCATGGCTACCAAATAAGATGATGCGGCGTGGGCTGAAACGGTCAACGATTCGCCGGGTGATCTCCTGAATATGCTCCGGTGAGAGAGCGGATAAGGTATGTGTTTTCTGTGGCGTCATGGTAGCCTATACGAGTTCTCGTGTGCGTTGGATGCATTCCGTTAAACGGGGTATCTGGCAATCGTTTACGGCACAAGGCAATGTCCCTCCTGTCCATGTGCCAATACCCTACAACCTATTGAAACACAATCGTCCGGTTCTCAAACACGAGCGTTTTGCGCTGTAGGTGATGCCAGATCGCGCGGGAGAGCACGATTTTCTCCAGATCTCGTCCCTTCCGGATAAGGTCATCCACCGAATGGCGGTGGTTCACGTGGATCACGTCCTGCTCGATGATGGGTCCCTGGTCGAGCTCCTCGGTGACGTAGTGGCTCGTCGCGCCGATGATCTTGACCCCACGCCGGTAGGCGGAATGATAGGGCCGCGCGCCGGGAAACGCCGGCAAAAAGGAGTGATGGATGTTGATGATACCGGCCGGATAGTGTGCTACAAAGTTGCCGGTGAGGATCTGCATGTAGCGGGCCAGCACGATGAAGTCTACGTCGTGCTCGCGCAGTAGCGCCAGCTGTTGGTGTTCGGCTTCGGGCTTGGTGTCCCGTGTCACCGGAATATGGTGGTAATCAATATCATACTTTTCGGCCAGTGGACGGAGATCTTCGTGGTTGCTTACGATAAGCGGAATCTCCACCTTCCACTCCCCGCTACTGTAGCGCGCGAGCACGTCGTGCAGGCAGTGGGCATATTTTGATACAAACACCGCCATCCGCGGCGTCCGCCCGGTGAAGTACAATTGCCAGCTCAGGTTAAGCGGCTCCGCCACCTCCTCTTTGAATCGCTCTGCGATGGCCTGATCGGGGATTTCGAACGAGGTCAGGTCCCATTCGGCACGCATGAAGAACACCCCATGCTGCTCGTCGACGTGCTGGTCGATCTCCAGAATATTGCCGTTGTGCTCGGCAAGGAACCGGGTGACGGTAGCCACCAGTCCCTTGCGGTCCCGGCAGTGGATAAGCAGGATGGCGGAGTGATTGTCAGGATTCAGCAAAGTAGATCGGATGCCAGTTCGATGAACGGGGGTGCCCACAGATATTCAGGACAGCGGGTCTACGCCGGTAATGGGTTCTTTCTCCCTTGGGTGGGGCGGTGGCGAGCAAACCGCGACGACGTCTCCGTGGGTTTTGCCGCATTCCGACGCTGATGGGTCACTCTACGGTCGCATGGATTACTTCGTGTCCATACGGTCGTCTCATGAAACGTCTTTACACACGGAGGTGAATGCGCGCATGAAAAGCCCAATGCCCACACCACCTCGTCGCGTCCGTCTCGGGCGCGACGCACGGGGGCGCCGTCTCGGCGCCGTGTGAAGGAATAGCTGGTAGCCACGCGATTGAGCTGGGTGATGTGGGACGCTACGCTGGGGCTCGTCTTTCTGCGAGCGGAAATGCCGGTATTCAAACGTCGGCGCATGGCTTGATCGCCGTATGGATCCCCGATTAGCTCGGCTTCGCTACGTCAGTCGGCCGATGGCCTCGTGTGGGTTCGGGGATGACCTCGAGGAGTGGTCCGAATTGCGACTTTAGCTACGGCAACAGGGAGCACCTGCTGTACCATGTACGCCCAACATTGAAGCAGATGGAGATACCACCAGCCTCACCCAACCACCCGCTCCCCCGTCTGCGTGGCATAGACCGACCGCGAAGCCACGGCTTCTCCGGTCAGCTCCTCCCAGTAGGTCGCGTAAGTGTTGAGCTGAGCGAGATAGCCTTTCTGCCGGGCTTCATCAGCCGTGGTCACGTCCGTTTTGTAGTCCACGAGGTGCCAGCCGTCGGCGTCGCGGTAGGCAAGGTCAATGATCCCGCTGGTGAGCGTCGGAAGATCTGCGGCGACGCTCGCAGAGGCGAAGGGGATCTCCGTGTAGACCGCAGCAGCCACCTGCAGGTCAGCGAACAGTGCGGAAGCTTCGAGTATTTGAAGTGCTCGCACAGCAGCGTCCGCGGCTTTTTCCGACAGGTCTGCCGCCTGGCAACGACTCGTCACAAGGGGCTTCCAGTCGTCAGGCAGGTGCCCGTCGATGCGGGCCTCGAACAGCTCGTGGACCAGCGTGCCGTAGTCGCGCCCTCGCCCACTGCCCGCCGTGGCGTCCGTCAGTAGTCCGCGGGGCTTCTCGCTGCCGGCTGCGCGGCGGGTGTAGCTCGGGCGCTGTGCCGCAGCAAGGGCTTGCTGCCGGCTGGCGCGCACCGTTTCAAGCGTAGCGAGGCCAGGCGCCGCTCCGTCGCCCGACCGCAGGGCCAGTTCGGGGGCCGCGGGCGCCTCCAGCATCGGCACCTCATCCAGCGCTCCGGTCAGGCGCTTCCACGGACCGCGGTGCGTGGCGCCGGGGCACTGCGTCACGATCAGCATGTTTTCCGCGCGCGTCGCCCCTACGTACACCAGGCGTAGCTTTTCGGCCTCCAAGAACGCCTCTTCGCGGGCTTCATCCTCTGGCCAGCCCGCGGGCTCGCCAACGGTTTTCGTGCTCCACGCACTCGTTTGCTTCCGGATCGGAATGGCCGCGTAGGGCGGCTCTGCGGTGCGCGCTACGTGCCAGTCCGGCGAGTGGCGACCTCCGGAATTGTCGTAGCAATCGACCAGAAACACCACACGGGCCTGCAGCCCTTTCACCTGGTGAAGATTCATGAGGCGCACCACGTCGCCGCGGCCGGCGTCGAGCGTCATGCCGTCCTGCTTGTAGCCTTGCTCATCACGCAGCGCGCGCAGCTCCCGCACGATGCGGCCCCAGTGCCAGCCGTCGGCTTCCCACTGCCGCACCATCGAGGTGAGGCGGGCGAGGCTGCCGGCCCGCGTGGTGCCGCTTTCCTCAAACGCGTGGTACGCGCCGAGGCCTGTTCCGTCGATGAGCCGCTCCAGCGCAGCCGAGGGCGTATGGTTGAAGAGCAGCTCCCGCGCCTCCAGCGCCGTCTGCCGGGCCGCGGCGATCCGTTCATGCAGCTCCTCCGGCAGCACATCGGGCACGCTGGCGTCCATTGAAAACGACCCTTCCGCCTGCGCAAACGCCAGCAGTTCCGGATCGCTCAGCCCCACCAGCGCGCCGCGCAGGTAGTTTAGGTAGTGCACCGGGTTCTCGGGTTGAAACGCCACCTCCAGGAGCGTCAGCAGCGCCTTCACGGTGGGCACCTCGATGAGCGCTTCACCGCCCACCACATCGTAGGGAATGCCGCGCTGCTCAAGGGCGCGCGCGAACGGCGCCAGGCTCTTGGTGCGGCGGGTGAGGATCAGGAAATCGCCCGGGCGGGCCGGGGTGTCCACCGGGGCGTCGTCGTCAGTGCCGTTCAGCGCAGACGTACCCGCGAGGCACCGCTCGATGGTGGTGGCGACGCGATCGGCTTCTTGCGCCCGCACATCGCCTGCGCGCTCGCCCTTCTCCCGGTTAATGGCAATCGTGCGCACGCCATGTGGATCCGCGCCCTCGCCCTTCACCGGAATGAGCGGTGCGAAGGGCGCCTGGGCTTCTTGATGTGCCTCGCGGTCTTCCGCAAAGAGCGGCTCGAACGCCCGGTTGAGCCAGCCGCAGAGCGCACCGTAGGAGCGGAAGCTGGTCGTAAGCACGAGCTGCTTCCCCCCGGCCTCCACCACAAGATCGCACACCTCCCGAAAGAGCTCCACGTCCGCGCGGCGGAAACGGTAGATCGACTGCTTCCCATCGCCCACGATGAACAGGCTGCCCGGACGCGGGGTGAGGGTGCGCCAATTCATCTCGCGCCGATCGGTGCCCGTCAGGTAGAAGAGCATCTGCGCCTGCACGGGGTCGGTGTCCTGAAATTCATCCACAAACAGGTGGGTGTAGCGCTGCTGAAAAAAGCGTCGTGCGTCGGGGCTGTCCCGCAGCATCGCGGTGGCGCGCTCCAGCAAGTCGCTGAAGCCAAGCTTTCCGGCCTCTTCCTTGGCACTCTGAAACGCGGCCACGACGCCTTCAATCCACGGTGCGACGCGGGCGTAGAGGTAGTTGCGCCACGCTTCGAGCGCAGGCACCACATGAGCATCGCGCACCTCCGGCACCAACGCATCCCGCAGCTCCTTTGCCTGCGCCTTCCACTCGGCGTTGTTCTTGCCCCACTTCGTGTATTTGAGCTTGCCGTCCTTCAGCCCATCGGCCGCGATTTCCAGAAAGGCAGCCTGATCGGCCAGGGAGTCAAGGCCGCGATTTTGCTCAAACCGGGCAGCCATCTCCATCTGCTTGTAGAAGGTATCGGGCGTCTGCGCGATCTCTCCTGAAAAGGTCCGGGCCTGAGCGTAGAGCTTCTGCACTTCCGCGATGGCCGTTTCCAGATCCGGCGCCTCGGCCGGCGTTTCCTTGAGGGGCAGATCACTCAGCAGGCAGCGTTGCTCGTAGAACGGAAACAGGTCCTCAATCTCCAGCCCTACCTCGTCGATGATTTCGAAGATGGAATCATCATCCCGATACGCCTGCAGCACGTAGCGATCCCACGCCGCGCGGCGGAGCTGCTGCTCCTCGCGGTCGTCCATCTCCTGAAAGTCGGGCGAGAGCCCTGCGTCGATGGGCCGCTCGCGCAGCAGGCGTCCACAGAACGAGTGAATGGTGCCGATGTAGCACTGATCGGACTGCTGCAGGGCCTGCTGGAGGCGCTTTTTCTCCGCGCCCGTCGCCTTTCGCGCTTCGTCTTGCAGCCAGAGGTTGAACCGCGCCCGCATCTCCCCCGCGGCCTTCCGGGTGAAGGTGATGGCGACGAGCTTGCCGACGGGCGCCTTGCCCGCCTTCACAACGTTCACCATGCGCTGCACGAGCGCGTAGGTTTTCCCGGCACCGGCGCCCGCGAGTACCACGAGGTTGGTGTCGAGGTCGTTGGCGATGACATCACGTGGTTGCTGATCTTGCAGGGTGAGCGTATCGGGCATAGAAACGGCTGCTGCGGTGAGGGGAAGTACTTAGTTGTCGAGCCAGTCGAGGGCGTGAGCGGCAAAGGGAGCGCCGGCCTCAGCGGTGGATTCGAGGCGCGCCTTTGCCTCGCGAACGCCGGTGGACTCATCGGCGCAGACGTGCTGAAACTCGCAAAAGTGGCACGGGGCGCTGCCGTTCTTGTGGATCTTGGGGAAGCCCCCGGCCGAGAGCATCTCGAAGAGCGGCTGGAGCTCATGCGCCAGCGCTTCGGGCGGCAACGGATGATGGGCAATGCGGCGCCCCTGCGTTTTCTCGCTGACGAAGAAGTAGCCGGAGCGGGCGACGGGCGCGTCTTGTAGCCCCGGGTCGCGGTCGATGAGTTGCTGCAGCGCATACGCATACAGGAGCCACTGCAGCTTGCGACCGCCGTCCAGAAGGTCACCGGCGGAGTACGGACTGTCGCTGCCCGACTTGTAATCCCAAAGCTCGTAGCCGTCGGGCGTGCGGTCGATGCGGTCGATCTGCCCGCGCAGCTGGATCGTGCGGTCGTTGCCGAGAGCAATCTCCACGGGTGCGGGGTGGTTGGCGCCAGCGCGCTCGCCCATGCCAAAGGAGAGCTCGAACGCCACCGGCTCCACGTTTTCGCGGCTGGCCTCTTCCCGCAGAAAGATACGTGCGGCCTCGCGGAGGCGCTTCAGATCGGCCTCGTAGGCCACCTCGTTTGGTGGCGCAACGTACTCCTTGCGCCACTGCTCCGCCCGGCTGTTGACCAGCGCCAGCAGATCCGCCTCATCCTGCGCAGAGGGCTGCCGGCCGAGATCCGACATGAACTCATGTAGGATCTCGTGCAGCAACGAGCCAAAGTCGAGCGCGTCCAGCCAGCGGGCGGGGTCCTCCTCGCGCTCGCGGGGCGCGTCGACGCCCAGTACGTAGCGCAGGAAGAAGCGGTACGGACAGCCGGTGAGGGTTTCGAGGCCGGAGCTGGAGAAGACGGTGTCGTCGGCGCCGGGCACCAACTCAGGCGTCGCCTGCCCCAGCGCGCCGTCGAACGCCGTGAACACCTCGCCGGCCCGCTGGCGGAGCGCCTCGCCGCCCTGCCGGAGCGCCGGGTACGTTCGAGCGGCGATGGCCTGTGCATGCGCGCCGCGGTGGGTCCAGAACCACTGCGTGTCGGTCAGCGGCGTCTCGGACGCACGGGTGAGGGTCCAGGTGGCGCCCAGCGCGTCGTCCGGCTCGTCGGTCGTGGAGAGTTGCTGGGCGAGCTGCATAAAGAGCGACGACGGATAGCGCTCGGCGCCATCGGCCAGCGTGGTGACCGCCGCAGTGAGCGTCACGTGACCGGCTGCCTGACCTAACAGCCGCACCAGGTGCCACGTCTGGGCGGCGGGTTTATCCCGCATCAGCTCAAGGCGCGGCGTAAGCTCCGCGCGGTCGTCATCCAGCAGAATCGGGTCCTCGGAGGGTGAGGGCGGAAACGACGCCTCATCCATGCCCACCACATAGAGCGCCTTCCGGCCCGCATGCCCCGCACGGTCGATGGGCGCCACGTACAGCGCCCCCGGACGCGGCACCGAGGCATCGAGCGTGTGCTCCATCAACATCTCGCGCACGCGCCCAGCCCGCGCCGCCACTGAAGGCCGGCCTTTCCGCTCATCGTTCTCTTCGATCTCACCGAGCTCTTCCAGCCGTTCCTGCAATGAATTGAGGGCATCGGCATGGAGATCGGCGAGGGCGGTATTGGGCGTATCCCCTGCGGAGACCGGCGTTTTTCGGGCCCACGTTTGAAGGAAGCCCAATGCGTACGTTACGAGGTCCTTTAATTGGGGTGAACTGCCCGGGGCCTCCAGTCCTTGGACGAAGGTTACCGCCGCCTCGGTGGCATCGATTTGGCGTTGCACATCCGGGTCGGGATTGGCCAGCAGACGGGCTCGCAAATCCCGAGCGCGATCCTCCAGCCGCTCCACATCTACCCGGCTCCCCGACGGCAGCCGGTCCAGCACCGCTGCCACCTGCTGCGGGCCGATCGTTTCGGGGATGTCCTCCACGCGATTGAACGAGATCCGACCCGTGCGGAGCAGGTCGATGAGCGGGCGGAGCTGCTGCCCGGTCGCGAGCCACTCCAGCAGTCCCAGTACGGCTTGCCCGGGTACAGTGAACGTGACCGGCAGGCCACTGGCAAACTGCACCGGCAGGCCCAGCTCCTCGGTGACGCTCACCAATTGCGGCACGTACGGGGTGGCGGTCGTGTAGGCGATCTCCACCTCGTCGAACGCCAGCCCGCGGCGCAGCACGTCCTGCAATACCCCGCGCACCTCGGCTTCTATCCCGTAGCAGGTGTGCAGGCTTATCCGGTCCGCATCGTCCGGTCTCAAGCCGCTCGTGCGGACCGCGCCGGCCGGATGCACCCCTTCATCGGTGGGCGACAACGGCGGGACGTCGGCGAACAGGTGCGCGGCCACGTGGGCTGGCGCCTCCAGGCCATACGCCGGACGCCCGATGCGATGCAGCGTCCGCCCGTCCGTTAGTTTGCGGAGCAGCTTCGCCTCCAGCACGCTCAGCGGCGTCTCGTCCATCACGGCGAAGACGGCTCCGGGAAGGGTCTCGGCGCCTACCAGTGCGATCGCACGCTGCAACAAGGCGGCCTTGTCGTACTTCTTGGGCTCGTCGTTGAGCTTTTGCTCATACGCTTCAAGCAACCCTGCGAGATCAGCGCGATTGCGGTCGCGCAGTTCGCCAGGTGTCACACGGGCATTGCGGAGGGCGTCCAACGTGCCACGAAACGTCTCCGTGTTGCGGCGGCTGGGTTTCAGGATGGCGAGCGGGCTGTCCGTCTCGTGGATCTGGTTGTTCAGCAGCTCATCGACCAGAAAATGCGATTGGTCTGGGGTGAGGCGCTTCCTCTCCTCCGCCGCAAGTACGGGCCCCGCAAGCTGCTCAGCGAGGTCTGTCACCACCAACGGGCGGAGGTTCACCCAGGCGGTGCCACGCTGGGCCAGGGCCTCCACCACCGTGCTGCCGGCCTGCCGGCTGGGGACGAACAGGATCTTGGGCGCTACCGGATGAGACGTGCAGAGGGTCTGGAGCTGGCGAAGGACGTAAGTCAATGCAGGAACGCATGGCAAAATGGAAGAACTACCGAGGGCCGTGGGACGAGCAGCGGCTGAGACAATATACACCACGCAGCTGGGGGGTCGGAAAAATGGTTTCCGACGCGGGTGCAAAGCGCTCGCACGTGGTGGGGCTTACAAGCTACGACGGACACCGTGACAGGGGTATGTCAGGCCCCGCGCTGATTGCTTCCCACCCCGTTCCGGTTTACGGATTGAGCTCCTCTTCCGTCCATCTCTCGTCAGTCCGAGTGTAGCGGGTGCGACGGTGGGGGTGGCCGCTGAGCGACAGGTGGTCGATGCGGGTAGGGCTGAGCAAGAGGACAACGAATGTGTCCGGCGGATCTTCGGGCGGCGTCGTTGAGAAGGCCTTGTCGAAGGCTTCCTCATCGGCACGCGGCGCGCCGGGATCGGGCGAGATATACAGCGCCTTCTCATGATCGTCAAGCTCCTTCCACTGCTCCTGGCGATAGGCCGCGTCGTCACCGGTAGTAGCTGCGGTAATGAGATGCACAGAACCGGCGATGCGAAACTGGTCGCGCGTCTCGTCGAGCCACCAGCACACTTCCGCATACGGATGCGCCTGGAGGTCGTCGATCTTACTGGCCCGGCGGTCGGAATGCACGCACAGTTGGTCGCCCTCCGGATGCTCCCGGAACTCCCGAAACAGCAGGGTGCGGTTCGCGGGGTGGCCTTCCGGGGTGACGGTGGCCAACTGCAGGTGGCGGGCGGGGGCGCGGTTGCTCTGATGCAGGGCGCGTGCGAGAGGGGAGCGCCAGTTGCCTTCGGTCGTCATGGAGAAGCAGTGGTTATGATAAAAGGATGTACTAACGGTAAACGCTGAAGCGGGCAAAAGGATGAGCCGCGTACACTTCGGCTGCAGCGGACGGCCTCACGAGGGGTCGGGGTAGCGCTTGCAGGCGTCCAGCCAGCCCTGGGTGGTGCGGTCGCTGCGGCTCAGGCGGCGCGTCAGACTGGGAAAAAGCCCCGGCAGGATGCGAAAGAGCAGGGCCGTCCAGCGGGGGATGAACGTCTCGGCGCGGTCGGTCTGCAGCGTGCGCAGGACGGCGGCCGCTGTGGCTTCGGATGTAGCAAGGGGTACCAGGGCGGATCGCTCCACGCCGGTGGTCATCTGGGTCTGCACCATGGCCGGGCACACCCATTGGACCGTGACGGGTGTTTGGGTGAGCTGCAGCTCAGAGCGCAGCGCCTCACAAAACCCCACCACGCCATGCTTCGATGCGGCGTAAGCGGTCATGCCCGGCGTGCCTACCTTCCCTGCTACGCTGGCCATGGCGAGGATGCGTCCGCCGCCCTCTGCGGCCAGGAGCGGTAGCAGCGCGTGGCAGCAGTGCATGACCCCAAGCAGATTCACCTCGATGAGGCGCTGCCAGTGGGCCATCGGCGCTTCGATGAACCGACCACTGGAAAGCACACCTGCGTTAGCAATGAGCACATCCACCGGCTGGCCCTCGGCCCGGAGCCGATCCGCGAAAGCCTGCACGGCGGAGCCATCGCTTACGTCGCAGGCATAGCCATAAAATGCCCGCCCGGCGGCCTGCACCGCGGCTGCCGTGTCGGCCAGCGGTTCGGTGTTCAGATCTACGCCAATCACGTCGGCGCCGGCATCGGCCAGGGCAACGGCCAGGGCATGCCCAATGCCGCGGGCTGCTCCCGTGATGACCACCGACTGTCCAGCAAAAGCACTCATACGGGCACGGATACCGGGACGGTGGCGGGCAGCTGCTGCACCTTCGGGCGGTGGCGCCCAGCGGTGCGCTCACGCGCAAGCTGCGCCATGTAGGGATGGAAATCCACCTGGATGGTGTGCCGCTTCGAGCGCGTATACCGCTTCTGCATGTCCGCGTGCGTCTTCGCAATCGCCTGCTCCATCGCTGCTATCGACGGCAGTCCCGCGGTGCCTTCCAGCAGATCAGCCACCCACTTCGCCTGCCGCTCCGAGATGGGCATCACCGCCCCCAGCGGCTGAATCAGGCCGATGAAGTACAGATTGGGCCGCCGCGGGGGCACCACATGGCGATAGAAGCGCACCCGGTTGCCGTCAACCGACAAGAAATCATCAGCAAAGAACGGGAAGCTTATGTTGTACCCCGTCGCATAAACGATGAGGTCAAACGCTTCCTGCGTCCCGTCCATAAACCGCACCGTGTCTTCTTCAAGGCGCTGAATGTTGGGCCGGACCGTTAGGCGCCCGTGGCCGACCAGGTTGAGGACCTCACTGGAGATGGACGGATGTTCGGCCCCCAGCGGATGCGGCGGCCGGGGAAAGCCGTAGGCCTCTTGATCGCCCCGCGTGAGCCATAGCAGGAGGCGCATCCCCGCGCGTTGCAGGGGCAGCGGCAGGCTGCTTGTAAGCGGGCTCAGCCAGTGATCTGACGGCCGGCCCAGCATATACTTGGGCATGATGTGGGCCCCGCGCCGGGTCGACAGCACGGCGCGTTTGGCGTGCCGGGCCGCCTCGCAGGCGATGTCAAGCCCCGAGTTGCCCACCCCTACGACGAGCACACGACGGCCCCGCAGCTGGTCGGCTGTTCGGTAGTCATGGGAGTGCATTGCCTCGCCCGCAAACGTTCCGGGGAAGTGGGGCCAGTTGGGGTCCCAGTGATGCCCATTGGCCACCAGCACGGCGCCATAGCGCTGCGTCTGCGTCTCGCCTGTATCGCAGTGGCGCGTCGAGACATCGTACGTCCCCTCCTCCGCCGGGGCCACGTGCGTCACTTCCGTGCGCAGGGTGATGGTATCCCGAAGGCCAAAGTGGTCTACGTACGCCTCGAAGTAGTCCAGCACCTGCGTGTGGTGTAGATAGTCGGGGTAGTGGCCCGGCATCGGAAAATCCGCGTAGGCCATGCGCTCCTTGGAGGTGTTGATGTGGAGCGATGCGTAGGCCGCCGACAGGCCGTTGTCGTTCCGAAAGCGCCAGTTGCCCCCGATGCCTGAGCCCATTTCAAAGCAATCAAACGGCACGCCTCGATCCGCCAGGACCTTGGCCGCGGCAATGCCGGAGCAGCCGGCGCCGATAATGCAGACCCGGGCGGGTGCGGACGTAGGCATGCGTGCGATCGTGGGTTGGTGAAGAGCTAAGGCCGCGACGGGTCAGGCAAGGACGTTGCGTGCTTCGCTGCGTTGCAGCCAGTCATTCAGAATGCGGTAGTACATCGGGGTACGTTCGACGAACGGGAGATGTCCCACATTTTCAAGGAGATGGAGCTCGGCATCAGGCAGTAGGCGGTTCATCTCCAGCTGGTCAGACGGGCGAATGACGGGGTCCTCTGCCCCGCCGAGCAGCAGCGTGGGCCGGTCCAGATTGGAGAGCATCGGCCGGATGTCCATGGCGCGAAGATCAGCAAAAAGCCGCTGCAGCGCAAAGAGGTCGTGGCGCAGCACGTAGGGGTAGATAGCCTGCACGACCTCCTTCATGATCGGCGACACGCGGGCGCGCACGGGCTCCTCAGCATACGAGGCCAGCAGCATCCCAAACAGGGGCCGGCTGAACGTGCTCAGTTGGATCAATTTGCGAAACAGGAACTGCCCTGGGGGCCCCAGCCGCGCCAGCATCTGCATCAGCCCCAGCATGCCCTGCCAGGTGCCTCGGGCGAAACCACAGATGCTGGCCACCGCCCGCACACGCTCGGGATAGTGTGCCGCCAGGTTCAGCGCCGCGAAACCGCCCGTGGAGTACCCCATCAGGATGACGGGCTCCTCCCCCACCAGTTGCTCCAACGTGCCCGCCAGCAGGTCGGCCAGCAACTGTGCTGTCAGCGGCGCTTTGGGGGAGGCTGGCATGACCGCTGGGAAGTGCCCGGGTAGCGTGACGGCGTACCACCGGCGCTGCCGCCGGATCGACGGGGGCAGCGCGGGCGTCCAGAACGTGTGGGCCTGCGTAATGCCGTGCAAGAGCACAATCGGGGCGTCCAGTGACGACTCATTGGCGCAGAGCGCGGCAAGGCGATGGCCCTGTACGTCGAAGAACTGTTGGCGCACAACGGGCGGCACCAGCGGGGAGGGCGTAAGGCGCATGGGTAAAGGGAAAGTGGGAAAACGCGCGTGGGGCGTGGGCGCAATATAGGATATTGCGTGGAGGATGAACAGCGAATGGCCGTGCGAAGATTGGAGGCAGCCTCAGCGCTTGTCTTGCTTTCGCCAGTACCGGGCCAGCCCCGCCCAGCTGCCGTGCGGATCGCCAAACTGGGCATAGGCCTCCTGATACGGCGCGGGAACGGCGCTCCGCATCTGCTGCAGTTTCTCTTCCACAAAGGCCGCGGCCGGATCCGCTGCATGGGCAGCGGTGCGTGCGGGTCCCTCTGCAGACGCGGTCACCGCTTCCTGCACCTCCGCAGCCCAGGCCTGCAGCCGCTCGGCCATGACCTCCAGGTGCGTCGGCGGATCTGGAGCGGGGCCGCAATGGGTGAGGAAAAGAGCCTCTGGGCGCCACCCGCGCACCGTGGCGATGCTGTCCATCCACCGGGGCACATCCACATCAGGTGGTGGGGTAACGGGCATGATGTACCCCGCCTCCGGAATACGCATCCCGGCCACATCGCCCACGAAGGCCGTCCGGCTCAACCGGTCGAAGTAGCTGACATGATGCACGGCGTGGCCCGGTGTATATGCGACATCCAGCGTCCGGTCGGCGAGCGTAAGCGTCTCCCCGCCACGGACCACGTTCAGATTATCTTCCGGTACGCCCTCTACAGCGCCCCAGAGGCGGTCCATGTCGGCCCCGTAGATGCGGCGGGCGCTCCTCAGCAGACGCGACGGATCGTGCACATGAGGCGCACCGATCCGGTGGACCACCACCTGAAGCCCGGGGTGCTGCTTCACGAGCGTGCCGGTCGCCCCGGCATGATCCAGGTGGATGTGGGTCAGCAGCACCGCGTGCACATCGCCCAGCGTGTAGCCATGCGCGGCCAGGCCATCCAGCAGCCCATCAATCGCTGTGGTCGGCCCGGGGTCGACAAGCAGCAGCCCCTCCGCTGTTGGAAGGACGGCTGTGGCAATCAGATGGGGCGTCTGCTGATACTGCAGATCAACCCAGAAATAGGAATCGGTGGCCATGGCAAAAAGAGCGCAAACGGACGAATGAAGGAGGCATCAGGACGGGTAGACGGGCCTCGGTGGGGCGGAAATGAGGAACCGCTCTACGCCCGGGATCGACAGCACGAGGTCGGCGCCGAAGGCCGTGGCGGGCGTCTGGAAGCCTGGCGTACCAACGCCATCCAGCGTGCGCCCGGCCGCTTCCGTGGCGGCCGCTGCGGTGAAGGCATACCCCTCCGGCCCGTAGAGCAGGCCCTCGGCAAACGTGCCGTCGTCCGCCGTTGCGCAGCCCCAGACGCGGGTGCGGCCGGTGGTGCGCGTCTCTTCGTCAGGCCCCGCGGGCTGGCGGTCTACCCACCAGTGCAGCAGGCGCTTCACCGAGCGCTGGCGGGCAAGGGGCGCGGCCAACCGGAGCCCCTTCATAGCGCGGATGGTCTGCTGCGGCAGCCGTGCGTAGGTGGTGATATTGGGGATACCGGTGCTGTAGTACGCGGTGGCTACGTCGCCCCATGGAATGGAGGCCACCGTAACCGGCCCGTCGCCAAAGTCTACCTGGCGCGTACGATGGGCCGGCGGCACGCGTTGGATGTACCCATCGCGCCGGACCGCCCCGCCCTCGCCGGCCTGCTCCACGGCGGTGTGGGCGGTCCCCTGCGATACGCCCCCGAGGCCTTCAAACGCAAGCTCCAGCTCCGTAGCCCGCGGCTGCTGCTCCTTCAACCACCGCGCAAGGCAGTCCGTAGGTACCACGTCGAAGCCCACGCCGGGCACTACCATGATGCCGGCCTCCCTGGCCAGCGCTGATTGGGCAGCCAGCGCCTGAAACACCTGGATCTCGCCCGTGATGTCGAGGTAGTGCGTGCCGGTACGCAGGCATCCTTCCAGCATGCGCTGCGCGGTATGGATGAACGGCCCCGCGCAATGAAGCACGGCCGAGACCTGCCCGAGGGTGGCGTCAAGCGCGGCGCGGTCGCCCAGGGTGAAGGCCACGTGGGGCAGGTTGTGCGGCTCGGCTACGGCCGCCAGCTTGCTCGCATCCCGCCCGCCCAGCACAGGGCGCCAGCCGCGCGTTAGGCACTCCTCTACGATGAGTTGCCCTGTGTAGCCATACGCGCCGTATATGAGCAGCGGTGTCTGCCGGGTGCTCGGGGTGTTCTGTTGAAGGTCAGTTGCGGCCATGGACTTTGCGTATCCGATTATTGATATTGGTCACCGTTTGTTTTCATCCTTCGCCTGCAGCCCTCCCTTATGCTTGCGCTCACCGCCCGCTACCCCCGCCGCCGTGCATTTATTACTGGCGCCGCCTCTGGGCTGGGGCTGGCTCTCGCCGAAGAACTCGCGCGCGATGGATGGCGCATCGGGTTGGCCGATGTGCAGGAGCATCGGTTGCAGCGTGCAGCCCTGCAGGTGCGGGCCCTGGGCGGCAATGCCACGCCGTACCTGCTTGACGTAACCGACGCCGCGGCGTTTCACGAGACGGCCCAAACTTTTGTAACGGCCCACGACGGCGTCGATCTGGTCATCAACAATGCCGGGATTGCCACGGGCGGCTGGTTCGACGAAACGTCGCTCGCAGACTGGGAAGCCACGCTGGACGTCAACCTGCGCGGGGTGCTGCATGGGTGCCAGTCGTTCGTCGCGCCCCTCCTGCGCCAGGGACAGGGGCACCTCATCAACATCGCCAGCCTGGCCGCCGTCGCAAACGCCCCGATGATGTCCGCCTACAACGTCTCAAAAGCAGGCGTGCGATCCCTCTCCGAGACGCTTTACCACGAGCTCGGACCACAGGGCGTGGATGTGTCAGTGGTACTGCCCGCGTTTTTTCGCTCGGCGCTTGCTGACGGCGCCCGCGGATCCGTTCAGGCACAGGATCTAACGCACAAGCTGGTCAATGAATCCGGCAGCAGCGCCGCGGACGTCGCCGCCCACCTCCTGCGCGAAGCCGCGCACGCGCCGCTTCATATCTGCTATCCACGGTCATCCCGGCTCTTCTGGTGGTGGAAGCGGTTGGCCCCGGCGCACTACCATCAAACGCTACGTAGCCGCGCCGCCCACCTCTACCGCCGCAGGGTACAATCGCAACCCCGTACTTCCCCGGCCACCGCGTGAGCCCGCACCTTCATGCGCTGGCTCCCCAACGTCCTCGGGCGCCAAACACCTCAGTTGATGAGGGCCTGGAATTTCGTGGCCATGGCCATAGAGCCCTTGATCTTGAGCTTACCCTGCATCATCAGCATCATGGGGTTGGCCTTTCCATTGTTGACGGCCAGCCAGTGAGCGGCGGTGGTTTTCACGACCACGTCGGGGTTCTCGTGCCTGCCTTCCTCTACAGCAAGGTCTTGGTCACGAATGGTGATGGCGTACTCTCCACCGCCATCGCCACCGAGGCTCAACTGTACGGTGCCATCAAGTCCGGCCGCTTTGTTGGGGTCAAAGTTTTCCTCATACGACGAGAGGACTTCTGGAATGCTTGTATACATGCAAGATGGTGAGGTGCGGGAGGGAAACAGGGGGGATGGCACACAGCATGTGTAGCATACTATGTATCCCCCAAGGATGCAACCAGCCGCAACACGTTTGGTCCTATCTGGCATGACAACTATCCCCACATGAGACCACCACGGGCGCATACAAGAGGACACCCGGCGGCGCGGCACTACGCTTTTTTGCTGGGCATCCCGTATGCTTACGGTCCCATCACTGCACGCTCCCATCATCTGCCTTCCCCCTATGCTTCATCGCTCCATGCCCTCGCGCGGCCTCTCGTTTGTTGGCCTCCTGCTCCTTTCCGCCCTCTTGCTGACAGGCTGTGAACCAGACGCTCCCGACGACACCAGCACTACCGCTGACGCTACCGACGAACCGACAGACGAGCGTCCGGCCGACGACTGGTGGGCGACGATGCAGGCGCACTGCGGCAACGCCTACCCGGGCGGGTTGACGCTGGAGCCCGAGGGTGATGAGATGCTGGATGGCGACGAGCTCCTCATTGCCCACTTCCGCGTCTGCGAGGAGGATCGGATGGAAATCCCATTCCACATCGAAACCGACGACGGCTGGGACCGCTCCCGCACGTGGATCCTGACCCGGCACGACGACCGCCTGGAGCTCCGGCACGACCACCGCAAGCCCGATGGCTCGGACGATGAGGTGACCATGTATGGCGGCTTTACCACCGGTCCCGGCTCGGCTGAACGGCAGGAGTTTCTGTCGCAGGAACGCACCGAGGAAACCGGCATCTGGCGCGGCTGGCGCCTGGAGGTAGAGGCCGGGGACCGCTACACCTACGGCACGGTGCGCGATGTAAACTGGAGCTGGCGGGTAGACTTTGACCTCTCCGACCCGATGGATGACCCTCCGCCCGCCCCCTGGGGTCACGAAGAAGACGCATAGGGCACCACGCGTTCGGCGTACCACCGCCTCTGTGCCTGCGCCTTTGCGGTGCAGCACATCAGTGTATGGATGAAGCCCGTCGCTTGCATGCCGGCGATGGGAGCCCTACTATCTGATATCCTACCTCCTGGTACCTTCCCCTGCTCATCGGTCGCCTGCCGCTTATGGAAACGATCATCGAATGGCTGATCCGCCTGGATGTGATGGTGGCGGTCGTGGTGCTGATCTTATTTCCGTTGGTCTTCCTGGGGGTGGCCCTGCGGGATGCCACCGTCGCACGGCGGATGCTGGTGTACTGGCGGGTCTCCTCACTGCTGGCCATCACGGTGTACCTGTTGAGCGCAGAACTTGCCGTAGGGTACCTCACAGGATTTCTGGCGCTGCTGTTCATCCCGGCCGCCGTCTGGATGGGGGATGCTATCTATCATCCGCCGGATAGTCGCCTACCTGGCGCCTCGCGCCTCCGGGCCGTGTATCGGGGGTGGCGCTGGGTCGTGACGGGTCTGTGCGCGTTCAGCATCCCCCTCATCATGCCCGCTCTGCCGTGTGTGGTCGGTGGCGGGCCCAACCTGTTTTGTGATCTGTGGTTTGCGCTACCGGAGGAGTACTTCACCTTCGTGCACGGCGAGGCGGACCCCACCATCTGGGGCTGGATCGCTGTCGGCGCACTGCCCGTCTATGGCCTCTATCTCGCATTCTCGGCTGTGACGTGGTACCAGCGCACCACCTCGTAGCAGCGGCGACAGGAGGCCGCTATTCCAGCACCTGCCCATGTGGCTACCCTACAGAAAGAGGTCCGGCTGGAGCTCATTGTCCGGGTTGACGGCGTAACTCGTCAGGTCGGTGATGCCCGCCTCACGCAGCACCTCTTCGTCGATAAAGAACTGCCCGGTGGCGTCCGTGCTCGGCTGGCGCAGGATCTCGTAGGCCGCGTCGGCTACAATGGCCGGTTGGCGTGACGCCTGCACCATCGCCTCTCCCCCGAGCAGATTGCGCACCGCAGCCGTGGCGATCGTCGTCTTCGGCCAGAGGGCGTTTACGGCGACCCCCGCATCCTTGAACTCGGCCGCCATGCCCATCACGCACATGCTCATGCCGTACTTGGAGATCGTGTACGCCACATGCTGCCCAAACCAGCGCGGCTCCATGTTGAGGGGCGGCGACATCGTCAGGATGTGCGGATTTTCGGCCTCCAGCAAATGCGGCAGGCACGCCCGGGACGTGGCAAACGTGCCCCGCGTGTTCACCTCCTGCATGAGGTCGTACCGCTTCATCGGCGTATCGAGCGTGCCGGCCAGGTAGATGGCACTGGCATTGTTGATGCAAATGTCGATGCCCCCAAACGTGTCAACGGCTTCGGCAACGGCTTCTTCAATCTGCTCTTCAAACCGGATATCTACCTTACACGCCAGGCTTTGCCCGCCCGCCTCCTCCACAGCTTCGGCGGTGGTGTAGATGGTACCGGGGAGATCGGGATGCGGCTCGGTGGTTTTAGCCGCGATAACAATGTTGGCACCATCGGCAGCGGCGCGGAGCGCAATAGCTTTTCCAATGCCGCGGCTCGCGCCGGTGATGAAGAGGGTCTTGCCGTTAAGGTCAGCCATAAGAAGATCTAAAAAGAGAGGGAAAGGGTCAGGAGCCGGTGAAGGTGGGCGGGCGCTTCTCGAAAAAGGCGGTGAGCGCTTCGCGCAGGTCATCAGAGGGCAGAAAGGCCGCATTGTGCAGGGCCACGCGCTCCAGCCCCTCCTGTTCATCGGCGCGGCGCGCGGCGCGAAGCATCTTTTTGGCGCCTTGGACAGCCTGTGGTGCATTGGCGGCGATGCGGTCCGCCAGGGCCTTCGCCCCGACCTGCAGCGCGGCCCGGTCGTCAAACACGTCGTTTATGAGCCCGATCGTCTGCGCCTGTGCCGCATCAATGTCGCGCCCCGTGTACACAAGCTCGGCCACGTGGCCTTCTGGGATGATGCCGCGCAGGCGCTGCAGGGTCCCGAGGTCGGGCACCATCGCCATGCGGGTTTCGCGCACCGAGAACACGGCGTCGGCCGCAGCCAGGCGCAGGTCGCAAGCCGTAATGAGGTCGACGCCGGCCCCAATACAAGGGCCATGAACTGCTGCAATAACGGGCTTCGGGCAGTCAGCCACCGCAGTGAACGCTTCCTGCATGCGCTCGATCTGCTGCAGGAGGCGCTGCCGCTCGGCAGCCGAAGGAGGCGGCGGGGCGGCCGTCGGATCTGCCCCAGCACCAAGCAAGAGGGGGGCCATCTCCTGCAGATCCAACCCCGCGCTGAAGACCGCCCCAGCGGCAACCAGGATCACCACGCGGGTGTCAGCATCGGTGGTGCACTGCTGCATCACCTCTGGGAAGTCGGCCCAGAACGCCGGGCCAAAGGCGTTTTTCCGCGCGGGGCGATCCAGCGTGACCGTGGCCACGTGATCCGATTGGTCCAGCGACAACACCTCAGAAGCAAAGGACATTATGGGCGCAGCATAAACGGGGGATGGAAGCGCTTCAGCAACAAACGTACGGATTTAACTTAACAGTGTAAACCAAGGCGCTACGATTCTGTGCGTGTCTGTTGGCGCACGGGTCGTGGTTTCCCTCTGGCCGATGGTGCGATCAGACGCACGACCGGTGTTCTTCTGACCTTACGTCCTGCACGCCATGAACCCCTTTCGACAACCGCCTCCTGCCCTTGGCCATCAGTACACGGACGATCGCGTGTTGCAGGCCTACCTGCAGCGCATGCTGCCCGAGGAGCGCCAGAAGGCCCTCACACCAGCCCTGATGACGCTCGGGGAAGCCGCCGGGGGCTGGTTGTACGATTTGCAGCTTAAAGACTATGCCGCCGAGCCCACCCTCACCCGCTACAGTCCGTGGGGCGAGCGCATCGACCGTATTGACGTGACGCGCGTCTGGCAGGAAGCCGAGCCGTTGGCTGCTACGCACGGCCTCGTGGGCCGGGCCTACGCCGCGGATGCCGATGCGCACGCCCGCGTCGAGCAGATGGCGCTGGCGTACCTCTTCATCCCCTCGACCGACATCTTTGGCTGTCCGCTGGCCATGACGGATGGCGCGGCGCGTGCGCTGTTGGCCTCGGGAAACAAGGCCCTTATCGACTGCGCGGTGCCCCACCTCATCAGCCGCGACCCAGCCACGTTTTGGACAAGTGGGCAGTGGATGACGGAGCTCCCGGGGGGCTCTGATGTAAGCCGCACGGAAACCGTGGCCCGGCAAGATGCCGACGGCACCTGGCGCCTCTACGGGCGCAAGTGGTTTACCTCGGCCGTCACCTCGCAGATGGCGCTGGCACTGGCCCGCCCGGAAGGTAACGACGACAATAGCAACGGCCTCGCCCTCTTCTACGTGGAGCTCCGCGATGCTGACGGGCGGCTGCAGGGCCTAACCGTTAACCGCCTCAAAGAGAAGCTCGGCACGCGTAAATTGCCCACTGCGGAGCTTACGCTCGACGGCCTGCGCGCGACGCCGGTGGCGGGACTCACCGGAGGGGTGCGTGCCATCGCGCCGATGCTCAACATAACGCGCACATGGAACGCGGTGACGGCGGTGGCCCTCATGCGCCGCGGGCTGGCGTTGGCACGTGACTACGCCAGCAAGCGGCAGGCGTTTGGGCATCCGCTGGCCGAGTTGCCCCTGCACGCCGACACGTTAGCCGGGCTGCAGGCCACCTACGAGGGCGCGTTTCATCTGACGTTTCGCACAGTCGAGTTGCTGGGAGCTGAAGAGCACGGCACTGCCGCAGTCGCCCCGCTACTGCGGCTGCTTACGCCCCTGAGCAAGCTTACCACCGCACGTCAGGGGGTGGCTGTAGCCAGTGAGATTGTGGAAGCGTTTGGCGGCAACGGCTATGTGGAAGACACGGGCATCCCCCCGCTGCTCCGCGACATGCAGGTGCTGTCCATCTGGGAAGGCACCACGAACGTGCTGTCGCTGGACGTGCTGCGGGCGCTGCAGCACACCAACGGGCTGGCGCCGCTGCAGGACGAGCTGCAGCGCTGCCGCGCAGCCGTCACCAGCCCCGAGCTAACGCCCTGTATGGAAGCGGCGACGGAGGCGTTCGCTGCGGCAGCTGACTGGCTCGCGGAGGCGCAGCAGGCCGGTTCGGGTACGCTACAGGCCGGGGCGCGCCGCTTTGCCCTTACGCTGGGGCACGCGCTGGAGGCGGCGCTGCTGGCCCGGCATGCCCAGTGGCGCCTGGACCACGACGGCGATGCCCGGGCCGCAACCGCTGCGCAGCGCCTCGCCGCCGAGGGCCTGAACCATCTTCACCGACAGCGCGATCGCCCGGCCACGCAGGCCCTGGCGATGGATACCCCCCTGCCCCACGCGGCTACAGCTGAGGCAATGCACTAACCCGCTGCCGTCCACATTAAACAGCCTCGGCACAAGAACCGGGCAACGGCGCACCACCCAAAGCGGAGCCCAAAATAAAAGCTGCGGCGCGAAACCCTGTGAGGGGCTCCGTACCGCAGCTTTCCCTATTACAACGATTTCTTTGTAACGATGAGTTGAACCAGGGTTGCAGCCCGTCGCGATTATTTGCCACAAACCGTTGCTATTTCCCTGTTTGTGCGCCGAAGCGCTCTATTCAAACTGCGCCATTTCGGTAGAGCCCTCCATGGCGCCCGTGCTGGACGTACCGCCGGTGATCACATCGCGCACGGCGTCAAAGTATCCCGTGCCTACTTCGCGCTGGTGCTTGGTGGCCGTGTAGCCTTCGGACTCCAGCGCAAACTCCGCTTGCTGGAGCTCCGAGTAGGCCGCCATGCCCTCGTCGCGGTACCCTCTGGCGAGCGTAAACATGCTGTGGTTGAGTGCATGGAATCCGGCGAGCGTGACGAACTGGAACGCATACCCCATGGCACCCAGCTCACGCTGGAATTTCTTGAGGGTCGCGTCGTCCAGGTGCTGCTTCCAGTTGAACGAGGGGGAGCAGTTGTAGGCCAGCATCTGGTCCGGATACTCTTTGTGAATCGCCTCGGCAAACGTCTTGGCCTGCTCCAGATTCGGGTTGGAGGTCTCCATCCATAGGAGGTCAGCATACGGCGCATAGGCCAGGCTGCGGGCAATGCAGTAGTCCATGCCATTATCGATATGGTAGAAACCCTCTGCTGTCCGCTCCTCGCTGGCGATGAACGGATGGTCGCGCTCGTCAATATTGCTGGTGAGCAGCGTCGCGCTGTCGGCGTCGGTGCGCGCCACGAGCAGGGTGGGCACGTCCATCACGTCGGCGGCCAGGCGCGCGGCGGTCAGCACACTGATGAACTGGTCGGTGGGCACCAGCACCTTGCCCCCGAGGTGGCCGCACTTTTTCTCAGCTGCGAGCTGGTCTTCATAGTGGACCCCAGCCGCTCCAGCATCGATCATCGCCTTCATGAGCTCAAAGGCGTTCAGCACACCGCCAAAGCCGGCCTCTGCATCCGCCATGATGGGCGCCATCCAGTACGTGTCCGTATCGCCCTCCGTGTGGGCGATCTGGTCGGCGCGGAGCAGCGTATTGTTGATGCGGCGCACCACCGACGGCACGCTGTCGGCCGGATACAGGCTTTGATCGGGGTACATCTGCCCGGCCAGGTTGGCATCGGCCGCCACCTGCCAGCCACTCAGGTAGATGGCTTTCAGCCCGGCCTTCACCTGCTGCAGGGCTTGTCCGCCCGTGAGCGCGCCAAGGGCGGGAATGTAATCCTCCTCGTGCAGAAGCTTCCAGAGGCGCTCGGCGCCTCGTTGGGCCAGGGTGTATTCTATCGGAAAGGTTTGTTGTAGACGCACGACTTCGGCTGCGTCGTAGGGACGCTCGACCTGCGCCCAGCGCGGGTCGGTGCTCCAGCGTGATTCCAGATCGGCGATGCGCTCGGCATCGGTGCGGGGGGTTCCATTTGAACGGGCTTCCATAGGGGACCTCTCAGCGTAAAAGGATGAGAACGTACGGGTAGTGTGGCCTTAAGCGGTAGCAGCGCGAAGGGCCGAGCGAAGGTCGGCACGCGCCACGCCAGCGGGTTCAGAGTGAAGGGTGAGGAAGGGACGAAAGGTGTCTTCGGTGAAAATGGCAGCGGCATCCTCCGCGGCGTTGCGGAAACGCCGGAGCTGCTCTTCAATGGCGTCATCGCGCTGCCCCTCCATCACCTCATGCACCTCTGCTTCGATGGTCTCCAGCTCCTCTGCAAACACCTGCCGGACCAGCTCCCGCGTCACGGTGGGGCCATCATCGAGCGAGATGTTGTGATAGAGCCATTGCCAGATCTGCGCGCGGGAGATTTCGAGCGTGGCGAGGTCTTCCATCAGATTATCCCACGCTACACATCCGATGTCCTCGTTCCAGCCCTTCATGTAGCCGATGCCTACGCGCACGTTTTTACGCAGGCCCGCCATGGTCTTCTCACCGGAAGAATCGGGCAGGAGGTCGGGCTGATCGTCAATGTCCGGGATCACGTCCAGCTGGTTCTTCTCCGTGAACGGCGCCATCGCGGGTTCGATGAAGTAGGGATGCGAAACCCAGCAGCCGTCGTGGCCAATGGACGACTCAAACTCTTTGTCCTCCACCACCTTGCGGGTCTGCTCCTCGCGCAATTCGGGCGTATTGCCCGGCGTAAAGGCCGCCATGCCGCCCATGCCGAAGGCGCCGTGGCGGTGGCAGATCTTGATGAGCAGCTCGGCATAGTTGCGCATCCAGTACCGGTTCATGCCAATGCTGCCGCGGTCCGCCATGATGTAGTCCTCATGCTCCATCAGCACCTTGATGTCGCTGAAGATCTTATCCCAGCGGCCGCCATTGAGCCCCGCCGCATGCTGACGGTACTCGTAGAGGATCTCTTCCATCTGGAAGGCGGCGGGCAGCGTCTCAATCAGAAAGGTGGCCTTAACGGTGCCTTCCGGGATTGAAAGCGCTTTTTGTGCTTCTAAAAAAAGTTGATTGAACCAGCGGGCTTCCAAGTAATGCTCAACCTTCGGCACGTAGTACTTGGGCGTCTTGTCCTGCTCCATGAGCGTCCGCGCCGTATGCACCATGCTCAGCACGAAGTCCAGCACAGCACCGCTGATGGGCGTGCCGTCCACGCGCAGGTTGGTTTCGTTGAGATGCAGCCCGCGGATGCGCACCATCAAAAGCGGCATGTCGTCAGGATCGAGCGCATAGTGCTTGGTATCCCCGTTGGACGTCGTCTTGCTGAAGGTGAGCGTACCGGCAGCAGCCTCGGCGACGTTCTGCACGCCCTGCATCACATTGCCCCAGGCCGGCTTCATTGAGTCCTCGAAGTCCAGCATGGCCGCATCGGCTCGGGCCCCATCGTCCGTGCGGCTAAGCATATTGATGACCATCTTCGGGTTGTTGACCGGCCCGGTGATCTCCACACGGCGCTGCAAGAGGTCGTCCGGCAGCGGAGCCACCTGCCAGTCGCCATGGGCATCCGGGTGCTCGTCAGCGGGCAGGAAGTCAGGTAACTCACCGGCATCGTAGGCGGCCTGACGCTCGCGCCGTGCGGCCAACAGTTCCTGCCGGCGCGGCTCCAGGGCACGGTGCACCTTGGCCAGGATCGACAGCGCGTCTGGCGTGAGGACCTGCTTGGCCTTCGGCGTCCAGGCCGCCTTGTTGATTTCGACGCCCGGCGCCAGGTCCGTCCACGAGACGGCGTCCTGCGGCGGGGCGGTTGGAGGGGAGGTAGACATAAGCGGCAGCGATCAGGTGACTGGGATGATAACAGTGGCAACATACCGCAGGCGAAATACTTGCGCAAGCGAAATTTCGCTGACAGCACACGTTATCCGTCAGATTAACTAAACAATCACAAAAAGCTGGCGTAGCTTTGAAAGAAGCATCACCCTACCCCTCCATCTATTTATCTCTTTATGGCTACCACTGCCGACCACCTGCGCTTCATTCTGGGGCTCAAACTCAAACATGAGCGCCTTGACCGGGGCCTCTCGCTAAAACAGGTGGCCGAGGAAGCAGGCCTGTCGATCTCCTATCTCAGTGAGATCGAAAAAGGACGAAAGTATCCCAAAACAGATAAAGTGCTGGACCTGGCGCGTGCCCTTGACGTCCCGTTCGATGACCTCATCTCCTTGCGCGTAGGCCCTACGCTCGACCCGCTCAAGCAGCTCTTCAGTTCTCCTCTGATTCAGGAGTTTCCGTTTGAGATGTTCGGGCTGGAGCAACAAGACGTGTTTGGGCTGATCACCGAAGAACCTCAGAAGGCCGGGGCGCTGATGCAGACGTTCCTGGAGATCGGCCAAATGTATAACGTGACGGTTGAGCATTTTCTGTTTGCCGCCTTGCGCTCGTATCAGCAGCTCCACAGCAACTATTTTGAAGACCTGGAAGCTGCAGCCACCGCCTTCCGCGAAGCCCGTGACTGGTCGGGAACGCCTACATCCGTACAAACGCTGCGGCAGTACCTCATCGATGCCTACGACTATCAGATCGACATGGACGCCCTTGCGGCCGATCCCGACCTGGCCAGTTTCCGGTCGGTGTACCGCACAAATGGGCGGCCGGTGCTGTACGTAAACAGCCAGTTGCTGCCCGCGCAACAGGCCTTTGTGTTTGCACGAGAGATTGGGTTTCAGGCATTGGGTTTACAGGAGCGCCCGACGACCTCCTCGCAGATCCGAGCCGAATCGTTTGACCAGGTCCTCAACAATTTTAAGGCCTCTTATTTTGCCGGTGCGCTGCTCATCGACCAAGAAACGTTCGTGGCGGACGTGGCGGACCTGTTCGCAGCCAAGACCTGGCAGCCTGATCGCTTGAGCGCGCTCGTGGACCGGCATCAGGCCACGCCAGAGATGATCTTCTACCGCCTCACGGAACTGCTGCCAGAGCGGTTCGCCCTGGAGGATATCTTCTTCATGCGGTTCTTCAACGAATCACACACCGACTACACGGTGATGAACAAGGCGCTCAACTTGTCGCCCGTCCCCATCCCGTACGGGCTGGGCATGGACGAGCACCACTGCCGCCGCTGGCCGGGGCTACAGCTGTTGCGCGACCTGCGCGCCTACCGCTCGAACGGCATGGAGACCCCACCTCCGGAAGCTCGGGCACAGCGCTCGCACTTTATGGAGCAGAATGCCGATTACTTTGTGCTCTCAATGGCCCGGCCGCTTTCACTAACGCCCGACACCCATTCGTGCGTGTCCATTGGCCTGCGCGTCGACGCGACGTTCAAAAAGACGGTCCGGTTCTGGAACGACCCGGGCTTGCAAGATCGGGAGGTGAACCTGACCTGCGAGCGCTGCCCCCTCCCACCCGAAGCCTGTACGGAGCGTGCCGCCCCGCCCACGCTCCACCGCGAGCGGGAGGCGCAAGCACGCAAGGAAGCAGCGCTCAACCGCCTGTTTACGAAGACGCAGCCTTCTGCCTCGTAGGCCGTCAGCCAGCCGCACCTAACGCGCTTCCGTAAGTTTCCGTGCGTTCGACGTCCACCACGGCGGAGCGCCTGCAATTCCGCGCTCCATCTACTATCTTCGCGGCGCGCCTTTTCTTCTTGAAACGGCGCCTTTCTGACGTTTACCGCATACCATTGCCTCTATCTTCATGATCATTAACGGCGCAGCATTTCTTATCACCGGTGGCGCTTCCGGACTTGGAGCCGCCGCCGCTACCCATCTTATTGAACAGGGCGCCTCCGTGGTGCTCGCGGACGTAAACACCGACGACGGCAAAGCGCACGCGAAGGCCCTGGGCGAACAGGCCATCTTCGTGGAGACTGATGTCACTGACGCCGACCAGGTGCAGCAGGCCATCGACATTGGCGTGGAGGCCTTTGGCGGGTTGAACGGTGCGCTTAGCTGCGCAGGCGTGGTGCTGGCCCGCCGTACCCTGAGCAAGCATGGCGCGCACGACCTGGAGAGCTTCTCGCGCGTGGTCCAGATCAACCTCATCGGCACCTTCAACGTGGCCCGCCTGATGGCGCCCGTCCTGGCTGAAAATGAGCCCAACGACGAGGGCGAGCGCGGCGTGCTGGTGAACGTTGCCTCCATTGCGGCTTTCGACGGGCAGATCGGGCAGGCCGCCTACGCGGCGTCCAAAGGGGGCATTGTAAGCATGACGCTCCCCCTGGCCCGCGACCTGGCACAGAACGGGATTCGTGTGATGGCCGTGGCGCCGGGCATCTTTGATACGCCCATGATGGCCAGCCTGCCGGATGAGGCGCGCGCATCGCTGGGCCAGCAGGTCCCCTTCCCCTCCCGCCTCGGCGACCCGGCGGAGTTTGCCCAGCTGGCCGGTGCCATCATTACCAACCCGATGCTGAACGGTGAAGTGATTCGCCTCGACGGCGCCATCCGTATGGGCCCGCGGTAATCTAAGGCAAGAACCCCCGCCCCATGCTGCTTTTGCCAGCCCTTGCGGAACCGGTAATGGCCTGGTACTTTACGGTCTACCAAGATTACGAAAGTACCCGGCGGATTTACCAAATGTCTTCTGCACGGAACGTATGGGATGCAGCATGCGGGTGGGGATTTTTTCTCCCTGCCGTACTGCTCTGGGTCCTTGGCGTATTACCTGTGGCGGGCCAGGTTGCCGATGCCGACGCGCTGTGCACACCGCGTGCTGCACAGACGGGCAACAATGCAACGCTGGTGGTGCCCGCCGACGTTGTGCATACGAAGGGGGGCTTTGCCCTCCAACCTGGCGACTCCATCGCAGCCTTCACGCCGGACGGGCTGTGCGTCGGAGCCACGTCGTGGACCGGCGAAAACATCGCTTTAACGCTCTGGGGCAACGATGGAATGACCCAGAGCGTCGACGGGCTGCAGTTGGGCGAGCCCTTCAGCTTGCGCATCTGGAGCCATACGCTCGGACGCATCCTGGACGATGACCAGGCGGCGATTGCCCTCCAGCTCTCGGACGAGCGGCCGCACTACCGCTCAGCCTCTACCTACACGCCCGACGCGATCTATGTGGTGAAGCGCCTGGAGGTCGCCCTCTCACACGACGGGTGAGTAGGGCATGTTACCCACGCGGGGGTACCGCTCCATGAGCGCTCGCCTCCCGACGGTATGGAAGTTGAAATACGGGATGGCGTTCGTTCCCGCCTTCCATTCGTTTCCTACCGGCTATGGTGCGTCTCATCTACGCGCTCCCTCTGTGGCTACTCATCAGCGCTACATGGGGGCTCCCGGCTCACGCGCAGACCCATTTCACGTCCTGTGCGACGAGTTCCAGTGTCACTGCGACGGTTATTCTACCTGCCGATACGGCCCCCTCACTCGACGGCCAGCCGCTGCCCGAAGGCACCGAGATCGCGGCCGTCACGCCGGAGGGACTCTGCGCTGGCATAGGCATCTGGGATGGCAATAGCCTGGGCCTCACGCTCTACGGGCGGGATGAATTGCCCAACGGCACCACGCTGCCCGGCTTTGAGGTCAACGATCCTCTACGCTTTGAGGTGTGGACAGACGGCCTCGAGGCGCCCCTGGGTGATGAACAGGTGGCGATTACCTTCACCGCTGAAGCGACTTATCTTCAGGAGGAAGGCACGTTTGTGCCGAACGGGATCTACAAGCTGGGGATGTTTGCCAGCACCACCCCGCCTCCGCCAGTAGCCGGCGACTGCGCCGTCCCCGACATCACGGAAACGGTTGACGGAGAAACCATCACCTTGACGATAACCGATCCGGAGGGCCTGCAGACGATTGCCTTCGTGGATCCGGATAGCAAGCCGGCCCTGCAAAACCTGATCGCGAGCAGCGATTCCGATCGCCTCGTCACCACCGACGGGCTCTGGTGGAGCGTTCTTTTTGATGAAGAAAGCGACGATCCGGTGCTGTCGACACCACTCACGGAAGCGGCCCTGACGTTGACAAAGGAGAACCCGGACGAGCCGGAGGTAGCGTACTTCGTGCGGGCAACCAACACCTGTGGTGCCGTGCTGGATCTGGACCCGGTGCACCAGCTCGAAGCCGCACCTGAGGTGGTAGCCCTGAACCCGCTGTACCCCAACCCCGCGCAGTTCGAAATCAACGTGGACGTTGAGCTTCCCGAAGCGACGGATCTGCGGGTGCGCGTGTACGATGTCCTCGGGCGCCCCGTAGCCACCCTCGTCGATGGCCCCAAAACCGCCGGACGCCACACCATCACGTGGCAGCCCGACCGGCGCCTCAGTGCAGGCGTCTACCTGGTACGCCTCACCGCCGCCGGTAGCAGCCACACACGCAAGGTCACGTTGGTGCGGTGAAGGTTGGCTCACAAGCGCGTCGCGCGGCTACCAATGCCGTCTCTTCAAGCAACCCCTGCGTGCTTTCTCCGAAAGGTGGGCATGGCCTAAGCCAAAAGCTACCCAAGCTTTAGCTATAGAAGCAACAAAATCGGCCGTACGCGCCTAACTTTGCACGCTGTTCGCCGATACCTCATCGGCAAGGCGGCAACAGCGCCTGAATTGATGCGTGTGTAAGCGCCGCACAAGCAACCGCTGAACGTTTTTTATCACTGTACAGTTAAGGGACTGGGGTATGAAAGTAACGATTGTAGGCACGGGCTATGTGGGCCTGGTATCCGGGACGTGTTTCGCTGAGATGGGTAACAACGTGGTGTGCATCGACATCGACGAGGCCAAGGTCGATCAGATGCGCGCCGGGCAACTCCCCATCTATGAGCCGGGGCTGGAGCTCTTCTTTGAGCGCAACCTGAAAGATGAGCGCCTCACGTTTACCACCTCGCTTGAGGAGGGCGTAAAGCACGGCGACGTGATTTTTCTGGCGCTGCCTACCCCGCCCAGCGAAGATGGCTCGGCCGACCTCTCCTACGTGATGGGCGTGGCGCAGCAAATTGCGGAGATGCAAGCCGCCGACCCGGCCATCGGGTACAAGGTCATCGTCGACAAAAGCACCGTACCTGTTGGCACCGCCGACAAGGTGACGGAGGTGATGGAAAGCGCCGGCCTCTCCCGGGGCGAGCACTTCGACGTCGTTTCCAACCCCGAATTTCTGCGGGAAGGCGTGGCGGTCGACGACTTCATGAAGCCCGAGCGTGTGGTGATCGGTACGGATAGCGAACAGGCCTCCGACATCATGACGCAGCTCTACGAGCCGTTCGTGCGGCAGGGCAACGCGATTCTCACCATGGACGCCCGCTCAGCCGAGATGACGAAGTACGCCGCTAACTCGCTACTGGCGACGCGGATTTCTTTCATGAACGAAATTGCGAACGTCTGTGAGCGCGTCGGCGCCAACGTGGACGACGTCCGCATTGGGATTGGGCAAGACAGCCGCATCGGCAAACGCTTTCTCTACTCGGGGATCGGATTTGGCGGGAGTTGCTTCCCGAAGGACGTACAGGCCCTGCACCGCACGGCCCGCGCCAATGATTACGACTTCAAGGTGCTGGATGCCGTCCTGGCTGTCAACGACCGGCAGCGGGTGCGCCTTGCAGAAGATGTGGTCGCTCATTTCGATGGTGACCTTGAGGGCAAGCGCATTGGCGTTTGGGGACTGGCCTTCAAGCCCAACACGGACGACATCCGAGAGGCGCCCTCGCATATCATCATCCGTCATCTACAGGAGCACGGCGCCAAGGTGCAAGCCTTCGACCCCGAAGCAATGGGCACGACGCGCGAGGTGCTGGGCGATACCATCATCTACGCGGCCGACGCCTACTCGGCTCTCGATGAGGTTGACGCCCTCGTCATCTGCACCGAATGGCACGAATTCCGCCGGCCTGACTTCATGAAGATGCATCGGCGCATGAAGCAGCCGCTGGTCTTCGATGGCCGCAACGTCTACCATCCCGAGCGCATGGCGGAGCTTGGCTTCGAATACTACTCCATTGGGCGGCCCCACTTTGCGCCCACCAAAGAGCCGGCCGCTTCGCTCATGGACGTGGACGTGTCCAACGAGCAGCCCGCATAGCGCGCTCCGCCCGGCTTCCCCATAGGAGGCCGGGCATTTTTCTGTTGCTCCCACCTGTTCTCCTACTCTGCCATGTCTTCCGCAACTCCTCGCACGCTCATTACCGGTGGCGCCGGCTTTCTCGGTTCGCATCTATGCGAACGCTTTCTGGCTGAAGGCCATCACGTCATCTGCATGGATAACCTCATCACGGGGTCGGCCAATAACATCGCCCACCTGATGGGCCACGAGCGCTTCGAATTCGTCAAGCTGGACGTGACCACCTTCATTTACGTCCAGGGCGAGCTCGACTATGTGCTGCACTTCGCCAGCCCCGCCTCGCCCATCGACTACCTGAAGCTGCCCATCCAGACGCTCAAGGTGGGGGCGCTGGGGACGCACAAGGCCCTCGGCCTGGCCAAGGAGAAGAACGCACGGCTGTTGCTGGCCTCCACCAGCGAGGTGTACGGCGACCCACTCACCCACCCGCAGAAGGAGAGCTACTGGGGCAACGTCAATCCCGTAGGCATGCGGGGGGTGTACGACGAAGCCAAACGCTTTGCCGAAGCCATGACCATGGCCTACCACCGGTACCACGAGGTGGAAACGCGCATCGTCCGGATCTTCAACACGTACGGCCCACGTATGCGCCTGGACGACGGCCGCGCCCTCCCCACCTTTATGAAGCAAGCCCTGATGGGCGATCCGATTACGGTGTTTGGGGATGGCAGCCAGACGCGTAGCTTCTGCTACGTGGACGACCTCGTGGAGGGCATCTACCGCCTGCTGCTGAGCGACGAGCCGGAGCCCGTCAATGTGGGCAATCCGGACGAGATCTCGATTCTGGATTTCGCCAAGGAAATCATCGAACTTACAGACAGCAGCAGCGAGATTGTGTTTAAGCCGCTGCCGAAGGATGACCCGCAGGTGCGTCAGCCGGACATCAGCCGGGCAAAGGAGGTGCTGGGCTGGACGCCCTCGTACGACCGGGCGGAGGGGCTGCGCAAGACGCTATCGTACTTTGAGGAGCAGATCGCCAAGCGGGAAACGGCGGAGGCGTAAGCTCTCTCAGCCGCCGCCATCCTATTCGTTGTGGTCCGGCGAAGCGTCGTACCGTGGCAGGTCGCTGGCGGGCACGGCGTTGAGCATAGGCGCCGCTGCGTCTTTTGCGGAGAGTGTAGGCGCCTCCACCGGCCAGTCAATCCCCAGCCGCGGGTCATCCCAGCGGATGCTCCGCTCGTGTGCCGGTGCATAGGTGCGGCTACACTTGTAGTGAAAGTGCACCTCGTCGGTAAGCGCCATGAAGCCGTGTGCAAAGCCCGCCGGTACGAACAATTGTTGTGGGGTCTCGGCGGAGAGCTCGGCGCTAACCCACTGCCCGAAGCGCGGACTGCCGCGGCGGACGTCCACCACGACGTCAAACACACGCCCCTGCAGCACGGTGACGAGCTTGGCCTGCCCCTGCGGATACTGGAAGTGCAGCCCGCGGAGGACGTGCCGGGCCGAGACGGACAGGTTGTCTTGCACAAAGGAGACGTCGAAACCTGCGTCGGCGTAGGTGTCAGCACGCCAGAGCTCCATGAAGTGGCCACGGTCGTCCGCATACGCCTCCAGCGAGAGCAGGCGTACTTCCGGCAAAGCCAGCGGTTGGATAATCATGTGAGCGGGGATGAGCGGGATGAGGAAGGAGCAGGGTTGTCGATCAGGGACTGGAGGTACGCCCCGTACTGGTTGCCGGCCAGCGCATGGGCCTGCCGGAGCACCTGCTCGGCGTCGATCCAGCCTGCGCGGTAAGCAATCTCCTCAAGGCACGCAATCTTGAGCCCCTGGCGCTCCTCTACCGTCTGGATGAAGGTGGAGGCCTGCAACAGGGACTCGTGGGTGCCCATATCCAGCCACGCCATCCCCCGCCCCATCAGCTCCACATGCAGCGCGCCGGCCGCGAGGTAGTGGCGGTTCACGTCGGTAATCTCCAACTCGCCGCGGTCGGAGGGCGTCAGGTTCGCGGCGATGTCAGCGGCCTGCGTATCGTAGAAGTACAGGCCTGTCACTGCATAGTTGGAGCGGGGGGCGTCCGGCTTCTCCTCGATGCTCAAGGCCCGGTGGTCGTCATCAACTTCCACCACCCCATACCGGCGCGGGTCGCGCACATGGTAACCGAAGATAGTGGCTCCGGTCGTGCGCTCCTGGGCACGCCGCAGCAGGTGCGTCAGGCGATGACCGTAAAAGACGTTATCCCCCAAGATCAGCGCGACGGGGTGCCCGTCAATGAACGACCGGCCAAGGGTAAGCGCCTGGGCAATGCCAGCAGGGCGCTCCTGCACCTGATAGGATAGCGCGATGCCCCATTGCGACCCATCGCCCAGCACGTCAGCAAACCGCTCCTCGTCCCGGGGCGTGGTGATGATACACAGGTCGCGGATGCCGGCGAGCATCATCACCGAAAGCGGGTAGTAAATCATTGGCTTGTCGTACACCGGCAGCAACTGCTTGCTAATCCCGCGCGTGAGCGGATACAACCGCGTGCCCGCGCCACCTGAGAGAACCAGTCCTTTTCGTGCCATGCACTTCGCTCGTTTTTTGTGTACAAAACCGGTTGATGCGTCCTGCACCTTTACGGTGCCTCCGGTGGGCCGTTCTGTGTAAAGACGGATTCACAGTTGTAACATCCATCTTTTTCTGGTGCGCGGCTATAATAATCACCCTTCGCCTCACGTTTTGCAAGCGCAGTGTGGGTCTCCATACACGCACTGCAGCATCGGTATTCCCGGTGCCATTATACCTATGGAAAAGGCCCGGTATCTGTGGTGGGTATACCGGGCCTTTCTGTATGTGTGCGTCATTTTCTCAGCCCACCTGCAGTTCCCCGTGTACGCACCCGGCGAGGATGGGGCACCGCATACGCATGGCCCAACCCCCGAAGTTTAGGTAGCGCATCTGATACGGCTTCGCAGGGAGGATCCTGCAAGCCACGCGGTGCGACTCAAACTTTTTTCGGCTTCCGATTT